>Ga0302114_10002450_pt1 | contig 11954 bp, 9 predicted proteins | sample AG5_Surface_MG_FD_203107 | JGI IMG/M metagenome (GOLD analysis project Ga0302114, IMG submission 203107) | Marine microbial communities from Western Arctic Ocean, Canada - AG5_Surface | ecosystem: Environmental > Aquatic > Marine > Oceanic | place: Canada: Western Arctic Ocean | collected...
TGACAAAACCTGCATTCGCACTCTCCCGAACGTATTGGCGGTATCTCTAACTAAGATTAGAAGCGGTACCGCCAAAAGTACCGCCTAATTGACGGTATCTCTACGAACCAACCTGAATCTCTATGGCTGAAGTATAGCATAAAATGCTATATATTATAAGGGTTTATGGGCTTTATTGGACTTTACTGGAGGGTTAGTTGGCGGAAGAGGTAGGAGTCGAACCCACCAGCCGCCTTATCAGCAGCTCAACGGCTTTGAAGGCCGCGCACCCCACCGGGGACAACGCTCTTCCGTTGATCATCCTACCAGATAAAGCTAGCTATTCAATCTTAGTTCGAGAGCCAAGCACCGCTATCAGAGCTTTGATACCCCAAAGTCTGGTATACAGAATCTATTAAACTCTGACCTCGCGGATTCATAAGAATACCAGTTCCCATATGGTTCATCGCATAGCCAAAGCTTAGCTTACATTCGGGATCTGCAAAGCCAACACTTCCGCCTGCCCCAACATGCCCAAAAGCAGCATCACCAATGATAAGGCTTGAATTGACGGCATCTACTCGCTTTCTGTTGTCAGTACTTTTCATGAAGCCTAAGCCAAACCGTGTGGCTATCAACAATGTTGCATCTTCATGTGATGCTGTGCTGGTCCGTGCCATCCTAGCTAAAGTGTCACTACTAACTAAACGTTTGCCATCGATCAAGCCTCCGCAGGCTAGAGGCGTATACATTGCAGCAAGACCCTCGGCATTTGTAATCCCGTTTGCAGAGCCTATTTCAGCTTGGTGGCAAGCTGACTCATTAGGGTTCATTAGGGGAAAATCTCTCATAAATAAATGGGTAGGAGTCTCTCCGCCCGCAAGCGCTTCCTGCACAAATCGTGTTTTCATCCATGCTTCGTCTGGCTCTGCCGCAATCATCGGAGAAATCCGATGAGACACTTTTTCCGGTGCGCCTATCCAGAAATCCGTGCTGAGGAATTGCGCGATTTCTCGATCAAAAAATTTACCCATTCTCTCTTTTGCTGCACGGTGCACAATTTCTCCAACCGTCCATGCCATCGTCAAGGCGTGGTAACCCGTTCGAGTCCCCGGGATCCAAAATGCCTTTTCTTGCTCAACTTTCTTTACCATATATTGGTAGTCATAGAATGCCCCTTCCTTCAATGCGCTGCGAATATGTGGCACCCCAAGGCTATGATCTAAAGCCATCTTAACCGTTGCGGATTCTTTGCCCCCCGCTCCGAACTCTGGCCAGTAGTCAGTGACTAAGGCATCCAGATCCAAAATACCTCTGTCTGCCAAAATATGTGCGCATAATGACATAGCGCCTTTTGTTGCAGAAAAAACTGTGCAGACCGTATCTTTTTCCCAGGCCTGGCCTTCACGCGTCTTTCGACCTCCCCAAAGCTCTGCGATAGTCCGCCCTTCAATGGATAAGGAACAGCTGGCCCCAACTTCGTCTCTTGAAGTGAAATTTTCTATGAACACGTCAGCTAAGTCAGAAAAACGCTCGTCGACGAATCCGTGAACACCTCCAGCCTTAGTTTCTATATCTATCTTTTTCATATGCTCATCCTTGTCTGCTTTATTTTCCTATTATCTTTCTAGCCTCGTTATCTCGGTAAGTAAATTTTATTCGATCAAAATATTCTAAAATTTCAACAACGGCATTGCGCCCAATACCAGAATGGTTTCTAAAGTCGGCAACCGAGAATTTTCCATCTGGACTAGCCGTAGCGATAGCAAGAGCAATATCTTTCAGTTGCACGACTGAGCTTGGAAGCAAGAACCTTTTCTTACTTATTTTCTCAAGGAAACCCTCTCGTGCACTGCGCATAAGAAAAGCTTCTAAAATTTTTAGATCTATTTTTAATAACGTGTGAAGATCGTGGAGCACGGGAACCTTAAAATCATCAACCGACAGCAAAGGCTCCAGTCGTTTCCATAGTCGCTCGTCGACGTCAGATCTTTTAGCCTTGAAACTAGGTAGCCGTATGGCACCAGTAACCCGCTCGATGACACCTATCGCTATCAAACTATCTAAGACAGCCTTAACGATTCGCGGAGCTATTCTTTCATCAAGCTGCTGACCGATATCTGACTCTGACAAGGTCGCTTGCCCAGACTGTTTTTCGTGGATTGACTTGACTGCACTGAGGATTTTTCCCTGCAACGCATGCCATCGCTTCTTGTCAAAACCAAGATGACTGAGCTCTCCAACAATCAAAAGATTGTCAGCTTTTTCTTGCAGATCTAAAAGCTCGCTGGCGGTTAAATTAGAATTTTGGCCAAAAACTTTAAGATCTAAACCTGCAGGCGACAAGCTCAATAATTTCGAGAAAGAGTCTACAATCGAACTCTGATTTAACGCATCAAGATAAATATCTCGAGCGGCGCTAAAGCGACTCTTATACACAGGGGGCGACACATCGACTATATATCCTCCGGCTAATGTTTCTCGTGCACTTTGATCTCTTAAAATCACCCTATCACCTTTAACAGTATGGATAGGATTATCGAGAATTAAATGCCCATACGCTGATTCCCCCGGCAAAATCGACTTCCCGTTGATAACGATCAAGCGCCCTGTGACGTCTGCCGCACCAATATGCACATGAACAGGGATCCGGTTTATCACGGGTCTGTCAGCAGTTCCTAAAACTCTTATGCGAATATCTAATCGTGTCGCTGTAATCGCACTCAGAGGACTGACCATCCAATCGCCTCGATGTATCAGCGAGGTTGATTTTCTGGCACCGACTACGTTTAATGCAGCTCGCTGGCCAGGGCCTGCAGAATCCGCTTGAGTATTTTGCGCATGCAGCGATCGAACACGTAAGTTACTCCCGAAAGGGACATGACATAGTTCATCATTTACAGACACGCTCCCTGAAAAAACAGTACCTGTGACAATCCGACCTGCACCTTTTAAAAGGAAGCTGCGATCGACTGCTAGTCTGAAATTTCCATTTTTTTTTCTCTGCGGCAATCCATCAACCGCAGAAACCAGTTGTGACCTGAGAGTATCTATACCAATATTCTCAGTCGCGGAGACAGGAATAATCGGCACATGAGATAAGCTCGTCACTGCAAAAAGTTCGCGGCACTCTTGTTGTACTTCGGCAAGTCGCTCCTCGCTCACACGGTCTATCTTAGTTAGAGCAACCACCCCATGCACTACGCCTAACAGTTCTAAAATAGCCAAATGCTCCGCAGATTGCTGCATCGGTCCATCGTCTGCAGCAATAATAAATAAAACAGCATCAATACCTACGGCGCCTGCAATCATTGTACGGATGAACCGTTCATGGCCCGGCACGTCGATGAAACCAGTTAGCTCTCCATTGCCTAAATCGTGGTACGCAAAGCCTAGATCAATAGTCAATCCACGCTTTCGCTCTTCAGGCAGACGATCTGTCTCCACGCCAGTGAGTGCTTTAATGAGGCTGGTTTTTCCATGATCGATGTGACCTGCTGTTGCAATAATCATAAGTTCAAAAACGAAAATTCAACTGGGCAATCTGCCCGACAAACCGTTCTTCATCCTCTCTTTCAAGGCAGCGCATATCTAAAAAAAATGCATCTTGATGAATGCGGCCCACTACTGGAATAGGTAACTCTCGAAAAGCTTTAGCAAGCAGTACTAGCTTCTTGCCACTTGAACTGGCTAAGCTTATTTTGACAGCACAACTTGGAAGAATATCAATCGGCATGGCACCACTTCCAATTTGGCTCTTGCAGTCACAGAAAGATACTACTGCACCATCACTAAAGTACTCTTGCAGTGGTTTAGCTAAATCCTCAGCGACTTTTTGAATATCTTTCTGTGAACGTGACAACAATCTAAGTGATGGCAATTTCAGAGCCAACGTATCGGGGTTGCCATAAAGCTTTAGTACCGCATTCAGAGCAGCCAAGGTAAGCTTATCTACTCGTAATGCTCGTTTAAGAGCATTACGTTTGATTTTTTTTATTAGGTCAGCCTTTCCCGCAATAATCCCACATTGAGGACCTCCGAGTAACTTGTCGCCACTAAAAGTAATCAGATCCGCTCCTGCCTCTATGGCCTCGAAAGCAGTCTGCTCTTTGGGCAGGCCATACTTAGAAAAGTCTAAAAGCGTGCCGCTTCCTAAGTCATTAACGAAAGGCACATCGTGCTCCCTCGCAAGTCGTGACAAGTCGCTATCTGAAACAGATGCAGTAAAACCTTGAACAACATAATTACTGGTATGGATTTTCATTATGAGCCCTGTCTTAGTTGACATTGCATCTGCAAAATCTGCGAGATGAGTACGGTTTGTTGTCCCAACTTCTACTAGCTTACTACCCGCACGTGCCATCACGTCAGGTATTCGGAAAGACCCACCAATTTCTACTAATTCTCCTCGAGAGACAGGAACCTCTTTACGGCGAGCTAAACTATTCAAGACGAGAAGCACAGCAGCGGCATTATTATTCACGACCGTCGCGGCCTCGGCGCCAGTGAGCCGAGTTAGCCAACTCTCCACTAAATCATCGCGATCACCACGTTTGCCGTTGGACAAATTAAATTCTACGTTACTCGCGCCCTGCATGACTGCCTTAACTTCGTCGATAGCTTCTTGAGGCAGCGGCGCACGACCAAGATTGGTATGCAAAACCGTTCCGGTGAGATTAAATACTGGACGAAGTAAGGAGCGATGCAAATTCTCTAGAGAACTTTCAGCTTTTCGCAGGATGTATTTTTCATCGGAGAAAGATTTATATTCAAGGGGGTTTGTCTTAATCAATTCTCGGCAATTCTTTAACTCATTACGCAAAGTTTCTGTAACAATCTGACTGCCATACTCTGCAGCGATGACGACACCATAATCACATTGCAAAAGTCTATCTACAGATGGTAAAGCTCTGAACTTTATAGTGTGGAGTTCATTTTTCACGCACAAAACTCCTGAATAAAAATCCCGTGTTAGTTGCCCAATGTGTTTGCTGCAGAAACGTAGTCATTAATTCCAAGATCAGCGCGGAAGTCTTCAGTCTGACCAACAACCATCGCTTCAATTTCGATACCTGCCGCATTTGCGATTCTATCAAGCATACTAAAGTTCGCAGCCGTTGCTGCCGCTTCCACAAGCCCGCTAGGACCAATGGCCTTGAGTACTTGTTCACGCTTAGTAGTAAGCGCAATAGAATCATTTTCATAAATCGCATCCGCATATGCCAACAGAGCTTTTCCATGTTCGACCCTTGTATCTGTTGTGGGATCAACCACTCCACCGAGATTGAATACTTTTCCCATCGATTTGCCACTTGCACGAAGTAGCTGTGTATGCCAGGTGGTTCAGTAAAAGCAATTATTTAAGGCTGATATTCTGGCCGCGACCAGCTCTAATTGAGCTCGGCTGAATTGCTTAGTACGACGAAATTCAAAATTCATAAAATCATCGGCGCCCAGATATTGTACCTGACCCATCTGCATCACTAGGCTGGCTTCTTTAGGCACCAAGCTTAAAGCGCTATAAATGTTAGCAACGAAATCTGCATCTCCATATAGAGTGGCTGCATCCGTTCCGCCTTGTTTCCCAGTAGGAATGGTTGGTACCCATGCATGTTGAACAGTCGCCGTTTTAGGTCGCATGCTAGATGGCTCACCAGGGCGAGACGCATCTAAAGCGTTCATAGGAAATCCGAGGGCACGACAAAAAGTATCAATAGCGACAGCTCGACCCACAAGGCCTAAAACTTCAACATATTGTTCTACTGAAAGACCTTCAGAAATAATCTTCTCATAGAAGTCTTTGCCAATTTTTCCTGCATCACATGCGACTCGTTGAGTTAACTCGATAACTGCAGACGGTAAAGGAATATCTGCGACCTCGTCTACGAATCCAGTCAGTTCGAGGCCTTCTCTGTGACGTACACGTCTCGCTAAGGCCACAATTTCTTTTCGCTCCGAACCGTTGAACCAGGTCCCTGCGTCAGAAAAAGAAGACATCGCCGTCTCGTGAACAGCCTCTAAATCAGGGCGGACCGGAACCACGCTGTGGCTATACAAACTACTCACTCGCCTATTTCTCCTTAGTATTCTTTAACTCGAACAATACTCGCTCTCTTGACTCAAAGATAGTTACACGCCTAGCAAGTCACGATAATACTACTTGCCCGTAAATATAGGTTTACGCTTCTCGATGAAGGCCTGCATCGCTTCCTTAGAATCGGCTGACTTGCGCACTTCTGCCGTCATATTCTGTTCGAATCGATAACCATCCCTAAGAGTCATCTCCTCTATTTGATTCAGCCCTTGCTTAGCCAGTTTTATAGCAACGGGACTTTTCTGGGCTATTTCTCGCGCCAAATCTAGAGTTACTTCCATAAGTTCATCTGGAGACACACATTGCTCAACCACACCGAGCCGATATAATTCCGGTCCAAATACGCGAAGACCCGTGAGCATCATACGACGCAATCTAGAATGGCTAAACAGCCTCTGAGCATGGCGGCCGCCACCAAGTAATCCTACGTTAATCTCCGGCAAGCCTAGGCATCCCAGCTCACTTGTTAGCAAAATATCACAAGAGGCAGCCAACGCTAGCCCACCCCCTAACGCCGGTCCATTTAGGGCGGCAATAACAGGCTTTTGGCATTCCATGATGCTGTGGTAGGCTTCTCTCGCTCGCCGGCTGTTCTGCCAATGATCACCTGGTTGAGGATCGGTTGCCATTCTTTCTTTTATATCCGCGCCCGCGCAAAAACATTTACCAGCTCCTGTTAGGATCGCAACTTTTATGTCCTCACGATCGGAAATCGTATCAAAAGTCCATGCAACTTCAGAGAGCAGTAGTTGGCTGTGGGCATTCACCGGTGGATTAGCCAGGGAAACAATAGCAACCCCCTCTTTATTAACTTCAAGCGTAACGACCTGAGCATTCATGTTTCACCCTTAAAAATGTATTTTACAGAGGTTAATATAGAGTCTTCTCTACCTACAAGCTATGCCAAACGTCACTTTTCAGTCTATTATATTGTCCATACTTGTAAGACTATGTCCGTAATATTGATAGACGAAGGAAACAATTGATGAGCCAAGTTTCATTGCAGCCCCAAGAAGATGAGGAAATACTAGAATTACTGAAAGATAGCGCTACCGATTTTTGTACTAGAAGTCTAGATATCGCAAGACTACGGCCTATGAGAGAGGGTGGACAAAACTTCGACGCTAGCTTATGGCGAGAAATGTGCGACCTTGGTTGGGCCGGTCTGCTGGCTAAGGAAGAATCAGGTGGTCTTGGCTTAGGAGCTAGATGCTTTGGTACCATTTGCCGTGAACTTGGTCGTGTAGTAGCGCCCGAGCCTCTCATAGAAGTAGGTGCTGCAGTCGCTCTCCTGTCCAGACTGGACAAGAAAAAATCACTATTAGCTTCAATTATTGATGGTGGCACCCTTGTCTCAGTCGCGTTGACGGAAGCGGAAGAGTATCTTGGAGAAAAGCTCCCTTTGCTCAACTCAACAGAGGATCCCAAGGGTTATTTAATTAACGGGAGTGTTCGCGGAATCAGTTGTGCGGCAGACATGGACCAATTTATCTTGTCCGCTAATCTCAAAGGGCACACCGCCCTATTTCTAGTACCAAAAGAAGCCCTTGAAATTTCAACTGCAACCTTAGCGGATGGCTCTAACCAATCGACAGTGACTCTTTCTAATGTTGTCGTTTCTGCCAGTGATTTTCTGAGCTCCGGCGAAGAAGCTGACCAGGCTCTCAACTATGCTAGAGACCTAACTAGAATTTCCATTAGCTCCTATCTGGTAGGTTTATCAGAGAGTGTTTTTGACACCACTCTTGATTACCTCAAAACCCGAACACAATTTGGTCAAGCTATTGGAAGCTTCCAAGCACTGCAACACCGAGCTGTTGATCTATTCATACAAAAAACGATTGCCGTGTCCGTCTTAGATGAAACTTTAAAGAATTTCGATCAGGAAAATTCTGAAGCAGTTAGGCATCACTTAAGTTGCAGAGCAAAATATCGGGCGAACGAAGCAGCCCTTCTTTTAGGCAAAGAAGCTGTGCAGATGCATGGTGGAATGGGTTATACAGAAGAATGTAATGTAGGGCTTTTCCTTAATAGAGCCTTAGTGATGGTAAGTCGCTTAGGGACAAGCTCATACCATGCTGCACGATTCGGTCAATCAGAGCTAGTGTTCCGTCCAATAACCACTAGTGATAATCATCAGAAAACTCCATCTCTCGTAGGTGAAGAACATGATGGAAACTGGAACGACATGGGAGATGATGACTTCCGAAAAATGGTTCGCCATTTTTTTGAAACAGAGTATCCCACTGAAATGCGTTACCCATCTAAACGACCACGATGGAAAGAAATTAAATTCTGGTACCTACGTTTATCTGAAAAAGGTTGGGTAGCCCCTGCATGGCCAACGGAGCACGGCGGAATGGGATTGTCTCCTGCGAAAATGCTGATCTTTATAGATGAGCAGGAAAGCTGTGGTATCGGCAGATCGCCCGATATGGGAATACAAATGGTCGGTCCTCTGCTCATCAAGCATGGGACTGAAGAGCAAAGGTCTCGGTATCTACCTAAAATCTTGGCAGGAGAAGAAGTTTGGTGCCAGGGGTATTCAGAGCCTAATGCTGGATCAGATCTGGCCAGCTTGAAAACAGAAGCACTACTTACTGGTGACGAATTCGTTATTAACGGACAAAAAACTTGGACTACTTTAGCCCAAGATGCTACGCACATGTTCTGCCTAGCCAGAACATCCAAAGAGGGTAAACCACAGGCTGGAATTAGCTTTTTCTTAATTGATCTCGATCAACCAGGGATTACGATCAGGCCGATAAAGAACTTAGCCGGAGATGAAGAGTTTTGCGAGGTTTTTCTGGAAAACGTCACTGTCCCAGCTGACTGTCTAGTCGGAGAAATAAATGAAGGCTGGGGAATTGCAAAAGCTTTATTAAGTTTTGAGCGTATTTTCATCGGCAGTCCTAAGCAGTCGCAATATGTGCTCAAACGGCTCGAGTTACTGGCATCAAATACAAACTTGTCCGAAAATGCCGTATTCTGGGACAAGCTCACCCGCCTCAAGCTCAACGTCCTCGACCTCGAGTCAACCTATCAAAGTTTCGCTGAGATCGTTAAACGTGGTGATACTCTAGGTCCAGACGTATCTTTACTAAAGATCTGGGGAACCGAAACCTTCGCTCGGCTCTCAGAGCTCATGGTAGAGGTGGCAGGCCCGCAAGGCGCTATAATTGGAAAGATCCCTTTTCAAGATGCTGAAATTGATGTGATGAGCCAATTCTATAATGCACGTCCAGCAACGATTTATGGTGGTTCGAATGAAATTCAAAGAAATATTATTGCCAAAGGAGTGCTGAAATTACCCAGTAAATAGGCTCGTTGGATTACTGAAACAAGACAGTCGTTGAAACGGTGTAAAAAAAAGCTATAGAACGCTCCACCTGAGCGAAGAACAAGGGTAAACTAGTGTTTAAAGACGATTCCGAATTTAAACTTTAGGGGGCAATATGGCCAACCTTGATTACAGCTCACCATCTTCAGTTAAAGAAGTGGTCAAAATTCTTACTACAGCCAAAGGGAAAGCGAAAGTAATGGCTGGGGGAACAGATCTCCTCGTTCAATTAAGGGCCGGCAGGCTTAAGGCATCAACAATAGTTGACGTGAAAAATATCTCTGAGCTGCGTACCATCAAAAAAGAAAAAAATGGCTTCACTATTGGAGCTGCAGTCTCAGGAGCCGAGCTCGGTGCCCATAAGGCAGTCAACAAGGCTTGGCCAGGAGTAGTAGAAGGTCTGGAATTAATTGGTTCAACTCAAATTCAAGGCAGAGCCTCACTAGGTGGTAACTTATGTAATGGCTCTCCCGCTGCAGATGGCGTACCAGGAATGATTGCAGCAGGAGCCACCTGCTTAATTGCTGGTCCTAAAGGAACACGGACTGTACCAGTTGAAAAGATAGTCGTTAGTCCAGGAAGAACATCACTAAAGTCAGGGGAGTTTCTCGTTAGCTTCTTTCTGCCCAATAGGCCTAAAAAATCTGGAGATGCTTATCTGCGGTTCATCCCGAGAACTGAAATGGACATCGCAGTGGTAGGCGTTGGGGTGAGTCTAACCTTAGATAAAAAGGGGATGTGCACCGATGCTCGCGTTTCGTTAGGTGCAGTAGCGCCGACGGCGCTCTTGGTAAAGAATTGCGCCAATGCTCTTATTGGTACCAATATCGATGAAGATGCCCTGAACGCGCTTTCTGAGGCAGCTAGTTCAGCCTGCAACCCAATCGATGATAAGAGAGGAACCATCAAATATAGAACTAAAGTTGCGGGGGTGCTCGCGCGACGAGCCACCGTTATCGCACTTAAGCGCGCGAGGAAAAATTAAATGGCTAAACATCATGTAGAAGCAATAATAAATGGAGACCCTGCCGAGTTCTTGTGCGGGACTGAACAAACACTCCTAGACTGTCTTCGAGATGAATTAAGTTTGACAGGGAGTAAAGAAGGCTGCTCGTCAGGAGACTGTGGAGCATGTAGCGTCATGCTTGATGGACGACTTGTCTGTGCTTGTCTCGTGCTCGGAGTTGAAGTGAATGGAAAGAAAGTTGAAACCATTGAAGGAGTGGCTAAAGGGGATGATCTCCACCCTTTGCAAAAACATTTCCTCCAAGAAGCAGCGCTACAATGTGGCATATGTACCCCAGGGTTTATCATCGCAGCTAAAGCGCTACTTAAAGAAAATCCACACCCGACTGAGACTGAAATACGATACTGGTTAGCGGGAAATCTATGTCGATGCACAGGTTACGATAAAATAATTACAGCTGTACAAAAAGCGGCCGCAGAAATGAGAGGAGAATCCTAAATGGGCAACGAAAAGGACCACTTGGAAGCAATAGAAGGAAAGGAAAAATTCCGCTACATCGGCACATCCCCGATTCGCCCTGATGGCGTTGACAAAGTGACAGGTCGTGCTAATTTTGGTGCAGATTTTACTGCGAATGGGATGATACACGGACGAGTCGTTAGAAGCCCTCATGCCCACGCAAAAATCAAAAGTATCAACATAGAAAAAGCCTTGAAAATGAAGGGCGTAAAAGCAATCGTGACGGGACAAGATTTCCCGAAAATTGATCCGTCTGACAAAGTGGTAGGCGAAGTCGTTGTTAGCTTTTATGACATGTCACAGAATGTAATTGCACGCGACAAAGTTTTCTACGACGGCCATGCGGTCGCGGCAGTAGCGGCAACCTCTATAAAAATTGCTGAGGAGGCTGCAGCATTAATCGAAATCGAATACGAAGTGTTGCCAGCTGTAATGACCGTAATTGACGCCATGAAAAAAAATGCCCCTGTTTTGCACAAAGGAATGAAAACAGAAGGCATGGATCCCGTTCCTAAACGGTCTTCAAATGTAGCCAGTAGAGCCGAACTTAAACTGGGGAATGCTGCAGAAGCATTCAAAGATGCAGATGTGATTGTAGAGCGTGACTATACAGCTCAAACAGTTCACCAAGGCTATATAGAACCTCATGCCTGTGTTGCAGAAGTTTCAGCGGATGGTATGGCGACTATTTGGAGTTCTAGCCAAGGACAATTTATGGTAAGAGCATTCGTGGCCAAGCTATGCGCAATGAACGCATCCAAAATCAAAGTAATACCTTCAGAAATTGGTGGCGGATTTGGCGGAAAAACTAAAGTTTACCTCGAACCTCTTGCCCTACTCTTATCTCGGCAATCTGGTCGACCAGTTAAAATGGTGATGACTCGTGAAGAAGTCCTTCGGGCAACTGGACCGACATCAGGCGGCCATGCTCGAGCAAAAATTGGTGCTAAAAAAGATGGCACACTTGTAGCCGCTGAACTTGAAATGGAATATGAAGCCGGAGCCTTCGCAGGCTCACCGGTCAAACTAGGTTGTATGACTGGATTCGCACCTTA
>Ga0302114_10002456_pt1 | contig 11937 bp, 10 predicted proteins | sample AG5_Surface_MG_FD_203107 | JGI IMG/M metagenome (GOLD analysis project Ga0302114, IMG submission 203107) | Marine microbial communities from Western Arctic Ocean, Canada - AG5_Surface | ecosystem: Environmental > Aquatic > Marine > Oceanic | place: Canada: Western Arctic Ocean | collected...
CCATCCCCCCTACTTCTGTATCAAAGTGGACGTCAATCGTCTCCCCGCTGCGCTCAACTCTTGGCGCAACTGGCAAAATCATTCTAATATACGGTGCCCCCCCGACTCCCCTCCTGCTGAAGAAAACAATGTCGTTGAATTTCGTAATGTCCTCCTCCACCCTCAGACTCTCCTGCGTCCCGTATGCCCAGTAGATCTTGTCCGCGTGGCACTTGATATTTTTCTTGTGGTAAAGAATGGCGTTCAGCGCTGACTGGTCTCGCTTTTGATTTCCGAAATTGCTCCCCTTTGGGTAGTGGCACCCAACATCAACCGCGCACCTATTCATCTCTCCCAGTACCTCCTTCCACACCTCCTCCTTCTCCTTTTTCTTCTTCCTAAACCCCATAATTGCGCTCGTGCACTCGTTTGTAAGCTCGAGATCCAATTCCCCCCCACCCCACCCCCACTCCCCCAACCCCTCCCACAAGAACTCGAGAGTCTCATTCCGGACCGTCATCCACGTCGGGAACAAATGCCCTGCAATGGTGAAGAAGTACCCATCATCTTCAATCATTTCCACCACTTTCGCTATCGGCTTCCTGAGCTCTGTGTTTGCGTCGAGCCACAAAACCGTGGCCTCCTCCTCGTGAATTTTAGAGATCGCGTCAAGAATCACATGGGCTTTGTACGCCACCAACGGGATGGTCTGAAAGTGCGGTGGGAGCTGCTCGAAGTCGACGTCGTAAACAGTCACGTCGTTCCACGTCTCGAGAAGTTCTCTGTTCAGGGGGGTCAGGCCCAAATCGTAAACAATGATTTTGGGCGGAGAAGAGGCTTCCCAATAGTGAATCGAGCCTATTAAATTTGCTAGTCGGTCGTAGTAGTTGTTGTCTGCTGCTGTGACTATGTGAAGGGAGGTAGTTGTGGTGGTGGTGGTGCGGGCCAAGAAAACTTCAATCTTGCAATCTGCAATTTGCAACTGTTGCACCCCCAACAAATTCAACTTATTGCTGAACTTGAGTTGGTGCTCTCCGGTATTAGGGACTTCGAGAGTTCCCGTGTCCAACACCCCCCCTAAATTCCACGTAAAGTTCCCCGCCTTGAGGAATTTCAAATTAACGACGAAAGAGCCATCGGAGGAAACACGAAACGATTCGCGATTTTTCGGTGATAGAAACTCTATTTCGCACACCACTCTGGGAGAGGAAAGTGCGTGGGTAAAGCACCCTGAATCGCACAAACGGTGGGGGTTGAACTCACCCGTGAAGAATCTGACGCTCGCATCGTTGTTGCTGGACCGACAAGAAGAGTCGAGATATTTATTTCCCTTCTCATCCACGATTTTGCCCTCTAATTTGTGCCATCCGTTGGGTGAAGTTTCTGGGATTATAAATCCAGCTGGGGACTCGTACGGCCTGCACTCCCATTCAGATTCGGAGGTGAGACGAAAGCAAATCTTCAGCCCATTTTTTATTGCAAATTCGTTCCACTCGTCAACGTTTTTATGCTGCTGCAATCCTGCAGCTAGCAGCACGCTGAAAGCAATCTTGTTATTAGAGTTTGAGAGAGGCGGAAGGACTTGGCCGTTGGACGGATAGGTTATGTCGAGTTGGAGCTGGATTGGGAAAATTTGGGCAAGCTTGAAATTTGGTTTTGAGAGGGAGCAGTGCGATGACACGTTTTTTGCAAGTACCTGCACAATAAGGGCGGTTAGAGTCACCAGCAACATAACCAGCAGTTTGAAAAGTAAACGAAAGAAAAAAGAAGTAACCTATTTTTGCGCAAATCATTGGGGCAACTCAACGAAAACCTAAAGATTTTCTTCCCTCTTTTTTAAGCTCACAAGCCTCGCAAATTACACCACCAAATATGAAACTGTTCTTTTTCCTCCTTATCGCTCCAAATAATCTGGTTCTTGGCGACTTTGCAGTAATTCTCAACAACGCTCTCCAACATGAACCTGATGTTAATTTACATGTGATCGAGCGAAACAAGGGGATTCACTTTGCAACGAAGGGAGACCCCCACACCGCCCTCAAGCACTTCTTGAAAGCCGCCGAGTTGGCAAGTAAGGAGGATTTTGGAGTTTTAAATGACCTGGGAGTAACGTATATGAGGGTTGGAAATTTGGAGGCTGCAAGGGAAAACATGCACAAGGCTCTTGCGCTGTCTCCTGGGAACAAGGACACCATTGCGAATCTGGATGCGTTGCAGCAGCACCAAGACTACAGAGATGATTTGTTATTGTCTCAAAATGAAGATGCGGAGGAGGAGGAGGAGGAGGAGGAGGAGGATGATAACATGCCTCATTACGGTGACCCTTCGAAACCTCGCAAACCCACTCCAAGAAGCAAACCCCGTCGTGAGCGATCGCCCCCGGTTGACGGTGCCAGGGCCTCATACCGCCGCGCAATAGATTTGGGCGGAAAGGAGCTCTTCGAAGAGGCACTTGAGTCCTTCCAAAACGCTTATGATCTTGGCCTGACCGGCTCTGTTGGATTTCTGTCAGATTGGGGCGTTACATTGATGCATGCCAACCTCATCGACGAGTCACGAGAAGTGTTTGACAAAGGTTTGGCTTTAGAAAATCCGGATCCAAACCAGCTGATTGGCTTCATGGAGAACTTGGCGATATTGGGGCAGCACGAAGACTTCAGGAGGTGAGCGAGCGAAGCGAGCGAGCCTTGATGAAGACGAGCATGCTCGCGAAGAATTCCGCGAAATTTGCCACAGACGGCTACATCCACTACTAAACTAACATTATTCCACTCAATTCTTTTGACTCGCTCGTTTTGCGCAGGAACCATCTCGAGGAGATGGCGGAGCAGCAGGAGATTAATTTTGGGGCTGGGACTTACGACATGGGGGGCGATGACGATGAGGATGACAACGACGAGGATGACAAAGACGAGGATAAAGACAAAGACAAAGACAAAGACAACGGAGAGGATGACAATAACATCGCTGTTAGCGGTTTGCTTAGCTGGTTCAACAGCGCATGGGCGAACAGCGAGAGCGCAAAATCCATCATAACCGAAGCTTTGCTCGAGGGCAAACCCGTAGTCATTAGAAATTTTCTGCACCCAAAGATGGCCAAGAATCTAGCTAACGAACTCACCCGTAGCAGGAAGTGGAAACCCTTCAGCTCGTTCAGTAAGTGGGCGTTCCAATACTCGTGGAAGGCATTTCACCCGTTGAAGGAGATTGATTACGAGCCGGCGGAAGAAGAGGGAGGGGAGAGCGATTTGGAGAGGGAAGAGTACGTGATAGAGAAGCATCCGATGCTGAACAAGTTCTGCGAGTTTATGGACTCGGAGGAGGTGAAGGATTTGATTGGTGAGCTGAGCGGCTCAGACTCGATGAAGGGGAAAACTGACGTCAACGCGAGGATGTACACCAAGTTTGATTTCAGCACTGCGAGGGACGACTTGCCGAAAATAGCCCTGAAAAAGAAGTGGGGGCAGACCGACGAGGAGTCCGACTCCTCGGAGCACGTACTGATTACAAAGAGCAGAAAAAACATCGGTTTTATCGTTACGCTCACCAATGAGTGGGAGGAGAAGTTCGGTGGAGACACGGTAATTGGTGACGACAAGAACAACTTCTATCACGTCCCACCAACCTTCAATACTTTGATTTTGCTGCCGGTGAACAAGAAAATTACGCACCACGTGTCACCCATCAACCCGAAGACTCCTAGAAATCTAAAGAGGTTGGAGCTCGAGGGGGTGTTCTACAAGGAAAAGGGGGCGGGAGCGGGAGCGGGAGCGGGGGGTGGAGGGAGTAAGCCCGTTGTGGATGAGAAAGCGCTTCAGAAAATGCTGGTGGTGTTGGACGGGAAAGATGGGGAGATGAAAATATTCGAGGAACAATATTTTGCCTATGGGGATGAGCTGTGGCCCCCCAAGAACCAGAAGAATTAAGGTTTTTAAAATGCTTGAGAGTTCTTTTTATTCCGCATTATGATTTCCTCCTTGCTCACACTTTCCCCAACCTCAGTGGCAAAGTCGCTCAAAAACTGATTGCGAGCGAGCCAAACAAATGAGAATAATGTTTGTTTAGTAGTGGCTCGTATTCTCGTCTTTATCAAGGCTCGCTCGCTTCGCTCGCTCACCTGCCCTCGGCCATTCTTCACCACCTCCTCGCTCAGCACGTCCTCCTTTTCTGTGACTGTCGATGCTCTTTTGGTGACCTGCTCGTTCCCCGCTTCCATCATCTCTCTAATTCTTTTTTGCCTATCTGCTGCAGCGTCCGTTCCCAGCACTCTGTTTCCCTTTCCACCTCCACCCGCACCCAAACTCCTATTTTGCGCTATCCGATCATCGTCCTCTCTCTTCCTCTTGGCGAGGAGGGAAAAATCCGGTCCAAGGTGCGTCCGATTGTTGCTGTTGTTGTTGTTGTTGTCGTTGTTGTTTCTGCCCCTCGGCTGAATTCCGTACCCCTCCCTTTTTTGGAACCCTGCTTGGGGAGCCGAGGTTGGAGCGGACTTTTTTTCGCATTTGCACCGGCTCTCCAGCCTCGTGCAGAGCGGGCAACGATCGTCACGCTTCATCATGCCGTTGACGCCGAGGTCTTTGTTTTGGGTTGTGCTGGCTGTTGTGGGAGTTGGTATTGTGGGAGTTGGTATTGGTTGTTTGTCGGCGGTGTCAGTGTAGATGTCGGGACCCTCCCAGCGACTGCGTTTTTTTGGCTGCCGTTCGACCTCCTCGTCTATTCGCCTCGTATTTCTCTTCTTCTTGGCTTTCTTCAGCTTCCGACGCTCCTCCTCCTCGCTGTCACTGCTACTGTCGCTGCTACTACTGATGGAGCTGGAGCTGCTGCTGGAGCTGGAGCTGGAGCTGGAGCTGCTCTTACTCTTACTCTTACTTTTTTTCTTGCGCTTTTTTGTTTTCTTCTCTTTTTTACTTTTCTTCTTCTTGCCCTTCTTCTTGTCCTTCTTCTTGTCCTTCTTGCTACTTCTCTTCGACTTCACGGCAGCCGCGTCATCACTATCCCGAATCTTCTGGAGCAACAGCTGAGGATCATTCGCAGCCTTCGCCCTCGCCTCCTTCTGCCGCTGGGCAATCATGAACATTGGATCCTCGTGAGACTTGGAAAAATACTCGTTCTTCTCGTTCGTGCTACTACCCGTCTTCACTCCGACAGCAGCTGCGAGGGTCCCCTCAACAATCCCCTTCTCGCCAGAATTACCGGCTGATTTGTCCACAAACTCCTTCCCAAGCAAAAAAGCCTCGGCTTCCTGCTTTGCCTGAGAATCGTCAACGCCCTGTACACCGCCTGAGTACATCCAGTTCAGCTGACAATCACCCTCATCTTTCCCCGTGATCTTGCGAATCTCATCACGCTCACGCTCCTCCTTCAACTGTTTCTGGAGGTCCTTCAGTTTCAAATCCTCAACACGTTTTTTTTCTTCAGCGATCCACACATTTTCCACATTGCAATGCTTAGCTGTGTGCCATGACTTTTTGGAAAGGAATGAAAGGGACATTCCCGTCTTATGTATTTTGTGTTATGGATGAGGACTGGGGCAGACACCTCCCCACATTCCCACAAGATAAAATTATAATTTTAAAGCTAACTCGAAGGAGATGGTCTCCCTCCTCCTTCTACTGATACTCCTGATCTCTCATCTCACCATTATAAGCACAAGCACGACCCCGAGCTTAAATCAATCACTCAAAAATTATAAAATGCTCACGACTCTCTCTCTCCGGGGCGGGGTTTCCAGGTCTCCTACGAAAAGCAATAAGAAATCAGCGACGCTTCAATCGTTAAATTCCCCTACAGCCACAAAAAAAACTCGCAATGCCAAGACGGCAACTGGCAAGTTTTCGCTTGCAAACCAATCCAACATGAACACGAAGACTGCAGTGAACGATGCGATGGAGAAATACAACAAGATACTACCACTAACTCGCAAGTTTATGACCCTGGCACTCGTTTCTTGCGTGCTGTCCCTTGTTGGTGGCGAGGCTGGCCAAGAATTGATGGCTTTCGACATGTCGAAAATCGTCAAAGGTGGGGGTGACGCGCGAAACTCACTCACCACTACAAAACTAACACTAACACGCTTAACTCGCTCGGGCGCAGGGCAATTCTGGCGCATAATTTTTGGCTCAACCTTCCTGGGCGGTCCGTCGATCAAGCTCATTATGGATTTCTACTACATCTACCAGCATGGGAGTTTGCTTGAATCCTCGATTGGGTCGTCCACCTACCTGCTGTTTTTGTTCACGCAGGTTTGCCTTCTTGGTTTACTGGCGACCACCGTCTTTCCAACACCGTTTTTTGGGCAGAGCATGATCGCGGCGATGCTGCACGTGGTCAGCAGGGTGGAGCCTCACAAACCAACGAAGTGGATCGTATTCAATATTCCCAGTTGGATGCTTCCCTTCGCGTTCATGGTGGGCGATGTGCTGCAAGCTCAGAGTCCGGGTGCTGCCGTTCCTCACATAATGGGCATTCTGACTGGGCACATGTGGGTGTTCCTCAAGACCGTTAACGTGAAGATGGGGGGGGAGGATTTCTTGGTTGTGCCGGAGATTGTGAGGGACAAATTTGCTCTAGATGAGTTGCTTGAGAGTGGAGTGGCAAACAAGAAGAAAAACGAAAAAATGACCATGAGCAAGATTCGAGAAATGCGTAGGAGAAAACGAAACCAATAAAAAATATTCTTCTATTTCAATTTGATTGGAAGCAAGTTCGCGCCGTACCCACAGTTAAGTATGTTCGGCAAACAGCCGCCACTCACACACGCAAAATTGGCGCTAAAAGTCATAACCATCTCGCTGCCGTTCATCCACGCGCTCGGGAAGCTGACAAAATATGCTTGTTGTCCAAACTTTGGCATGTAGCTAATCAAACGGAACGGCCCGCTCAAAGAATCCGCCTCCATGACGTACGTATCGTACGGTCCAACGGTGCTCGGCATGTCGTGGGGAGTTGTCACTGCGCCACGAATACAAATTGAGCGGAATAACGTAATATTAGTTTAATAGTGGCTCACCAGCAACACCATACACTGAACAGGTTGTGACTAGCTCGCTTCGCTTGCTGCTCGCTTCGCTCGTCTTCCTCAAGGCTCGCTCGCTTCGCTCGCTGCTCACCTGCGAAAATGTACTTCTTCAATTCCACGTTGTACGTTGCGGTGACAGTTCCGACATGGCCATGCCACTCGAACACCGGTTTCGATTCCTCGACATTAGTGCACCACTTATCATCATCATTATCATCATTGCCGCACCAGTACTCCCAATTACTCTTGTCGTTCATCATTTCAGGATTCGAAGAGAACTCCGCAACATTCTTGGCCCTCAAGAGAAAAATAGCGTCGCCGCTGATCCAGCTGCAGTTGCTGTTGGCGGATGCTGCCATGCAACCGGTGCCGACCATGTAGAGGTGGGAGTCTGGAGAGTTCTCGTTCTCCTTGCCGTGATCCACAATGTGGGGCATGCCGAATTTAACTGCCGAGTCGCCTGTTTCGCCAAACAGACCGAGTTCGACGGACAGGGAAGAGGGGGTGGGAGTCCACGTGAGGCCGAGGTCGGTTGAATACCTGAAACCAACGAAAGGCATGATGGTGCAAAGCTGAGGAACGCCGGAACCGACAGTGCAGGCGTTGTCCCCTTCATCCCCACCGTATGTGCCAATCCACCACGTTCCGTTTTGTACAAAAACGGCTGAGGTGTACCTCCCCAAACGCTTTCCGCCGTCTTCGAACTGGGCTCCCCCAACTTGCCGTGAGGTTAGGTTGCGCCAATCTGCCACGGGTTGGTGAATGTCGTAGCCGGATACAATGGCGCTGCCGGTTTGAAAGTCGGGAGCGGCTGAATTCACGCCAACATTATCGACGCCCCCATCGTCGTAGCCGCTGAACATAATGTTGTTCTTGTCGATGCTCGGATAGAAGGTGTCTGCCCCATAACCCTTTATCACCGTGCAGTTCTCGACAATTTCTATTTCGGAGAAAAGAGTTGATTGCTGCGCCGAGCCAATACGAAATACGAATTGAGTGGGTAAGTTTAGTAGTGGATGTGTCCGTCTGCAGCTATTTCGGGGGATCCATCGCTTCGCTCGCTCACCTCTATTGGGGGTTTGTCGTCTGGGATGATGCTCGGCCAGGTGCATGGAGCTCCAATGTACGGGAACAAACTCGTCTCGTTCAGTGAGATGCACTGGCCAGCAATGGTGGGATTCACGTCTGGCTTGGGCTTGATTTGGAGGGTGGTGGGGTCATATACAAACTGGGCCGAGAGAAGCGAGGCGCATTTTTAATGAAAGACGAGCGAAACAAGCGAGCCAAACGAATTGGATAGGTTAGCTTAGTAGTGGAGGTAGCCATCTGTAGCCATTTAGCGCACTTCATCGCGAGTATTCTCGTCTTCCAAAATTCTCGCTCACTCACCTGCTGGTGGACAAAGTCGGGAGAGTCAGAGGTATGGCACTCCCAGTAGTTTATGTTGGGACCAGAGCCGCCGTAAATGTCGAAGCAAGCTCCGACGCCCTTGTCGGAGGGCGTACGGGGGGCAGCAGTTTTCATTTCAATCTGCCCAGCAGAAGTAAAGGTGAAGGTGGTTTTGTCATTTTCATAATCAGCCACTGGATATGTGTTCGCAGGGCTGTTCTGGAGGGACGAAACAAACGAAAAGGAACTATTCTGGTTGAAGATTGGGCCCGGGGAGGAGGCGGGAGGCGGGAGAATCCACCGTTGGGTAAGGTCGGTCATGTCGCAATCTTTAAGGTAAAGATAGGTTGGGCCTGATTGAGTGATGGAGCCATCGAAAGAACAAGTTGGACTTGAATTTTTATTTATTAGGAGGGAGGAGGCGGCATGTGGTAGGAGTAGCAGGAGGAATAAGAGGAGGAACATTTCGAGAATTTTGGCGTTTTTGTAATCTGTTTATATTTTGGATTTTTATTTTTTTAGATTTGAATTTGAATTTGTTTCCTTCACGTCGTTCATCTTTATGAGGCTTGTGAAAGTACTTCTAAACGTTCGCCATGCGAACACCCAAGCACTTTTAAAGTTAACTGCAACTGCTGACGACGATAATAAATCCTACGATGACAATGCCAAATCTCTCCTCGCCACTTCAATCGAGAAGCTAGACCTCGTACTCTTTGAAACGCTGGAAAAGCGCACCGAGTACGAAACTCTGTGTAAGCTCAAACACCACTTAAAATCAGCTGTCGTGAATCGGCGCAATCTCCTGACCAAGGAGGAAGAATTACAGCAGTCAAATCCAAAGTCCAAGCACAGTGCTATTTCTGACGTGATGATTGCGCAGCTAGCGCTCGAGACTGTCCAGTTTGATTTCGAGAAGATCTCATCAGCCCTTCAGCAAATTGAGACGCAAATTGACCAGAGGTTGATAAATTTGGTTGTGGCTGCTCCCACTCTTGCTCCCGCTCCCTCTACCACCCCCCTCCCCCTCCCAGCAACTACAGTGATGGATCCAACTTCCCTTCCCCGGAGCTCTCCCCCTCCCAAGCAAACACCAAAGCCAATCCCTCCCCAACTCAAATACGCCGAGGTGAAGGAAAACGCGCCAGCTTACCCGTCCACTCCGGAAGCTCCAATCCCCGAGGACATTTCTCTCACACCGAAAGACATTGAGAGGGTGAGCCAAGGTTTGGCTGATTACAACGCTGAGGACGAAGAGTCGCCAACAAATAGGCAGCTGTTCGACTTTGCGAACGAACCGAGCTCGCCGGTTTTGGACGCGGCCCTGCGAAAGAGCTTGCCGAAGAATGTTCTAGAAAAGATATTGATGGAGGCTGAGGTGGAGGTGGAGGCTGAGGTGGAGGCTGAGGTGGAGGCTGATGTGGAGGCTGAGGTGGAGGCTGAGGCTGAGGTGGAGGCTGAGGCTGAGGTGGAGGCTGAGGTGGAGGCTGAGGCACCAGTGCCCCCCGAGTGCATATCCCCCATCCAAGGAAAGGAAAAAACTACCATCGAGCTGACCACAGACGAATCCTTTGAGCAACCTCCTCAATCCAAAATAAACGAAAACAACATGCCCAAGTTTCTGACCCCGCCTCCCCTTCATCCACCTTCCCCCCCCTCGATGACGAGCACAAGAACAGCAACAGCAACGACAACATCATCTGCATCGGCAGCTTTCTCCAACTCGCCTCCCACAAAGGATGAAAACAGCCAAAAGAAGCAGTTTTTTTCCCCTTCCCTTGCCACCAGGTCTAAACCCCCGCTGTCCCCATTCCCCCACACTCCACCTCCCTCGACAAACAAGAGCAACAGCAACAGCAACAGCAACAGCAACAGCAAGAAGAAGAAAAGTTCGTCTTCCAAAAGAACGAAATCAACCACCCCGAAGCAGCAACAAACCAGCTCGTTGACCAAGCACCACAGTGTGTCTGCTGTTACCCCCAACAGCGGCGGGAAGGTATCAAAAACAAAAACAACGCGCCCAAACAACCCCCCAAAGCCTCCTTCGCCCTCGAAATTTATGCAAAAGATCCAGAATGCCCAGACGTCATTGAGAGCGTTTGTGACCCCATAAACGAAAACAAAAAAAACTTTTCCTTTCTATCTACTGCTACTGCTACTGCTTCAGCTCTGCCGAGACGACATAGTCAAATCCCAAACGTATCTTGCCACCGGCGCAGGCTTCCCCTCCCTCTTTTTCCAAATCATCTAAAGTTTTCCCCATCATCTTGGCCAGGTTCTTGTCCTGGAACAGCTGCAGCTTGGAACGCGCAACGTTTATTTGCCGTGTAATTGTAGCTTGGGTATAAACAATTGGGAATTTCTTCGTGGTGATATGAGTAAGGCCAGCCAATTTCAGGTGCCGCTCTATCCAGTCGAATGGGTATTCGCGATAGCATCTGTGACCTGCAGATGATATGATGGGTGTGGGTGTGTGTAGTTAGTTTGGGGAATTTTTTTCAGACATTGCAAAGGGACAAAGTAAAGTCTCTGTGATTGGCTCAGTTCGTTCTACATATTTACATGTCGCCACACCACCGCTCCGACTAAGAAAGGGTTATATAGGTGAGACAGTTCAAAGTAGCTGATTGTTGATCATCAAAGCCGTTGATCGATTTTTTTTCAACGAAGGGACTCACCTGCAAGCAATATACAAGCATCCCGAATTTTTGTTACCTTGCAGAAGATCTCACCCGCAGCCCCGTTGACCGTATCAGGGATGGGCTGTAAGCCAATAACATATACGCGGCCGCCCGGGAGAAGGTGATTTCGCAGCCGAGGGAAGATTAAATCTTGGAAAAATGGACTGAAACCATCCATCGCACCAATCAGATAATCACAGAGTATCGTTTGGAACTTTTGGTTTCGGAGGAGGTTGTGCGTTTTGTTTATTACGAGATTTAAAGAGGCGAGGTCCAAAGTTGGAACCGGAGTTGGTTTTGGAGGCGTGTTGCAATTACTCTCCGGTTCGACTGATTCGTCGTTGCAGTCATAGCCACCAGCCCAATTGCCAATAATTACTTTGCCAGCTCCAGCACCCCAGGAGTCTACCTCCTCCTGAGTTCGTCGTCGCATGTCTTCATCAGCCGTAATGGCAACCCAACCATCACACTCCACCTCGTCGTTGTTTGCCAGCGAGTTGAGCCAGCGTAAAGAGTGTGAGCCTGTACCAGAATCCAAAATCGTTCCCCATGGTTTGTCCCCTTGGAGTTCCTCACAGTGCTCGAACAGGCTGTCTGTGGTTGTTGTGGGCATGAATGTGCAACGTTTTGGCTCCCTTTGTTGGTTTTGTAAGTTTTTAATTTTGGGTAAATTTTTTGTTTGGTTCCTGAGTCTATGCATATGAACATTTCCTACTTTAAAAAAGTAACTAATAGTTTTCCCTATAAATAAATGACAAGCGCAAATGGTAAGCCTTTTAGAAGGCGCTCAGAAATTGCTCAAACCCTTTTATTAGCTTCACGAAAACAAGTCATGTCTTGAGCAAGTCTGAAATTTCTCCAGCCATTTTG
>Ga0302114_10002468_pt1 | contig 11889 bp, 15 predicted proteins | sample AG5_Surface_MG_FD_203107 | JGI IMG/M metagenome (GOLD analysis project Ga0302114, IMG submission 203107) | Marine microbial communities from Western Arctic Ocean, Canada - AG5_Surface | ecosystem: Environmental > Aquatic > Marine > Oceanic | place: Canada: Western Arctic Ocean | collected...
TGAACCCCACTTCCTCTCCACCCCAACCCCACCCCCACCTCCACCGCCGAATCCGAGCAAAACTCCATTCACAATTCAAATCGGCGTCACGCCGATGCTCACCCCACAGGCGATGCTCAAAACCCCAAATGCAACCATCGCAACCCCGGCACTCTTCATCCGAGCCGCAGTTCCTCCCGCCCCCTCAATCTTAATCTTCTTCCCCGCCACGTGGCGCAGCACGCTCAAGCAGCTTACCCCCCAAACCAACCCGCACCGACTGTAAAATTCTCCCGCCCCTGAGTCGTCGTCAAAAATGTAGGAGAACGCAGGGTAGATGATTCTAGTGTAGCCCAGCAAGATGATGGCTAATGGCTGGAGTACTAGCAGGTGGAGCTTGAGCTTCTCCTCAACCTCGTTGCTGATAAAACCACTGCGCCCGCTCAAGCTCAGACCCCCCCCCCCAACCTCGCTCTTCCTTATCAAAAAGTACGGCGCGATGATCGCCAGTGTGAACAAAAATGACAAGACGAATTCTGTTGTCGATGTCGCCATGCACTTGCCCAAATTGATCGAAATCGCAACAAGTGCAAAATAGTTATTTGTGATGGATTGTTTTTGGAGCCGGAGGGTCGCGCCGATCATCACAATCGCGCTAATGATTATGAAGTGGGGCGGGTACAAATTGTGCTGTTTTCGTGTTGAATGCAAAATCATCTCGCTGATTGCAAAAGTCATATTGTACACAACGAAGAGGATGCTGGGGAGGCGTTGGTTTTGACAAAAATGTTGCAGCTTCGTTGGCATTCTTGCCTTGTTTGCAAAGAACAGCGCCCCCGCCACGCCCCCCAGCCCGTTGCTCAAAATTTGGAATCTGTGAAAATGCGCCCAATATTTGAGTGGGTTAGTCGTTGAGCAGAAAGGAAGCGGAGACGGAATGAATGTTCGTTCACCTGCAAAACCACAACAAATTCAGCCCACCAACAAACGGATTTTCCAAAAATCCAATCCTCCTCTGCACAACCAAAATTGCTCCCAGCCCACAACCCCCTATGCACAAAAGCGCATACTGCGCCTCCCTCCCTCTCAGATAAATGGAGAGAGAAAGCACGGTGAGCATCACCAGGGGTTGGAACAACAGCCCGACCTTGAATATAATTGCTGCGCCGAGCGGAGCGCCGAGCGGAGCGCCGAGCGGAGCGCCGAGCGAAGCGAGGCGCATTTGAGTGGGTTAGTTGAGTAGTGGATGTAGCCAGTCTGTAGTCATTTCGCGGGTGTTGATTCATCGCGAGTATTCTCGTCTTCATCAAGGCTTGCGAGCGAATCGAGCCAGCAACACCTACACTAGTTGCGACAGCTCGCATCGCTTCGCTTCGCTTCGCTTCGCTTGCTGATCGCTTCGCTTGCTGCTCGCTTCGTTTTCTGGCTCGCATGCTCGTCTTCATCAAGGGCTCACTCGCTTCGCTCGCTCACCTCCTCCCCATCCGCTCCCAAGAGCAAGCGCGTGGCCAATTTGAATGTTGCTGTTGTTGGGGCTAAAATAAAGACTGACAACAACGCTCCCTCCCCCCATCGCCATCACCAGCAAAACACCCCAACCCGAACCAGAACTTCTTGCTATTCCCAATCCGTCAAGCGTCCAATTTACAACTGCAACTATTACGAGGCACGCTGTGGCTGCTATTGCACAGTAAACGAAATTTTCGTAGTTGTTGAATTGGGGCGAGTTTGTGCCCGTTTTCGTTTTTTTCAACAGCCTCCGAAATACGATAATCATTGCGTGCGGAGACACTAAGGTTGTGACGAAGTGAAGCGTGGTGATGCTGTGGAGGCCAAAAATCGCGAGGTGCGACAAAGGCGGGAGGACATCTAGAAACGCGTATTGGAGACGTTTGTCGAATTTATTGAAGAGTGGCTGTCTGTCGGAGGCCCCGGTTTCGGTTTTGCTGTAGGAGGTGTTCAACGGGAGAACGCTGGACAGCACTAGGGAGTGGATTGCACCTACTATGTGCGGAAAGAAGACCATCGTCGGGGTGAGCGAGGTTGAATTTTGGTAGTAGACGAACACGCTGAAGAGGAGTGTTACCAGAAGTGGAAGGAGGGCAAATATTGAACGCTCTATCAACTTTGCGAGATCGAAAAAGTCTACGTGGAGCCAATCATGCTTCAGTGTCGCCCAGCTGCACAGGATCAGGTTCAGGAGGATGAGGAGAATCGAGGATTGAAGGGGATGATGGTTAAGGAGTTGGTTGAGGGAATGAGATTCCGATGACGTGCAGATTGCAATAGTAGTAGTTAAAAAAGTTAGCCAGATTGTTGAGAGGGTGCCCTCTCTTGACTCCACCAAGTCAAAGGAAAGGGTTATTATCGTCCCATACGTCGCCAGTGTTATCGTGCTGTAGGAAAAAGTTTGGGCGGAGAAGAGGGAGAGGTAAATAGGGAGAATGAAGATTGCGAGGGTTGTGGAGTGCGAGAAGTGGTTGGAATTGGAAACTATTATTGTTGTGGTGGTGGTGATTTTGCCGGAGGTGTCCTCAATATATTTAGCATTTTGCAGATCTTGTTGTTTTTTGGTTGGTGGCCTACGACGACGTCGAATATCAGTATCAGCCATACACAGCTGATAGGAAATTCAAAACAATATTAAGTTTTTCCGCCAAACTTTAATAATCAGCAACACATTAGGATTTAGCCACACCAATCTTGGTTCAACTCTTCAACCATACAATTTGTGAGGGAGAGGAAAAATAACACCCTTCAAACCAGAGATATTCTTAAATCTCCTGCAAAATAAAAGAGAACTATATGAGCTCACAAAAGCGTCGCCGCATCACAACGGACGACAGCGACGACGAGGCCCATGGGGAGGGCGACCCGTTCCAACCTGCCTTCGACCCAAACCACAAATCGGGGGATTCAGACGAGGACTATGTCGACAATCCTGACGACAACGACGACTCTGATAATGAGGATGGTCCGAATCGAAATCGTATCCGTCCTCATTTGAACCGGCAGCAGGATGATGATGTGTCTGACCAGGGCATAGCCGAGGACGAAGGCGAAGGCGAAGGTGACTTTCTTTTTCTTATTAATTTTCCTGTTTTGGCCTTTTCACCTAACCCCACTTCACCACTAAACCACTAAACCGCTAAACCACTAAACCACTTTTCTAAACCGCAAACCGCAAACCACTCTCCAGACTTAATCAACAACGCCCAGGCCGACTACGTGGCAATTGGCGCCCTGGACACCTACGACAACCAGGACATTGACAACCGCGACTTCGCCGCCATGGGCTACGAAGAGCGCGAGAAGGCCGAGATGGAGATCGCGAGGCGCGAGGCTCGGCAGCGCGGCCTCGAGGACGCGTACGCTGACTCTGGCAGCGAGGACGAGGAGGCGAGGGAAAGTAGGAAGAAGAGGATGCCGGGGGGGAGGGTTGGTGGTGATGAGAGTGATGAGGATGACCCGACTGGGGAGAATGATGAGGATCTTGGGGACTATAATTTGGAAGGGTTCGATGTGCCGCTCAGGGAGTGGTTGGCGTTGGATCGCGTGAGGAAGGAGATTGAGGTTAGGTTTACGAGGTTTCTTAAGGAGTTCAGGGAGGGCGAGGATGACGAGGACGAGGATGAGGGGGAGGTTGGTTTTGGTGGTGGTGGTGGCGGGGGTGGGGGTGGGGGTGGGGGTGGTGGAGGGGGGCCAACAGGACCAACAGGCAACAACAAGAAGAAGAAGAAACGGAAAGCCGCAAATCCGGAGTTCTATCCCTCCCGGGTCCACCTCCTTTGCTCCAACAACTCCTCCACCCTCGAGGTCTCCTACCTCCACCTCTCCAGGTGAGCGAGCCTTGTCACACTTACAGAAAATGTGACAGAAAGTGTGACAGAAAGTGTGACAGAAAGCGTGACAGAAAGTGTGACAGAAAGCGTGACAGAAAGCGAGACAGAAGAGTGAGAAGCGACTAACCCACTCCTAATTCACTCTTTGCTCTCATGCTTCGTTGAAAATGCGCCTTTTGCTTCATTTTGCTCGGCGCAGCAACTTTCCAATCCTAGCAATTTGGCTAGCCGACGTTCCCCTCGACATCATTCCCCTGCTCGACAGGACCGCCACCAAGTACTGCAACGAGCTGTTCGAGAACTACAAGCAGATCCGGCCCGACGGCGTCCACGTGAGGATCTCTGATCTTCCAATTTCCGACTCGCTCCGCGACCTCCGCGAGCAGCACCTCAACCAGCTCGTCAAGGTCTCCGGGGTCGTCACGAGGCGTGGCGGGGTCCAGCCTCAGCTATCGGAGGTGAGCGAGCGAAGCGAGCGAGCTTTGATGAAGACGAGCATACTCGCGATGAATCAACACCCGCGACTTGGCTACAGACATTTAACATTATGTATTGGCTACGCTACATCCACCACTGAACTAACATATTCTATTCCACTCAATTCGTTTGGCACCTTCTTCGCTCGGCGCAGGCGATGTACGACTGCACTAAGTGCGGCGCGGTGGTGGGTCCGTTCGCCGTGAGCAAGGAGGAAACGCTGACTGCGGGCCCGACCATGTGCCCGCTGTGCCAGGGAATGAACTTCCGCCTGAACGCGGCGAGAACGCGGTACAGAAACTTGCAGTACGTGGTGATCCAAGAGACTCCGGGGACAGTCAAGCCGGGGAGAGTTCCGAGGAGCAAGAGCGTGGTTGTCCACGACGACCTGATTGACAGGTGCAGGCCGGGGGAAGAGGTGGAGATTACGGGCGTTTACACCCACGGGTATGACAGCCCGCTGTCCGACAGCACGGGGTTCCCGGTCTTTAGCACGAAAATTTTGGCCAACCACATTTTGAAGAGGGAGGATTTGGTTGCAGCGAGTAACCTCAACGAGGCGGACAAGGCGGTTATTTTGAAGCTGGGCCGGGACCCAAAAATTGGATCCCGAATCATCAATAGCATAGCTCCGTCAATCTACGGCCACAAGCACGTGAAGATGGCAATTGCGATGGCTCTATTCGGCGGCGTGGCAAAGAACATCAATGACAAGCACAAGATCCGCGGAGACATCAACTGCTTGTTGCTGGGAGATCCAGGGACGGCCAAGTCGCAGGTGAGCGAGCAAAGCGAGCGAGCTTTGACTATGGTATGCTTTTGAGTTGGGGGTGATTTTCAGAGCTTCGGTTTTGAATATAGTTTTTTTTTGTGTACTTCACATTGGCGCGCATACATATGCCCCTGATCTGGACCGTCCCTGAACAATAACTTCGCACAAAAAGATGCGCTTGGCTGAAATCGCCGCCGTGTCCAATTTTGAGCGTCTTAAACCTCAATACGTTGGAGTTAAGGCCGATTCAGTAGTGATTCGCCTTTTTTTGCCTTTTTTGAGTTGACAATCCACAACTGAACTAACTCACTCAATTCTTTTGGCTCACTCCCTCCCCCCTGCTTCATTAAAAATGCACCTCGCTTCGCTCGGTGCAGATTTTGAAGTACGCGGAAAAAACGGCCCCGAGAGCTGTCTATTCGACCGGGAAGGGGGCCTCGGCCGTCGGGTTGACGGCCGCGGTAAGGAAAGATCCAATCACCAAGGAGTGGATGCTTGAGGGCGGAGCGCTGGTGCTAGCCGACCGGGGGCTGTGCTTGATCGACGAGTTCGACAAGATGAACGAGCAGGACCGTACCAGTATTCACGAGGCAATGGAGCAGCAGTCAATATCGGTGTCAAAGGCCGGCATCGTCACGTCGCTCCAAGCTCGCTGCAGCGTGATTGCCGCGGCCAACCCTATCGGTGGGCGGTACGATTCCTCGTGTACCCTGGCGGAAAACGTGGAGGTGAGCGAGCGAAACGAGCGAGCCTTGATGAATTTTCGGCTACATCCACACTAAACAAACTAACGTTATATTATTCCACTCAATTCTTTTGGCACCTTCTTCGCTCGGCGCAGCTCACGGACCCTATTTTGCAGCGCTTCGACTGCCTCTGCGTGCTGCAGGACACAGTTGACCCAGTTGCCGACGAGCTGCTGGCCAAGTTCGTCACTGGCTCTCACATGAGGAGTACCCCAACGAGCGAGATTGACTCGGTGGGGAGGGGGGAGGGGGCGGCAACGAAGCAGCAGCAGGCGGAGCTCAGGGAGGGCGTTAGCTCCTCCGCACTTCTGAACGATTTGAACGAGGAAACAATTCCCCAGCACATTTTGAGGAAGTACATCCAGTACGCCAGGACCTTTGTCAGGCCGCAGCTCAGGGGTTTCGACCAGGAGAAGATTGCGAGTCTCTACGTTGACCTGCGGAGAGAGAGCAGCCAGAGCGGAGGCGTGCCCATCGCGGTGCGGCACATTGAGAGCATCATGAGGATGGCGGAAGGTGAGCGAGAGAACGAGCGGAAAATGGCTACAACCACCCCAAACCAACTACTAAGCTAAGCTAACCTCCCCTTATTCGTTTGACTCGCTTGGTTCTTTTCGCTCGGCTCAGCCCACGCAAAGATGCATCTGCGAGATTTCGTGAGGGAGGACGACATGGACGCAGCCATCAAGTGCATGCTCGACAGCTTCATCCAAAGTCAAAAATTCAGCGTCCGACGATCGCTGGCCAAGGGATTTCGTAAATTCCTTGCAACCGACTCGGACAAGACCCAGCTGCTATTGCACACGTTGCAAAAGAGGTTCAAGGAAGAATTAATTGTTGGGTTGGCGAAAGGGGCCAACTTTGAAGATGTTTTCGTGCACGTAGAGACTTTTGCGGACATTGCGAAAGAACTGAAAATCTTCTCGCTGGACGGGTTCCTGGCAAGCAAAGAGTTCACTCTAAATGGCTATCGACTCGAGGGGACGAAAATTATGCGAGGGGTTTTCTAAATTTAAGGTTTCTTTTTTTGAAAAATTCTATGCTCTCACTCCCCACTCGGGCTCAGATGAGCACACTAGTATTTTGATCTTGCAGTGCCCAAGCCGCCTTTTCAACAGCAACCCGGTAGGTCTTGTAATTCAAGTTGCACAGCTCCTCCAAGAAGGATCTCGTGATTTGCGCCGGCTTTGTTATTGTTTTGCAGGGTTCGAGTGAGGTTATGTTTTGCGGTTGCGGCTGCGGCTGCGGCTGCGGCTGCAGCTGTGGGCTAGGGGGCTTAACCGCAACAGCGGGGCTGGTGGCGATTTCGGTGGCGGGTAGCATCGGGACGTAGCACCGATCCTCGACCAATCTACGTCCCTCGACCAATTCAACCTCTTTTTCTTCCTTCTTCACAGCAGCACGATTCCTCTTCTTCTCCTGGTTGTAGAACCACGTGAGCAATCTAGACTGGTCGATCTGTAATGTCTTGCTAAGATCCTTTATTTTCGCGCCCCTGGCCGCTTTTAGCTCCTTTTTGGAAAAGTTCCTAGAGCGGAGGTCTTCAAACACTTTGAAAAGTGTTTCCTTCTCGGCAACCGTAAAGTTCTTCCCTCGGACTGCTTTGGGTGGAGTGGGGGTTCCGGTGGGCGGCGGGGAGGTTATTGATTGATTGAGTGGGGGTGGGGGTGGGGGTGGGGGTGGGGGTGGGGGCGGGGTCGGGGGCGGGGGCGGGAGCGGGGGGGGGCTGAGATGAGCAACTGGGGGATTCTTTTTTTGCCGAGCACGCTCTCGTATAAACCAATCGTTTACACGATCGGTAGTTTCATTGGTGTCTACTGCCAATGAATTGACAAGGGAGTCTGAGGGAGAAGGGAACTGAGTGAACATTTTGGAATAGGTGAGCTCAGCCTCCAGAGAGAAGAGCTTGCGCTTTTTTTTTGACCTGGAGGATGTTGTAGAATCTGTATCGTTGTTGGGGTTGGTACTTGTATTGGCATTAGCATTGGCATTGGTAGTGTCGGGATTGGTGGATTTTGGACTCGGGCTGCTGGTGGAGTCAGAGGATGAAACATCTTCGTTGAAGAGATTGTTAAAAAACTCTTCGTTGGGTGGATTTTCAAGAATCAAGTTTCGCACGAACTGCTCAGTATTCATCCAGCTATACAAGTTGGGCTTCTTCTTTGGGGAGGGCACTGGTGGTTGGTGGCTCATGGTCGCAAGTGGGAATAAACAAAACTTATAACTTTGAGAAAAACTCAGCCTTGAAAACCAAAAACACAAAAAGTGTGATTACGGGATATTACGAGGAAAGCCGACCCGATTACAGATTTCCCTTCCTTTCTCCAACCCTGCAGCTCTTTTTCCTCCTTTTGATGGCTATGCCACCAAAACGGATCACCCTTATCAGACATGGAATGACTGAGGCAAACCTTTGGCTTAGCCAACCTGAAACCGCTTGGGGCATACCCAACTTTAGTGATGATTTAAAGTATTTAGACAGCATACTCTGTGGAAAAGGGAAACAGCAGTGCGAATGTTTGAATTCGCAAATATTGGACAATTCGGTGGACTTGACCACAGTCTCTCGTGTCCTAGTTTCTCCTCTAACTCGAACCTTGCAAACAGCAACTCAAATCTTCCAAGATACACCGCTCGAGAGCAAGCTCGTAGCTTGCTCGCTTCTCCGCGAGCGCAGATATCTCGCCTCTGATGTTGGCAAGCACTCGTCGATCCTCAAAACAAATTTCCCTGCAGTTGACTTTAACGATAAACAGTTCTTCCCTCACGACGAAAACTCGAACTGGTGGTACGAGCACGATGACACTAAACCGCCGTACGTTGAGTTTCGTCCACATTCCGAATCTCAAACTTACACCGCCAAAGGCGAGCCCGACGTTGCGTTTGAAGAGCGCCTAAATGACCTCTTTGAGCTCCTTTCAAGCACCCCCGAAAACGAACACGTTGCCTGCGTAACGTCGTGGGGTGTCATTAGAGGCCTCACCGGTGGAAAGGAGTTCGACAACTGCCATGCGAAGACGTTTGTCATCAACGAGCTGGATCCAAGCCTGCATCGATCAGGACTGAACCAAAATATTTAGTTAAATGCAAAAGTTTAAATTTGATCACCATTTTCGTGAGACGCCAACCGTCGCAGCTCGGGAATCCCCACATTCAAAATCTCATTTAGCTCTCCAATCTCCCCAGACCCCACCTTCTCCAAATTCCCCAAACCGTTCGCCCTAAGACTGAGATGGGTCTGCCCTCTCACACTGGCCCAAACACTCGTGATGTTTTCGTCACAGTCGACATTCAGCTCTCGGGCATATTTGTTTTTGAAAGTTCGCAGCAGTCCTTCTTCGCTAACGATATCCTGCTCGCACTCGTCCACCAAACCGTTGTTGAACCAGTGCAGTCCGGCCGTTGCCACAACGCTACATACCCCAAACCCCAAGCTAACTTGGAACGGCATCGCGCTGAACACGCTAGCCCCGCTCAGCAACCCTCCAACGCCCCCAATCCCCACAACCTCCGCCCGCGCTCGCCACACCTTGCTGCTGTATTTGCTCCGCGACTCCTCAAGCAGCACTGAGTGCATTTTCAGCATGTGCACGCTGCTCTCAAGCCTGGTGATTGCGTTGTCGACCCTCCGCTTCGGAGCCTTGAAAACTTCGTGGACAATTTCGTCCCTGGTTTCGTACAGGTCCTTCAGCCCGTGGGCCAGCGACAACGCCTTCCCCTCCCCGTTCTTGACCGGCAAGCACATTGTGTAGATGCGCGGGAGGTCCTGGGAATTCAATTGAATGGAATGGAATGGATGGTTTTTGTGTAAATAAGTGGTAAAATGTAGCAACTAGGCTCGCTCGCTCACCTTGCGGGGTATAACCTTGCTCAAATTCCAGCAAAGAGAACCGTACGCCCGCGCAAAGTCGTGGATTTTTGTGAACTGTTGCATGCATAGTGTTAGTCTTATCCGAGGGGGGAGGAGGTGTGAATAGACACTATGAATTGGACACGGTAGCTAGTTTGGCCAGGAGCATCTTTTTATGCGAGGGGATTGTTCGGGGACGGTCTAGATCAAGGGGCGTGTGCAAGCAAGTAAGTCAAGTCAAGTCAAGTCAAGTCAAGTCAAGTCAATGTGAAAACTCCAAAAGACGACGCAAAAAAAGAACGCCAAAACGCACTCCGCTCGCTTACCTGGTCGGCCTTGTTCAGAACGATATAGAGCTTGTGGTCCATTCCTCCCAAGGAGTTCACGAGGATGGAGAGAGTTTCGCCCGTCGTTCCGGGCTTGTCGGGGTCAAAGAAGAGGAGGATCACGTCCGCGCGCTCCCCAAACCACCTGACGACTCCCTCGAAGTCGTAGCCGCGGTCGTAGTGCTTGCCATTTGAATGCGCGGCGCTCATGCTCGAGGGGGTGGTGGACACGATGGGCGAATCTGCACGAGTTGGCACGAGTTGAATTAGGTTATAAACTAATTGTGACTAGCTCGCACCTCTCCTCTCCTCTCCACTCCTCTCCTCTCCACTCCACTCCACTCCACTCCACTCCACTCCACCCCCAACACACTCACCTATCATGCCAGGACTGTCTACCATCATGAAGTTGTCGTTTCGAACGTTCTCGCGGACTTTCAGCTGCGTGTGGTGGACAAGGTTTGGGCCGAATATTTTCAAGCCCTTGAAGCCAAGATCCGGGTGGGAGCAGAGGGCCGGTCCGTCCTGATCGCTGTCCTGAGCGCCAGGAGTCACCACTGTAAAGCAGTCATCCGTTGGTGCAACTCCAGCTGTTTGCACGGGCCGCTCAGTCACGTAGTTCAGAAACGAGCTCTTCCCGCTGGAGTGGTTTCCAAGCAGGAAAACGAAGGGCATACTTGTGCTCGTGTCCGTGTCGGTTTGCAAGGGGCCCGTTGTCTTCTCGTTCAAGTCCATCAATTTCTCGTGGAGAACCTTGCACTGTTTTAAGATTTGGTTCTGTCGAAGAGCGTGGGCTTTTTCCAAATCATCGTCTTCGTTGCTATTTTTCCCATCCTCGAGATTATCATTGTCATCTTGACTACTATTTTTGCTGAAGATATCGCTCCACTCGTTCGCCTTGGACGAAGACAAAGATGAAAACGACCTCCTCGCCTTCCCGGAATCTCTCCTTTCTTTTCTTCTTCCCTCTTCTCGCGAATTAAACCTCTTCAAGTGCACCTCGCTGGCCATATCCACTCCCTTCGTTCTCGCCCACGTCTTCTTCTTGTCGTCGACCTCGCAGCCCCACGTGAACATAATCTCGTCCCTCGCTTTGTCCGCCAACCGAAAGTTCATCTTGTACTTCGCGTCAAACCTCACTCTGATCAATTCCAGAACAGCTTCTTGGTCGAACGGGGCGTCGGGGTCTTCTACGATAAACTCCTCTTTTTTCGTCTGACGGCGCTTGTAAGGGTACGTAATGGTCGAGTAGGTCTTTTTATAGTCATCCAAGTACACACCATAGTCGTTGCAAAGCTGCAACTGGATTTCGTCGCCACGAGCGTAGTTCATCTTGGACCTGGCGGCGATCCTTTCCTCGATTAGGTTGAACACCTTGCTCTGCTCGTCGGCACAGTGAGCGAACGAAGCGTCAAACTGCTCGTCTGAAGGGTACTTACACCAGCGGGAGGACCCCTTGGGGACTTGCGCACGGAAAAGGCGACGGCGATCGTCGAGCTCCACATTGAACTCATCAACGAGACGGCTCCTGATGCTGTCCGCGGTACTGTAGTCGCGGTTTATCTTCGCATCGAGCCGCTCCTCGATTAGCTGGAGGACGGTCTCCTCGTTCTCAACCGGACGAGCACCTCGGCGAGAATACGCCAAAAAGGAATTTCCGTCCGCACGCCAGAGGCGAAGTCGCTCGGTGATGGTGACTTTGTGCTCGATTTGAAGCTGGTTCTGGACCTCGTCGGCCTCCTTGTAGAGCCGGGAGAGCTTGTAGTCGACTCGAAGCTTGAGGAGATTGTTGATTTGGGCAAGGGAATCTGAATCTAAGAAACTATCGTCATTTACGGCTCGAGTGTAGTCGTTCCGGGGGGTTGTGGCTGTTCGGGAGTAAGCTTGCTTGGGGGTG
>Ga0302114_10002473_pt1 | contig 11874 bp, 7 predicted proteins | sample AG5_Surface_MG_FD_203107 | JGI IMG/M metagenome (GOLD analysis project Ga0302114, IMG submission 203107) | Marine microbial communities from Western Arctic Ocean, Canada - AG5_Surface | ecosystem: Environmental > Aquatic > Marine > Oceanic | place: Canada: Western Arctic Ocean | collected...
GCGTACAGCAGCGACGAGGACGAATCCGACGAGGAGGAAACGGAGTGGGACGGGGAAGAGGCGGAGGAGGTAAAGGCATTCGTGATCCCGAAAGCGGAGCCGGGCGGATCGGTCCCGGTTGCGGTTGCGGCTTCACTGGCCCGGTGGCCGTGCCCCGCGTGTACGTTCGCCAACCCGGGGGATCTTGACCGATGCGAGCTCTGCGAGACATCAAAGCCGGAGATCACACCGACGCAGGCGGCGGACGACGAGATTGAGTTTGTGCGGGAGATCAAGGTGACCTCCAACCGTCGAGTGAGGCGCACCTCGGGGAACGCGACTGGTTCAGCCCCGGCTCCTAAACCCAAGCGGCCGAGGACGGCGAGGGTCAAACGGGAGCCCGGAACGGCGGCTGTCACTACCGCGGCTGTTACTACCGCGGCGGCGCCCCCGCCGCGCCGCGCCGCGCAGGTCGCGGCGAGGAACGCGCGGCGCGCGGCGGAGGCGGAGGCGAATGGGGAACTGAGCGGCAGCGAGTCCGACTTTAACGGCGCCGGGGAAGAGGAAGAGGAAGAGGACGACGAGGACGAGGAGCTCGAGACCGAAGGCGAGGAGGACGCCGGGGAAGACGCCGAGGGGGACGCGGGTGAGACGCGTGCGCGCGCGCCGGCTCGTGCCCCAAGGTCCCGCCGCGCCCCGGCTGGTCGAGCGGCACCTCCTGAGCGCGAGCCCAGGACGAACCGACGGCTCCCAGCTGAGTCGGAGTCCGAGGAGGAGGAGGAGGACATCACCTTCCAGGGCGGCCTTCGCCTCCCCTCCGGGACGTACGCGCGGCTCCTCGAGCACCAGCGTACGTCCATCAAGTGGCTGTGGGAGCTCCACTGCCAGCGCGCGGGCGGGATCATCGGCGACGAGATGGGCCTCGGGAAGACGGTGCAGGTGTCCGCGTTTCTCTGCGCTTTGGAACGCAGCGGGTTGTACCGGCCGACGCTGGTGGTGTGCCCGGCGACGATGTTAAGGCAGTGGCGCCGCGAGCTCCGCGCGTGGGCGCCGCGGCTCAACGCCACCATCCTGCACGAGTCCGCGGTGTCATCGCAGGCGCTCGCGGACGCGAACGGGAACAAGAAGAACGCGCGGCTTCGGCTGCTTCGCGACTGTATCGCAGACGCTAAAGGTGTTTTGTTGACCACTTACGAGCACGTGCGTTTGATGCGTGATCAGCTGCTGAGCGTGCGGTGGGGGTACGCGATACTTGACGAAGGGCACAAGATCCGTAACCCCGACGCGGACGTCACCATATGCGCGAAGCAGCTGCAGACGGTGCACCGGCTGATCATGACTGGCGCTCCGATACAGAACCGGCTCTCCGAGCTCTGGTCGTTGTTTGACTTTTGTTTCCCGGGTAAGCTCGGGACGTTACCGGTGTTTCAGGCGCAGTTCGCGATTCCGATCCAGCTCGGGGGGTACTCCAACGCATCGCAGCAGCAGGTGATGACCGCGTATCGATGCGCCACGATGCTCAAGGATCTCATCGCGCCCTATCTTCTCCGGCGGATGAAAGCCGACGTGGACATCGACTTGCCGAAGAAAACTGAGCAAGTGCTGTTCTGTCCGATGACTGGCGAGCAGAGGGAGGCGTACAGGTCCTACGTGCACTCACGGGACGTGGAGGAGATTCTGGAGGGGAGGCGCGAGGCGTTGGGCGGGATTGACGTTTTACGCAAAATCGTGAACCACCCCGACTTGTTAGAGCGGACCACCCAGGCGCACTCGGAAAAGTACGGCGAACCCGAGCGCAGCGGCAAACTCCTCGTCACCGAGAAGGTCCTCGGCCTGTGGCGGACCCAAGGGCACCGGTGCCTGCTGTTCAGCCAGACGCAGCAGATGCTGGACATCCTCGAGGCATCCGTCGCCAAGGCTGGGTACACGTACAGGCGCATGGACGGGACCACGCCGGTGAGTCACCGCATGCGACTCATCGACGAGTTCAACGGCGACGACGACGTTTTCGTCTTTTTACTCACCACCAAAGTCGGGGGCCTCGGGGTGAACCTGACGGGCGCCGACAGGGTGCTCTTATACGACCCTGACTGGAACCCCAGCACAGACGCGCAGGCTCGCGAGCGCGCGTGGCGCATCGGGCAGACCAAGGAAGTCACCGTCTACCGCCTCGTCACCGCGGGAACCATCGAGGAGAAGGTGTACCACCGGCAAATTTACAAAGAGTTTCTCACGAGCAAGGTTCTCAAGGATCCGAAGCAGCGCCGGTTCTTCAAAGCCAAGGACCTCGGCGACCTGTTCACGTGGGAAGAGGACAATAGAAACACCAAGCCCGGGAAAGAAGACGCCATCGAGACTGCGGAGCTATTCACCGACGTCGAGGCGGAGATTCGCGCCGCGGATGTGAATCAAAACGCTTCGACATCCGACGCCGATGACTTCGTCTCAGCCGGGGCGGAGAACGGGACTTCGGGACAGATCTCCAACGAGGCTGGCGGGTGGGGGCACGGCGACCCCGACGTCGTGGCCAACGGCGTGGGACGCAGTGTTGGGTCCTCTTCCCGGTTCAGGGTTGAGACGGACAAGTCGGGCTCTGCGGAAAAAGCAAAAGCGGGGGCGGTTGAGGACGGCGGCGACGCCGCGATCATGCGGTCGCTCTTCGGCGGCGGCGACGGCGACGGGGGAACCATCCGAGGGGCCATGAACCACGACGCCATCATGGGCGCCGCGGGGGGCGGGAAAGATCACCTCACGGGGCACCACACGCGAGTCGCCGCGGAGCGAGCCGCGAGGCAGGCCGCCGAGGCGGTGCATCAGTCGGGGCGTCGGGGCCGGACGAACGTCGCGGTTCCGACGTGGACGGGGCGGTCGGGCGCCGCGGGGGCGCCGCCGGGTGCGACCGGGAGGTTCGGGCGCGCGCCGCTCGGGGCACGCGCGGGGAGCCAAGTGGCCCCACCGGTTTCAAATCCCGGAGCCGGGATCGTCGGCGCCAGTCGAGGGTCTCTCGGGTCTCAGACGTTGCTGCAGAGGATCCGGGAACGCGACGCCGCCGCCGGGATGATGATGACCGCCCCTACCGCCGGACCCGTCGACGGAGATGGCGGTTCGGATGACGGGGATGACGGTTCAGATGACGGGGGCGGGACGACGCGGGGCGCCGCGGAGGCGTTGCTCGATGACATCTGCGGTTTCCTGGAGGACCGGCCGGGACGCGCGGCTCCCACGGGGCTCATCGTGGACGCGTTCAGCCACAGGGTGAAGGACAAAGGGATGTTCCGAAGGCTTCTGAAGCAGGCGGCGAGGCTGGAGAAGGGCGCGGGGACGGCGCAGTGGGTCCTACGCGACGAGTTCGCTTGAAGGACCAATCATTTATTTAGCCAGAGACGATTTTTCTTGTTAATCTTAGCAATCAGCACGCGGCTTCACTCCGGCCGCCGCGCGTCCCCCGTTCGCCCGATAGGTCGTCGATAGCGCGCGCGATCTCGACGCGATGGATCCTATGGACCCGTTCGCGATCGTCCGCGCGATCGTCGCGGGAACCCCGTGGCAGTTCGCCGCGTTCGTGACGGCTCTGTGCTTTTACCACCTCTCGGAGTACGGCATCACGTGGGCGTTTAACCGCGAGATGCTGAGCCGCGACAGTTGGCTCCTGTCCAAGCAGTACGTCGTCGCGATGTCCGCGGGGTGCGCGGAGTACGCGCTCGAGCTCGCGCTCTTCCCGGGGTTCAAGCGCGCGGACGCCGGGTACGCGTGGTGGATCGCGCGGATAGGTCTCGGGATGGTCGTGTTCGGCGACGCGACGCGCAAGCTCGCGGAGATCACCGCGCGGCACAACTTCACGCACCAGATCCAGTACTCCAAGCGACAAACGCACAGGGTGGTGTCGCACGGGATCTACGCGTGGTGCAGGCACCCGGGGTACCTCGGGTGGCTCATATGGTCCGTGGGTACCCAGGTCATGCTCATGAATCCAATTTGCACCCTCGTGTTCGCGTACTGGTCTTGGAAGTTCTTCGCGATGCGGATACCATTCGAGGAAGGTCTACTCCGGCGGATGTTCCCGGGGGAGTACGAGGCGTACGCGGCGAGGACACCGACGTGGATACCGGGCATACCCTAGACTTAGAACAGAGGATGAGAAGCTACGAAACTAAAATAACTCATCGGGCTCGTCCCGCCGCTCACGGTTGCCGGTTGTCGGATATCTCCACGTCGAACGCGATGGCATCGTCCGCCGCCACCGCCTTCTTCCCCTTCTTCCCGGGCCCCACCACGTTGTCCACGATCCGCGTGCCGGGCCCCACGTCGCTCAGCTCAACCCCGAACTTCCCGTTATCCACCACCTCGCACTTCGTTACATCCGCCGACGCTCCGCCCCGCACCAACACGCCGTCCTCGCCGTTGCCGTAAACCCTGCACTTTGACACGCGACCGAACCCGCTCTCGCCGAGTAGGTCGCCGTACACCGCGATACCGTGCGTGCGGCAGTCGTGGACGACGCATTCCGTTAGCGAGATCGAAGCGCCTTCCCCGGCGACGCCGGATCCGGTTTCCGATTTCACGTCGCAGCCACTCAAGGTGAGCGAACTGCCGCCCTGTGCGAACACCGCGTAGTTGTTCGCGACGCTCTTACTGCCGTGCCGGATCGTCAGGTTGTGAACCGCGAGGCCTGTACATCCGGGCGCGGCCTCGAGCGTCGCCTCGTACGGCGTGGACGTGAAGTGCTCGAGCGTGACTGATTCACTTTTGCCATCCATGGACTCGATGACCAGCGCGCCGCACGAGGCGGCGAAGGGCTGGACGACCACGCGCTCCGCGTAGGTCCCCGGGGCGACGCGGACGCACGCGACGTCGACTTTACCGAGCGCGGCGGCGGCGTCCACGGCGGCGGTGATCGCGTCGGCGATGGATGCGTAGGCTTTCGTGGAGCTCCCGTCGGGGGATCTGCCGTCGTTGGAGACGAAGACGGTGACGTCCGCGCGGGTGGATGACTCGGCCGCGATGGATGCCGGGTTCAAGAACGCTGACGCGATGACGGTAGACGCGGCGATCAGCGCGTCCCGACGGCGTGTGCCCGGCGGCCCCGGGACGAGGTCTCGGTCCGAGCACGACGTCCAAGGTGCCCGATCATCGGAGGGTGACGCGTCGTCGCTCTCGATCGACGTCGTCGCACGAGTGGGGAGGGGGCGTCGACCGGCCGGGGAAGGTCGCGCGCGATGGGATCGATGCGGAGCGATGATAGCGTGGCGTGTCGATGCCGCGAAGGTGGCCGTCATCATCGTCTCAGCCAGTCCGACGGCGCGTGAACCTGTGTGGCCGACACGAAGGTGGGTCCACTAACAACCGAGTATTTCTGTTATCGATCCGAGGATCAGAGTTCGAGACGCCGTGGGACCGACGATGGCGGCGCACGGGTCCTGGGTGCTGGGTCCCGACCCCGAGGGCGCGTGGCGCAGTGTGGGCCTGCCCATCGCCGTCAGCGGCGCGTCCGTCGCGTGCGCCACGGCGTGCACCAACCCGCTCGACGTCCTGAAGGTTCGCCTGCAGGTGATGGACATCGGGGCGCCCGGGTCCTCCGCCGCGGCTCGCGCGCGGCCGGTCGGGATGGCGGACGCGTTCACGTCGCTGGTGCGGCACGAAGGCCCGCTCGCGCTGTGGAAAGGGCTCACCCCGTCGCTGATACGCGCGGTGTGCTACGGCGGCCTGCGACTCGGGCTCTACCGCCCCATCGCCGTCGCCGTCGAGTCAGCGACGAACACGAACCAACCCGGTCCGTCGTCCGCCACCGCCGGGGGCGAAGGCGCGCGAGGGTCACCCGGGGCCAGACGCGGCGAGGGAAACAGCTCGATGTCCACCAAGGTTGCCGCCGGATGCGCGTCCGGCGCGTTCGCCGCCATGCTACTCAACCCAACGGAGCTCATCAAGACCAGGCTCATGGCTGACGCGAGATCTCGGAGCGGCGTCTCAGCCTCCTCCTCGGCGTCCCCCATGGGTCCCTACCAGGTCCTGCGCGGTGTCGTCCGGGAGAAGGGCATCGCGGGTCTGTGGCGGGGCAGCGCCATGAGCATGACGCGCTCCGCGGTCCTCACCGCGTCGCAGTGCGCCACCTACGACGAGGTGAAGAAGGCGACGAAGACATACACCGGGATGCGGGACGGCGTGTTGCTTCACTTCACGGCGTCCATGCTCGCCGGTCTGGTGACCACGACGGCGACGAACCCGGTGGACATGGTCAAGACGCAGCTGTACATGGACGCGGGCGGGGGGGATGGTGGTGCGGGAGTGACTAAGGGTGCGGGTAAGGGAGGCGCCGGTGGAAGATTGCGGCCCGGGCTGGCTGGCGCGTTCGACGCGTTGTCTATGATCGTTCGGAAGGAGGGCGTGGCTGGGTTGATGCGTGGATGGAGCGCGAATTACGTGCGTCTCGGGCCCCAGACGGTGATCACGTTCGTGGCGTTGGAGAAGTTTAGGGCGTACGCGGGGCTCACCGCGCTGTGAGGGGCGCTTTGGTGGCTGGTTTTAGGACATTTTAACAGCAATTAGGTTCACATATTGTATGGCGTCGTAGTTAGGAAGACAAATAAAAGATCCGATTCCGCCGGGGCAGGTAGAATACAGTGAGATCTCTCTCTCGTGATGAAGTGGGTGACGTGAATGGTGCCTCACCCTCCGCAAGTAGGGACCGAGGGTCAGTGCACGACGCGAGCGGCAGTCTTCCGACGCCTCTCCCGCCTTTCGTCTCAACGACACACCTTCCCGTCACGATGGCCATCACCGCCGTCGCGGGCGTCGCCGTCGCGGCCCCCGCCGTCTCCTCCCTCCGCGCGGGGAGGAACTATCGTGGCGCCGCCGCAGTCCGCGTCGCGACGCGCCCGGTCGCGTCCACGCGCCGCGGAATGAGTGAGTCGCCGCGCCCGACCCAGTCCCACGCGTTCCACTGGATGCGCGGGGAGACGTTCGATGCCGTCGAATTCGGAACCCCGCGCGCCCCGCGCCCCGATCGCACAGCCCGTCCCGGCACACGTCCGCAACCAACCGGCGCGGAATCGCGGAATGAATTCCAACCCTACGCCCTCCACACGCCGCCTCTGACCGTTCCGTCCCCCCCGTCCCCTCGTTCCAGGCGTGCGCGCCATGGGAAGCTCCTTCGGGCGCATGTTCCGCGTCACCACATTCGGCGAATCCCACGGCGGCGGCGTCGGCTGCGTCGTCGACGGAGTTCCCCCAAAGCTCCAGCTCACCCGCGAGGAACTCCAGTTCGAGCTCGACCGACGCCGACCCGGCCAGTCCCGCATCACGACCCCGCGCAACGAGGAAGACTCCTGCGAGATCCTCTCAGGCGTCGGCCTCGACGGCATCACATTGGGCACCCCAATCGCCGTCCTCGTCCGCAACAAAGATCACAGATCGCAAGATTACGGCGAGATCGCCGTCGCGTACCGCCCGTCGCACGCGGATGCCACCTACGACATGAAGTACGGCGTTCGTGCCATCGCGGGCGGCGGCCGGTCCTCCGCGCGCGAGACCATCGGCCGCGTCGCCGCGGGCGCCATCGCCAAGAAGATCCTTGCGCAGATCGCCGGTACCGAGATTCTCGCGTACGTGTCCCAGGTGAAGGACGTGACCGCATCCGGCGTGGATCACGCGACGTTCACGATGGAGGACGTCGAGGGCAACATCGCGAGGTGCCCGGACCAGGCGAGCGCGGACGCCATGATCGAGGCGATCGACAAGGTGCGCGTCAAGGGTGACTCGTGCGGCGGCGTGGTGACTTGCATCGTCCGGGGTTGCCCGCGCGGGCTCGGCGCGCCGGTGTTTGACAAGCTGGAGGCGGACCTCGCCAAGGCTATGCTCTCGCTGCCCGCGACGAAGGGTTTCGAGGTTGGCAGCGGGTTCGACGGCGTGAACACCACGGGTAGCGAGCACAACGACGAGTTCTACATGGACCCCAAAACGGGCATCCGCACGAGGACCAACCGGAGCGGCGGGATCCAGGGCGGGATCTCCAACGGCGAGATCATCGAGCTCAAGATTGCGTTCAAGCCCACGAGCACCATCACCCAGCCGCAGAACACCGTGAACAGGGACGGCGTGGACGTCGAGCTCAAGGCGAAGGGACGGCACGATCCGTGCGTCGTGCCCAGGGCGGTGCCCATGGTGGAGAGCATGGTTGCGCTCGTACTCGTGGACCATCTCATGATGCAGTACGCGCAGTGCAACCTGCTGGGACGGGAGGACTACAGCGACCTGGTCCAGGGACAAATGCCGACTCTGTACGACCCGGCGTTCATCGGGGGTGACGGAAGCAGCGGGGGTGAGATGTCCACCAAGGACATGTCCGCCGCGTTCTCCGAGGACTAGACTTTCATTGAAGACGGAATTTTAATTTGAACATCGGCGTGCGTTGAACATCGGCGAGAGCTACTTCTTCTCCTTTTTCTCCTTCTTCTCCTTCTTTTCCTTTTTCTCCTTCTTTTCCTTTTTCTCCTTCTTCTCCTTCTTAGCCTTCTTTTCCCGCGGTGCGGCCTCTGTCTCCTCATCCTCGTCTTCACCCGCGTCGGCGCCCTCGCCGTCGAAATCTTTTTTCCGCTTCTTCACCCCCGGGTCCTCCTCGTCCATCCCAAACTCCTTCGCAAACTCCGCCTTGGTATCCTCCGCCTGCTTCGCCCGCTTGTTCCACTGCTCCGGGTTCGCCCTGAAGTCGCTCACCCCGAGCCTGCGTAGCAAGTGCGGCCCGTGCCTCGTGCCCTGAATCTGCGACTCGGCTCGCGACATCGCGCTCACGATGTTCTCCCGCGTCCGCTGATCCGCCGCGCCGTACGCAGCCTCCAGGACGTGGCTCCCGCACGGGCTCGTCGCCAACCGCGCCCAGTCCCCGCTCAGCGCCTGCACCATGTCCTTCTTATCCCGTGGTCTGTGCGCCGGGGACCCGAGGAAGGCTTCGAGCGCCCTCGACCCCCCCGCGTCGCACGCGGCGCTCACCGTCTCTGCAGGCGTCATCGACGCCACCGACTCTACGAACTGCGGTATGACGTCCGGGGGAAACTTGAGCACCGTCTGGAGCATCGCGGCGCCGAGGACGTCGCACCGCCCGCCGGACGCGCCGCTGTGCTGGTTCATCCACAGCAGCGCGGGTGCGAGCTGCGACCGTCCTTCTTTCCTCGCGGGCATCTTCGCGGTTAAGCCCCGGGCGAGGGACTTGGCGGCGTCGCGCTCGCCGGAGCGCGTGCGCGCGCACGCGGCGAGCACCGCGGCGACCACGCCGGCCCTTCGCTCCCGCATGAGCGACCCGAAGTCCTGGCCGAGCTCCATCAGCGCGGCGGCGACGTGGTCGGAATCGGCGGTGGCGCCCAGAAACGCCTGGAGCACGAAATTGGCACTCGGGTGGCTCGACAGCGCCCGCAGCTTCCCGCGGAAAAACCTGCGGAAGATCTCGTTCAGCAGCTTGGGCGGCGCCGCGCGCAGGACCGCTTCGAACAGGTGCGACCCGCTGCGGCTGTCCATGAGCTGCCGGATGTCCTTCTCGTCCGCGTTCGCGAGCAGTTCCCCTTCCGGCGTGTTCTCCTCCGGGGCGCATCCCAAAAATCCGGGTACGATCCAGTTCAGCGCCGCGGCGTCGCCTTGGTGCGCGTTGAGCATCGCCTGGAGGAACGCGCTGCCGCACGCATCCTCGGTGAGGTTCCACAGCTCGGGCTCCAGCGCCGCGAGCATGGCGTCGGCGAACGCCTTGAGTTCATCGGCGAACCTGTGCCGTTCGGGCTGGCCGATTCCGGAGTCGGCGAAGGCTCCGGCTTTGCTGGTCCCGCCCTTGAGCTTATTCGCGAGGCTGCCGGCTTTGGACGATGGGGAGCACTCGCGGCCGCTGAGGACGCTGAGGAGCTTGCGTGCGACGGGGGATACGCGTGGATCGTACGCGCAGTTCACGGCTTCCGCGACGACTCCGTCGGCGATTGCTTTCAGCGGCGCCTGGAGCTTTCGTAGGAGATCGTCCGGGGGCGTCTTGCCCACCTTGGCGGCGACGCATCCCAGCGCGTGCTCGGCGACTCGCGATCCGAAGAGGCTCTTGCAGAGGACGTAAAAGTCGGTGGCGTCTTTTGTGATCCCGGCGAGGTACCTCACCAGGTCGTCGTCCTCCGCGGCGGCGAGGAGTTTCTCGACGATGCGACTGCATCGGGCATCCATGCTGAGCGCCATCTCGTAGCCGACCGCCTCCTCGAGCGCGTTGCCCGCCAGGATGGTGCGCTCCTCGACCTGCTCGGGGGTCTCCGGGTCCGTCTGGAGCAGCGCCTCGATCTCGTAGAAGTACGACGCGGTGCTCTCGTCGACGGTGTAGCGCCTGCCGTCGACGCCCAATATGCTGACGCCGCCGCCGTCGTGCCTGTTGAGCTCGTCTCCCTTGGACGCGTCGGCCATGGCGCCGTGGGGTGGCGGTGGTGGTGCGCGGTGTTTAGCCTTGGGATCGACCACAGCTGTGCGCGTTCGTCACCCGAGTCTCCAATCCGCTCGTCGTCGGCAGAGAGGTCGGCGCGAGGTTGTGATGACGATGGCGATTGGAGCGAGCGCCCACCGCCGACTTTTTGCCGGCCGTCTGCGATTTTCTTTCATGCCGCGCAAATATATCCACGATATGGGCAAACAGTCAGAGCATCACCGTTTGCGTATTTTGCATTTCCTCTCGTATGTGTTTTAGCGCATAGTCTCACAGAACGATATCGATAAATGCAGCATATACGCAGCACCCGCCATTCCTGAGTCAAGATTCGCCCACGTCCATTCTCCGCCACCGGTTCACGATCAAATAAAGCGCGAGAGCTGAAGTCCAACTGTTTTCCCTGCTGGGCCCGCCCGTGAGGCCCTCGAGGAGTCGCGAGGGCTTTGGCACTGCTTCGCGCCCGTCGCGAACGTCGCACGCACTCCGTGCAACACACACACGACGCGCTCGGTCGGTGACGTCCCCGCGCAGTCCCCAGCGCCCGCAGTTCCCGCGAGCGCACCCACCACACCCGCGCCAGATCAGATCCCGGCGGCGGAATGTTCCAAGCCGCGATGAACGCGTCGAGCCGCGTCGCCCTCGGGGGCGTCGCCGTGAGGACGCGCCCGTCTTCCAAGGCCAAAGCAGGACGGGCCCGCGCGCCCGTCCGCGCCGCAATCTCCGAGCCCCCCGCGCAAACCGCGGCCGACCAGGTCCCCGCCGCGAAGGGCGCCGGCCGCAAGAAGGTGGTCGTCCTCGGCTCTGGCTGGGGCGCGGTGTCCTTCGTCAAGTCCCTCCCCGCCGACACCCCGTACGACGTCGTCCTCGTCTCGCCCCGGAACTACTTCCTCTACACCCCGCTCCTCCCCGGCGCCGCCACGGGCGCCGTCGAGGAGCGATCCATCGTCGAGCCCATCCGACGGCCCATCTCCGAGAAGGGCTGGAAGTACTACGAGGCGGCGTGCATCGACGTCGACGCATCGGCGAAAAAGATCACGTGCCGAGCCGCCGACCCCGAGTGCTTCGACGATAAAGGCCAGTCGTGCGAGTGGCACACGTTCGACGTCGAGTACGACTACCTCGTCACCGCCGTCGGGGCTGTACCGAACACCTTCGGGGTCCCGGGCGTCGAGGAGAACTGCATGTTCTTCAAGGAGATCGCCCACGCCTCTCGGTTCAGGCGCGAGGTGCGTTCATTTATTTTAACCATCGTACGGGCAATTAGTTGACTGAGTTTAACTCTCATCACAGGTGAACGAACGATTCGAAAGAGCGACTCTTCCGGATGTTCCAGACGCGCGCCTCAAGGAGCTCCTGACCTTCGTGGTGATCGGCGCGGGGCCCACCGGCGTGGAGCTCGCGGCTGAGCTCTACGACATGGTGTACCAGGACGTGTCGCGGATGTACCCGTCGCGGCTCATCCC
>Ga0302114_10002475_pt1 | contig 11871 bp, 7 predicted proteins | sample AG5_Surface_MG_FD_203107 | JGI IMG/M metagenome (GOLD analysis project Ga0302114, IMG submission 203107) | Marine microbial communities from Western Arctic Ocean, Canada - AG5_Surface | ecosystem: Environmental > Aquatic > Marine > Oceanic | place: Canada: Western Arctic Ocean | collected...
AAGTTTATAAAAAATTAAATCAGACTTAATATCATTTAATAAGCCCTTTCAGAATTGTGAGGGTTTTTTTATGCCTAATGACGTGGATGAAGACTAAAATTATTCTTTTTAACAAGTAGAGGTTTTCAATGAAATAAGGGGCTATTGTACATAGTTATTTTTTTTATTACTTTTGAATAAAAACCGCAATGAAGAAACTTACTTTAATTGTATTGATGCTGTTTACATTGTTGAGCAATCAAGTATTATCACAAGTAGAAAATGAGCAATACCAAGCAATATTACATTATGAAATAATTGATAATAATCAATCTGAAGCGTTAGACACTGGGGATGTGATTAACTTTATTTTGACGGCAACTAACACTGGAAATGTTGGGGGAGACGGAGGTGCTTACAATTACACATTCAATGATTTTGATGCTAATCAAATAACTTTATCTAATAATTCATTTGTAAATGCATATCAACTTGAGGTTGGTGAACAAGTTGAGTCTAGTGCTTGGTATTCAATTAGTGAACAGAGTTTGAGTTCTGGTGGTGTGGAACTTGAAGTTGATTTATTTTTTGGAGGATATTACTTTCAGTCAAACAAGTTACGGGTGTTTTTTAACGAGGAGTTAAGTGCTGATATTTTATTAAACGGTACGGTAAGTGCTGAGAACAATCAAATAAAGAATGTAGCAGACCCCACAGACGCACAGGACGCGGTGACTTTGGCATATATTACTCAATTAGAAACTTCAATTCAAGATTTGCAAAATCAACTTGAAGAACAAAATCAAAACATTGACAATGATTTTGATGGTTTATCAGAAAATAACGGCGATTGTGATGACACTAATGCTCAAGTTTATTCAGGTGCTGAAGAAATATGCGATGGATTAGATAATGACTGTGATGGCCTTGTAGATGAGGATGCGGGTTCAATATTTTATCAAGATTTAGATGGCGATGGTTTTGGAGGTTCTACAACGATTCAATCGTGTACACAACCCTCAGGATACGTAAACCAAGGAGGTGATTGTGATGATAACAATGCCAATATAAATCCAGGAGCTAATGAAATAGAAGATGGTATAGACAACGATTGTGACGGTGACATAGACGAAGGATTTAATAAAGTTACGGACATAGACGGCAACACTTATGATTATCTCACCTATGGCGACCAAGTATGGACCGTAGATAATGCAGAGATGGTTACTTACAGAGATGGCACACCGATTCCACAAGTTACGGATGCAACCCAATGGTCAAATCTATCTACTGGAGCGTGGTGTTACGTTTATAATTCTCAATCAAATGAAAAGCTTTATAATTGGTATGCTGTTGCTGGTATTCACGACGACGACCCAAACACCCCTAATAAAGAATTTGCACCAGAAGGTTGGCACGTTCCTACTGATGCAGAATGGACAGAGCTCGAAGACTATCTGATAATAAATGGCTACAATTATGATGGCACAACGGAGGGAAATAAAATAGCTAAAGCGATGGCTTCAACTACTGGGTGGCCTTTTAATTCGAATGAGGGCCGACCCGGTTATTATGCAGAAACAAACAACTCCAGTGGGTTTAATAGTTATCCAAAAGGTTATAGGGACTCTTCTGGAAATTTCACTTTTGTTGGCTCCTCCTCAATATTTACTTCTGCTAATAGTAGCAATGATAACCTTAGTTACAATTGGCGAGGAATATTTAGTGGAGAAATAGGCTTTGTTAGACAATACAATAATGAAAATACATCCGGCGACCCAACATTTTATAATGGTTTTAAAAAAAGAGGTCGATCAGTGCGTTTTGTTAGGGATTAAAATTCTTGACTCTTGACTCTTTAACGGGCTGCCTTGTGCAGCCCCTTTTTTTATACCATAGGCATATCTTCTTCCTTCAGTTCTGCTATTTCAAGCCCTCGTAAATAGGTCAGACTAACATTTATAGACGAATGCCCCATAGCTTTCTGTAGCTTTAATCTATTCTTCTTCATTTACATCTAAGAACAAAGGCTGTTCTATGAAGCCTTGATTATTATATACTTAGATTTCTTATCTTTGAAATATAAAGCAACTTATTTAACATTATGAAAAAAATCACATTAATTGTATTGATGCTGTTTACAGTATTGAGCTACGCACAAGACATTGAGTTAAATGGAACGGTGAGTGCTCAAAACAATCAAATTAAAAATGTTACTGATCCTACTGAAGATCAAGATGCGGCAACAAAAAATTACACAGATCAGCAGATTCAAAATTTACAAGATCAAATTTCTTTGATGCAAAACCAAATTTCTCAGCTACAGTCTCAGGGTTTTTTTACTGATCAAAATGGTAATATTCATGTGTATCTAACTTATGGAAACCAAGTTTGGACATTACAGAGTGCTAAAGTAATTACTTACCGAGACGGAACACCGATTCCGCAAGTAACAGACCCTGGTGAGTGGGCTAGTGTCACCACTGGTGCTTGGTGCTATTTTGATAATGATTCAACTAAAGGGATACTATATAATTGGTATGCAGTTGCGGGGATACATGATAATGATTCAAATACACCTAATAAGGAATTAGCCCCAGAAGGCTGGCACGTACCCAGTTTAGTTGAGTGGACGTCTTTGGAAAACTTTTTGATAACGAATGGCTTTAATTATGATGGTACAACAGAGCAAAATAAAATAACCAAGTCAATGGCCTCAACAACAGGCTGGTATGACATAAGCTCAACAGATTTAGATATAGGTGAAGGTGACCCAGGTTACGACCAATTAACAAACAATAGTAGTGCCTTTAATGCTTTTCCAACAGGTGGTAGACGTTATAATAATTCGAATTTTTTTAATGAAGGAATTGAAAGTGGTCATTGGAGTTCAACTGAATCTACTGATCAAGAAGGTAAAGCATGGCAATTTCATTTTTACACTGATGGTAATTATACGAGTCTGTTAGAATGGTACAAAAATATGGGTTGGTCAGTTCGTTTTGTAAAAGATTAATAGTGGTTTAATTTTTTAACTAAACCTATAAAAAAAGATATTCTAAAATAGAATATCTTTTTTGTACACAACATAGTCTCTAATTATCTAATTTTTTCTTTGAATAACTTGAAAAGCTCAGAGAGTATACAGAAAGATTATAAAAACTGAAATCCTCAGTTTTTATAATCTTAAAAATTCGTGGAATGAAGTAATTTTTATAAATGAAACTGTTTGTAATTTTGAGATTAGTAAAAAAAGAATTTATATAAAGGCTGAAAAAATTACACGGCACAACAACACATAAAATTAATCGTTAGTTTTAACCTATTTAAGAGAGGTCTTTTGAATTTTATAGACTAGTATTGATACCCTATGGTTAATTCAGTTAAAAAGATTTAATCGTACAGGAATCGTACATATCATAAAACAAGAAAACCGTAAAAATCTACAAATTGGATAATTACGGTTTTACTATGTACACTCTATTGACCTTTTTTCGAACCAAAACATCAATTTATTTAAAAAATTAGCTACTCAAGATTCGTAATAAAATATCGATCGAAAACTAAAAAATAGTCCTATGGATATTCCACAGGGTTCAGTACATCTACAAAATATAATTATAAAAGTTTGATTTGAATCTTGATTTACGAAGCTAATGATATAAATGATTTATAGGTTGAATTTTCAGGATTCAACAGTTGATTTTTCTTTATCATTCTAACTACTTCTATGCCTGATATGGTTCGCTTTGCTGAACCAAATTCTTTGAAGCCTAGACCTAACATTATACGCCATTTTATCATTCGATGGTCCTGCTAAACAATATTATTTAAGTACTTGCACTGCCTTATTTTTATATTTGAATAGTTTCTCCGATTGTATAGTTTTATCGCAGCTGTATTAGACTCACTTTTATCAATGTTTATCAGTTCTGGCTTAACATTTCTTTCTATGGCTTTTATTAAAAATCTTTGAGTGGATATGCGCTGTCTTCTTTTTATTAAAAGGAAATCTACGGTATTTCCTTGTTTATCAGCTGCTCTATACAAATACCTCCATTGCCCTTTTACTTTAACAGAAGTTTCATCCATTCTTCATCTTTTACCAACTATTTTCTTCCTTTTTCTGAATTTCAGCCAACAAGACTCCTGCACACCTATGGCATGAACTCTACCTATTGGAATATAATACGTATAGCCCTTTTTAACTTTTTATATATTTAATATCTCATCTAAAGTTCCATTTTTAAGATGATTCACGTACGACTGCTTTTTAACTTTTTAATTAAACCCAACTATTAATTCGGCATTCTCTTCAGCTTGCATCAAATGCCACATTTCATTTTTACCTAATGAATTATGACGCTGTTTTGATAAGGAATTACTAGGGTGTACTTGAATTGATAATGGTGTTTTAGCATCAATAAATTTTATCAATAAGGGGAAATCATTACCAAAATTCTCATAAATACGATTCCCAACGAAATCACCTTTAAATGTCTAATATTTGCTTGTTATTACTTTTCGCCTTTACTCCAGGCTATTCTGCTACTATTGCCATTGGGTTAGCTTCATAAAGTAGCCTTAATTTAAAAAAGAGAAAATACTTTTTATGTTATTCCTTATTTTTCTCCTTTTAGCCTTTGATAACTCAAGTGGCATTTGTAACATTAACAACAATAACTTAAATAGAGTTCTCATCCTTTTTATAAACTTTAATATTATTTTTATAGTTTTACTTTTGATGTTTTTTACTGAAAATCAAAAACAATACTCCACATAATAACCATGCTGGCAATGTTACAAAGGATAAGAACACATCAAATTGAATCGAAATGAAATAGAATATTCCAAAACTAATCAACCATGCATAAAATACGGACTTATTAAAAGTAATTCCGGCTACTTCTGCATAATTTTTAGTAATACCAATCTTTTTAGCAAAGAAATGTTCAAAGACAATTATAGCTCCAAACGGTGCTAAAATGAAACCATATAATGCTACAAACCCTAAAAGTTTCATGGCAAAGGCAGGGAATAACCCTGCTATTGTTGCTAAAGCACCTGCTAGCATAGTAACTTTAGCTGTTGATAATTTTGGTAAAATTGCTTGAAAAGCTAAACCTGCTCTATAAATCGTTGGGTTTGCAGTGGTCCATCCGGCTAAAACCACAGCGATAATTCCGAAAACACCAATAGCATTGTGCGCTAAAGGACCAGGAGCAACTGGCGGTGCTTCTCCATTATTTAGGAATGTCAATGCTTCCGGAGATTTTAAATATACGGCATACAATAAGGCCGCAGCAATCCAAGCCATGTAATGACCAACATACATTCCTGCCGCTGTCGTCCATCCTGCTTTTGCTTTTTTAGCAAACCTAAATACAGATAAGTCCGACATACCAATATGCATGGCCCCGTTAGCAAACCATGACCAGATAACGACATGCCAAAAGGTGAATTTTAATTGTCCTGGAAAAGGTTCTGAACCTTCTCCCCAAATATTCCAAAAATCAGAAAAACTACTTACACCCAACTGATTAAGAGCTACAATACCACAAGCTATAAACGCAACAACAATAATTGGAGACATCCAATTAGCTGCCTTTGTTACGGTATCGTAGCCACGTGCTGCAATTATTGATATAACTGCACCAATTAATATAACAATAATTACCCAAGTAAGCCCATTCGGTAACGTATCTGATAATTTTGGCATTGGCATATCAAAAGGAATACCAACGGCCGTTGCCGATACGGTAATCATAGAACCTGCTAAAAAGCAAAATAAAATTCCGTTTGCTAAATTATAACCGGTCACTAATTTTTTACCACAAATTTTTTCTAGTTGAAAATATAAAGTCAGCCTATTTTTAACAGCAATTTCTGCCGTTAAAAAACGCCAGCTTAAAACCGCTAAAAGATTTCCTAATAACAAACCAATAATTAAATCAAACGCACTTACACCGGCTGTTAAAAACAAAGGGCCAATCATAAACTCTGTACCTGCAGCGTGTTCGCCTGCGTACATACCCAAAAAGCTTTTCCAACCTTTTAATTTTGATTTTGGTACTGGCTGTCTTTCAAATTCTCCTCCAGCAATTTCTTCAATTTGATCTGACTCTATGCTAACTTGACTCATATATTTGTGTTGGTTTGGTTGATTATATTAAGTGATTTGGAAAATCTTCTACTCGTTCGCAACAAATTTGTTCCATTACTTGTTGCAGTTCTGTTTTTAATAATGAAATTGTATGATCTCCTCCTTTATTGCCGAGTGCAGAAACTCCGTACATAAAAGAACGTCCCATAAAAGTAAATTTTGCGCCAGATGCTAAAGCTCTTGCCACGTCTGGACCAGAACGAATTCCACTATCCATCATTACTTCTATTTGATCACCATATTTTTCTGCAATTGTTTTTAATGGTTTTATAGATGATTCTCCTGCATCTAGCTGTCTTCCGCCATGATTAGAAACTATAATACCGTCTATACCTATACGTATTGCTTGTTCAGCATCATAATGAGAAGCCACTCCTTTTAAGACCAACTTGCCTTTCCACATATCACGAATTGGCTTAATTTTATGTTCGTTTAAACGTCCAGAAAAAGTATCATTCATAAATTTACCCAATTGATTTAAATCTAGACCTTTTGGCATGTATGGTAATAAATTTGCAAAACTAGGTATGCCGTGTTTTAAGGTTTGTAAGCTCCAATGTGGCCTTCCAAAAGCTTGTAAAATATTATTTAAATTCATTTTAGGTGGCATCGCCAAACCATTTCTAATATCACGCGGTCTAAAACCAAAACTTGGTACATCGCATAAAATAACTAAAACCGGGCAATGTGCAGCTGCTGCCCTACTAATAATATCGTCTCTTAATCTATCTTCGGTGGGATGATATAATTGAAACCAAGATTTACCTTCTGTTAATTCTGATGCTCTTTCTATACTTGTGGTAGTCACTGTGCTTAAAATAAACGGGATGTTATGATTAAAAGCAGCTTTTGCTAGGATTTCTGGCGAATTTGGCCAAATTAATCCTTGCAGACCAATTGGGGAAATACCAAAGGGAGCGTCGTATTCTATGCCAAATAATTTTGTTTTAGTTGACGAGCCTCCGTGATTTCTTAAATAATTAGGCTTTAATTGTACTTCTCTTAATTCTGATGTATTTCTGCGTAAATTTACATCTTCATTACAGCCGCCATCTAAATATTCAAAAGCAAATTTTGGAATTTTTTGCTGCGCTCTAGTTCTTAAGTCGTCTATTGACGGGTATCTGGAGTCAAATGTTAAGGTCATAACTAATTATTTTATTATAAAAGGAACATGTTTTTTAAGTGAATAATTTTCTTTTAAGAATTTTGAATTTAATTTTTTATCAGAAATTGAAATTGCAGCACCGAGTGCAGAACCTAAAGAGGCATCCGTAGTTCGTAATTTCATACCTCTAAAATAGTGTGATAATAATTTAATATATAAATCATTATTACTAAAACCACCATCAATATATAATCTTTTTATAGTATCTGTACCAATACATTTTTTAATGCTTTCTAGTTGCAGTGCTAATAGTTCTATCATTAATTGATGATAGGCATGCTCAAACTTATGAGAGGGAATTTTTGTTTTTTTAGGCATGTTAGGCACCTTAATACTTTCCCATTTAAAACATGGTTGAAAGTCTTTTATAATTTCGAAAAACACATCATAATCAAAAGATACATTTCTATGAAAATCGTCTGAAACCCCAAAATGTTCGTCTAATTTTTTAACCTGAATTTTGTATTCATTTCCTAAAAATAAACGGGTTGCTTTTACTGGTTTTCCATTAATACGCATGTAATTAATAGTGTTTACATCTTCCGTATTATCAGCAATTGGTTTTTCCGTAAACGGATTAAAAACAATGCTCCAAGTACCCGTAGAGACTAATGCAAATTTTTTCTTGATACTTCTTACATACGGTAAAAGTGCGGCAGAACTATCATGAATTCCTACTCCTATTTTAATGCGTTTGCCATTATAATTCATATTTATACTCGTTTCCGTAGAAACAATTGGAGGTAAAATTTTATGTAAATCCTCTGCATAAACCCAGTCATGATAATCTTTTTTATCATAATTCCACAAAGCTGTATGGCAACCAATACTCGTATATTCACTTAAAGGAATGCCTGTAAAAACATAACTTAAATATTGTGGAAGATGTAAAGAGTATTTAATTTTTTTAAAGATTTCTGGCTTTCTATATTTTAACCAATACAATTGAATTCCTGAATTTAGCATGCTTAAATCTGAGCATCCTGTTTGCTTCAAAAACTCTTCTTTTGGACCATGTTTTGCAAAGAAATCGTCTATTAATTTCTGTTCTATCGGTTTAATATAATTGTATAACGGTGTTAAAGGATCCCCATTTTCATCAATATGAACAAAACTAGCTCCATACGTTGAAAAATTAATTGCTTCTACATCAAATTTTTCAGCCTTTAAGATCAGACTAAAAACTTCTTTCAACCATTTTTGTAATGCTGGTAAATTTTCTGTAGGAAAACCATCTTCATCTACAATTTCATCAAAATGTATGTATTCTTTATGAACTTGTTTAAAATCTTCATTAAATAAAAAAAACTTTTTATTGGTTTTTCCAATATCAAAAACTGCAGTAACTTTTTGTTTCATTCTAAATATTATAAACCTGTTGCTACTGTGTTTCTACCTCTTTCTTTTATCAATTGATTTCTAACATCTAAAGATCTGTATGCGTTTATTGGACTAATAACGCCACCCGAATTTAAACGAGCTCTTTCTATTAAAGGACGCACATCTGTTCTGTAAGCACCTTGCAAAATCTCTTGACATTTTACAACATCATTGTCTAATTGCGCTGCTTTTAATTCGTCTTGATCAATTAATAATGCTTTTGCAAACGCTTCTTGAATGGCTTCTAAAGATTGAATTAAATCTTCTAAAGGATCTTTTACATTATGACTCGCATCTATCATCCACGCTAAATCTGGGTTTTGAGGATTGTTTTCCATGCCATAAACCAATTCGTTAAAAATTAAGAATAATGCATACGGTTTAATGCTTCCAACCGTTAAATCGTCATCTCCATATTTACTATCATTAAAGTGAAAACCACCTAGTTTTCCTTTTAATTGTAGAATAGAAACAATTTGTTCGATATTTGAATTTGGTAAATGATGTCCTAAATCAACCAAAGTAAAAGCTTTGTCACCACAACTGTTGGCTAACATTAATGAAGCTCCCCAATCTTGAATTACAGTGCTGTAAAAATTTGGCTCATAAGGTTTGTATTCAATTAACATTTTCCAATCCTCTGGCAAACCTTTGTAGATATCTTTTAGGCTATTTTGTGTATTTTGAAAAGCAGTTTGAAAATTATTTTGTCCAGGAAAACAAGATCCATCAGCCAACCAAACCGTTAAACTTTTAGAACCTAGTTTGTTGCCAATGTTAATTACGTCTAAATTATGAGCAATTGCTTGCTCGCGAACTACTTGACTTGTATTGCTTAAAGAACCATATTTGTAACTTTCTTTTGCGTTTTTTTGATCTTGAAACGTGTTTGAGTTTACTGAATCAAACTTTATGTTTAAGGCATCAGCTTGTTGTTTTACGGCTGCATAATCTTGAGGAATATCCCAAGGAATGTGCAAAGAAACAGCTCCTGCAGTTTGTGTTAATGCGTGTAAAACCCCAACATCTTCTAATTTTTGCTCTAGCGTTGAAGGTTCGCCATAAAAAGAAAAACGTCCAAAACGGGTTCCTCCTGCACCCAATGCCCAACTAGGAATTGCTACTTGAAATTCTGATAATTTAGATAAAATAGTTTCAACCTTATGACCGTTTTTAGATAATTTATTTGTTAAAAAATCAAAGTTTTCATTGTGATTCTGAAAACCTTTAGTATTGTAATCTAAGATTTGTTCTTTTTGTATTTTCATACTTTCTGCTTCTTATTAAAAAAAGCTTTTATAAATACTAAATTTATAAAAGCTTTTACTCTATTTATAATTTACTGTTTTTTAGTTATCTAACGAAGGCATTTGCCATTCCGCCATCAACATTTATAATATTTCCTGTAGACTTATTTAAAATTCCTACTAACGAAAATACGCCATTTGCAATATCATCTGGTGTAATAATTTCATTTAATAAATTTCTTTTTGCATAAAATGCTGGCAATTCTTCTACTGTTATTCCGTTCGCCTTTGCTCTGCCTTCGGCCCAAGCTCCTTCCCAAATTTTACTACCAACAATAACACCGTCTGGATTTACAACATTCACTCTTATTTTGTCCTTCCCTAATTCAGCCGCTAATAATCTCGACATATGTTGTTGGGCTGCTTTTGCAGTTCCATAGGCTACATTATTTGGTCCGGCTACCAATCCGTTTTTACTTGCAATTGGAACAAAATCGCCTCCTAATCCTTGTTTGCGCATAATAGCAACGGCTTGTTTTATGAGGTCAAATTGACCTTTTACCAAAATATCTTGTAAGATATTCCAATCTTTATCAGTAGTGTCTTCCAACGGCTTTGATATTGCTAAACCAGCACTGTGAACCACAATATCTACTCCACCAAATTCAGTGCACGCTTTTTTATAAGCATTTGCTATAGATTCTGTATCTGTAACATCGCAAATTGCATAGGTAGATACATCTCTTTTGTATGTTGCATTTGCTGCGATTAAACTTTGCTCGTTAATATCTGTCAATACGACATTTGCTCCTTCTGCCGCTAATTTATCAGCAATTGCTTTTCCAATACCACCGCCAGCACCGGTAACAAAAGCTACCTTTCTTGATAACGGTTGTTCTTTTGGCATACGTGATAATTTCGCCTCTTCTAATAACCAGTATTCTATATCAAAAGCTTCTTGCCTTGGTAAGGAAGTGTAAGAGGTTATTGCTTCAGCACCTCTCATCACATTAATTGCATTGATATAGAACTCACTAGCAACTCTTGTAGTTTGTTTGTTTTTTGCAAAACTAAACATACCGACTCCTGGATAAATAATTATTACAGGGTTTGGATCACGCATTGCAGGACTATTATCTTTTTTACAAGTATTGTAGTAATCTGCATATTCGGCTCTATAGGCTTCAAAAGCAGGCTCTATTTTTTTTAAGATAGCATCGGCATCATTTAGATCTTCGTTCTTCTCTAAAGTTAATACTAACGGCTGAATCTTTGTTCTCAAGAAATGATCTGGACAAGATGTTCCCATTGGAGCCAATCTTTCTAAATCATAACTATTAATGTATTCCATAACTATAGGATCATCTGTAAAATGGCCAATCATTCTATTTTCAGAAGAACACAGTCCTCTTAATAAAGGCATTAATTGTGCTGCTTTGTCTAAGCGTGCTGCTTTTGGTATACTCTCTAATCTTTGTCCTCCAAAAACTACACCTTTTTCCTTTATTTTTTCTTCGATATAATTAGAAGCCATTTCAATAACTTCTAAACTGTTCATATAACATTCATATGAAGTATCTCCCCAAGTAAATAAACCATGACTTCCTAAAACAATTCCTCTGATTCCAGGCTTGTCTGCCAAGCATTTTTCCAATTGCAATCCTAAATCGAAACCTGGACGTTGCCAAGGCACCCAGCCCATAGTATCTCCCCAAATTTCTTTGGTTACTTGCTCGCTGTTCTCCGCAGCGGCCACAGCAATCAAAGCATCAGGATGTAAGTGATCGATGTGCGCAAATGGTAACAAACCATGCAAAGGGGTATCTATTGATGGTGCTTTACTATCTAAATCATAAATGCAATGATTAAATAAACCTACCATACGATCTTCATCTTCTAGACCTCCATATACATTCTTTAAATCACGCAATCTG
>Ga0302114_10002478_pt1 | contig 11867 bp, 8 predicted proteins | sample AG5_Surface_MG_FD_203107 | JGI IMG/M metagenome (GOLD analysis project Ga0302114, IMG submission 203107) | Marine microbial communities from Western Arctic Ocean, Canada - AG5_Surface | ecosystem: Environmental > Aquatic > Marine > Oceanic | place: Canada: Western Arctic Ocean | collected...
GTCGAGCTACCCAACACTCTAGGTATGTCGCAATACGGCGACGGCGGACTCATGGCCTCAAAGCCATACATCGCTACGGGCAACTACATAAATAAGATGAGCAATTACTGTAAAAGTTGCCCAAAAAATCCGAAGGAAAAGACTGGAGAAAATGCCTGCCCATTTACCACCCTTTACTGGGACTATTTGATAAGACACCAGGACATTCTCAAATCAAATCACCGCATGGGGCTTCAGCTCCGTAACCTCAATCGATTGAATGAGGGTGATCGCAGCGTTATCACCAAAGCTGCAAATGGAATCCGTAGCGCGTCCGCTTGTCATACCCCCTCAAGAACTTGAACTCCCTCCATAGACGCTCCTTAGTGAATTCGCCGCGTAAGCAAACATGACTACCTCTAAGACCATTCTCATCACTGGAGCCAGCGGCCTTGTTGGCGAGTCACTTTGCGTTGCCCTCAAGACACGGGGTCATAGCGTGCGCACTCTTTCTCGCAGTGATCACGGCGATCATCAGTGGGACGTAGCCGCAGGCCAGTTAGACTCCCGCGCGCTCGACGGCGTCGATGCTGTTATCCATCTTGCGGGTGAGAGCGTCGCCCAGCGTTGGACAGATGCCGTTAAGGCGCGCATTCTAGATAGCCGCGTCGATAGCACGCACCTGTTAGTCGATTCAATTCTCGCGCAAGAGAGGCGCCCGACCTATATCGCCGCTTCGGGCATCAGCTATTACGGAATTGATAGCGAGCGCCTCGTGGATGAGTCCAGCGATTCTGGCAAAGGCTTTCTCGCTGAGGTGACCCGCCAGTGGGAGGGCGCAGCGCAAGCGCTGACCGAGGCTGACGTTCGCACCGTCTTTCTCCGGACGGGTATTGTGCTCAGTGCCAAGGGTGGGGCGCTCGCTAAGATGCTGGCACCTTTTAAGTTGGGTGTCGGTGGTCGCATCGGCAACGGCCAGCAAAAGATGAGCTGGATCAGCTTGCCCGACCTCGTTTCGGTCTACGTCTTTGCAGTAGAAAATGTATCCGTTCACGGTGCTATCAACGCGGTGGCACCGGAGCCGGTCACAAACAGCACGTTTACCAAAACACTCGGCAAGGTTTTGGGTCGCCCTACGCTTTTCCCTTTGCCTACGGGCCTTGTTAAAATGCTCTTCGGCGAAATGGGTAAAGAAACCATTCTCAGCGACCTTGGCGTCCTCCCCAAGTCACTGAATAAGTTCGGCTTCGAGTGGCAGCAACCCGAACTCATATCCGCTTTAAAACAAACACTCTCCTAATCTTCGGGTCCCTCATTTACACGCTTCATGATCAAACTACCTGAAGGCGGGACTCCAAGCTGATCATCATGCAAGCTACAGACGTCCTAATTATTGGAGCCGGAATTTCTGGTCTTCTCTGTGCCACCGAACTTCGCAAGGCAGACAAGTCCGTGCGCATACTCGATAAAGGCCGAGGCCTTGGTGGGCGTATGGCGACGCGCCGTATGGCGGGCGGTCGCCTGGATCACGGTGCACAGTATTTTACGGTGCGCGACCCTCGCCTCCAGGCCTATGCCGATGATTGGCTCGCAGCGGGTATCATCAAGGAGTGGTTTCGCCACTTGCCTGAAGATTCCAATGCCGACGGCTACCCTCGATACTGTGGGATCACAGGTATGACCGACGCCCCGAAGCATTTAGCCAAAGAGCTCGACGTATGCAATTCCCAGCAGGTCATCGAGCTTTCTCGCGATGCAGATCTATGGACTGCCCGCACGGCATCTGGTGATTTTTTTCTGGCTAAGCACTTAGTCATTACCGCGCCACTTCCGCAGGCGATCAATTTGCTTGATACGACTGGACTGGCCTACGCCAACGGCGCAAGCGATGCCCTGCGAGCCGTTCGCTACGAACGTGGTCTCGCTACGCTTGCCATTCTAGACGGTGCCAGTGGTTTGCCAAAGCCCGGCGGGATTAAAATTCACGAAGCACCACTCACCTGGATCGCCGATAACCAGCAAAAAGGCATCTCGCCCGATGTATCCGCAATCACTATACATGCTCACCCAGATTTCGCTGAGGCGCATTGGGACTCACCTAACGAATTACGAGGGGCACTCATGCTTAAAGCAGCGGTGCCACATCTCAGTGCAAAGGTCGTCGAATACAAGTGCCACCGTTGGGGATTCACCACTCCTATCAACCCGTGGCCCGATCCTTACTTTCAAAATGCCAGCCTTCAATTGACCCTAGCAGGTGATTCTTTCGGCGGCGCAAGAGTAGAAGGGGCGGCGCTATCTGGGATCGAAGCCGCCGCTGGCGTCTTCTCAAGCTAATTTCGGTGCATCTACTCTTAGATGCCTGCTTCAAGGGGTGAGTTCTTTAGATCCAATACTAGGCGAGTATTTTAAAGCAGCGGAATCAAATTCCTCGGATCGTAAAGAGAGCGAAGCCTTTGGTCTTTGAGAGTGCCGGTAAGTTCGAATCGGAGAAGATTGGGTATCGGTCTTGTGATGAGGTCGCTAATTCTGCGTAGCTTGGAATCGGGCTTACCGGCGTTACCGAAGAGCTCGACTCCCACATTCATGTTGAGCGTTTGATCGCTGAGGCAGAGTGTCCCTGGAGTGTTGATTTGGGTGCGGTCTCCGTCGATGCGTAGCGGGTCAAAAGTGACAAGATCGTCCTTGTAGAGAAAGTCGCCGCGCATGTTGTTGAGATTAAAAGAGGTGAAGTTGAGCTGCGTATTTTGCAGGATCTTAGACAGAGGTCCGAGTAGCTGGATCGTGCCTAGTTTATCGTTACGGATTTCAAAGTGCCCGAAGCCCTTGTGCTTGAAGGGATCTTCAGTCGGGCCTTGCCCTCGTATATTGAGGTCGATTCGCGCATCCTTACGTGTGGGCTTGGTCGTTTTGGTGCCTTTTAGGTTGTCTTCTATATTATCGAGTTGCGGAAGATCGCGGAGTGCTTGGTTTTGATCAGCATCTTTTAAAGTGAGCTCGTAGCGCAGTGAATTCCTGGCTTCCGCAGGCATAAAAATATCGATCATGCCGGTGGCTTGGCCGTCGGCGTAGCCAAGCTGAATATCGCGCAAGTGAGTGACTTCAGAGCGTCCAAAGAGATTGAAACTGAGATGATCGAGCGGCACGTCTTTAAAGGTGAGCGACTGGTCGAGATTTGCGGACAGATCGAAGTAACTTTTGCCTGTATACTCGGGGCAGGCTTTGTTGAAGATGGCAGCTTCGAGCTGCATTACAGGCAGGCTGGTAGCTTCGAATTCATTGAAGATGGCAGCTATATCGCTTTTGAAAAGTTTGGCCACTTCGGTCAGCGCGAGTTGAATCTCCATGTCTAGGCGGATTGAAATAGGCCCTTTGGCTTCACCGCGCTTTGAGGCGAAGGCGATGTCGCCGCGTGCCCAACCTTGGCCGCTGCGGGCATTGAGGTCGTGTAGTTCACAATAGGAACCACGGCCACGTAAGATAAGCTCAGCCTCGTCGAGTGCCACCCCTTTGTAGCTGAGCTTTCTCGCCTTCACGTTGCCGTAGTAGAGGTCGGAGGGTTTCCGCTGGGTGTTCCCGTAGATAATAAAATCGCCTAGGCAGTAATTAGTTCGACTGAAATCAATGTTCTTAAAGATAGCTGCCCACCAGCTAGGAAAAAGTGAGTTATAATCTTGGGGCACGGCGGAACCGATGAGGCTGAAGCGATAATCAGAATTCGCGGTATCTAGGCTATACGTAAGGTCAAGCCACTGCTGCTGACGGCGGAGGTAAAGATCTTCGATCACGTAGAGGCCATTGGTATAACTGGCGCGTACATTGACATGGTCGAAAGTGAGTTTGTCGATTTTAAACCTTTGAGCTTCAGCTTCTAGTTCGGCGTGATTGACGGCAAAACCTTCGGCAAAATCTAGCTTGAGGTCGTAGTAGGGAGGTTTCTCGTAGACTATTTTTGGAATTTTCTTGGTAAGCTCTTCTGGAATTAGTGTGACGAGATCGAGATAGCCACGCGCGTGCACTTGGCCACTCCTTTTCTGGACGTTAAGCAGTCCGCTTAAATCGATGGGACCCTTTAAGCTGCCGCTATTACAGTGAAACGAAATTAGGGGATAGGCCGTTGAGTCGATCTGTATGATGGGTGCAACGAGTTTGAAGTTCTTTACGTCTAACTCTTTGGCAGCTAGCTTGAGTCGCGGCCATTTGCCTGAGATTAAGTCGTCGAAGTCGCTGTGAGGGAACTCGGCGCTGAGGCTCTGAGCAGTTAAATCAAAGTGAGGAACTTCTAGGTAGTGTGCTGTAAGGCGTGGTGCTGAGATGAGAATGGGCTTTCCCTCAGAGAGTTGGAGGACTCCTGATAGCTGTAATTTTTCGGCATTTGCCTCTGCGTGCCGCATTTGCCGACTTGTGATGCGTAATTCAATTTTCTGTGTATTGGTGTCGAGATTACTCGATTTAAAGTCAACGGTCGGAGTCAGAAAGTAACTGATGTACTTCTTTTGTTGAGATAGTGTGGCCGCTTGTGTGTAAAAGGTATTGATGGCTGCATTGATGTCTAAAGCTTCGGTATTGTCTTGCTTGAAGGCAGGTAAATCGAAAGAGCCGCGCAGGCGTATGCTTTCGTGCAAAGCGGCGAATCGATCGACCTTCCAATTGTCGTCAAACGGAATTAGCTTCAAGGCGATGCGCTCTAATATGGGGCTATGGTATCCATTTGGTGAATACTGTGATGGGACGAAAAGTGTCCCCCCATATACAAGAAGACTCTCTACGTTGGGCGTTTCGTTGAAGCCTTGCCACTTCAGTTCAAGCTCGGCGACATCGGCTCGGAAAAGGGATTGTTCGATATTTGCGGAGCGTAGTTCGATGCCTACTAGCTCTATAGAGGTATCCGAGAGCAGGCGGATTTCATCAATACGTAGAACGATGCCTGGGGGTAATTTTTTGGCGATGAGCTGATTGCCCCATTCGGAGGGTATCGGTAGGTGCCCGTAAATGAGTATACTGACTACGACAAAGGCCTGCGCCATAAAGGTAAGTAGCATTGTCGCATCAAAAAACAGCTCCAGCAGGGTGGCGATGCGAAGTCTTCTGATACGTGCCATGGTTCGCGTGTTAGGTTGCAGGTGCTGTACTTATGTAAGCGCTACGGTGTGTTTATTTGAGCAGGTGCAGGCACTGGCTCTATGGGTGCTGGTGTCGGTATTGGCTTGTCCGTCATCTCAGGCGGGATTTCCATGTCGTCAGTCAGTTCGTAGAGTGCGTCGACTAGTGGCTGTGGAATTTCGAAGGTAGTGTTGTGTTGTTTCGATCCGCCCACTTGAACGGTGCCAGAAAGGCGGTCAGTGAAGACGTATTCGTGTATTTCGGTGCGATCGGTCTCGCCGCCAGGTAGCTGGATTATGGCGCTGAGTTGAAAGAGCCAAGGCAGTGATTTTTCTGCGTCGACGGTATAAGTTTCGGCATAGTTCTCAAGGAGGTAGCGCTTAACCTCAAACTTACGCATGGCGCCGAGCAGGATGCGGATTTGCTCCCCACGGTCGGTACCGATTTCTTCGATCAGGTTATCCCAGCTTATGTTTTCTTGGCCAAGCATGTAGTCGAAGATGGTTTCACCTTTTTCTAGGTTTGTGAGCTTGAGCGCACTAATACGTGCCGCAGCAGGCAGTTTGTCCAGTAAACGATTTCGGTAGGAGGGGGTATTGAGTGGGATCATACTCAGAGTCGCACGGCGCTCGACTTCAAAGATAAATTCATCTAGGTTTGTTTTTGCATAGAGAGCGTCTTTTCTGTCTTCAGGATGCGCGAGCAACAGTGTTAGTGGCTCGCCTTCAGAGAAGCTAAGTGTTACGATGAGGCGTGGGTTATTGAAGCCGTAATTCTCGATGTCAGACGCGGTGGGAGCATCGGTTGTAAACCCTTCCGCTCGAAGGGTGGAGAGATCTTTTATCAGGCTGTCCATGACGACTGGATCTGCGCGATATGGCTGGATCATGTCTTCGCCTTTACTTTCAAGGACTTGCCAGTCGTTTTCGCCAGTTTCTAGTTTTTGTAGCCGTATCTTGCGGCCATTTTCGGAGATATTGATGGCGGAAAGCATGCTCGGATCGAAGTTAATGAAGTTGCGCTCGCGCAGGGCTTCTTGCGCTTCACGCAGGTCGTCGAAAGGCCGGGCGAGTACCGTGAAGATTGCGGGGTTATCTTCTAGTTTAGCGAAGTATTGAGGTGCACCTTGCGTATCGGGATCGAGCTTGCCGATGATGAGTGTTTGGCGACGCTTATTACCGTGGATCGTGACCCGCATGAAGGGTGTTTCAAGGCCTTGGAGGATCGGGTCGGCTTGCTCGGGATCGATAAAGCGGCCCACCTTGGCAGCGGTTAAGGTATTGACCGTGTTGTCGACGAGAGCAGGGTCTGCTTTCGCCGCGAGGGGTGCCTCGAAACTCCAAGCACCATTGTTGCGAGCGAGACGCACTTTCAGCGAACTACCATCGGCAGTATTTCCTGAGTGGATCTGTAGACTGAGTGCGTCGACCTCAAAGACTGGTATATCAAATATCTCGCGGGTCCGCAGATCGTTAAGGTGAACGAGCAAGCTATCAACGACTTGGCGGTTGACGACGAAGATCTCCCGCTTGTTAGGGCCTAACAAATAGACATTCTTACCGATTTCGGTTAGTGTACCAATGCTGAGAGAAATGATTTTATCGCCTTCGGCGATCACGATCTTTAGTAAAGGGTTTTCGAGCCCGAAGTCGGCTAGGGTTTGTCCAGTCTTTTCAATTTCATCGATGGAAAAGGAGGCTTCTTCTTCGAGGAATTGTAGCTGATTTAGAATACGATTGATCGCGAAATAGTTGGCCGACCATTGCATCGGTTTGATTAGGTGCCAAGTAGAGCCTTTGCGCTCAAGGACACGGGGCGATTCTATTCCGCGACCATGGAGTTCGATACGGTCGGCGTCTATTAGTTCACGTCCGATCTGTCTTGAGAGACCGCCTGCGCTTGGCTCGACTTGTTTGGCCTGGTGGTTAAGGTAAGCAATCAAGCCAAAGGCGGTGACGTTTAGTGCGAGAAGAAAGATTGTGAATTTAAAACGCATATACTTAGTTACGGCGGATGAGATACATGAGCAAGCCAAGCAGCGCAGTGGCACTCGGTAGGATTGCGTAATAAATGAGGGTTCGGTTCAGATCTTGCTCGCTCATGACGACTTGGTAACTTTCCAATGGCCGAGTCGCTATGTTCAGCATGCTGTTCTTGGTAAGTGCCCAATTCATCGAGTTGAAGAAAAGGGTGCGGTTGCCGAAGGCGCGTAGGCGGTTGTTGGTTATGAAGTCAGAATTACCAAAGGCAATGAAGCGACCGCCGGGGATATTGATGCCGAGTTCTGTGCCAGCAGTGCGAGTAGAAACTGTGGCGATGGTGACGGGGCCCTTGAGGTCGCGTCCTTCGTCGAATCTTATTGGATCTTGCGTGCGGTAGTCGCGTTCTCCCCAGCTTTGGTCGGAGGTGCCAATGATTTGAGTAACCTTTAGGCGCGAGTCTTTGAGAGAACCAGGATCGGTGCGCATGGGGCGCGGCCGGCCGAAGAGGGCGGTGATCTGGTAATCTACGAGTAGCTCTGTGATCGGGTGCTCGGCGAAGCGACGTATGATTAGATCGCCGCCTTGTGCCCGAGAGTCGGGATCTACATCTTCAACCATCATGTCATCAGCAAGCACGCCCCAATCATAGAAAAGCTCTTCCATCCCGTGGCGGCGACCAGGATCGATCAACACCACCATCCTGCCATTACGCTCGCTCATGTAGCGACGTAGCTTTTCAACTTCCTCTGGGATGAGGCTGGCCTGCGGTGAGGGGACGACTATTAAGTCGGCATCTGCGGGCACGTTTTCGTCCGCAGTTAGATCGAGCGTAGCGAGTATGTAATTACGCTCGTGGAGAAAGGCTTCGAGCTGTGAGAGGCCACGCAGGGGGTCGACGTCGTCAAGGCGCATCTCGCCGTGACCAACTAGAAAGTAAATTTTATCCTCATCTTTCGCGGAGACGTCAATGATTGCTGAGGTAATTACCTTTTCGCCGCGAAAGGCTGCTATTTGATTGTCCTCGACTTCGTAGAGTTCAGCTTGACGGATCTCTCGGCTGCGTTCCCCCATTGCGACTAGGATGATATTCTCCTCCGTTAGCTTATATTTTGTGCCCAAATCTTGAGCGCGCTTTCGCTGACGATAGATGTCGACGAACTCGATGTTAATGTAGGCTTTGCCTTCCTTCATTCCCTCTGCTTCGTATTCGCGGAGGAGCTTACGTAGGTGTTGGTGAATTTGTTTTAGCTCAGGGACTTCGGGATCATTCGGAATGGTGACGATGATATTAACAGGCTCCGCCAGTTCACGGATGTATGCTTTTGACTCAGGTGCGAGGGAGTAAGTTCCCGATTGCGTTAGGTCGATTCTAGTGAAGTATTTTGCTGCTAGATAATTGAGCGAGGCAATCAAGCACAATCCAAGTAAGAGCTGGACTATGCGATTGGCTACGCGGAAACGGCGCGCGAGACGATACTCGTTGAAACGGTTAATTTGCATCAGGGTAATTGTAGTGCTTTAGGCTTTCGATTCGATCACGAGAGTGGATAGGCCGAGCAATAAAAAAGTGATACTGGCGTAATAGAAGAAGGGACGGGTATCGATAATACCGCGCGAAAAGTCGTCGAGATGCTCGAAGATTTGTAGGTAGTTAACTGTGGCGACCGCCCAAGTCGAGAGATCTCCTCCTGCATCGGCAAGATTGCCCAGTTGTTGGCCACCGATGATGACTACGAAGAGAGTTGTGAAGGTAAGCATCCCAGCGACGAGTTGGCTGCGGGTCACACTACTGGCGAAGATACCAATCGAGATAAAGAGTAGACCACTTGTTGCGAGGAAGAGGAAGCTACCTACGAGCGGTTCTACTTCCAAGAGAGCACCACTTTCCGAAGCATGAGGATAGAGTTTTTCGGTGACTAGGGGAAACCCGATCGTTAACACCCAAAGTAGCATGTAGAAAAGATAAGCCCCAGCGAACTTACTCAAAATTACGGCTACGCGCGAGGCGGGGGTAGTCATTAATGTATCTAAAGTCCCGATACTTCGTTCGCCTGCAATGCTTCGCATTGTCAGAAGGGGTACAACGAAGAAAACAGGAATCCAAAAGACGCTAAAGAACTGCACAGTAGGCAAGGTCTCGGAGGGAGTATTAACCATGCCCCGTAATATTGCCCAATAAAGAAAGCCCATCAGGCAGAGGAAAAGCACTGCGGCGATGTAAGTTGGCGGGCTGATGAACAGCATGCGTAGTTCGTGTTTGAGTAGTATGAAAAAGTGGCGCACTTTGAGTTGGGCAGTAGTGTTTGGAGAGAAACTAAGCGCTGATCTTGGGCTTGGTTTCGATGGTTTCTTCCCAAGAGCGCTTGGTCGCGGCGAGGAAGATCTCTTCGAGGTTGGGTTCGCGGGGGGCTAGGCTGTGCAGAATGAACTCACGCTGATTACTGAGTAGTTGTATCAGTTGTGGGCCTAGGCCGTCTTTATTTTCAACACGGAGGTTCAGTTCTGATCGATTTTCGGTTATAGGAGTGCTTTCAAGTATGGTCGCATCGATTCCACAGCTGGTGAGGCGAGCGGCTACGGCATTGTCGCTACCTTCGATAATAATGCTGAAGCGATTGCTGGGTAGAAACTCCTCGCGTAGTTCCGTGCTCGTGCCTGCCGCTACGATACGACCACGGTTAATGATGATCACGCGGTCGCAAGACCGCTCAATCTCGGGTAGAATATGGCTGGAGAGGATGACGGTGTGTTTGCCGCGGAGATTATCAATCAATTTACGGATTCCTTGAATTTGGTGAGGGTCGAGGCCGATGGTCGGTTCATCCATGATTATTATTTCGGGATCTCCAAGTAGGGCATCGGCGATGCCGACGCGTTGGCGAAAGCCTTTGGAGAGTGTGCCAATGATTTTGCGGCGAGCTGTGCGGGCGAGGTCGCAAATCTCCATTGCTTCTTGCACGGTGGCGCGGAGTTTGTGCCCTGGGACTTCTTTGAGTCGAGAACGGAAGCGCAGATATTCGACCACCCTCATGTCGTTTGGCAGAGGATTATTTTCTGGCATATAACCAATCTTACGTTTCACCTCGTGCGGGTTTTGCGCTACGCAGATGCCACCTACCCAAGCCGATCCCGAGGTGGCTGACATAATGCCAGAGAGGATCCGCATAGTAGTGCTCTTACCCGCGCCATTGGGACCAAGGAAACCGACAACCTCGCCCGGATTGACCGTAAAGTTGACTTTATGGATAGCGGTTAAGGCCCCGTATTGGCGGGTGAGATCTTTGACGCGTATGCTGGGAGTGGTCTCCATAGTTGGGCGATTGTTCGGAAGATAGTTATGAGAGGGCAGAACTCAGAGGCTTGCAATCCGTTACTTGGGCTTGTAAGGCGTATTTTTCAGTAGTTCCATACATTGGACTCCGCACTTGCGAGAATTCTCAGGGCGGTGCATCTATTTGCTATGGAAATTACTCTAACCACGCCAGCCATACTTTTCCCAGCCGTAAGCCTGCTAATGCTGGCTTATACTAACCGCTTTTTAGCCATCGCTAGTATCATCCGTGTGCTGCATAGCCGTTATAAAGCTGAAGGCAGCGCCGTTGTGCGCCGCCAAATAGAGAATTTACGCGCACGACTAGGGCTGATCCGTAAGATGCAGACCTTCGGTGTTTTGAGTCTCTTGGCCTGTATCCTCTCAGTCATCGTCCTCTTCCTCGGGCAACGGATTCTTGGTGAAACTCTCTTTGGCCTCAGCTTGGTACTGATGCTTAACTCCCTGCTCTATTGCCTGCGAGAAATACACCTGTCTGGCCGGGCCTTGGAGATCGAGATGGAGGATATGGAGAAGTAATGGCCTGTCGTTAAAAAACTAATTATTAATTTCTAAAGTCTAATTTATTTTATGGCAGCTTCGTCGTGCCCATGAGAAACTTGTCGCATACGCGAGCGACGGCACGACCTTCGTTGATCGCCCAGACGATGAGCGATTGACCACGGCGCATGTCGCCCGCGGCAAAGACGCCTTCGACACTAGTCTCAAATTCACCGTATTCGGCCTTCACGTTGGATCGGGCGTCGAGGTCGAGGCCTAACTCTTCGGCGATGGTCGCTTCAGGACCTAAGAATCCCATGGCAAGCAGGACAAGCTCGGCTTCGATTACACGTTCACTACCATCGATCTTCTTCGGGATGAAGCGACCATTTTCATTCGTCCATTCGATGTTATGAATGTGCACGGCTTTGACCTTATCGTCTTCGTCGCCTTCGAACTTGCTGGAAGTGACGAGATACTGGCGCGGGTCTTCCCCTTGAATCTCGGCAGCCTCTTCTTGGCCGTAGTCCATTTTGTAAGTCTTGGGCCATTCGGGCCATGGGTTATCCGCTGCGCGCTCTTCGGGAGGCTTCGGCATGATCTCGAGTTGCGTCACGCTCTTGCAACCGTGACGGAGTGAGGTGCCTACGCAGTCAGTGCCGGTGTCACCACCGCCAATGATGACGACGTTCTTGCCCTTGGCTAGTTCGCTGAATTGTTCGGACTTACCTTCTTTGACGTCCCAAAGTTCCTTCGTGTTCGGTCCAAGGAATTCCATCGCGAATCGGATGTTACTAAGATTGCGGCCTTCGATTGGTAAATCGCGCGGCTTGGTAGCACCGCAGCAAAGGACGACGGAGTCGAAGTCTTCCATTAGTTGCTTGGAAGAAATGTCTTTGCCGATTTCGACGCCGCAAGTGATGGTAATGCCTTCGGCTTCCATCAACTCGGTACGGCGAGTGACGACGTCCTTCTCTAGCTTCATGTTGGGG
>Ga0302114_10002480_pt1 | contig 11865 bp, 16 predicted proteins | sample AG5_Surface_MG_FD_203107 | JGI IMG/M metagenome (GOLD analysis project Ga0302114, IMG submission 203107) | Marine microbial communities from Western Arctic Ocean, Canada - AG5_Surface | ecosystem: Environmental > Aquatic > Marine > Oceanic | place: Canada: Western Arctic Ocean | collected...
GAAGTGTACAAGTGTTGTGCTGAGCTTCTGAAACTACAGCTTCGAACTAGGAATTAAACAATTTCTCATATTTTTTTCTCTTTCTTCTCTGAATCTGTCTTACCTCCCCCTATACAAGGGCGTAGAGCAGTAGTTGCGCTGTTGAATTAATGAACATTGAATTAATAAGAATTCCTTCGTCGACAAACCGAAAAGCACTGTGAGCTGATTCGTGAAGCAAATCACTCATAACACCACAACACAATTCCTTTTTTTCATATAAAACCATTTGGCACTGCACCATGAAGCTCATTGCCTCTTCCATGTTCCTTTCAAGTGTTTCTGCTGCTGTTGACTACCCATCGTCATTATCATTTCTTTCCAAAAACTTGCCTTCTTTCGATATCATCAACAAAGAGAGCTTGGGATTTGCCACATCTGAAGACATAGACGGACTGGATGACGGAGTTGCTTCTGTTGGAGCAAACATTTCTGTGGTGACCCGTGACACCTACCCCTGGGCAACCGAAGAGGTTGTCCCTGACGAGATCTTTCTAGAGTATGTGCTACCTTATGCCAGCGTGAACGAGGCCAGGACAAACTGGAGGCCTCTCTTTCTGGAGAAGCTCGCCCCGCTGTTTTCCGATTCTGCCGCAAACGCCAAGCTATCAACTGTCGAGGTTGTGGATTTGGTCAACGCGAACATTTGGTCGGCTTTCTTCAATCAGACAATCGTCTTCAAATCGAGCCAGACTCCCCTGATTTATGATCCCATGAGCACCATTGTGAATGGGTTCGCCTCGTGCACAGGAGTGTCAATCATGTTCATCAATGCCTTAAGGGCTGTGGGGGTTCCGGCGAGGATAGCTGGGACCCCAGCTTGGAATGGCATTGTCGAGAACGGCAACCACAACTGGATCGAGGTGTGGACGCAGGACGGTGGGTGGCAGTTCATGGAGAGTAAGCCAGCCGGAGGAGGAGAGACACTCGCTAATCCTTGCGACAAGTGGTTCTGCAGTCCGGGGAAGATGAACAACACGAGGGTGTACGCGGCTAGATGGGACCAAACCAGCGAGATGCGCTACCCGATGGCTTGGGACGTGACCAACACCGCGATTCCGGGAGTGGAGATGACCGACCAGTACCAAAAACAATGCGGGGCATGTTGATGAAAAAAAATTAGAAGGTTTTTTTGAAAATTCCTCAATTGTTGTCGTTCAAAATTTCGTTGCTCCACACGTACTTGTCGCCGACCTTCTCCACCGCCGTGCAACCGACGCACACATTCCAGAGAGCCTGCGGAATTGGGGTCGGATCGTACAGGTAAAGGTCCGGGAAGTTCTCCTTGATCGCCTCGGTGGCTAGTTTTGCCTTGTAGTGGGGAATGCTACGAAGCAAAGCAGCGAGCGAGCAAAAATAGTTGTGTGGGGTGTTAGTTCACTTGTGCTCAAAAATTGGACACGGTGGCCGGTTCGGACACTCAGGGACGGTCCAAAACACGTCATGTGCACTTCAACGCCTCGCTCCCTCGCTCACAGCTCGGAGATTCGCATTATTTTGTCACATGGCTCGCTCACCTGCAGTCGAAATGGTGAGCAACGTGGGTTGAGCCAATCCGGTGGTGCAGAAAGTCAATTATTCCAAACGGGTCCAGCTTGTCGTAAGGACGATCAATAGTATGCAGGGCACCCTTAACGTAGGTGTGATCAGCATCGGTGAAGTGTGGCACGTCCGTGTTTGTGTGCTGCAGCCAGGTGTACAGGACGAGCCAGCAGTTGATGACCAGGTACGGGCCGCCGTAGATTGCCATCACTGTGCCAAAACCGTTGCAAAGCCCCCACGAAAATAGCATTCCAACAACCGCCGCAATTCCAATGTCGGACCGAAGGACCTTCTCCTTCCACTGCCCGGGGAATAACTCCGAAGTTGGGAATTCCGCCGACACGGGTGACGTCGGGTTGGGCTGCGCCGAGCGAAGCGAGATTGTGCGAATTTTTAATTGAGCAGGGGGGAGGCGAGCGAGCCGAGCGAATTGGGTGGAATAATGTTAGCTTAGTAGTGGCTGTCAGCAATAATATTATATGTGAGCGAAGCGAGCTGTGAGCGAAGCGAGCCAGCAAAACCTACACTACTTGCGACTAGCTCGCTTCGTTGGCTGCTCGCTTTGCTTCGCTTCGCTTCGCTTCGCTCGCTGGCTCGTCTTCCACAAGGCTCGCTCGCTTCCCTCGCTCACTCACCATAAAGTGGTTGGTGCCTCCGCGGCCAGGTCCACCCGTCGCCCCAATCAGCAGGTACGCAGGCCAACCGAAACCCAGGTGCAGCAGCATCTGCAAGGCTCCCCAGAGACGAAGGCCGACTTTCTTGCCAAAAGTTTCGCAAAGCATTTGCCGGTTCTTGATGCTCGCAATCGGGGAGTTTGGGTCATTCACTGCACCGACGGAGCCAAACGAATACGAATACGAATTGAGTGGAAATATTATAATGTTAGTTCAGTAGTGGATACAGCCGATACTTTATATCATGTAATTGTAAATGTCTGTGTAATGTCTGTAGCCATTTCGCCTCCTCACCTTCGGGCACATGGGTCTCGCCCAGCTCCATGTGGTTCGTGAACCGATGGTGTATGGCGTGCGACCGCTGCCACGAGTAGTAAGGTACGAGGAGAATCGAATGGAGAACAAAACCAACCGTGTCCTGGACTCGCAGGTCTTTGGAGAATGCGCCGTGGCCACACTCGTGCGCGAGGACCCATAAACCCATCTCGACCGTGCCTGCAACAGCAGCATAAGCAAGCCAAATTGGAGCTGACAGGAGGCTCGGAGGTACGAGGGGAAGCATCGCAAACCCAGCGGCAACGCACACAGCCGAGAGCGACGCGGACAGTCCCAAGTACATCAGAGATGTTGTAGTGTCAGTGCTGGTGAAGCATTCTTTTGGAATCACAGCCTTCAACTGGCCGGCGGTAGGGAAGGATGAGGCTTCGTTGTTGAGAGCTTTGCCATCCAGATTAGAAAACGCTACGATCCTACGGGCGGTTGGGGCAGAGGCCATCGACTCGAGGGTGGCGACATGGAGCTGAGACTGAGACTGAGACTGACTGGGCTTTGGTTGAAATCGTGTCATCGTCATGGTTGGATGAGTAGATTGGAAGCTGCGAGCCACAGATAGTGGGCTGAAAGCCAAGCTGCGGGGGATGATTATTAGTAGTAGGAGAGGACCCATAGTGCTATGTTTCACGTGGTTTTTCACAGAGTGAGAGTTTCACGAAAATTTACAAAAATTCATTGAAAAAAAGTCATTCACTTCGTCACATCTACAGTGCAACTTTGCTCCAACGCTATATATAATAATAATAATAATAATGAGGTGGTCGCTATTGTTGTTCTCAACGAGCGTTGGCGCATTTACGCTATCCCCATTAAAAGCTGGAAGCACAGTTGCTATTATCACGCCTATGCTTTTGTCGAACGTTCCGGCCTCCGTTCACGAGAGAAACAAGTGCATCGAAAAGTCCACTCTTGACATTGTGGGTTACAATCGGCTGTTAGATTTCCACAAGTCGTCGAATACCGATGGGCTCTGTGTTCTTGGCACGACCGGTGAAGCTGCTCAGCTTTCGATGGAGGAGCGAGCGGTAATTATTTCCGAGACTGTCAAGAGCTGCAAGAACCACATTCCTTTCATGGTCGGAACTGGCACGTCTTGCCCAGCTCAAACATATGAGCTCACCAAGCAGGCCTACGAGCTTGGTGCGGATGCCGCTCTTGTGGTAACCCCCATGTACATCAAGCCCACGCAAAAGGGGTTGATAAACCATTTCACCGAGTTGGCGACTGCGCTCCCTGACATGCCCATCGTTCTTTACAACGTTCCCTCTCGGACGGGGGTCGACATGAGTCCCGAAACAATTGGGATTTTGAGTAAGATTCCGAGCATCGTGGGTGTGAAGGAGGCGACTGGGGACGTGAGCCGCGTCAAGAAGCTCCGGGCTGTCTGCAGGGACAACTTTTTGCTGTGGAGCGGCGACGATGGAACTGGTACGTTACGGTTACGGTTACGGTTACGGTTACAAAAAAACATTTTCATTTATTTTACCAGCCAGTAAACAATTCACTAACACCCATGTACAGGCGCCGAGTTCGTTTTAGAGGGCGGCGACGGTGTGGTGTCTGTGACGAGCAACGTGTGCCCGAAAACGCAGCACGAAATTATGAAGGCAGCGCTGGCCAAAGACAGGGAGACAGTCGAAAAATTGAACAAGCCGCTACTGAAACTTCACGATGAGCTCTTCTGCCAGTCGAACCCCATTGTGCCAAAGTGGGCCTTGTGGAGGATGGGGATGGTGGGGAAGGGGATTAGAAAGCCTTTGACTGTGATGGAGGAGCAATTCGTCGGGCAGGTGGAGGGTGCAATGAAGGAAGCTGGCATAACGCTCTGCGATAATATCCATAGTGCAGATTGTGTTGCCGAGTGAGAGCTGCCGAGTGAGAAAATATATAAAAAGCTAAAGGGTCTGGTCTATATCTAATTCTGATCACGTCACGCAAAAAATTTCAAATCATCATTGTCCAGCCATCGTCGAGCTTCCCCTTGTCGATCATGTCGCTCAACATGGATCTTGTTCTACTTTTACTTTTCGTCACAAATAAGTCGGATTTTGCCTCCTCCGCTTCGAAGCTAGAATCGCAATCGACCGGGGATCCCGGAGAGGTGTACATTTTGCGACCCTTCAGCGGACTGGCCCCACTAACTTTGATCGGGCTTGGCTGGAACGGCATTTTTTTCGCTGGATACAACCCACCCTCAAACAGCTCCTTCTGCCGCAAAGTTTCAGTCAACTTGCCCACGAGCTGCTTCACTTCCTGGTGGCTGGGTCTGCCATCGTTGGCAGGGAGGTTGGAGAATTGCTTATTTTTGTTTCCCCGCTCGTTTTCGTGCTCAAGCACAGCCTGCATAACGTCAATGTCGGATAGCAGCTCCTCCCTTTCATCCTGAAAGGCGGCCCGCAACGGAACAACAATTTCATCGATTTCCAGAAAGTTAAGCTTGGTCTCCAACCGCTCTAGCACGTCCGGGGCCGACCGAGTCGAGGCGGGGGCGGAAAGGTGATTCATTGGGTTTGAAGCAATTTCTGAAGCAGAAATCTTCAATTGGGGAGTTGTTGACGAAGCAGAAGAAGCGCGCGGAGGCCTCATATAATTGTTGTTGACATAGTACTCGTAGGCCTTGTGGTCCTTCCCAAGGTCACAAGTCTCCCCCCCCCCCATTTCCCCCCCATGTAGAGCGCCAATTAGCTGCTTAACTCGAGACTCAAGCATCCTCCGGTCGACTGGATCAGGGAGAGGCTTCCGCCGCCTCATCCGCGAGCCAATGAGTAAGTCGTTCTGCGTCTTCAAGTCATCCAAAATCTCTTCGAGTGAATTGAGTTCAATGTGGAGATTTGAAATTTCATCAATCAGGACAGTTCCAATTATGGATTTAATCTCGCCAATTTCCACTATCGACAGGGACTCAATTATTCTTCCCCAGAGCCCGAACGCGGTCATTTTTGTGAAATTGCCTGAAGCCAAGAGCCAAGTTAATTTTTGTTTTGTTTTTATTTTTGGGATTTTTTTTTTAATGTGTGATAAGATACTATAGTCACACCAATGGAATTCGTAAACTCGTTATTTGATTTTGCGGGGGGCTACATAGGGGCTGGCACTGGAGCAATCTCACATGCATACGGCCTCCCCTTAAACCAACTCCTCACAAAGGAGTTTATTTTTTCCCCCCCTGGTTTTACTTTGCTCATAACCCTGGCAGTCCTCTACCTATCATACACTCTTCTCTTCCCCGGCCTCACTCTACAGGAGGACATCGTATTCGACGAGGAGCTTCTGGACGGCTTTGAGACAGTCGGGGTCAAGAAAAACTTGCAGCTGGAAGACATTCCCACCCTGGTCGAGGAAATGCGCCTCTCTTTTGAGAGCGGCTACACTCTCCCCTACTCGAAGAGGATGGAGCAGCTGAAAGCCATGAAGCGCATGTTCGTTGAGAACGAGGACGCGATATGTGCCGCGCTGAAGGAGGACTTGAACCGTCCAAACTTTGAGGGTGTAGGTGAGTGAAAATGAAAAACTCTATAATAAAATTCTCTTAATTCAATTATTATTCCGAGGAAAGCCCTCTGAAGGCCGACCATAACAAAAACGAATGATTTGGCTACACTAATATAATATAATGCAGTGTACGATGTACTGGTTCCATTGGGCGAGATCAACCACACCATAAGTCATTTGAAGAAGTGGATGCAGCCCAAGTCGAAGGGATTCAGCCTCCTCACGTTCCCCTCGCAGCAGTGGCTCCAGAAGGAACCCATGGGCGTCGTGTGCGTCATCGGAAGCTGGAACTACCCCTTCATGCTGTCCCTCGTTCCGGTCATGGGCGCCATCGCAGCTGGAAACACCGTCGTGCTGAAGCCCTGCAACGTGAGCAGTGCCTGCGCGAGGCTGCAGGTAGAGTTGGTGGAGAAGTACATGGACCCGTTGGTTGTGAGTTGCGTTGGACCGGCTATTAAGGGCGACAGGCACACCACTGCGGCTTTGCTTGAGCACAGGTGAGTTTTTTTGTGTGTGTGTGATGGTAATTAATTTACTTTACACCACTCAATCAACATTCATACACAAAAAAAGATTCGACACCATCTTCTTCACAGGAAGCCCAGATGTGGGAAAGGTGATTGCCACCGGGGCCGCCAAGTTCTTGACCCCCTGCATCCTCGAGCTGGGCGGAAAGAACCCCGTCTTCGTCGACTCGTCCGCTGACATCAGCCTCGCGGCCAAGAGGACGCTCTGGGCGAGGAACATGAACGCAGGGCAGCAGTGCATCAGCCCGGACTTTGCCATGGTCCACGAGGATAAGGTTGACGAGTTCTGCGAGGCTTGCAAGGGGTGGATCGACACGTTTTTCGACGGACAGCCTGCCAAGGAGAGCAAGGACTTTGGAAGAATTGTCGGGGACGGGCAGGTGAGCGAGTTTCTAAACTACATGAATATTGAATATTATTCCAATCTAATTTGTAATCGCTCGGTGCAGGTTAAGCGCATCCAGGGCATGCTCAAGAGCCACAAGGGGAAAGTGGTGTGCGGAGGCGAAGTTGATGCTGCCGAAAGGTACATTGCCCCGACAGTGATCAAGGTTAAGGTGGGCTCGCCTGGGTTGGAAGACGAAACCTTTGGACCTATTTTGTGGGTCGTGGCTGTTAAGGACATGGACGCGGCAATCACGTACATGCAGGGGAGGGCGAAGCCGCTGTCGCAGTACATTTTCGCTGGGGACAAGAAGGTGGTGAATAGGATTCTTCAGAATACGTCTGCAGGGGGAGTGACGGTCAACGGCTGCCTGTTCCACTGCGGACACCCCGATCTGCCGTTCGGGGGGATCGGGAACAGTGGAATGGGGGGCTATCACGGCGAGAGCAGGTGAGCGAGCAAAGCGAGCGAGCCTTGTAACAGAAGAGTGCGAGCGACTGATCCACTCTTGCTCTCGTGCTTCGTTGAAATTGCGCCTCGCTTCGCTTCGCTCGGCGCAGCTTCAACGCGTTCACCCACTTGAAGCCTGTTTTGGATAAAGCGGTTTGGGCAGACGGGGGATTGCTGAGTGATCCGTTCGTGCTGTATGCTCCTTGGACGGATTTCAAGTTGAAGGTGATGAGAAATATGTTTTAAAGGGAGGGAAAGGGAGGGGGGGGCAATATAAAAAAGGTGGAGAGAGAAAAGAGGATTTTTATTCATTTTTCAAGCGTTATCATTTTCCTGCGGCTCTTCAACCTCCATCGCCTTGCCGAAATCAACACTGCGCCGAGCGGAGCGCCGAGCGAAGCGAGACGCAGATTTAATGAGGCACGAGAGCGAGAGCAAGAGAGGGTTAGTCGCTTCTGCGATGTGCACGCCCAGCAAAAGAACATCGAAATAAGGCGAACCACTGATTCGGCCGTACTCAATCGTATGGATTTTATACGCTCAAAATTGAACACGGTGGCGGGTTCGGTCAAGCGCATCTTTTTGCGAAAAGAAATTGTTCAGGATCGGTCCAAAACACGCCACCGCATCTTCTGCCACGCTTCCGCTCGCTCACTCACTCACTCACTCACTCACTCACTCACTCACCCTTCAATGTCGATCTTGTCCCGAGGAGGCCACAACGACTTCCCGTCGGCCTTTGCGTAGTTTACGTACACAGGCCGCCCCAAGCAGAACCGCTTAGCCTCCCCGACCCCAACCGCGTAACTGGCGTCCTCCGGGGTGAGCATCTCGGCGAAGCAGCACCCCTTGAAAGTGCCGTCGAAGGAGTTTACCCACTGCAGAAACTTAATCTTGGGAACGACTTCGATCAGGGCTTGTTCGGAGACGCTCTGTTTGTTCAAGTTGCCGATCCAAACTCGTGTGATTTGGTCAGGGTTCGGGGCCGGTTGAACTTCTCGCACAGCCTTTCGGTCATAGGTGCGAGAATCCTTGTCTTTTTTGCCATTGTTATTGCTATTGTTATTGCTATTGCTGTTGTTACTGATTGCCAACTCCTTCTGCTTTTTCTCGTACTCCTCAAGCTCACGCTTTTCCTTCTGCTTGACCTCGTTCTTGTTCTTGACGCCTTCCTCCTTGCAGAGGGCGCACTGAGCCGAGGCCAAGGATTTTTCGTTCGCATCAAAGCAGTCGGAACAAATTATTGAAGGGACGCCGCAGGTGGGGCACCGCCGCTTCCCGCGAAACCGGTCCCACGGCTTTTCGCAAGCCTCGCACTTGGAAAGGACCTCAACTTCGCTCTCGCTCTTGGCGATTCCCTCGGGAACGTGGGAGAAACGCTTGTCGAAGGTGTAGTTCTTGCCCACCCAGTTTCCACCGTCGGGGTATTCTTTAAAGTACTTGTCGATTCCTCCTTGGAGCTGGTAGACTCCCTGGATGTTGAGGTCGGCCACAGTTGGGTCCTTCTCAATTTTCTCGCGCAACAGTGCACCAGCCCGCTCGCACCGCACACCCCCCGTGCAGTACATCATGACCTGCGCCGAGCAAAATGAAGCGAGGAGCATTTTCAACGAAGCACGAGAGCAAGAGTGGGTTAGGAGCGGATCAGTCGCTTCACATCGCTTCACACTCTTCTGTCACAAGGCGAGCGGAGACGGAATGAAACTCACTCACCTGCTTCCCCTTCAGCATCTCCTTAGTTTCGGGCTTATCCAACCAAACGGGAAACTCGGTGGACTTTCTCATCTTCGGATCGATCAACGTTGCCCCGGAAGTTGGGGGTTTGAAGTGTCCAATGGCGGATTCGTAAAAGTTCCTGCACCGAGCGAAGCGAGGCGCGTGTATAATAAGCACAGATGAAGCGAGCGAGCGAGCAAGAATAGTTGTGTAGGTTAGTCCAGTAGTGAAAGCGCTTCCTCGCTTCGCCGCTTCGCTCGCTCACCTCACGTCGATTATTACCGCATCATTTTTTTTCATCATCTTGTGGTACTCCTCGGGCTCGAGGTGCGTGGCAGTTTTTTTAATGTCAGGAGCCTTGTTCCCGGCCAATCCGTAATTGACGAGCTACGAATTGAGTGAGTTAGTACAGTGGATGGATGTAACCGTCTATAGGCCATTTCGCATTCGCGGCTGGCTCGTCTTCCTCAAGGCTTGCGAGCGAAGCGAGCTGTAAGCGAAGCGAGCCAGCAACACCTACACTAGTTGCGACTAGCTCGCTTCGCTTCGCTTCGCTTCGCTGGCTCGTCTTCATCAAAGCTCACTCGCTTCGCTCGCTCACCTCATCTACAACAAAAGCGTTAAGCTTCGGAAAGTGCTGCCCCGCGGGAAGGTTGTCGGTAAACTTGAACTCGGTCTTGTCGAACCAGCCCCCGTCCGGGTAGGTGGAGGAGTCGGCCTTCTTCCCAAAAGTTTGCAGGTCCGTCGCCCACTGCCGAACGTTGTGGTAAGTTCCAGTGAGCGTGCAGTTCAGTCCTTCGCGAGCCACGCGCATCCGACCACCCAGCTCGAGCTTCTCGCCATTGGATTTGATGTACTTGAGCATTTGCTTGTGCTGGTCGGTGGACAGGACGGGATCGATGTAAGTGTAAAAGAGAAGGATGGAAACCCCATCAGTGGAATTGTCGACGGATGGGTTAGATTTGGAAGAGACGCTAATTGATGTGGATGTGGATGTGGATTTGGTGTCGGTGGAAATCGCCTCGCTAAGAGACCGTTTCTTGGATTTCTTGTCTTTCTTCTTGTCCTTAGACTTCTTTTCTGTCCTGTCCTTCTTGTCAATCTTGCCCTTTGTGTACGTGAGAACAGAGTTGACCAGAGACAGGTCAGCGCTAGTAGTTATGCAAGCTTCCAATTCAGAGACTTCACAATCGAGTTTTTTGGCGACTATTGCAAGAGAGGGGGGAGGCTTCTTCTTGGAAGCTTTCCTTAGTGCTTTGTGGAGGTGGAGAATGTCCATTACAGGGCAATGTATTTTCTTTGGCCTTTCAATTGTTGCACCTCCTTGAGTTTTTCTGTCTGGGTCATTTCACCAATTGCACAATTGGCCAACAAAGTTCACTGATTTCAAAAAGGAGCCACCAATTAATTCATGGACGTTTACCAAAGCATAAGCATAAGCATATTGCGATCACTCGTCAGCCAGACCGACACTGACGGCAACGAAGAGCCACCAAAAACAGAGTCCTCTCAGGAGCTTAACAATGATCTCCTCCTTGCCACGGCTTATCTAGTCACTACGCTAATCAGTCTCAAGCGTATGCACTGGAGCTTCTCCCAGGGCGGGGTAGAGACGACGGTGGTAACGGCCTTTTATTCACTAATTTTATGCACGTCTTCGATCAGAGCTCTGTGGTTTTTCATCCCGAGCTACACTCTGGAGGGGAGCTACACCCCCGGACCCATTTGGGCGTTTGACAAGGAATCCATGTGGCTCGGAACGTTTGTGAGTGAGATGATGCTGAGCTTGGGCTCCCTGAGCTTGTTCAGTATCTTCATCTTGATTCTCGTGTACTGGGCCGATATATTGAAGAAGTACTTTTATCCTGGGGTGAGGAGGTGAGCCGAGCCAGCCTTGATGAAGACGAGCCAGCGAGCGAAGCGAAGCGAAGCGAGCTAGCCGCAACGAGTGTAGGTGTTATGGCCACAGACATAATGGCTACATCCACTACTGAACTAACATTATTCCACTCAATTTACTTCGCACCTTCTTCGTTCGGTGCAGGAAGAGGCCAATGTCTACCTTCTTGATGATGGTGGGAATGCTGCTGGCGATTGAGCTGGGCAATGGAGTGCTTTTCTTAGCTAAAGTTTATTCGAGCGAGGGTATGGTTTTGGTTGATAGGTGAGCGGCGGGGTTTGATGAAGACAATCCATACGAGCCACAACTGCAACTGCTACTGCTACTGCTACTGCTACTGCTACTGCTACTGCTACTGCTACTGCTACTGCTACTGCTACTGACTAACATTTCATTATTCACAGCTGCCTGCTAGGAGCCGTTAGCTTGGTGTGCGTGGCGGAAATCACAATCTTTTCGAGGAGGTTCAGGACGGTGCTGAGGACCCTGGGGGCAATCAACCAAGTTAGTACCGAGAGCCAGGTGAAAAGAATCGTTTGGATTACAGTGACTGGAAACATCTTCTTCTTGCTCAGGGCGGGGCTGGAGATCACGCTGACCGTGGTCCTGGTGCTGCACTACCATCGCCATGGCACGTTCAAGGGGGCGATGGGGGAAAAGGAGTGGGATACCTACATTCTGGTGAAGCACTGGAGCGAGGTCACGATTCTGTGCTTGATGCTATACATTTTGCAGTCTCGGTTTACGAGTAACAAGGGGGGGGGAGATAAGCGAGGGACGTATACGAAAGTTCCGGATGCGAGTGTG
>Ga0302114_10002481_pt1 | contig 11864 bp, 17 predicted proteins | sample AG5_Surface_MG_FD_203107 | JGI IMG/M metagenome (GOLD analysis project Ga0302114, IMG submission 203107) | Marine microbial communities from Western Arctic Ocean, Canada - AG5_Surface | ecosystem: Environmental > Aquatic > Marine > Oceanic | place: Canada: Western Arctic Ocean | collected...
AATTCACCATGTACTACGACGCCTGATCAACAAGGTCTTGTAAGACTCAAGCACTAGGCCTAGAGCAACCTCCAAAAGATATCTACTCAATGATCCCCACTATGGGGATCATTTTTTATGGGTAGGTCAACAACAACGTTTGACTAAAAGCATTGATGCGGCCATATTTACTCTGAAAAGATAAAATAAATACAGAGTCAAGACTGATATATCGACGCATTTTCATGGATTCTTGCCAACTCAAGCCCATTGACAAGATACTCTTAGAAATCTCACGAGTGGCTTGGACAATCCCCATCGATATTGCGCCTTCGGGGCAGAGATCAACAGCGATTTGGGTTTACCTGAACTGACTGTCTCCGATTCAGCCAGTGATTCGTTGGTACAAATCCAACTCAAAGATCATTGGCAATTAATTACCCAGACATGAGCCGAGCCCTCACAGCACGCCAACACTGCATTAAGCACCGAAGGATTGGCGCTTAAAACTTGAACGATTAATCACAGCAAATAGTAAAATCAACAATCCGACAGCTCGCATTAACCAATACTGAGCCCTGTCACGAGCTCGATTTTTTAACTGACAAAGCCATAGCAATACCGAATCTGAAAGCTGTAGTTCCGGTAAAGATCGACTTCCTCTATCTCAACAATTCTCGTACCAGCCATCTTCAATAGCTCTCTGCCATTGATCAACGGTTGCGATCGCCAGCTTTTTCGCTGACTCTAAACCTGGCCAAAACATTAATATCAGCAAAGAGCGAGCAGTCGTTGATTCGTAAATCTCAAGGGCTTCATTTCGACGGCTTTCAGGGTCAAAAATTACCTGCAAATTGATCTCCTGATTAACAGTAATGTCCAGACGAGACAGACGCTGGGTGATCGCTTCATCCAGGTGCACCAAATGACTGCAATCGGTGCTCTCCGAAATGCTCCAACTACCATTAGGACAAGAGCGCGATTCACCCTCTTTCCAGTCGATCTTTTCGCCACCGGCCGACATCAGCGCATGCAGCACACTGTCGACTGTTTCGATTGTCATCAGCTCGCCTCCCATAGATTGCGACGAAGTTCAAAATAAACTAGATACGTTGATTCGGTCTAACCACCTAAATTATATACAACAGGGCTCGGATTATCTGAATAAAGCCGTTGGTTTGCTGAAATAAGATGGCAATGAGTTTGTCAATGGCTGCTGACGAATTGCTGGGCAGCATTCTCAGGCTAGAGCTAGCTAATGCTCATTCATTTAAGTACGCCTTGTCTTACCAATACTTGCCAGAAAGCTTTGATCATCAATACTCGAGAAAGGCAGAACGATCAGCACGAAAGCCAACAACTAAGAAGAATGAAAATTTATGCTAGAGCATCATCAGCATCCATATTTTGAATTTTAGCAAAAAACTGCTTTTTAAAAAATTCGCAATAACAAACTCAACACTTAAATATAACCTAATATTAGAGATAGATGGCTTTCGACGCGATATACGTTGAAACCAGAACAATAAAAAGCCATTAATGGTTTTGCTTTTGAGCAGGAATTATTCGAAAGATACTCGAACAATGAGTGCTATAATTATTGCCATTCAAAAACATAATCCAGTCGTGAGTGATAATACCCATTGCTAAAAATGACAATTAACAAGACTAAGGATGATACGATTAAGATGACTAAGAATATTGGACACAAATTTTGTCAGTAGGATATGAGCTTAAGGTCACTCCAGGCCGAGGAGAAGGTGTCTTTTCCACCAAAGCCTTCTCGGTTGGAGAAATAGTCATGATTGGAGTAATTGAAAAAACTCTTTCCGCAAACCACTCTCATGCTTCACAAGTATCGGCTTCACTGCATGTTCAGCATGCAGGCCTAATAAGCAAAGTAAATCACTCGTGCAATCCATCATGTGGCATTTCAGTCAATGCATCTGGTGCCCATGACTTCATTGCCTTTAGGACTATTGAACAGGGTGAAGAAATTACTTTTGACTATGCAATGAGGAACTATTCTATTGAATATTTTCCCGACCCCTGTTTGTGTGGAGAATTGACTTGCAGAGTACATGTCAATGGATGGAAGGGATTACCGACTAACAAAAGACTTGAGTACGAAGGCTTTATCGCTCCCTACCTTCTGAATATAAACGACAAAGATTCACCGACTAGTTGAAGAAAGCGAAGGATCTACTACTAATGCTTACTATGTAGCATTTTTACTGGGTACAGATGCTCTTTGAGAATTAGTTTAAGAACTGAGAGGTTCATAGGATCAGTAGAATAGAACCTCTTCTTTATTTATCGATGTATTTGAAGTTGAATAGCCATATTCAGAGCGAAGTTCGAGCATTGAAAAAATCTGTACGACTTGATAAAGCAATAGCGAGAAACAATCATCCAACATTCCCCAATTGAGGGGATCCAGGAAGCAGGGTGGTTGGTTGTGCATCGATAATGAGAGAATAAAAGAGGAATCTCCCTCAATCCACTATTTATGAAACACCTGGCCTCAATCTCCGTTGCTTCAGTTTTAATAATCGCAACGTCATGTGTAACTCCTCCAGGGGCAGAAGCACAGTGGCAAGGCGTTAATGAAAAACAATGGGCGGAATCCATCCAATCTGATATTCGCAACGGGGCTTCAGCAAAAACGATATGTACCAATTCTTCAAGTCCAGCAGAGACTTCGAACGAAGTAGCCTTCAAAGATTGGGCATATTCAATAGCCCGAAAATACTGTGCAGAGGGATTTGAGAAAACAGGAGCAACGGCTCCCATTGCCAACAATGAGGAAGAATGCCGTCTCGACAGTTCCGACATCTACAGAATCAGCCTTGGAGAAAAGGTTCACAAGAGCAACAAGGGATGTTGGTCTTCATTCAATTGAATGCATGAACCCACTCAACATCCAAGGCAGAAAATAGATCCCATCGAATTCTGCTTCTCGTTAACGTGAGTTGCCTGGTGAATCCGATGACGATTCCATTTGGCGAGCACCAACCATCGGATGGGCAATCATCTCAGCTGTTCACTCCGCGCTTACTCAAATGGCTTGACGAGCGCTTGAGACATCTTGCAAGCCAACAAAGAATTCAAGATGCCAGAGCTTTGCGTAGCGAATTCTCCATTGAAGAGCTGTCCACACGCTGACTTTTGATTGGCTGCGCTCGCTCAGAGTCGAGCAGGCCAGTGATGGAGAAGCGAATAAACTCTATTTGCGGTGGGGTTTCAATCACAAACAGGAATTCATCAATAAGCCTCAATACAAGCCGATTCAAGAACAAACAAACCACATTGCTTAAAAAGCAACACCATCTACGAACCATTTCTCTTGGCGATCCATTCACCAAGCGGTATCGCGATCAAACCACCAACACCCAACCAGACAATCCAGAAACCAATAAAGACCAAACCCGTTGGCTCTTCCGGCAATGGTAAGTAGCGGTAATCATAGGGAAATGAAAATGCCCACACCCAATAAAAAACCTTGACGGAATTAGGCAAGGACTGACTACTAAACACCTAGGACGCAATAAGTCTTGAAGTAGCGAAGTTTAAGGCATTCCATGCTCAGACATGTCGCGGCTCCATGCCCGCAGCCAAAGCCCATAATCGTCTTGCTTTAATCGATCTTGACTGATATCAAAGCCAAGCGATTGTGGGGATATGGGGATGTTAACCAGTCCCTTTTGAGCCTTTCAATCAACCTCCAAAAGAGACTGGTGATGTCTCAGCTGTGGCGAAGGTGAGCCATGGCACTGTCGTGCAGATGCTTTTCGCGAGCATGGCGAATCGCCCAAACACGTTGTTGAGCCACAGCATTTTTGGCATCAAGAAGATCTGGATGTCCCTCGAGCTGGACATGGGTGGATTGGCTCAGTCTTTGCTCCAGAGCGTGATGGTCGGCCCAGGCAAGAAACTCAGCAGCAGACTTTTGGCGACGTTCCAGCACATTGCCGCTGTAGCCAACCGAAAGGGAACGAAGAACGGCTTTCATGGTGCATGGCCTCGCTTCAATGACAATATTCTGTAGCGGTTGATACGAAATTCTCACCTGCTTCACATTTCTTGCATGAATGACCTGCTTTGCATCCCCGGTTGCATGGGCTCATCGATTGAAATAGGCGTATTGATAGGACTACAGCCCAATGGCGCCGAGCCTGACTGAAATTGCATACCGCACCATCCAGCAGGGCCGGAGCCTGGCAGGACTCGCTCATAAGGAACTGAGCACCAAAGCCATGGAGCTGTTGGCACCCGATGTCGTCCCCAGTACAGAGCCTGTTCCTGACGCATTATTGAACGAACTTCGGCGCTCATTAAGCGCTCTTCAGGACATCGATTGGCAGGAGTCAGAACAAGGGCTCTATCCCAAATCCCTACTTTTTGATATTCCCTGGCTGGAGTGGGCCGAGCGTTACCCACGTGTTTGGCTGGATCTTCCCTCGAATTGGGCCAGGCGAAGGGCTCGAAACGTACAAGACATCCCTGAAACGCATGACAAAGAGCTGTATCCGGATTACTACTTACAAAATTTCCATCATCAAACAGATGGTTATCTCAGCGATCACTCCGCTGAGCTTTACGACTTACAAGTCGATATCTTGTTTAACGGCGCCACAGACTCGATGCGCCGGAGGCTAATTGCTCCCTTGAAACGGGGCTTGAAACGGTTTAGAGATCGCCCTGAAGCCAGTCTTCGCATCCTTGACGTCGCGACCGGAACAGGTCGGACGCTCCACCAAATCCGAGCTGCTCTACCGAAAGCCTCACTTTTTGGTCTGGATCTCTCTGAATCTTATTTGCGTCAAGCCAATCGTTGGCTGAATAAGGGAAATGACAGCCTTGTTCAGCTGCTGCAAGGCAATGGCGAATCCATGCCTTTTGGTGATGAAAGCATGCAGGCAGTGACCTGCGTTTTCCTGATGCATGAGCTTCCGGCTGAAGCACGCCAGGCTGTCCTTAATGATGCTTACCGATTGCTAGAGCCCGGTGGAGTTCTTGTTCTTGCTGACTCCATTCAACTCAAAGATTCACCGCAGTACAGCGTGGCGATGGATAACTTCCGCCGGATCTTTCATGAGCCTTTTTATAGAGATTTCATTTCAGATGACATCGAATCACGCCTCAGTAATGCTGGCTTCACAGGGATTTCGGCTGAATCCCATTTCATGGTGAGGGTTTGGACAGCCAACAAGCCTTGAAGTGATTCCCTGACATACCTGCATTGATATCTACCAGCGCCCCATAAGGTGCAGGAATACTTACCGAGGGCTTTGATGATCAACCCTTTTCATGTCCGCTGGCTTCAAGGCTGGACATTCCAGTTGGTCCTAATGGAAGGGAAAGTGCAGGTGGAGGCTCATGGTTTTGGAATCTGTATCCGTACAGCCGTTATGCATGGCGAAACACCTCAAGATGCAGCCGATAGACTTGTTCTCCAGGAAGATACGCGGCGCCATGCACTGCATCAATCTTGGTTAAAAGGTCAAGCCGTTCCAGCTCATTCCAGTAAATCGTTTGATTTCTCTGAAACACCTGATGCCGTGCCTGATTCGCTTGTGATTGTGCATCACAAGTCTCTGGTTTGTTAATTCAAGGTGTTTGTTGTTGTCGCTTCATGTTGACAATTTCGCCAACACAAATCCAATCAAAATTCCGGGACCGCCCCAACGCAGCGAACGCCAAAAAATTGGGGCTGATTTCGGTTTAAAAATCCAGTTAAATTCATTCTGTCCTTCAACGAGTTGTTGAACAAGGCTTCTACGTTGCAACCGTCTCCTAGAACGAACATCGTTGCCCTCCCAACGCCTTGGCTGAAAGTGAATCAACGTGGCTAAGGCGTGCATTAGACGCAACTGTTTGCGACGGGAGCCTGATTCCATGAAAGCGTTCACTATGCACGTCACAACGTCAGACGTGAACCATCAGGATAAAGGCAACCGATCGTCAGAAGACAATGTCAACGGCAGAATCGCGCTGGCCAGAAGCTGCCCCTGAACTCGCCAAGGACCTTCATCGATGCTTAAGTCTTGGCGACGGTGACTGGCATCGTTTAAAAACCGATGCCGACCGTCGTAGCGCTGAACTGATGGCTGCTGCTCTGTCTCAACTCATCCAGGGAGGCGAGCGACACGATGTTGAAGAGCTCACGGAGCAAGCACTCCGCTGGATCAGACGGGAACTGAAAGACCCTGGCTGTCCGCACCGTTGATGGACGCCACTCGAGAGTCGGGCCTCCGGCTTGCCAACTGGACACGATTCCCGCGTCGACTCCAGCGCACATCGTCAAAACACTGATGAATTAAAAAAAGTCCGCGGCCTTGATTCGCTTCGATGCACTCAGGAAGCTCGCCGAGACGTGAATGGGTGGGGATCCCTTCACCCTCATCCTGGATCTGCCAAATCATCCATTGAGGGGTGAGAATGCGACGCACACGCAAACATTTGTTGGGATCGCCAGAATTCCCATGTCGCACAGCATTAACGAGTGCTTCCTGAAGACCGAGCTGAAGCCGACCGGTTGTCTCAACACAGTCCACTGGATCGAGGAGCAACTCGAGCAAGGGAGAGAGTTGGAGCGTCGAAGGAAGAATAAAGTCCGCCCAACGCGTTCGCTGAAACGAGGAGATGAGATTAAAACCGAACGACCCTGAAGTGGATCCAAGCCGTGATGACATCAGGACCGAAGCACTCTGTTTTGACCATATCCCTTGATCTGATCGATGCCACAGGGCAGTAACTCATTGACGAGCAACCAGGGACGGATGGTTGAGCAATGCATCGATCAGTCGAACGCCTCGAAGCTGGTTGACCAGAGGCATATGGCCCTCTGGAGCCTTCAAGGACCAATCGAAAGCCTTGGGATAACGAGTCCAGACTCCTTCCTTTTTCCAGCCAATCCGAGGCCAAAGCTTGTCATAACGGCCATTGAGAGTGGCTAGCAAGCGGGCCTGCACTGTGAACCCAAACCGGCCTTGGGAGTAGGCGATCCAGAGACGATCCATCGTGACGAGATCTAGCCCTCTTATGGACAACACTTCGCTGAAGTAGACATAGCCTCGCCGTTCAGCCTGCTCACCGGCCAGCTGTCGTAGATATGCACTCGTAAGACGATCAGCATCTTCAAAACGTTCTTCGAGAAGCGCCTGCTGAAGGGTGGAGTAGTCGAGATCGGATTCCGAACCGGTTGAAAACCATCCCCCTGAAGCATCGAGAAGAGGGCTCAGGGCCGACGGTTGATGACGATTCAGGGTCTGCAGAATCCAACCCGCAGCCCAGTCGTCTCCTTCACTGTCAAAGGATGCCAAAGCAGCCGCACCCATTGCAGCAAGATGATCAGCCGCTTTCTCGACTGCTGGGATCAAGGAGCGTTTTTGTCGTGATGAGCCACTGGAGAATTTCTCTAGGAGCTGGTCGACGCTGAGATCGGAGGAAGAAGAGAGACCAGAAAGCATGACGTACTACCGGCTCTAACTGGCTCGGCGTTGTTCCACTATGTCAGGGATGGGATCCACAAACGTGAGCGGTATCGATCAGTTTCGGGCAGCGAGCGGAACGCTGGTTGATGTGCGCACTCCATCAGAATTTGCACAGGGCCATTGGCCCGGCGCGATCAACATCCCTTTGTTTGGCGATGAGCAGAGAGCCATCGTGGGGCGCACCTACAAGCAAAAGGGCCGAAAACAAGCCATAGAGCTGGGCCTGAGCTTCACCGGGCCAGCCCTTGTCGATCTTTCCAAAGCACTCACAAAGGCAGCTGGAGGCCCCGACCAGCCGCTTCGGCTGTACTGCTGGCGTGGAGGAATGCGCTCCAACAGCATGGCTTGGCTTGCGGCTCTCAAAGACCATCCCACCCTTGTGCTCGAAGGCGGATACAAGGTGTATCGCCGCTGGGTGCTCGAGCAATTTGAGCGCCGTTGGCCTGTCCAGCTTCTTGGCGGACGAACGGGTACGGGAAAAACAGATCTCCTGATCGCTTTGCAGGCTTTAAACGTGGCTGTGGTGGATTTGGAAGGTTTGGCTCATCACCGTGGAAGCAGCTTCGGTGGTCTGGGTCAACCCAATCAGCCCAGCACGGAGCATTACGAAAATGGACTTGCTGAAGCCTTAGATGGCTATAGGAAACGACAAGCCCCACAAATTTGGCTGGAGGCCGAAAGCTCTTCGGTGGGCTGCTGCCGCATCCCGAAAGCACTGTTCGAACAGATGCAACAGGCACCCGTACTCGAAATTCGCCGCAAACTGGAGGAGCGGATTGATCAGCTCGTGGAGGTATATGCCTGCCAAGACCCCGATCAGCTGCGACAAGCCACGGAGCGCATCCAGCGCAGACTCGGTCCTCAACGAACGCAAGCGGCCTTAGAAGCGATCAAAGATCAGCGCTGGCGCGATGCTTGCAGCGCGATGCTCGACTACTACGACCGCTGCTATGACCACGATCTCAAACAAGCCCGCGAAACGTCCAATCTTGATCTCAGTGGACGCAATGCCCAGGCTGCGGCAATCGAACTGCTGAACACCGGGCGTGTTGTAGCGATCGATGCCCCTTAAGATCCGGCTTACGAACTGGAGCAGCATTCATGGCGGACGTAAGCAAGGCAGTGATCCAGTTCCTTCGTGGCGTGGATGAACCCGTCGTTCCTGACATCCGCGTGACACGTAGTCGTGACGGACGGACGGGACAAGCCATTTTCGTTTTTGAACAACCCGAGGCACTGGCTCCTGAAGTCATGGAGGCCATCACAGGGATGTTCATGATCGACGACGAGGGCATGCTCGTCACACGGGAGGTCAATGGCAAGTTTGTGAACGGCAAAGCAAGCGCCTTGGAAGCCACCTACACCTGGAAAAGCGAGGAGGATTTTGATCGTTTCATGCGCTTTGCTCAGAGATACGCCGATTCCTCAGGTCTTGGTTATTCCCAGGATTCAGGCGAAGCTGCAGAGAGTGACAGCTCAAACGGGTGAAGCTTCAACACTGGCTTGGACTTTGCGCCGTTCTGGCAACAGGTCTGCTCTTCTGGAGTTTGCGTGAAATCCTGATTCACTTGTTTGCAGCCATTGTTTTGGCAATGGCGCTGTGCACGCTTGTTGGAGCCCTACGTCAACGCTGGAACCTTCCCAGGCCCCTGGCGCTTTTGGCCTGTTTGTTCGGTCTGGTGGTGATGGTTGCGGTTGGCTTAACCGTGATTGTTCCTCCCTTTACGAGTCAGTTTCAACAACTGATTCTTCAGCTGCCATCAGCCGCAAAAGCCCTGAAAGAATTGCTATTGCAGGCTTTTTCGTCGGTTAGTGCAATGGTGTATGGCAGTGATGGTTCCAGTGACTGGAGCCAACTGCTCTTTCCCAAAGGCTTAGCTGACAGTCCAGGAGGGCCTTCAATTGCCTCCAGCGTGACTGGAGGATTTCTGGGCATTCTTGGCTTAGCAGGCAATGTCGGCAGTGGTCTGCTGCAGCTTCTCTTCGTCGTTGCCGTCACCTTGATGGTGGCGGTCCAACCCCATGCCTACAAGAACGTTGGCATTCAAATGTTGCCGTCCTTCTATCGAAGGCGAGCTCGCGTCATCCTCAACATGTGCGGTGATGCCCTCAGCAGCTGGATGATTGGCGTGTTGATCAGTTCAGTTTGCGTTGCTGTATTAGCTGGAATCGGGCTCTCACTGTTGGGAGTGAAGCTGGTGATGGCTAATGCATTGCTTGCAGGTCTACTCAACGTGATCCCGAATGTGGGTCCCACGCTCAGCACGGTCTTTCCGATGTCCGTCGCTCTCCTCGATGCTCCTTGGAAAGCCTTGGCTGTATTGGGGCTCTACATCGTGATTCAAAACCTTGAGAGCTACGTCATCACTCCATCGGTGATGCAGCGCCAAGTCAATTTGCTTCCAGGGCTAACCCTTGCTGCTCAGTTTGTATTCACCGTTCTGTTCGGTCCGCTTGGCTTGTTGCTCGCTCTGCCTTTAGCGGTTGTTTTGCAGGTGCTCATTCGCGAAGTCGTCGTTCACGATCTTCTTGACCCCTGGAAACGGCAGAAACTGGCCTCATGAACGCGCGCACCCTGCTGATTGCCCTCACATCCATCCTGCTCACTCTGCTGCTGTGGCAGCTGCGCTGGGTACTACTGATTCTGTTCGGAGCCGTCGTGTTGGCCGTGACCCTCGACGTCCCTATTCAGAAGTTGATGCAACGGTTCAGGCTCAAACGGCCCGTTGCGCTGTTGCTGGTTCTGGTAATTCTGTTCCTCGGTGGAACCTTGGTGGTTCAACTACTCCTCCCAGAACTGCTGGGTCAATTCGAACAACTCACTACGCTGTTGCCCAATCTGATCGACAAAATCAAATCGATCATCGCCACGCAACCAAGCCTGGCAAACCTCAACATAAGCCCCTCTGCATCGCTGAGCTGGACAGGGATTCAGCCCGTAGGAGCACAGCTACTTGGTTATGCCGGTGGTGCTGCGAATGGCTTAATTCAGGTGCTCCTGATGAGTCTGCTGGCGATTCTGCTCGCGCTTGATCCCGATTCTCATCGGCAGATGCTGATCGCCGTGAGTCCACGCCCTGCTCGCGCTCAGATCACGAAATTGCTTGACCGCTGCCGTGAAGCTCTAGGCGGATGGCTTGCCGGTATGACCATTTCAGCAACCGCGGTGTTTATCGTCACCTGGACAGGGCTCGCCATTCTTGGTGTGCCACTCGCCCTACTCAGCGGTTTGGTGTGTGGCTTGCTCACCTTTGTCCCCACGATTGGGCCTACAGCCGCGACCCTTTTGCCGATGGGGATTGCCCTTCTGATCTCACCAACCCTGATGGTTCAGGTGTTGGTCTTGCGGCTTGCACTACAAAACCTCGAAGCATTTGTCGTAACTCCTGTGCTGCTCAGTCGAACGGTCAATCTCTTACCAACGGTGGCCTTAACCGCCCAATTAAGCCTGGGAGCCCTGCTCGGGCTACCAGGCGTGCTACTCGCGTTACCGCTGGTTGTGGTGCTTCAAGTGATCATGCAGCAAGTGGTAATCAAGCAGATCATGGATCGCTGGGAGTTGTCCCCTGTATTGCCGTCCCGTGCTGCTGATCTCGATGGCAGCAGCAGCACCGTAGAGAATCGCTGATTTCACTTCACCGAGAAACACCGTTTTCGACAGTCAGGTTTTACACATTTGTCGTTCGGCTTCCTCTCTTGCAAGAAAAAATCGAGTTCTTTACTTGATCTCAGATGAGAGAAAGCAAAGCTTCTAACTGAGATCGTGACTCTAACAATCCAAAATAATTGAGATGAATGGATTCAACGCTTTAACAATAACCAAAACCTGTGAACAACATGACCATTACGGCATGCAGGATCATCTCTATGGAGTATCGCCGAAGAATCCCAAGCAGGCAGTCGTCGTCGTCAAGCTTCTGAAGGAGCTATGGAAATTTGCTTTAACACAACAAAGACTTAGTGAAATCGAATCAAGCAGTGATAGATTTGTCAATGCAAGCGTTTGGGTTGGATAAGTCATCTCACTACATCCCAATCGATCAATATGTACCATTTGACTACATCAATTAAGACTGCCTCTTAATATCCATGTCTTTGCCTAACAGCAGAAGTATTTATCACAGAAGCAAACAATTTATACAGCTTACTAAGCAATAACAATCAGGCCAAAAACGATGATGCAACACTGTAAGATTAGCTGATACCCACTACAAAAGGCAATGTTAGTTTTGCTGCGTATCTATGGCAATAAAAACCCCGCCTTAGGCGGGGCTAGTCAGTTTTAGGCGTTCAATCTTAAACTATGAATAGAGGTCATCAAACTTTTGTTTGCATACTTCTTATAGCGGAACTTATGACTGAAGCTTTGCTGGTTTTGCTTTTTCTTCC
>Ga0302114_10002483_pt1 | contig 11863 bp, 10 predicted proteins | sample AG5_Surface_MG_FD_203107 | JGI IMG/M metagenome (GOLD analysis project Ga0302114, IMG submission 203107) | Marine microbial communities from Western Arctic Ocean, Canada - AG5_Surface | ecosystem: Environmental > Aquatic > Marine > Oceanic | place: Canada: Western Arctic Ocean | collected...
TCGTCGAAGGATGGGCGCATGGTTCGTTGGCCGTGTTTATCGACCAGGCAGACGCATCGGCCGGTTCGAGCGTCTGGATCTGTAACACGCCGTCAGTCTAATAGCCCGTATGGAAATACAAATAAACGTACCTTCGCGGACGATCGTGCCTGACGTGTCGACTCCCGCTCGGTGCATGGATGAGGTGAAGAGCGCGCCCCACTCGTCTTTGCCGACGGCGGAGATGAGTGAGGTTCGTATGTCGAACCCGGCGGAGAGTCCTCGCGCGGTGTTGGCGGCGGACCCGCCGGCTTTCGTGGAGAACTCGCCTACGTTGACGAGCATCGTCTGGAGCTCGTCGTCGTCGACGCGGATGGATCCTCCGAGCTCGCCCTTGAACGGCCCAGCCTTGAAGAAGTGATCGGGAACTTTGCAGCTGTGGTCGATGACCGCGAGGGTCTCGAGGGCGATGACCTCGGGCGGTTCGTCGACGGGAGCGCCGTCGAGGCTTCGCTTGCGCTGCGGACGGTGGGCGGGTGGAGAGACAATGTTAGATTTAATGCGCCGACTTCTCATCGCGGGAGACGACGCGCGGGTGTTGGTGGGGATTCGAGGCGTACCTTGCCCGCCTCGGCGCCGTGACCCTTTATCGGGGTGACGTGCGGGGTAGGGACGTCGTTTAACATGTCACTTCGTGTCACTTCGTGTCGCGGAGGTGGCGCTTCGTGGCGCGGATGTGTGATTAGCCTCTCGGGAAAAGCGAAAAGACGCGTCTGAGTTGGCAGCCGGAGAGGGGTCGGGGAGAAACGGCCTGAAATGAAGCGTTGCGTTTTGATTAAAAATCTCACTGAAAGCTCTTCGCGCCCGCGCCGGCGCTCGTCGGGGGCTTGAACACGGTGTTATGCGGCCTCGCGCCCGCTTCAGGCGTCTGCGCGACATCCCCAGGTACAAAACTCGCGTCGTGTCCTTGCAACGGCGCGTATCGGTTAACGGAGACGTCGTCGTCCCATGTCACGTTCTTGCCCCCGCCGACCCCGAGGGAGGCGTTGGACTTGCCGAACTTCTTCTCGGTGGACCGCGCGCCCTCGCGCTCGCGCTCGCGTTCCCGCCGTCCGATCGCCTCGAACGCCTCCACGCGCTTCGTGGCTTCATTCGCAACCTTTCTAGACGCGTCCAGTTGCCGTTCGAGTTCCTTCATTCGAACCTCGGCGCGTTCGCGGCGAACGCGTTCCTCGTCCGACTCTAAACTTGCCATCGCCAGATCCGACTCGAGCTTCGCGTGCTCCGTCACCGCCGTCTCCATCAGCGCCCCGTACTCCGTCACCGCCCGGCGCAGTTCGACTTCTTTGCGCGCGAAGACGAGCCCACCGAGCAGGCACGTCACCCACGCGATGACAACCGCGCCGATTGACAAAGAGTCCAGACTTTCTAAAAACGCGGACCGGCGCCTCAGCGAACGCTCCTTCGCGAGCGCGTGGCGCAGTCGCTCAGTCTCCGCGCGAGCCGCGACGGTGGCGGCGCGCGGGTCGTCGCCAGTTGCCATCGCGTCGTTCGCGGACGCCTCGAGATGCGCGAGCCGCGACTCCAACGCCGCCACCTCGGCTGACCTCTCGCGTAAATCTTCCGAGACGGCGCGGAGATCCTCAACCTCGTGAAGGAGTGCGTCGTTGTCATCCACGAGCGTCGCGAACCGCTCAGCCTCGGCGGACAACGCGAAGACGATCGTATCGGAGTCCGCGAGTCGACGCCGGCACGTCTTGAGCTCCGTCGCGGTTGAATATCCCGCGCCGGGGAGCACGGCTCGAACCTCGCCAAAGCCCAAACCAAAAGTTTCACGCATCGCCGACGGAAGCGGAATCGCGAGGCTCCACCCCGCGGGGGGCACGAACGCCGCCCATACGCACACCACCGCGCAGACGCATACGCTGACACACGCGACGAAGCCCCAGTTGGCGCGCGCCCGAGACGCCGAACGCCTCCCCGCCTCGACGGCTTCTAGAAGCTTCTCCGACCCAAGTTTCTTCTCCGCCGCGAGCTCCTTTGAAAGCGCCTTCTTGTCCGACAGCGTGGTCATGAGCGCACCCTCCGTCTCGGACGTGGCGCTCTCCGCCGCCTTGAGTGCGCTCTTCGCCGTGTTGCATTCGCCCCGCAAAACCGCGCACTCGCCGAGTTTCGCCGCGAGCTTTGCGTCAAGGGACGTAACTTTCGCGTCCAAGGCTTCGGCTCGCGACGTCTTAACCTCCAATTCGCGAGTCAACGCGTCCAACTCGGACTCCCGCTCCCGCAGCGTGGCCGCGATGGACGCGGCGACGTCGTTCTCGGGCCCGGATACGTGCCGCCTGAACAGCGCCGCGGATCCAGATGCGCTTCCAGAAGCCTTTCCGGTGTCGGCGGCGCCGCCGTGACTTCTGAGCCGCTCCGCCTCCGCCTCCGCGGACGTCGCGGAGGCCCTGGCGGCCGCCGCTAACGCCTCAACCGCGAGCGTTTCTTCCCTCGCCGTCTCAGCCTCCGCGCGGCACCGCTCGGCGTCCGCGCTGAGCTCCTTGAACTGCGCGTCCCACTCGTCTTTAAGCGCCTCCAGGAACTCCACCCGCTCGGTTTTTTTACGCAGCTCCGCCGTCGCGGCGTCGAGGGTCACGCCAACCTCCTTGGAAACCTCCCTGTGAAAGTCAATCTCGTGCTTTAAGCGAACGCACTCCTCGCGGAGGTTCTCGGCGTCTTGGTCCACGAAGTGCGTGATGGAGTCGTCGGTGTTGGTGGCCTTGGGCTCGGTGACGACGCGTGATTTGCGAGTGAGCTCGTCGAGGAAGGTTGGCACCGGCGCCATCCGGGATTGGCGGCGCGGGGTGACCGATGACGATGACCCCGTTCCCTGCCGTTCCCTGCCCATGGCGACGATGTGCGACGGAGACGGGACGGATTGCCATCCACGCGTCGTCGTCTCGGACGGCGGTGGGGTCGACGACGTCGTCGATTGGACCCTATTGTGCTTGGACGGTGGCTGGGTGGTGGACACGGGGGTGAGAGGGAGGTTCTCCGATGTGCGCCTCGCGCTGACGGTGGGCTCGCCGGTGGTCGCGGCCCGGGGAAGTTGCGCGCCGAGGAGTTCCTCGAGGACGCTGGGCACGAACGGCGAGGATCCGGGCGAGGATCCGGGCGCGGCATCGGACGGCGTTTCCGGCGAGAGTGGCGTCGCCACGGCTTCATCGTCGCTCGTCTCCGTCGCCAACGATGTCATCTCGACGAGCTCCGGAGTTGACGCCTCGGGGGACTCGATGACGTCGCGATCGGGCGTGGCCTCCTCGGGTGTTCCAGGTCCCATCATGACGCTCGTCGGGGACGGGCGCAACGTCTTCCCGGGCATCGAGGAAGGCGCCGGCGTGGTCATCGCCGCGGGGAGCTCGCCGCCGTGGAACGTGTCGATGCCATCTTTGTTGTTTTCTTTACCCTTCGCGCGGGGCTTGGGCGCGATATCGCGCGGCGATACCGCGTTGGTCACGTCGCGCATCGCGCGCGCGGTGCCGGGTGCGATCGATCGGCTCGTCTGAGCCATCGCGCGTCGCGTTTCGCTCGGTATGTTCGGCGTAGCGCGCGTGTCGACACTGATGGGGATGCTCACGAAGCCAACGGCTTGTTTCTCTCGTGATCGCCGGAAAAATTCGGCCCGGATCGGCGAGTTTAACTCGCCAAATCTTGATTCAATGTTTGGCTCGAGTCGTTTCGGAAACGCTTTTGGAGGTTTGCAACTCGTAATTGCCCATACGGCCGGCGGGAGGCGAGCGGACGTGCGTTTCTACGCAACACAAACTCGGCCCCCGTCGCCTCACACACACACATACACACACACACGCGAGAGACCCATCGTCAACCATGACGGGGTCGAAGAAGAAGAAGACCATGGACGACGTCAGCGACGACGACGAGGACTGGTACGACACCCAGGCTGACATCGACCGCGAGGCGAACGACGACGAGGACGACGCATCTAAGCTCCCAAACTTCGAATCCTACGACGAGTTCTGGGCCTTCACGCAGGAGAAGAACGCGCAGGCTGTCCGCGACGCCGGCGGGGACCCGGCGAAGACCCCGGGCGCGGACAACCTACCGAAAGGTAGGCACGGCGAGACGCTCAAGAAGGGCGTGCCGCTGTCCGGCAAGGTTCGGTGCTGGGCCTGCGACGCGGTGACCACGACGCAGCTGGAATGCGCTCTGTGCCTCGAGATCATGAAGGAAAGGGCCGTCAAGGCGGCGTACGACAACTGGGAACGCGCGTTCTTCTGCTCGCACCTGTGCTACAGAGAGCACTACCCGAATCACAAAGCGAGGCACGGGCCGTCCAAGTCCGTCCCGACCAAGACGGACGGGACCATCCACCGGTTCCCGTGCGCCGAAGGATGCGGCGCGCTCTGGGACGCAAAGACGCTCAAACGATACAACTTCGAGGAGTGCGAGCCGTACGACTAAACAGTGCGGGCTGATTATTACGACATACTCTAATAGTCTAATAAACACACGCCTCCTCTAGAGCTAGCTAGTGCTACACACGGCGACGGTGATGAATACACGCGAATACATCGCAGCGCTAGTTGAACATCGGAGCTGGGTGCCCGCCGACGCCGTGAATGCCGCTGACGTAGCACGGATCGCCCGGATCGTTCGGGGCGTACGTGTACCGCAGCTCGCACCGCCCACCCCCGGCGTCTCCACCGCCGTCGCCCACGAGGTCCATCGTCGCGGTGACCACACCCGCGACGGCTATGAACACTCCGCCGACGAGGCTAACGACGCACCACCTGCAAACAAAACACGACGTCAGTCACGTTGCCCATACGGAAACAAAAATAAACTAACCTGCGATCGGCGTCGGATAGCGACTCTCTGGGTAACAAACCATACGCCAACACCGACGGGATGAAAAACGTCATCGCCGCCATGCCCACGCCCCCCGTCAGCGCCTGCAGGTCCAGTATCACGTCCGCGCTTCCACTGGTGATGAACCACTCGGCGAGCGCCACTTGCGTTCCTAGAAACGCCGTGCGAAACGCCAGTCTGAACATTGCCGGCGAGATCGGTCCGGTCAATCGACCCAACCAGCCAGGCGGACGCACCCGCGGCGTCCACGTCTTTGTTGGATCTATACCCATCCGCGTCTCCACCATCAGCACCAACACCACGTTAGTGTAGAAGATGAGGTAATAGCACTGCAGCAGCTGAAGCGTGATGCTCGTCCCGTTGACCCAGTTCTTCGGAAAGTTCAAGTTTATATTCGCCTGCGATGAGTGTTGAACAAAACACACGTGTCATTCGACTAATTGCCCATACGAGTCTTACGAGAATTAAAATAAACCCACCTGAGCGAAATTCCCGTACGCGGAGTATCCCACGATGGAACACACTAAATACATGGGCACCATCCCTGTGTACATCCATCGCATCACCGCCGGCCACTGTTCGGGTTGCCGCATCTCCCGCAAGGACTCGGGGAAAACCCCGTGGCCGCCGTACGCGTACGCCATGTTACCCAGCGACACCATCGCTGCATCATAAAGAAAACACGACGTCAGCGTCACTCTAATTGCCCACATGTAAAAATAAACTCACCTGATCGCGCGGTGACTCCGCCGAACGAAGGCCCTGGTTGGCACTCCCACGGGCGGACTTCCACTCCGATTTCCCATAGGAAGAACAGGACTGATAACACGAGCACCGCGATGGCCGGGCCAATGACCCACCGCGACGCGTGGAAGGATGGTATCTGCATGACGGGCGTGGACACCGCCCACACCGCCAGCACCCACGCCCACTGGCACGTCCGGACACGACGCGCCGATTCCCCAGTCACCCAGCCGCGATCGAGCTGCCCAAAGTACTGAGCGACGTAGACGATCTGCGTCACCGTGTCCAGGTAGAAGGTGGCGAACTGTATCACCTCGACGCATCGTCGCGCGTGTACTCGCACGTCGTTCGCGATTCGTGTGTCCCCGGTGCGTTCGAGTGTGAGCGATGAGAACGCCTCCGCCGCCATCGCAGGGTAGGTGGCCAGCCGTCCTCGATGCTCCAGGTACACGCGCCCGATGATCAGCCCGGTCCAGTACGTCGCGCACGTGCAGTAGGTGAAGAACACGGTGCCCCAGAACCATCCTCCCGCGGCTAACGTCGCCGGCATGGACAACGGGACGGCGCAGTACATGGCGGCGTTGAGGCAGATGTTCCAAGCCGGGGTCTGCGCCCATCCCGAGCCTCCATGGTCGTCGTGGTGCACGGCGTCGTCGTCCACCGATGCCCGGTCCGAGAGGTCTCCGGTGGACGCCCCCGGGGCCATCAAGCCGTACTCGTCCATCGGCGCGAGTTCCTCGTAGCGGCCCTGGGGCTCGCGCGTGGGTGACCACGGCGGCGACGGCGACGGCATTGATCCCTAACAACGGTGTATTTGCTTTCCCGCGTTTACCCCTCCGCGGGGCTCGTCCGCCCCCGGGGCTCGGATGATCGATCTGTGGACGATACGCCGCCTCGGGTCGACGCCGCCGGTGTCCAGCCGTGGACGCGTTGGTGCTGCGTCCGCGGGTCGAGACCCGCCCCTCGCTGTGAGCCACGACGACGAGCCTCCTCTTCAGGGGCTAATCACTTTTCCAACAATCCGGCTCGTCATCAGCTCGCGACTCTCACCCGTTGGAAACGTAAAGTTGGCACGGGCGCGCAGACCCCGGACGCGCGGCTGCTGTGATACGTCGACACGTATGGTGCGCACGTACGGCTCGGAGACGAGCAGCGGCGGTGACTCGTACGGTGCGAGGCAGTACGACGGCTACGGCGATGCGCGGGACCATCACCACCGCGGTCAACCCCACCATGCCGATCACGGTGGGCACCAAGGGGGGTACGACGACGAAACGCATCTGAGATATCCGCCGCAGTCCTACGGCTACGGGCACCACCCGGCGCAGCCCGGGCGGCGCGAGCGCGTCGACGCCGACGGCGGCATCACCGGCGTCTGCCTCGGCGGATACGGCGGCGGTACCACCCTCTCCCCGGCGCCCGCCAAGAGCTTCGGGGTCCACCGCATGCGCAAAAACGAGGTGACCGGGAAGGTTGGCGGATCCTTCGGCGACGTCGCCGCGATGCAGCGCGTGATGGGCCACGACGCCCACCACCCGAACGCCATGCCGCCGCCGAGACGCTTCAACGACCGCGCTATCGATGCGCACGCGTCGTCCAGCGTATACGTCCCGGGCGGGGGCTTCGGCGACGGCGACGACCGATGGGGCGACGGAGTCACCGGCAAAGTCGGCTCCGGAGTTGCTATGAACCAACGTAACAGGGTCCAGCCCCCGAGGGGTTTCAACGACAGGGCGATCAACGCGCACGCCAGTAGTTCCGTGTACGTCCCGGGCGGCGGGTTCGGCGGGCAGGGTGACGAGCCGGAACATCCCACGCGACGCCGTCAGCAGCACCAGATCGATGAGATCAACGAGAGGCGGCAACAACAGCAGCAGCCGCGGTACTACGAGGAAGAGGAGGAGGAGACGCCCGCGTTCTTCCCGTGCGACGAGTTCATGGGTCCCCGCCCCGGCTGGTGCTTCAAGGTTGACCGCTACGGCCTCGGGTACTACAGAGACCCATGTGCGACACAGCTGGCGCCGGAGAGGGACGATGTCGGCTTTCACGGACACGGTTCACGCGACGAGCGTAGTGATCACCCCGCACCAGCCTCCGGGCGCAGCGCGACGCACCACTCCGGCTCCGGCGACCAGAACCGCGGTAACTCCATCGGAACTCGGCCGACGGTTCGGCAGAGCAAGCTGTTTCGACGACACGAGAGCGGCAACGCCATGAAGGACATCTTGGGGTCCGGTGAGACGACGCGGTGGGACGAGAATAAGATGCAGGGGGGGTACTCCGGCGCGACGTACGACCACGAGGCGCACAACGACGCGCTTCTGGCGCAGCACGAGCGTGCGTCCGTCCTACGGGAGGTGCTCAGCGAGGTTCGCGGAGGGATGCGACGATGAGAACGAAGGAAGGCGTCGTGACTCGATTCAATTGTTAAATGCTCGTAACAACGCGAAGAACACATCGAAAGTCATCAGTCGAACACCTTGCACTCGTCCGCGGACGGGTCCTCCTCGCACAGCTCGTCCATCGGGTCCTTGTACCCGTCCGACACGGAAGCCTTCTCCTTCGGTTGGTACGTCTTACTCGCGGCGTTGCTCGACGACTCGGAAGTGTCCACCTTCTTCCGCGAGGTGCCACCTTTGTTTCCGCACACCTGGACCCCCACCGTGCGCGTCCGTGGCCCGTCGAGCTCCACGAGCATGAGCGACTGCCACGTCCCGATCGCGAGTTCACCGTTCACGACGGGCACGGCGAGGGAGTTGCCGATGAGCATGGAGAGCAGGTGGGAGTGCGCGTTCTTGGGCTCCTGCGCGCGCCACGCGTCATTACCGCCAGGCCAGTCGGGCGGGCCGTCGCGGAGATGTATGTCGTTGTGGAGGTAGGGATCGCCGGGCGGCGCGAGCTTGAGCATGTACTGCCGTATGTCGTCCATCAGGCGATCCTCCGCCTCGTTGATGGTGACGGCGGTCGTGGTGTGCCTGGAGAGGACGTTGACGGTGCCGTTGGACACCCCGGACTCGCGTATCGCCGCCCTGACCTGCGGAGTGATGTCGTGCAGCGAGATGCCCAGCTTTGTCTGCAGCGAGAGCTGGGTGTACTCGTAGACTGGCGCGTCGGAGCGGCCGTCGTGGCGGGAATTCGCGCGGGTCGGTGCGCACATCGCGCGGTGGTCCCGCGCGGGGATCCCGCGGCGCGCGGTGGGCGCGCGCGAGACCCGGACGCGCGCCGAGAGCCCGGCGGGGTCGACGGAGAAGAGCGCGGCCATTTCACGCGTTGTTTTGTGACCCGCTTCGCAAATGTCTCAGCCGCCTCGTCAGCGTTTCCGATCGGAGCTGTTCAAACGAGCCGGAGCCCACGCACGACGCACTGTCGTGTAGACGCGAAGGATCGAGCGGAAGCGTGATTCGGGACGAGGAAGGGCGCGTGGGGACGATCGTGGGACGGTCGGGGCGTCATGCGGGTCCTCGGGCACACACGCGCGGCGTCCGGGATCCTTCCCGCGCACCGTTGTTCCTCCCATGCCAGATCGGCACCAAGCGGCGGGCGTCCGGGTCTCGCCCCGATCGTCGCGTGTACGCACCGTACCGCGTCCATTTCGCCGGTTCGGTCGAGCAGCATCCAGACGCGACGCGGCGTCGTCTCGCGCCTCGCGGTGTCGCGATCACGCGCGTCAACCCGATCGTCAATCGCGAGGCGCGCGGCCGCCTCGTCGTCACCCGGGGGCGCGGGCGAGGATCTCAGCATGATCTCGGCGGGGACTAACAACGACGAACAACCCATTCCTCCCGGGACCACCGCGCAGTACGTCAGCGTCGCGTGCGTCATGCTCGCGGTGTTCCTCCACCTCCTCGGGTTCACCGTCACCGGACCCATCACCCCGTCACTCGTATCACACTTCGGCCTGCACCCGTCCCAGGTTGGATACCTCACCTCGGCGTACCCGCTCGGAATGTTCTTCGCGTTATTCGCGTGGCCGCGGCTGAGCGATAAGGTTGGACGTAAGCCCATACTGGTGATGTCGCTGCTGGGCGTGGGGTTGGGGCTCGTCGCGCAGGCGGCGTGCGTGTCGCGCGGGTGGTCGCTCGCGACGTTCTTAGGCCTTCGCGTCGCCTCCGGAGCTTTCGCCGGAGCGTCTCCGGTTGTCAAGGCGTACCTCGCCGACGCCGCGACGCCCGAGCAGTTGCCGTCGTTCATGGCGTGGAGAGAGGCGGCGTGCACGCTGGCGTTCATCGTGGGGCCGACGATGGGCGGGGTCATGTTCAGCGTCAACCGGGACCTGAGCACGTGCATCGCGGTCACCGGGTGGGCCAGCGTGTTCGCGGCGGCCATCGTCGCGGCTTTGGTCAAAGAAATTCGTATTCGATCGAGCGACGAGGACGAATGCGCCGACGGGTTATTACTGGACGATGAATGCGAGGGAGATGAGTCAGCGGATGACATGGACGATGGTAGCGTCTCCCTCGCGGCGAAGAGGGCCGCGAGGGAGCAGGCGCGGGCGGAGGCGACGTCGGCGCCGGCGTGTCCGCTGGGGAGGCGATTGTACACCGCCGTGGCTACCATCTGCGTCACGTCGTTCCTTTACAACGCGGGACAGAGCACGTTCGACTCGTTCTTTCCCGTGTTTTGCGCGCAACGGCAAGGTATGGGACCGACGCAGATCGGGTGGATGCTGACGACGCTGGCGGCGGTGTCGTTTTCCATCTCCGCCGTGGGTTTCGCGAGGGTGAACAAAAAACTGGGACTGGCGTCCACAACCGCCGCGGGGCTCGCGCTGGTAGCCGTCGGACTGGCCGCCATAGGCGCCGCGCCCACCGCCGGTCTCACACTCATCGCCGCGGCGGTGTACGTCACCGGGATTCCCCTGTTCACGCCGGCGATTCCCATCTTGCTGATGCAGTGCGTGCCGCCAAGCCGCCGAGGGTGGGTGATGGGTCTGGACTCGGCGGTTAACGCGGTCGCGAGAATCGCCACGCCGATCATCCTCGGGAAGGTGTATCACGCGTCGCCGGCGGCGGCGTTCGCGTCCGCGGGTGCGATCGTGGCGTGCGCGTGCGCGCTGGTGCTCGTCAGAAGGTGGATGGTGATGGGACCCGACGCGAAGTTCGGCGGCGTGGGATCCGCGCGATGAGGCGCGTCGAGGCGGAGGCTCGCCCTTGTTACTTTTACACGTTAATATTGTCGTAATACATTCGCGGTTGCGTCCGCGTGTTCTTCTAAGTCATGCGTTCGTCCCCATCGTTCATCGTTCGTCGTTTATCAGTACGTCTTCGCGGTCTCGCGGCTAGGGAGGTCGCTCGTGTCCTGGATGCGCCAGTGGACGCCTCGGTGTTTGGCTCCGACGAGGCTCGGGACGAGGATACCGGCGGCCATGAGGCCGAAGAGCTTGACCTCGTCGACGTCCTTGTAGAGCGTCGCGCGGTTGACGATGTAGTTGGCGGTTGTGACGATCCAGACGGCGGCGATGATGAGACGCGCGGGGATTGGCGGGCCGTCGATGTCGGGCGTGCCCATCGGCGACTGCTTGAACATTCCCATGTATGTGATTTGGTTGACGACGGTGCTGCTCATGACCCAGAAGCCGAGGACTGGGGGAAGTTCGAGGACGTTTGCGATGGCGAGGAGCCCGTTGGCGAAGATGACGGCACCGAGGATGAAGAACATGTGCGACGCGAGGCTCGCCCAGCGGAGGAACACGGCGTCCTGTGAGCAGGCGAAGACGCCGTCCTTTTTCCACCCCGTCTTGTTGAGGATCGGGTGCCACGCGTTCTTGCATTTGGCCATGAAGACGGTGCCCATGACGGCGAAGAAGCACGGCGCGAGCTTCGCGTAGCGCTCGAGCTGTTCCGGCTCCATTTTTAGTCAGAGTAGTGAGAGTTCTGCACGCTGCGGGGATGTCTGGGTTTAGGGTTTAGGGAGGTGGAGGTCGTCCCGTCCGAGTCGGATCGAAAAAAAGTTGACAGGATATTCTTTTTCCGGGCTTTTTCGAGACAGTCTATGTCTATTAGTTAGTGTGCGTCTTGAAATAGATAATTACCACGCAATTAGCGTGTGTTCGCACATTTTACTAGAGTCCGACCACACTGCGACCACCGACCGCGAACGTTTGAAAATCAAAAACGCAGAATCGTCGTTGTTTTCTCTCGAGTGTGCCAACTCGGGGGAGAGGCCACACACCCGCCCGCGCGTCGCATAGAGTGACTCGCGTGGTTTAGTACCCTAGTGACTAGTATCCTCACGCAGTGTGCCACGCAGCGCGCTCGCGAATAGTCCG
>Ga0302114_10002484_pt1 | contig 11862 bp, 10 predicted proteins | sample AG5_Surface_MG_FD_203107 | JGI IMG/M metagenome (GOLD analysis project Ga0302114, IMG submission 203107) | Marine microbial communities from Western Arctic Ocean, Canada - AG5_Surface | ecosystem: Environmental > Aquatic > Marine > Oceanic | place: Canada: Western Arctic Ocean | collected...
GGTGCTTTCCTTGGCCTCGCCGGGGCTTGGATCGGGCTGACGATCCAGCACTGCGGCAACCACGGCGCCATGAGTCCGCATGTCTGGGTGAACAACGCGTTGGGTTTAACCGACGACTTGATAGGAGGCTCATCGTTGATGTGGCGGTACCACCACCAGGTCTCGCACCACATCCACTGCAACGACAACGCCCTGGACCAGGACGTGCACACCGCGATGCCACTCCTCAGGTTTGACGCAAGGCAACCGAAAAAGTGGTTCCACAAGTTCCAACACCTGTACCTGTTCCTGGCGTTCCCGCTGATGCAGGTAGCGTTTCAAATCGGCGACATCACGGGTTTAATCACGAAGGATTGCGAAGGCGCCAAGCTACACGGCGCGACGTTTCTCGAGCTGGCGACGGTTGTGGTTGGAAAGTTTGTGCATTTCGGTTTGTTGCTAGGCCCCGCGTTGACGCACGGCTGGGCCGCGGTTGGCGCCGGGGTAGCCGCGTTCGTCGCGGTGCAAGGCATGGTGCTGGCGTGCACGTTCGCGGTTTCGCACAACGTCGCTGAGGCAAAGATCCCGCAGGACACGGGGGGCGAGGCGTGGGAACGTGACTGGGGTGTGCAACAACTCGTGACGAGCGCGGACTGGGGAGGGAAGATTGGCAACTTTTTCACCGGAGGCTTGAACCTACAAGTGGAGCACCACTTGTTTCCCGCTATTTGCTTCGTGCACTACCCCGCGATTTCGGAAATCGTGAAAGAGGAAGCGGCCAAGTTCGGCGTGCCGTACTCGTCCTACCGGTACGTATTGTATTTCCCAATTCTCAACACTGTTTTCCCATACAAGGACTGACACTTTTCGTTCACAATCACAGAACCCTTCCCGGGATCTTCGTGGAGTTTATGAAGTTCGTGAAGGACATGGGAACCGCGGAACAGATCGGGAACATCGGGATCGAGCAGGTTCCGCACGTGAACAAGAAAATGTGTCCCATCGCGGCGTTCAACTAGGGGTAAGTTGATTCATTCATTCATTCACGGGACGAGCCCGCCTGTACAAAGCACGCAACGAGGTGATCTCGCCATTTTTTGTTATCAAATTCGACTAGCCAATTTGAACTATCTAGGGAGGTTTATCAGTCGCTCAACTTTCTTTTAAATCGAACATTGAGCTAACTAGAGCGGCTAGATCCTAGCCTATTTTATCACTAGGCACAGCGATAGTTATCTTGTTAGCGGTACGCTCAACGTCAATAGTCTATTCAATACAGCCGGTAATACCTTCAAAAACTTCACCTACCCACTTCACCTACCCATCATGGCAACAACACGTTTTTTGCGCACCGCAGCAACACTCTCATTCACGGCAAAAGCACGTTTTTACGCATCAGCTCCGCCTGCGCGCTTTGTCGGTCAATCTCCAGCGGTTCCAACACTCGGTGCGGCTCCGGCGGCGCTTCACCCTCCGCGTACGCGTCTGTTTTTGTGAAAGAAAAGGTCAATCGTCTTTCGTAACGTGTATGAGTAAGTACGGGCGGACAATTGGCAAAACAGTGTGCGTCGGATTTGGGAAACGCAAACGTACCGTACCCCCGGACGTCTTCGCCATTTCCTCCCGCGTTTCTCCAACTCACCACCCCCCCTCGCAACACCAGCACCCGGTGCGCGCCGTAGTCCTGGAAAAGCTGCTTCGCGTACGCCGCGCGTTCTGTCAAACGCGAGTACAAAACCACTAACTGGTCCGCGTTTGGTTTTGGGAAGTGGAACGTTTTCTGGAAATCGGCAGCGCTCGCGAGTAACGCCCGCGGCAGGTGCTCCACCGGTAAGTGCACCGAGCCTTTAACCGCGCCGTACAGGGCTCTTTCGTCGCACCGCCGGACGTCAATCACGGTCACCGAACTATCGCCCGTGCCGCCTTCGTTGGAGCCGTACTCCAAAAGCAACCCTAGCGCGTCTCTTCCCAGCGTTTCCGTTTCGTTTTCCGTGTTCTCGAGGGTGGAGTTTTCCCGTGCCGAAGAAACGTCCGCGTCCCCGTTTGACGGGTACGTTCCGTTCGTGTCCGAATTTCCATTCCCCGAACCACCATCAGCGTTTTGTATACCCGGTGTCCCTCCTTCGTCCTTCGTGTGTGTGCCATCCCCATCCTTCCCAACCCCAACCGAAGTCCGCGTCTCGTTGGCTTTCGCAATCGGCGGCGCTAACGGCGCCGCCGCCGCTAACCCGCCTTCGATCACGGCGCACCGCTGGAACCCGAGCTGTGTGGCGATGGCGGCGGCTTGGGAAGCGGAGTGCCCATGCGTGCTGATGAACACTATGGTGCTTCTCTTTGACGGCGGGGGGCGGCCTGTTTTCTCGCGCCACACACTTTCCCGGTTCCGCAGGGTCCGCGCTAAAACGTCAACGGGGACGTGCGCCATCTCCAGGCGCTGGGAAATGGCAAACTCATCTCCATCCAAATTGCCGTTGGGCATCGTGTCGCCGTCCCCACCCGTGTCCGTCTCGCCGTCACGAACGTCAATCAGCACCGGCCGTACTGACCGGCTCTGCACTAACAACCAGAACGCGGTGGGGCTCAACCGGGCGTACGCCCGTCGCCCGCCCTTGATCGAAGGCAAGCTCCCATCCCCCACGACCCCGCCAGCAGATGTGTTTTGCCGGCTCTTCAACTCCGCCAGCTTCTGCGCCCGGAGCACGCGTATGCTCCACGCTATTAGGGATAAACACACCGCTGTGGTTAGGGACCCGCCGATGTTGGTGATGTGCATGGTGACTAGGGGGGCGCGGCGCCGGGGCGAGCACCTCCGCCGCTCGACCCGGAACGCGCGCCGCAAACTGTCGGGTTCTCTTGTCACAAAGCAACAAATGCCTGCCAGAAGTTTAGGGCGGGGTTTGACAAACCGGGGTTGCCGTGTGCCGTCTATCCAGTTTGAAGCGAGGCGTGCTCCGCGTGCATTGCACCGCGCGAACACGGGTTTCCCCGTGATCGGTCCGCGAAGATGGCCGCGAGTTTCGCCGCGACGTTCGTGTCCGTCCGGGCGGCCGCGTTCGATGTTACGCGCGGTCGCGCGGGTGACACCAAAACCGTGCCTTCCAAGTTTCCGCGCAAATCGCGTCAAAACTCCAAACCGAGGAACGTGCGCGTGGGCGTGATCGACCCGGTTTCCCTGATGGTGGGCGGCGCCATGGTGACCGCCGGGCGCGCTCTTTTGGCGAGGAACGAACAGAACTCTTCGGATTCGGAACGCGACGGCTCGGGAAAGATCGCGAACGGCAGCGCGTTCGACGTGGACGTGACCACGGGTAGCGATGGGATCAACAAATCTTTCACGTCCACGGGAGGTGACCTCCCGTCGATTCAACACACCTACTCCGGTGTGTTCGACGCCGCCGCCACTGGCGCGCTAAGCACAATCGTGGCGGACGTGATGACCGGCGGGTGGTGGGACGGTTCGGTGAACGCGCGTGACGCGCGGCCCACGCTTGAGTTGCAAGCCATGCGCGCGGATGCGCGCGCAGCTTTGGTCACGTCGGTGCGCAACACCCTGCGAAGCGCGTTCAAGACGTACGCCCCAACACTCGGCAACGAAGCGGAGGCAGCGCAGGACTTGTTCGCGGTGGTGGCGGAGCGTGCGGCCCGGGAGTGGTTAGGCGCGTCGGAATCGAGTGGCACAACAACCACCGAGATCGACCAAACCATGGTCCAGCGCGCCGGCGACCTGGCGTCTTTGCTGGTGAACCTGAATGAAGCGGACCTGCCCGGATCGAAATCCGCGCTTTACGTCAACCTGCTGTCGCACATGGCGTCCTTGGCGGCGAGGGATACGTCTGACGATGAAGCCAATGATACACGTACCGACGACGACGCAGCGATGGAACTTACCTCAGCGGCGCGACGCCGCGGCGACGACGACGAAAACTTTTCCTTCTCCTTGGCGGCGGTGAGCGTGAGCGTGTTGGAAGACGCGACGGTTCGGGTCGCGGAGGCGGTGGCGAGCGCGTACCTTTCAAGGGTTCGTGAGGGCGCGAGCACGCCTACCAGAACGGCGGTGGTGCGAAAGGCAGCAGCGGCGAGCGCTTTGGCGACGCGAACCGCCGTGGTCGCCGCGGTGAGCGCTAGCGAGGTAGTCAGACACGCCCTGGCCATGCAGGTAAGTATTTCCCAATCACCACACACCGCCTCTGCGATTGCCCATACGAGACTGACACTTTCTTGTTAATCTCTCCAGCCTCGGTTGAAAAGCACGCGCGCGCTTGAGAAGTTCCGGAACGAAGTCAAGCTGAATGGCTGGATGACCACGAACTACGGCGACGTCGTGGCGATGTACGAGGACTGGCACTCGCTGATGGGCGTCGATTCAAACGGCGTCGTCGTCAGCAGGAAGATCTCCGTTTGCAGACACAGCGAGCTCGCCAAAGTCACGGGCGCGAGGCAGCTGATGAGCATGTTTCTCGAGTTCAGCGACGTCGTCGTGCCGGTGGCGCGGGCGGCGCTTAACAACGTCAAGAACTTCACCAGCTGGTTGTTAGTGACGCTTATCGGTCGGTCCCTTGGGTTGGTGTACAGGGGCATCAAGGAAAGCATGAACGGTTCCGGGAACGCGCAAAACGGGGGCGGCGCGAGGTTCGCGTAGCGCGTTTTTTCTTTGACGCAAGCGGTCAACAAGAGTTGAGTACCTTCGAAGGTGTTAAAATAACGTATCGAGTTGACGCGAGTTGACGCGAGTTGACGCGTGATGACCAGATTCGGTTTATTTATTCAAGAGAGCTTATCTTTTCACAACGTTACTCGTATCTTTTCACGTTACGCAGCTTAACACGGTATCTCTTCACTAATCAGCATAAACACGCCCACAACACCTCGTCAGCGTAAACACGCCCCTGACGCACCTGGTCGGTACCTCAACCCGGGGGACCCTACTCATCCTTCGCCGCGTCGTTGCTCTTGATCCAGCCGTTCGCAAGCAGCAGTTCGAAAATGCGAATCGCCTTGACGGGTTCGATTTTGAACGCGTGCCTTATTTCGGAGCGTTTCAAAACCGCGCCGGCGTGCGACGCTTTCATCAGGCTCTCCTTGATGGCGAGGTAGTGCACCGGCAGTAAGCGCGAATGGACGCAAAGGTCTTTTTCTCGTTTCGAAAGCAACTCGACTCCGGGTAACTCGCCCAAATCCAGGGGAAGCGGCGCTTTCTTTCGCCGCGACCCAGTGTCCTTCGCCGCCGCGTCGAGCGACAACCCCGAGCTCGCCAACCCCTTGACTTCCTTCCCTGCGCCGCCGCTCGCCATGGCGGTCACCGGGTTGACGTACCCGTCTCTTGACAGGTACGTCTTGGCGCGTCCGCCCCCGCCGCCGCCGCCGTTCCCTCCGCCGCCTTTCCCGAACGCGTTGGGAAACTCCAGGGAAATCAGCCGTTGCGTTTCGGCGACCCGTCGTTTCTTCTCCGCGTCGAAAATCTCACCCTCCAACAACGTGTGAAGCCCCGCTCGGCGGTACTCCTTCAGCTCCGCGATTCGGTTCCGTATCCTACTCTCCGCGGCGAGCCCTTCAAGCATGATTTCGTACTCGTTCGGCTCCAGAAACCTGGCAAATACCCGGACGCTGGCGTGAATTTCCTTCTCCGCCACACTCCGCCGGCGCTCCAGCGCTTGTTGCTTTTTCACGTTCAACAACCCGCGGTCGATTATAAACTTTTTTCGACGACTCCGCTCGTCCAAACGCTTGTTATACACCTTGAGCATTTGCAACTTCAGGGACTTGTCAAGTTCCGTGTCCGTTTCTCTGAATTCCATTTCCGCCAAAGGCAACTCCGCGTCGATGTCGTACTCGGGGTCGAACTCGTCCCTTTTGACGTTGTACCCGGTCAGCTCGCCGACGTTCCCGGCGTGCCGCGCGTCGCCGGGCTTGGAAAAGGAACTTTTCACAAACTCGTCGCCCCCGGGCTCGTCTTTGTCTTTGGTCGGGTCGTCTGGAAAGTCGTTTTCTTTTTTGTCTTTATCCAACGCCGCCGCAGCCGCGAGCTCGGACTCGTCCACTCTTTTGAACTTCTTGCCGAGAATCTTACTCATGTCAGGCAACGGCGCGGTCGGGGCGTTGACGTACACGTCGAAGTAATGCCCGTGGCACTGCGTTTTTGATTTCGTGCCGACGTGCTCCGCGACTTCCGACCAGTTTCCAAGGCCGTACATCTCGATCGCCTCCAACAACAACACGTCCTCGTCCGCGCCCCAGTCCAGGGTAAACAGGGGGAAACTCAAATCGTCCACAACGTGGTACGCGTGGTGCGCCTGGTGCGGATGCGGTTCCACGCCCACGCTGAAACACTCCACGCACAGATTCATCTCGACGCACTCCGCGCACTTGATCCGCACCACGTGCGAGATGTCTTTCTGGCAGTAGTTGCAGTGAAACAGCGCGCGTTTCGGTTCGCTTGGGTTGACTTTCGTCATCGCGTTCTCCGTCGCGACACGCCGGCGCTTGGGCTTCGTCTCGAACCCCACGAAGGGAGCGGGGGCGCCGCTCATGCTGCCGCTCGCTCGTTGTTTTTAAACCGAAAAAACACGCCCGCGACGCTCCCGGGCGAAGTCGCCGTCGCAGTCCTCCACCCACCAAGCGTTCGCGTACCGACCTCCCGCGGATCCACCAGACGCAGCGTCGCGAACACCGACCGGCCCGGAAGCGCGCGCCGGGCGAACTGGGCGCGCTTCAGGGGGAGGGAGGATCAATGAGAATCGACGGTCTGATGGAAGAGTAAATTTTCACTGGCAAAACAAACGAAGAGGCCGACGAGGTTGTTGCTTTGCTTCTGTCGCCAGATCTGGCAAACACTTCGTAGGTCACCTCACACGCGAGCACCATGCAGGAGCTTTGTCTCGAGGACTTCGTGGCACGCGGCAGAGAAGCTACCGGCAAAGCCGCGTGTGACCTGATTCACGAAGCCACCGCCGCGCCCGGATTGTTTGTGTTCGGCGAGCTCCTGGCGCTCGGTGGGGTTCAGGATTTAGCGAACGACCCTGCGTTGGCCGGGCACCTTCAGTTGTTGCGGATCTTCGCGTTCGGCACGCTTCCCGAGTACCGCGAATCTTGCGAAACGGATCGTAGCATCCCTTCCCTGACTCGACCTCAAGAGCTGAAGCTCAAGCTCCTGACCGTGGCGAGCCTCGCGGAGCAGGTTTCGGTGTTACCGTACGCGGTTTTGAAGACCGCGCTTGAAATGCAGAGCACACGGGCGCTCGAAGATCTGCTGATAAACGAATGCGTCAGCACAGGCTTGGTGAAAGGAAAGCTGGACCAGAAAAAAGCACGGTTCGAGGTACACCGTGCGATGCCGCGGGACTTGAAACCAGGGCGGTTGCCTGAGTTGATTGACGAGTTGAGTCAATGGCGAGACCACATTGGGGACGTGTTAAAAGGTGTCGCTGTCGAGTTGAAAAACACAAAGGAAAACTCCGAGCTCCAAAAACTTTCCTCGAAACGCGTCGCGGAGAGCGTGGAGAAAACGGAGCGGAGGGTCCGCTTGGAGTTTGAGAAGGGCGATAAACAGGGGGGGGGGGTACGGGGGGGGTGGGGGGGGGGGGGAGTGATGTACAAGGTACGGCGGACCAAAACGTAACCGAAGAAGACGACGACGAGTTCGACACGATGGACGCGGAGGATGAAACGCGGAGCGGCATCGGGTCGAAACGGAGACGGTGAAAATAGTTTTTCTTTTTCGGGACCCTTGTGTAAAGACAAAAGACTCTCACTACTCACTCTCGCCCGCCGCGTCCCGCGTCCCGTACCCTCTCGAGCTACGAGTGATATCTCTAGTTACGAGCACTACTTCTAGTTACGGGTGCGCCTGACGCCTGTGACTGTCTTTGACCTGTCAATCCTCCGGAGTCAGTGCCATCCGAGGATCTATAGAAGAACGTTTCGAGACGGCACGCGGAATTGATTCGGGCGCGTGTTGGCAAGTTGGGTACGCCAGGGTTACTACGCCAGGGTTACTACCGCGTCATCGCGTAACAGTACAGTACATGCTGTTACGGTGTCGGTGTTGTTACGGCGTTAGGGTTGCGTTAGGGTTAAACCCTTAGCTAGGGTAGCCCCTAAACCAAAAGCAACAAACACCATGCCTTTAACCGGCATCACCGTGGTGACCGGTTTCCTGGGCTCGGGAAAAACAACTCTCGTAAACCACGTGCTCACGGGCGACCACGGGTACAAAGTCGCGGTGATATTAAACGAGTTCGGGGCGGATATCGGGGTGGAGAAGATGCTCGTGACGGACAATCCTGATGGCGAAACCGCATCAGCAACAGCGGACGACGACGACTGGGTGGAGATGAACAACGGGTGCGTGTGTTGTACCGTGAAGGGATCGCTTATACAAACGATCGACGCGTTGCTTGAAAAAAGACGACAAAGTGAAAAACCGCCGTTCGATTTCATCTTGTTGGAGACCACCGGGTTGGCGGACCCGGGGCCTGTGGCGCAGGAGCTTTGGGTGGATGATGAGCTGCTCGAGGAAAACGAAAACAGCGCCGTGCTGGACGCGGTGGTTACCTTGGTGGACGCGAGTAACGTTTTGAGGCAATTAAAAGGTACGTATTGCATTTCCCAAATCCCAACACCGTTTGCTCACAAGACTGACACATTTCTTCAAAAAAAAAGAAACAAAAGAAGCGCAAGTGCAAATCGCGTTTGCCGATACCTTGGTGCTTAACAAGTGCGATCTGGTCACGGAAACCGAGTTAGGTTCCATTACCGAAATTTTATGTGGAATAAACTCTGAAGCCACGATCGTCCGTGCCACGCGGTCCGCGGTGAGTCTTGATTTGGTAAGTATTTCCCATTTAACACATTCCGCCGACTGACTGCGCATACAATACTGACACTTTCTTTTTTATCTCTAGGTTCTGAATCAAGGCGCGGTGACCGTCGCCGGCCGCCGCGGGCGGAAACCGCTTTTCGGACAAATGGCGCTTGAAACGCCCAGCCGCGTTTTGAAACGGGGAAGCGGGTTCTGGGCCAAAGGCGTGGAGAAGGTACGTATTTCCCAACCTAAATCCCTCCGACTGTTTTACCGAAGCTGGTGACTGTTGTCCATACATCGCGATATACAAGACGTTAACCACTTTTCTTTATTTATCTCAGTACGCGCCGCCTGGAATGCTTTCGGCGATTCACGATCAAAGCATAACCACGGTGTGCCTCGCCGTGGAGGGTGTGGTGGATCAGAAGAAGTTCGAACAGTGGCTGGAGGACGTGCTTTGGGAAGGAACGGCGTGCGCGGATGACGACGACGAAACCGAAACCGAAACCGGAAATCCCAAACTCGAAGTCCTCCGCGCGAAGGGCATTTTGTATGTCACGGATAACAAATCAGGCACCCCACAGAAACGGATCGTACAAGCCGTGCGCGAGGTGTACGAAATAACCCCCGGGCCGTCCGGCGGCTTGGAAAATGGCGAGCGGATGATGAACAAAGTCGTGTTGATCGGCCGCGGGTTGCGGGAAGAAAACCTGCTGCCGGGGTTGAAAAAAGTCGTGGTTTAGGTTGCCGGGGTCTGGCGGCTGTCTTGTCTTGGATGTCTGGTTAGAGCTAATGAGTAGATAAGTGTCTGCGTAATAAATAGTCAACATAAATAGTCACGGACAATATCCGATAGTCACTACCGGTCTACTCCACGTCCCCTTGCTTGATGGAAACGCAGACCGGCCACAGTTTCGGCGCCAGCTTCTTCACGCCGTTGCCTTCGTCGTCAAGCGCGTCGATCGCCGCGCCCAACCTCGCCAGCGCAAGCACCGCCGCGTCTTGCCCGGCTTCGCACGCTACGATGATTGGGGTTTGTCCTATTTTGTTTTTCGTCTCCAAGTCGTTTTTTTTTGTCTCCGCATCGACGTGCTCTACGATCCAGGTTACTAAGTCCACCCTGCCCGTGCTCGCGGCGCGGTGGAGCGGCGTGGCGCCTGTTTTGTCCGCGGCGTGGAAATCGGCGCCGATTTCGTGCAGTTTTTGCAAAATTTGTAAATGGCCTTTCGACGACGCGTAGTGCGCTGGGCGCTGTCCCCCGCTGTTTGACGCATCCGCGTGCGCGCCGTGCGCCAACAAACAAGTCACCACGAGGAAGTGCCCGCAGCTGCACGCGGAGTGAAGGGGGGTCCAGTTTTCCTTTTGGGAACGGCGATGGTATTACGGGGCGAGAAGAGAACAAAAAGAAAAGTCAGAGTGGGCACCTTTGAAGATGCCTCTGAAGATGCAAGATCGTTTTGGGCAACACGTGGGAAGGATGTCCGGCAAGTGTGTGGATTCGGTGAAACGACTCCGCGTACCTCGTCGCTGACGTTCACCAGTCCTGGCCCGGCGTTCGTGGTTTCCAGGAAAAACTCCACGAGCTCGTGCTTGCCTGGGTTCGAGGGAGGGAAAGGGTCAGATTAGATTTTGGCACCAACGCGGGATCTGGGCACACGAACGCGGAGAGAGATGGATGTGGCGCGCGCGTACCCGCGGCGGCTGCCGTGTGCAGTAAACTCCGGCCGTCCTCGTCGCGGTGCTTCACCAGTCTCGGTTCGAGATCCGCCGAGGGGTACTCGGAGAAGTAAGACACGTTTCCTTCCGAGGCCTTTTCCTCCATGGCGAAGGCGCGGTCGTGTTTGGGGAGGCCAACCGCGAGCCCTGCAAACAACCTCCAAGGGCGAACCGACTTGGAAAACACGCTCACAGCTGCTAGAGTGAGAAAGGGGTGGCGAATGCGTAAAACTGTGTGTGGTGTGCACAGGCAAACAGTGCGCAGCATGCAAATAAAGCGTCGGCGGCGGCCCTGGAGACTTTCGACGGTTTTTACAAACTAGCCGAGCAGCGAAAACCTCCGACATGCGTCTCGGCGTATTTCGCGATGGACTTCATCACGCGCACTTACCGCCGCGCGTCCACGCGCGTGCCCGCGTCTTCGCCCACCGCCCCCGAAGTATTTGCACCGAAGGCTTCGCATAGGGTGACACGTACCATGCCGCTCGTGTTGTTACGTGCGCTGTGTCCCAAACCCGGCGCGACTTCGTGGTGCGTGCTTTCACTTTTTTTTTCCGTTGACATCGGGGAGTACCGGAACGTCCGATGCGAGCGCGATGTCACGTGGGTTACCCCAGGTGCCACGCGGATACGCCCGGCCGATTCCAACGGTATCCGACTTTCGGAAGTGTTTAGGTGGACGCGCAGCACTACCACCATATTGTCTCGCTCCTCACTCACCGTCCCTCCCCTCTCCACCACCGGTCAGGTCGCGCCGAGTCGGGGCCGATCCCAGTGTGCGCCGAGCTTTACAACAAAACAACTCTGTCGTCTCAGCTCGCGGCCGGGCTTCCCGCGGCCGAAACCGAGGCTTCACCCCCCCCCAGGCTGCGATTCTCGGCGACGTCACGGACCTGATCGCCATCCCCCTTGGTGACGGCACCCAGATCCTCGCCACGGTGAAAACCAACGCGCAAGGCGTGCACACCATCGGGTTACAGTGCGACGAGGGCAAGCCGGGTTTGGTGGTGCGTGTTTGGGCGTTTTCCAAATCCCGACACAACCTTTGATGCCCCTCCGTGACTGTCGAGTTTAATACTTGTGCTGTATTTGTAACAGTTGCAGTAGTACTGGTAAGAGTTACGGTAGCAGTGCACTACGGCCGTAACTCTTACCACCGGGCCCTGTGGTAAAGTGACACGGTACCGGTACCGCGGTACCTGTTACAAACCCACACGCAAGACTCACAAGACTGACCTTTTTCGTTAACAACCGCAGTTACACTGGGGCGTGATTCGCGCGGCGTACGGCGAGGAGTGGCAGTTGCTTCCCCCCGAGCTCAATCCGCCTGGCACCACGGTTTACAAGGAAAAGGCGTTACAATCGCC
>Ga0302114_10002491_pt1 | contig 11846 bp, 16 predicted proteins | sample AG5_Surface_MG_FD_203107 | JGI IMG/M metagenome (GOLD analysis project Ga0302114, IMG submission 203107) | Marine microbial communities from Western Arctic Ocean, Canada - AG5_Surface | ecosystem: Environmental > Aquatic > Marine > Oceanic | place: Canada: Western Arctic Ocean | collected...
AGTTCTGTGCCTTTGACCCACTTAAAGAAGTCATCAATATTATCTTTAAATTTTTTCATACTCAAATTTTGTTCCTTTTAATAATCTTTAATACTTTTTGTCTCATACGAGCATTGTCAAAGTATTCATATGCTTTATGTAAAGGCGTAGGTGGAAGTTGATTCTTTAATGTAATACAAGCCTTAACAGGACTATGAAATCCTAATTCATCTAATTCATGTGAATCAAACTCAACAAGATTAATTTTTTCATCTGTATTAAACTTAACATACATTAATGGATCGCCTTCATTAATACTAATACGTTTAGCATCAGGTTTCTTTTGGAACAGTGGGCGTACACCTGGACGGAACCATCTGCCAATATCGTAACTGCCACACAATGGATTAACTGCTTCTGTGTATCCGTTGTTGTGATAGTATGGTGGTAAGTTTGTAGCCATTAATGGCTTGTCTGCAAAAAATATGTATCCAAAGCCAAGTTGATGAATACCGTTCTTGCCTTGTGGGTCTCCAAAGAATATTGCTCCAAACTCTGGATCTTGTCTGTGTACTTTTAGTTGTCCATCATCATTATATTCAAGATCAATTGTTACAGGAGATTTGATAACAACTGTCTTAGTCATCTCTTCTACCATACCAGGACAATGCAATAGTGCTGGTCCAAGCCATTCTTTGTAATCTATGTTCTTGTGTAAGAACTCTGGCTCTTGAAATCGTAGTGGACTAATGAAATGTCTTTCACCACTACCCGGAGCGATTGCTCTTGTCCAATATACATTAACGGTCATAATCGTTAAACCACATTTTATAAGGTTGTGCTTCTTTGCTGTCTTTTTTTACAAAGCCAAACTGAGCAATATTAAAACTTAATGTAACTCTTTCAACATCACTTTTGAAAGGGTATACTGCATGTCGCATAGCACCTGGAAAGAAAATTGCATCACCTGTTGTTGGTGTGTAGTTTATTCCACTGCTCTGCCATATGTCATCAATCAATCCGCCAGTGAATGTAATGTCACCTGGTACTGGTTGATTAGTGTATTCTTTTGCCGTTTCTTTTTCTTCTTTAATTACTTCAGGTATATCAATATACAAACTTGCACTAATCAAACTGTTAGGGTGTGTATGCATTGGATTAAACTCGCCTGCTTTAGTTACGTTAACCCAAGGATAACCTAATAGTTCTATTGCAAGGTCATGTTCATCTTCTGATGGCATTTCATCAAGGTTGCTTACTTGTAGTCCACTGCGAATATAATTGTTACAGTGTTCTGCCATTAGGTTGATAAACCTGTTTTGTTCTTCTGGAGCGCCTATACTTTTTAAGTCGTACTGTCCAGCAATGTTGCCACTTAGGCTTTGACCCATTGGATCGCTCTTAGCCTGTGCGTCTTTAGATAGTTTTTGTAAAAACGTTACTTCGTCATCTGTGAACTTTCCAATATAGAGGCTTGGTCCAAAAGGTTTACGTATTTCGTATCCTTTAGATTCCTCAGTCCACCCGTGACCGTTATACTTAAATTGTCTATCTATTGTTTTCGGCAAGTTTTTGTTCCTTCTTACGTCTTGCAATTCCACGTTTCTTTGCTTCACGTTTTTTTTCGCTCGGTTTCATATAATGCTGTCTGTCTTTAAGTTCTTGCATTGTACCGGCTTTCTTTTGTTTATTTTTTAAAACCCTTAAGGCCTTTTCAACATTATTATTTCTTACGATTACTTCCATTTGACTCCTTTAGTTTAGTGTAGTGTTCTATCTAAATCATCTACCGCCAGGTCTACACCATAATACTTTTGGCAGATTTCGATTATTGATTCCGGCACCATTTGTTCCTCTTTTCCTTCAGGAATAAACAAGCCTTTCAATTCTCCATTTGGACCAAAGATTAAACCCCAATCTCCGTCCTCTAAACTTTCTTCGAATGCTACGTAGTCTATAACATCTTCTTTCTTAGACATATAGTTCTCCTCTTCGATGTGTTTGTACTGCTTGTACATATACTTAACAGAATCTAACATAGTTTAATTGTGTTTCTGGTAACTTTGTAACAAAGTTTTCGCCGTGCCTTTTTATTTTTGCTTTAATTTTTATCACGTCATTTACTTTGGGCAGTACAGTTTCTGGTTTAAAATCTTTAAAGAACGAAACAAGGTTGTTACCCATGTTGCCATTAACAACATGACAACTAAATTTGTCAACCCATTTAATTTCGTTCACTGTTATTTCGCCTGTAATTACTTCACCTGGTTTACCAACGTGGTTGCTTTCACCAAATGATTTTTTAATTTCTTTCTTATAATTCTTTTTGTGTTTCTGTTCAAAATATACTTTAGGCAGTAGTGCTATTACTCCAAAATCACTGTTAAGTATTTCTTTAGAGTTAATGCTTTGCACAAGTGTTTCCATAAAATTACTTAACGTTCCTGCAATCTGTTGCAATGACGTATCTCTGTTTATAAATGCAACTGCTTCTTTAACATTAGTATGATCTTCGGGAAGTACCTTGTAATCACTTATAATAAAATCATTAGGCGGAGTGTGGCTGTATTCATTTGTGTAAACTAATATTTCTTTATTAGCAAACAATGTAGGTGTTTGTTCACTGAATCTTCGTGTATCTTTAACTACTGATCCGTTGACTCTATATGCCGCAAATGATTTTGCTAAAACTTCTGTCGTACTATATTTCATGCCTAAGTGTGCCTTTCTAATTTATAACAATAGTATACTATCGTTATTTCAAAAAGTCAAGTAAAAAATTACCAATTATAGGATATCGTCTGCTATTCCAAGGTCAACCAATTGTTTGGCTGTATAGTATTGATCTGATGGGTTTTTAATGAATTTGTTACGTGCTTCTTGAATAGACATTCCGGTTGCTTCACGTAATATTTGCATACATCTCATTTCACAGTTAGCATTCTCTTTCATCTGTGCTTTCATGTCATGCATTTTGGCATCCATAACATCACTGTGTTGATGATTCATAATACCTGTGTTCTTACCAATCCAACGATAACCCTTTGTACCACTTGCAAAGATCATAAACCCTGCACTCATAACGGCACCAATACCTATTGTGCTTATGTTGTGGTAACTATTCTTCATTATATCAATTAAAGCAAACATCTCATATAGATCTCCGCCTACAGTATTAACATAGAGTTCAAGTGTTCTTTTAGGTTTCTTTGTTAGATTAGCGGCCAATATCCATTTAATGGCTTCGCTTACATTTTCATTAGTAATTTCTCCACTTAGATAATGTATATCGTTGTCAAATAGACTACGTTCAATTAAATCCGATGCTGAGAAATGGTCACTGTGTTTATTCATATGCTTCTTTGTACTTATCTAAATCGTCCCAGGCCCAAGGCTTTTTCTGTAATCCTTGATCATCAATCCATTGTAAGAAAAGACCCACTTCACGCCCATGTGCTTCTATTTCCCAGGGTCGGTTCCAATATTTTGGTAACTTTTTATATTCCTTACCATCAAATCTTGTAGTTTTTGTGTTCTCTAATTCTACCCAACGTCCTGTTGCAAACTGTGAAACATGCACCATTTCGTGTGCTATAGATTCTAACATTCTACGCAAAGTAAACGTTTTATCAACACGTATTGTAAATTCCTTAGGTCTGTGATTACTGTCCTCATATACTACGTCAGCAAGATTTCCGTCAGTTTTGTACAGATCGTTTAAAAGTTCTATGTCTATTTCTAATTTATCAGCAGTTTTGTTAGTCATCAAATAGTAACCTGAAAATACTGCTATACTCTCTACTAATGCACGTTCTTTCTTTGTGCCACCTGTAATGTTTAAGAACATTTTGAACCCTTTAATTTACGATCGTTATATGTATTATACATTATTGTACATCATTTGTCAAGTATAATATGCGTACTTAAATTACTTATCCCTTCAATAAATAATAGTGTTGGAAGCGTGAGGGCACCCAACAAAAACCCAAAACCTACTGCAATTTAATGATCGTATATGTTAGGTCCGTCTTGGACTTTTACAGGCTTACAATAAGCAGTTATTCTATGTTCAGAAGGTACTAAACTACTGTGTTGGTAATTTCCATACTGTTGAGGTATGCGTTTAGCATAGTATTGGCACACGTCAATGCTTCTAAAATACATAGGTGAAGGTTGTAAGTTACCACCTATCAATATTACTAACATAAATGCGTGTATCATTCTTTAGGTTTCTTTTGTTCTGCTTCGAATCGAAGTTGTTCTCGTTGATCTAATTGTGCTTTAAACATCTTACGTACTTCTGGAGCATGATTTGTATTGTTTAAAAATATGTTTATGGCGCTCCACGCATTTCCCATAAACATTAGTTTGCCGTCTTTGTAAAGTACACCTTTATTATCTTGATTTACAAAAACAAAGTTTTCATAAACATGTTTCAATTAAATTATTCCTTTCGCTTTCGCTACAAAATAAAAGATTGATCCTAACATAACAACAGTGCCACCTAATAATATAGTAACTGATATCACTTCAACTAATGCTTTTCTACGTTGTAATTGTTTGTAAATTGTTGCTTCTCTTTTCTTTCTTATACTTCGACGCATTTCTTTGAGTTCGTCCATAGTGCCAGGACCAAAACGCATATTAAGAATAATGGACAGTTCTTTTTCCTGTTCCATAATTTTCTTTTCTTGTATTAGTAAGTTAAGTGCTTCTTCTTCAACACTGCCTGCGGAAAATAATTTTTTAAATAAGGGTGGGTTTTTTTGGTCTTGTTGTGCGTGACGGAAGTCACTAACTGCTGTATACCATTTGCCAAGTTGTCCTGCTACTTGTTCGAACTCTTGACCCGCGTTAACAAATTTCTTTACTGTGCTGAACGCTGTGGTGGCGGCCATGAATGCACTAATTGGATCTATTATATTGCCCTACTTCCTCAGGGGCCCATCCCTGCTAAATGTATTTACCACAAATCAGTATTACACCAGTACTCAGATCCTTCTTGGCATCCGCGTATTAGCAGTTCTAACATTTCAGGAAGATCTTGTGCAATGCCTGTAATTATAGCAAGAAAAATAAACAAGAAAAATGCTATAATTGGACTTGTAAGTATTAGGTACCAATAGGTTCTAAATATTCCGTGTCCGTGTGCTTTACGATATTCTCTTTTACAAGCGAACCAATGTACTATTGTTTTGACTATTGATTTGATTCCTCCAACAAACCAATCACCTATAAAGTGTCTAATGATTCTCACAACAATAAGTATTGGACTTGAAACTACTTCCCATATTAAAAGTAATGCGTCAACACAAAGATCAACAACATGATCAATAGTCCACCATTCTTTAAAACGTTGCCACCTGCTCTTGCTCATACTGTATTTATTGTTGGGTTAGAGTAGTTGTACCACAACCATTTGCGTTTAAGCAAGTTTGACTTAGTGAATAAGTTTGATTTGTTGCACCTTGTTGTGTAAGGTCAAGTCCTGAAGTGTAACCTGACATAGATACAGAAGTGTTATGCTGTCCACTCCCGTCTTGTGTTATGTCAACAGTTTGATCACTGCCAACTGCAATTTCTGCATAGTGCGAACCTGCACCTTGTTGATATAAGTCTATATCGTTGTCGTCACCTTGTACACTTAAAAATGCTTTCTTATCTCCATCATTAAGTTGACTTGTTAAAATATTGTTATTATCACCATCAAGATCCAACGCAAGGAAGTGTCCATTTGTTCCTAACCCATTGTTGTGATTTTGTGTAATGCTTAATATATTAGAGTCGCCATTTACATCAAACTCAACTCTGTTATCATCTGCACCTGTTGTGCTACCTTGATCAACCGTTGTTGTATTAGAGTTTCCTGTAATATCAAACAGTATCACGTTGTTGTTGCCTTTTTGATTCAATGTAGTAGTGTTGTTGTTTCCTGTTATATCAGCATCTACTAAACTATTTGTTGTAGAGCCAACACCTGCTATTAAGTTATCATTACCGTCTTGATTAATAGTTAAACTATTGCTATCGCCTACTTGGTTAATATATATGCCGTTGCCACTGTGTGTTACTGCTCTTGATGTTGTAATCTGTGTAGTTTGTGATGAAGTAATACCCGTAACGACTACCGGTTCTGTGGTTGAATATGCCGTGCTGGGCACCAAGGCTACTGAACCTGATTGGTCCCAATACAATTTGAAATCGGCACCACCACCGTTCTCATACCACCATGCATCTATGTAATAAGTTTGACCACCTGTGAGTGTTTGATCTGTTGAAACGTAATTCCACATGCCAGGACCCTGTTCATTCCAATCATTGATGACGACTGTGTCGTCTATCTTCATGTAAACACCATCATCAGCATACAGATAGAACTGTATGTCTTGGCTACCTGTGTCTGGTATGGTGATGTAGCCATAGAAGTTGACTATCACTCTTTCATTCCTGCCCGAGTCTAATACATAACCACTACCCCAATTGTAATTCAAACTGGTAACTGTGCCTGTACTCAATACTGTGGGATATGTTAAACTACCACCGTTGCCTGGGAAACTTGGTCTGGCACCTGTGCCGGCGTAGGTCTTGTAGGTCAAATCTGCCAATGCTTGTATAGGTAATAATAATAATAAAAATAATATACTACTGTACTTGAATAATGTCAATTTCATTTTGTCCATCTCCAAGTTGGTAATCTCTGTAAGAAAAGTCAAGTTGTTGCATGTTAACATTGTAACCATACTGTTGGTCAAGTCTCAGTTCAAAAAAGTTACCTAATCCGTCATCGCGTCTTATTACCCAGTCAGGGTTTTGATCGTATAATTCAATTCCAGTCTCTGGATCTTTACCTAACTGAATACCTTGTCGCCTTTCATCAAGTGCACCACGCATAAGTCTTGCAAGTGCTTGATTTATTTGATCTAAAATGTCAGCCAGAAAGTTATGACCTAAGAAGTCTATGTCCAAATCAGTCATCCAAAGTCCTTTTTCACTTTCTGCAAAATAATTTGTATTCAACTCATCAAAATCTAAAAAGTCGATACCTAAGAAGTCGCCTAACGCTCTAACCCTTTCATATTCTTGTTGTTCGTCAGCATATACAGGTTTGCGTAGAATTAACATGTTATTAATTATAAGCATACTTGGATCTAATAAAAGAGGTTTCAGTGGAGCACTCTTTGGAGTGTTAACCGAAGTAACTTGGAAGGCTTGATTCATGATAACTGTACCCACATCAGACTCCACTGAAATTTCTCCTACTACACATATCCCATTAGTCGTACAACTGGGCAGTAGGATTACCATAGTGTTACCTGTTTCGTCTACAGTCATGGTAAAATCTGTTCCTCTAACACCAATCACTGCTGTTGGTGTTTTAATTTTGACATTCTGTCTTGAATTCTTTGCGATTTGTCCAGACGCATAACGTACAGTACCAAGTGATGCTTTCAAACTCAGTGCTCCTGTCTTTGTATTTGGATCATAAACAAAATCGTCTATTACTAATTTACTATGTGGAGTAACGTCAACTCTTGTCTCGTCAATAAATTGAATAACTGTTGCTCCCATCTGTGTTAGAATTGTGTCCATACTAAACACATCGGTGTCCTGTTCACTCTTTACTACTTCACCCTCTTGCCTTTCAATCACTGCGTTACCTTCTTGTTGGATAACGTCACCGATTGAATTGGCAAGAGCCGATGAAATACTTGAGACGAGGAATAAAACTAAAACACCTAACTTCAACATACGTTAATCGCTCTGCGTTATGTTGATAGCCGCGTTATCACCACTTGTTGTCAAATCAATGATGTTGTCATATATACCTGATTGCGATATAACTGTTAATCCTGCATCACCAGTATGACTGTGTGTTAACGTATGGCCGTTAGTATCTCCGTCACCAGTTTGTGTGTAGGTTGCTGTATTACCTGCACTACCTGATGCATTAGAAACGTCTATGTCTGCTATTGCACTTGTACCGTTTACTGTTAGTGTGATTGTTTCCGCCGCCGCACTTGCTACATCTATTGTACCAGTGAAACTTTGTGCATCTGCACCTTCACCAATATTTACATTGATGTCTGCACTTGATCCAGTTACGTCAATACTCATACTTACAGTTTCACAGTTTCCTGCTCCTGCACTATCACATAGTAATGCCACATCGTTACTGTCACCAGTAAGATCAATATTACCTATGTAAGTTGTACCTTTAATTATTGCTGATACTACGTTAGCGCCACCAACTTGATCAATGTTAAAAGTCATTGAGTTACCTGTTAGTACTATCCCTTGTGATGATGTACCTGCAACGTTATTTGTCCCGTCTTGTGTTATGTCCAAATCTAAACTGTTACCCGATTGTTGAATATAAATGTCATTCGCTTGTACTGGTGTTAAGAAAAGTAACATACTGGCAAACAGGATACTTCTTAATGAAAATGCTTTGTTCATCTTCTTTCTCCTATGTTAGTTGTTTCTTTGTTTACTTCCTTCTTTCCTTCTGTGCGTAGTCTTTCGTACTTAAATTGGTCTACAGCAACATCTGATGGTATACACAGGTTGCCTTCTGAACAATATAAAGTCTTGCCCGGCCATTTTTTAAACGCCTCAATGTCTGGTAATGGGCGGAGGTTTGGAATAGACATGTTAACTTTAACATCCTTCTTCTTAAACTTCCAAAGACCATTTGCTTCTCCCCTATTCACTAACTCTACTATAGCCGCCTCGATAGCCGCTCGAACTGCATAGTTAGTTGGTTCATTGACTGCTGAACCGGCTTCTATTTCAAGCGCCTTTGTCCCTAAGTCAAGAAACCTAAATACGTCTGCTCCAGACGCATAAGATGCAATCGTTTTTTCAGTTGCTACACTTAATAATACTTCACCAGTTTGTACACTCACGATACGCATTGCTACTGTTACTTTGTCTGTTCGGTACTGTGTGTTTGCGCCAATACCAAAGTATCTTGCGCCAGCACCGCCACTTGTAATGTTACTATCATAACCAATAACACCACCTTCTAAAAGTAACCCTGCAAACTTCATGGGCTTTAATTTATTATTGCCCTCTTTGCCTTCATATATTTCCCTTGTTGATCTAATTAATTGCCTCTCTTTTACTAAATTTTCTAAGCCTACTCTTTCTAAAACGGTAAACCAAGTTCCATTACCTACTTCTTGTAATCCACTTATAACCCAAACTTCAGCACCTTGTGTAACTGCTGAACTTAACTGTGAGAATTTCTCACTTGGTTTACGCTGTCCTGTTTTATCAGTAAATCCATATATTGCTATAGTGATCTTTTCACCATCTAACTCTGGAGTTCTTTTTAATATGTTTTCAATAGGACTTCTAATTACTTTTGGGTTTTCGATCATAGAATCAGGCATAGTGGTTACACACCCGGTCGTGAGGATCATCGCCAACAGTATTGTTATTATCCTAAACATGTTATTAAAACCCAAACCCGCTTAATGGAACAACGATTTCCGTAGTAGTGCCGTCCTCATTTGTAATTGTTACAGTAATAGTATCCGAAGTAGTATCTTTTAACCAATAAACTGTAGCACCTTCAATGGTTGCTGTTCCTGAGTTGGCACCGTCATCGGTAAACATATTGTCTACTAACTGTTTACTTAACTGTGCATAAATTCTTGACTCCACGTTATTAAGAAACTTGGCAAGAGTTGTTGACTCTGCTTCACGTTTGGCTTTGGCCGCTTCAGCCGCCGCTTTTTCCTCTGCTTCTTTCTTACGTTGGAATTGTAATTGTTCTATAGAAAGCACGTGGTTAGAATAACCTTGCCCTGAGAACGAAGGATTTTTAAATTCAAATGTCAGATCGCTTGCCACCGCAGACGGTGACGTTGTTAGGTTGAGTAATCCCAGTAATAGAACTACCCCTGAAATGGTAAATTTTAGCATTAATTGCCCTCCATATGTATTTACCGGTCTCCGGCCCCGATTTAACCAGGTACAAAAATTTGACGGTCACATTAATTTGTTACGTTTAAATGTTGGTTTTTTGACGGTCTGACAAATAAATCAGTACATAAATATGTATATGAAATACATAACTCACTGGGCAACTGCATTATTCACTTTAGCATTTCTTACATTCTACGGATATTCAGATCCATATGTTAAACAATTACTAAGATTAAAGAGTTTTGATGTTGTTCAACAGTATGATATTCCCGTGGTTAGTGAAGATATCGCTATACTTGAGATAGATGAGAAGTCAATTGAGAAGTATGGACAATGGCCTTGGAAACGTTCAGTACTTGCTGAAGTTATATGGAAGTTACGTGAGTCGGGTGCAGGAGTAATTGTACTACCTATATTGTTTTCAGAAGAAGATAGACTGGGTGGTGACATAGAACTTGCTCAAGCAATAGCCGGAAACGCTGTTGTAATTGCACAAGTAGGAACAACACAAGCAAACAAGAACGCTGTACCAAGAGGTGTTGCTAAGATAGGCGATCCTATGCCTTGGTTGTTTACATGGCCAGGTATGTTAGGACCAATAGACTTATTAGGAATGAACGCTGACGGGGTTGGTGTTGTAAACACTGTACCAGAGATAGATGGTGTTGTACGTAGAATGCCACTTATAATGCGTGTAGGCGATAAAACATATCCTGCTATTGCTATTGAAACTATTAGAGTTGCTGTTGGAGATCCAAGTTACCAAGTTAAAACACAACAAGGTGGAATCACAGCAATACGTATTCCAAAGTACGCAACAATAAAAACTGATGCTAACGGACGCATATGGTTACGTTGGAACAAACAATTTCCAACATATAGTTTAACAGAAGATGATTACACACAACTTGCAGGCAAGACTGTTATTATAAGTCCAACAGCAGAAGGTCTTAACAGTATCATTGCTACACCTAACGGAGAACGCTACTCACACTTGCTAACAGCCACAGCATTGCAAACAGTTATTAATGGAGATACTATTGTACGTTTTGATTATGCTACGTTTGTAGAGTGGGCAGGAACTGCTTTACTGGGTCTTATAATCATCTTAATGGCTCTTAAAACACCGTATTGGCTTGTAGGTACTGTTATAGTTGCTGTACCATTAAGTGCTGTGTATGGAGCATATTTTGCGTTTACAAGACACCTACAACTATGGGATTGGAGTTGGATTGTTATAGTAACAACTATAGTTGGATTCCATGCAGTGTTTAATAGATTTGCAAAAGAGTTTTTTGAGAAACAAGCAATCAAGAAACAGTTTGCAGGATACGCATCACCAACTGTTGTGCGTATGCTACAAGAGAATCCTGCACTGATCAAAGACGGTATGAAGAAAGAAGTTTCAATTTGTTTCTCAGACCTAAGAGGCTTTACACCACTTGGTGAATCATTTGGCGATGATGTTAAAGGCCTAACAAAAATTATGAATGAGTACATGGACGCAATTACGCAACCAGTACTTGATGCTGATGGTATGATTATTAAGTACATTGGCGATGCAAGTATGCATATACATAATGCACCAATAGATGATCCTGAACACCCTAAAACAGCAGTTCGTACAGGATTGAATATGTTAACAGCAGTGGAGAAATTTAATGAAAAAATCACAGCAGAAAGAAGACCACCAATTGGAATGGGGGCCGGCATTAATACAGGACTTGGCTATCTTGGAGAAATGGGTAGCACCGCAAGACATTCTTACGATGTACTCGGAGACGCAGTCAGTACCGCCGCAAGAATTGAAAGCAAATGTAAAGAATACGGATGTTTGCTCTTAGTAGGCGAAAACACATATGAAGCAACTAAAGATGATTTCTTTTACTTAAAGGTAGACGATCTACAAGTTAAAGGTAAAAGCGTTGGTCTTG
>Ga0302114_10002493_pt1 | contig 11840 bp, 7 predicted proteins | sample AG5_Surface_MG_FD_203107 | JGI IMG/M metagenome (GOLD analysis project Ga0302114, IMG submission 203107) | Marine microbial communities from Western Arctic Ocean, Canada - AG5_Surface | ecosystem: Environmental > Aquatic > Marine > Oceanic | place: Canada: Western Arctic Ocean | collected...
TAATCGCGTTCGCGTCGTTGTTTTTCGCGTACACGCGCGAGACCGCGTCGATGGCTTGCTCTTTAATTTTCGTCTCCTCGTTCATCTCCGTCGTCGTCTTTTTCTTTTTCTTCTTTTCCTCCTCCTCTGCACCCGTGGAAGAAAATATCACCAAACGGTACTGCTCGATCGCTTTTTTCCCGTTTTGGTCAGACTTTTCCAGATCTCTCGCGAGTTGAAACTGAGCGCGCATGTCTTCCAAAAGCGAAGAAGACATTATTACTATTATTATTAGAAAGAAAGAAAGATCCAGAGAGAGAGAAACTACTGCTTCGAAATCTCCTCCTCGAGCGTTCAAAGTGTTTTTTTGTTCACGCTTAATAAGGCGTCGGTTTTTATAATAAAGCGACGAGATTGCTTTTTCCTTCCTCTCTTCTTCCTTCTTTTGTAATTAGGGCTGGACACCCTAAATACAAATTCATGGTTTTTCCTCCCTTTTTTTTCGCAAAAGTTTTGGAGTTTTGGTCGTTGACTACTTCTTAAACGACACAAAGCGCACGCGAGAGAGCGAGAGAGAGCGAGAGACTTTTGAGGAAGAAGAGGAGAAAGAAGTCAAATGACAGACGTGGCATCAACGTCATCATTGGGCGCGATGTTGAATAATACGAGTAATAGTAATAGTAGTAATAGTAGTAAGAAAAAAGTGGTTCCAGTGCGACAATACTTGGACGAATCCGTCGTCCCGTGCTTGCGAGAGGCGATGAAAGAGCTCGTGAAAGTTCGACCGGAAGATCCGCACGAGTTTTTAGCCAAGTATTTGATGAAACACAATCCAAATCAGCAGCAGCATCAACAGCAGCAGCAACAGCAGACGACGACGACGACGGGGCAGAAAATGAGCAGCATTTTGGAGAACAACGCGAGCGATAAAGCGGCGGAGAAGAGCAACGATAAAGCGACCGAAGTGGAAGAAAGAAAAGGAGAAGAAGAAGTCCAAGAAGAGAAGAAAAATGAAGGAGAGGCGTAGATATTGTAACCGTTATCGGTTTTGCTTGTACAACACTATTATTAATACACGTATTTGTCTCGCTCGCTCGCGTTCGTTTGGTCAACCGCGCGAGATATGCTCGCGGCGCGTTGACTTTTCCCTCTCGCTTTTTCAGCGCTAGCTATTTTCGACGTCTAAACCCCTAACTCGTGTGTCCTGAGTCGATGTCAACTGTCTGTCTTTCAACCCTCGTTTCGTTCGCTCCGTTTGCTGGAAATGAGTTCGGTCTTTACACAAAAACGGCGCGTATTTCGGCGGGGTAATATTCGAGAGATTTTTCTTTCTCGCGTCCACGTCGCGAGAGTCTATCAGCGCGTCGTAATTTGGACAGTGGAACCACACGAGACTTAATCTGCTTTCTTCTTCTTCTTCTTCTTCTTCATCTTCTCCTTCTTTGTTACTATTCCTATTAAGAATGACTCTGTGTCTCGTGCTCTTATACTCTCCGTTCGTCCACGCCATGAGAACGTCGCCAACGTTGACCAACATCGCGTTCGGAACTTGAGGAACGTCAATCCAATGACTTTCTCCCCGCGCACCTCCTTCTTCTTCTATTAAAATCTGTAACCCATTTGGACCACGCTCGTCGTCAAAAAATAAACACGTAAAATCCGTCGGGTCAGTGTGTGCTCGCACGAGTAAAGCGTCGTCCTCGTCCTCGTCCTTCTTCTTCGGCGTTCTTTTCGCGCGACTCACGTCGTAGCGCAACGCGACTAAATTCGTCACGTGCTTCCTCGATCTCTCCACGAAATACTCCTCCTCCTCTTCTTTCATTTTCAAACTCCTCGCGAGCAATCGTAGCAATTGCTCCGAAAACCGCTCCATTTCTCGATATAAACTCGAATACGCCTCTTCGAACGCGTCTTCTTCACCTTTCTCTTGTGTGACTCCAAAAACATTTCGAGGAAACGTATTCTCGCAGTCAAAAAACAACGACCGTTTCGAGTCGTAATACGGATCCTTTGACCCTTCGTAGCTTTCCAATAATCTCCCGCAGCTAAACTTCTCGTGAAACTCTGGTTTTCTCACCGCGTTTTCCGTGCCATTGATAGGAACGTATCCTTTCTTCAACGAGAAACATCTCATCTTCGTTTCCACATCGCGTCGAAAGAACGCGTCGCATACTTTACGCGCTCGTCTCGCCTTTTCGAGAACAGAAGGAACGCCCGTGGCGTAGAAGAACCCGGAACGTGCGCACGCTTGGCTGAGTTTTTTAGAGAGGCTTTCGGAAGAGGAGGAGGAAAAATCTAGGATTGGGACGTCGCAGTCCTCTTCGTCATTCATTCGGTTGTTTTGTGTGCGGTATTTCCCAACATGTAGGAAGTAGTTATTCTCAAAAATATGTGTACAGCGTTGAAGTAAAACAAAGAGAAATGTCAAAACCTTATTAACGCCGATCGGTTTTCCCGTTCCCTCTTTTACCGGAGAACAAGTGTTTTGGCATTTTGGTGACGATAACTCTGTCGCCTTCGCCCGAGCGCGCTTTTTTACTCGATTTCCTTTGCGCCAAATCGGCCAACCGTTGCGCTTTGATGTTCGCTTCGGCGTTTTTGAGACCGGAACCGCTCGCGGGCGTTTGGGCGACTCTTTTGGCGACGGATTTGGAACGCGAGCGCGAAGAGTGGGTTCGTTTTTTCTCCACGCCTTCCATGTCTTCGTCCACGTCGCCGTCTCCTCCTTCTTGGAATCGAGAGGAGGACCGTTCGCGTTTTCGGCCTCGCGATTGACTTCGCGCTCTTTCCACCGCCTTGTCCGCGTCTAATCCCATGCTCTCTAACGAGTCTTTCATGTTTCTCGTCGTGCGTTTGCCTTCCGGGTCCGCTTTCGAGGCTGGAATCTTCGACGAGTTCCCGGCGACGGATTTCTTCCGTCGGTGTTCCGCGACTAACTTTTTCCTTCTCAGTTTGATTTCTCCCAACAATTGTTTTTCTTCCTCCGTCAACGGCGCTTCCTTCGGTTCTCTCAAATGCGCTTCGGCCTCCCATTGTTTCTCCAACTCCTCCTCTTCGCGTTCCAGCTCGGCTAACTTGGCCTCGATTTCCGGGTCGATGAAATCCGCCACGTTTTTCCCGTTGTAAATTTCCGGAACGACGTCGTACTTCCACTCGTCGTTCGCTAACAAATAGTGCTTGTTGAAATCGGCGGAGTAAACACCCGCGCCGCCGTTTTGCTCTTGTAAATCTTTTTCTGTGATGATTTTCTCACCTCTCGCTTTTCTCGCTTTCATTTCTTCCAAATTCGCCGGTATCGACGGCGGTCTAGACTTTGAATCCCTCGCTTTCGGTTGCGCCACGTGCAATCGATTTAAAATATCCCCCGCTCTTCGACCGGCTAACTTTTGTTCCACGCGCATCGCCAACAACCGATCGCAGCACAAATTTTTCACGTCTGCGACGCCATCTTCGCTCAGCGTGGACATCGTCGGTAACTGTTGGTGCTCGCCGTCGTCCTCACCGAGCTGCAACGTTGAAGGTCCCGCGACAAACTTCCTCATGTCCTCCAACAACTCTCTGTCCGACTCTTTCAATTCTTCTACTTTCGCCACGTCTGTTTTATTCAAAGCCACCACCAACGGTTTATTCGCAAACAAAGGCGCAATGGAGTGAAATAAATCCGACTGTTGCTTAATAGTAAACCCACACTGCTCGGAAATATCTACGACGTACAAAACCACGGCGCGTAAATGCGCCAAAGCGGTGATCGATTGCATCTCAATCGTGTTCCTCTCGTCCAAAGGTCGATCTAAAATCCCCGGGGTATCCAAAACCTGCCACCTCAAATACTTATAATCCGTGTGCCCAACGTATATACTTTTCGTCGTAAACGCGTACGGCTGCACCTCCACGTCCGCTCTGGTCACTTTATTCATAAACGACGACTTGCCGACGTTCGGATACCCGCACACCAAGATCGTCCGCGTGTTCGGATCGATCGACGGCAATCTCGACATGTGCTGTCTCACTTGCTCTAAATACGCTAAGCTCGCCGCGTGCTTCTTCATCATCGTGCACATCCTCCCCATCGCGGCTCTTTTCAGTTGTTTGCATCTGTACAGTGAATCCCCGTACTTTAAAAGCTTCACGTAATCTTTGCTAATTTTATCGATTATATTTCTCGCCGTGTTCAACTGCCCCAACGCTAATTTGTAGTGATCCTTATCGTACAAAACGTTCAACAAATCCGAATAAAACGGGTGCACGTCGTCCACCCTAGGGAAATCCTCCAATATTCTCGATAACTTCTCGTGCCAACTTTGCTGAGTATATTTCACTTTCCTCATGTAAAACTGGCGAATTCTCGTGATGGCGTAGCCTCGGTGGATGACCGTCGGTGTTTGTCTCTGCGTTTTGGAGAGGACGATGTCGATGAAATCCTTCGCCGTCGGGACCGTGGCGATCTTTTTGAAGTTATACTGAGACATATTTTTGTTGTCTGCGCACAATAAGTACTACCACCTCTTCTTCTTCCGACGATCAGCTCAATAATCGAGACAGAATACGTGCGTTCTGCGTGTGTTTAATAGTGCAAACACTTCGCCGCCGCCAAAGAGTTTTTTGCCGTCGGTGTCGTTTTTTTTGCTTCAAGTTTAGGGTTTATTTAGAACCCTAAACGAGACGAGAAAATTTTATTCCTTTTTTGTACCGGGGAGTGTTTAGTTTATATTCCTTTTCCTTCCGTAGTGCTTTATCTACTACGAGTACGAGCACTCTCCTCTTGAAAGAAAGATCGACGGAAGAGGTGACGATGACAGAGACGAACAACAAGAAAATTCGGGTCGGGATCAACGGATTCGGCCGCATTGGCCGCTTGGCGTTTCGCTTGGCGTTTGAGAATGACGATTCACGTTTGGAATTTGTGCACGTGAACGAAGGCGTCGGGAGCGGGGAGTCCTCGGCGTATCTCGCGAACTGGGATAGCGTGCACGGACCGTGGCGAGGATGCAACGTGGAGTTTGACGAGAAGACGGAGACGATGACAGTGGTGAAAGAAAACGATAGAAGTGGTTCGAAGACGACGACGGTCATGACGTATTCGCAAAAGATGTCCCCAGGGGAAGTGGATTGGAAATCGAAGGGAATAGAAATGGTGTTAGAGTGTTCGGGGGAGTTTTTGACGAGAGAGAAGTTGCAGGCGTATTTCGACCAAGGCGTGAAGAAAGTCGTCGTCAGTGCGCCGGTAAAAGATGCGAAGAATCCAGTGTTGAACATCGTGTACGGCGTGAACCATTCCGAGTACGATAAAAATGTGGACCACATCGTCACCGCGGCGTCGTGCACGACCAACTGTTTAGCGCCAGTGATTCAAGTTATTTTAAAAAAGATTGGGATCGTCAGAGGATCGATAACGACTATTCATAACGTCACGAATACGCAAACGATCGTGGACGCGCCAAATAGTAAAAAATCGGATTTGCGAAGAGCGAGGAGTGGATTGGTGAATTTGGCGCCGACGAGTACCGGGAGCGCTACGGCGATAGCGTTGATCTTCCCGGAATTGAAAGGGAAGTTGGACGGGTTAGCGGTTAGAGTGCCTTTAATCAACGGGTCGTTGACGGATATCGTGTTGGATTTACCGAGAGATGTGACCGTGGAGGAAGTGAACGGATATTTGAAAGAAGCGAGCGAGAACGAGTTGAAAAACATTTTGGGTTACGAGACGCAACCGTTGGTGAGCACGGATTACATCAACGATAAGAGAAGTTCGATTATTGACGCGTTATCGACGAAAGTTGTGGACAAGAGACACTTGAAGATGTACGCATGGTACGATAACGAGTACGGGTATTCCGCGAGAATGGCTGATATCGCGAATATGGTCGCAGAATCGATTCTGTAAATAAATAATACACGTCATTTTTAATCGTCGGTTGGTCCCGCGCTTAAGAAAAAACGCTTCAAAATCTCCAACACGCCGCCTTTCTTCTTCTCTGGTGGCACGTACGTTCCGGATTTCACTCGCAACTTTTTTTTTATCGTCTCTCTTTGCGCTTTCGTCAACGTCGTCCCTCTCGAGTCCAAATTTTCCTCTTTCAACTTCTTACTATCGTCCCCGTAATACCTCCCCGCGTCCACTTTCATTTTTCCATCCCTCGTGGGCAACGAATCTCCTTCCGATTCCAGAATATCCACCGTCGCTTGTCGAATCGCCTCCTTCTTAGGACCGCACGGCCGTTTACTGGTCAAAAACTCATACGCCGCATCTAAACTCTCAAATCTATCGTCCGTCCAATACAAATACGCAATCACCACCGCTGGACTCCTCCCCATCCCAGCCGTGCAGTGACAATAAATCACCTCCTCATCCGACCGATTCATCATTCGGTCGAACTCACTCGCCGCTTCCGGTAACTGCTCTCTCAGCGAATCGAAGCTAAAATCGACGATCGGTTGTCGATACAATCGCACGCCCGCCTTCTTCGCTTCCTCCTCGCGCTCGCCAATGTTCACCTTCCAATACTCAAAATTCCCATCTTCTTGCGTGTTAAACAACACCGTCACGTTTTCCTTCTCTTCAAGGTATATAATCGACCCTTTCTCCCACGGTTGCGTCCCGACTAATATCGAATCCGTGATCTGGTGGTAATACAAGCCTTTCTCGTGTTGATATTCAAACGGAGAGGCTGAATACGCTTTCATGGCTTCGTTGTATTTATCTTCTATGTCGTTGTTGTTGTTGTTGTTGTCATTCTTTTGCTCTTCATCGACCCCTGCGCGTAAAGAGGAGGAGGAAATGCTCCTTCTCGACTTCTTATCGTTTCGCTTCGCGCCTCCGCTGCTTGTGCTGCCAGAACAGAGCGCTGCTTTCGAGGAGCACTTCGGGAAACATTTGGTCGGCGGCTTTGACTTTGATGACGACGACGAGTGAGATGAAGAAGAAGAAGACGCGAAGGAGGAAAGTACCCGGGCAACGGAATGTTGGGAACGGTACGACAGGTGATGATGACAATGCGCCGTCGTCGTCGTCGTCGCACAGTGCATGATTGTTCGTGTTGTGTACAAAAAGCGCGTGCCAAATTGTGAAAATTAATAACCCGTTTTAAAAAACCTTAACGTCGCCACGCTTTCCCTTCATCAGTAGTAAACGAGACATCGTATTATATTACTAGTATATATAATTAGTAGTATTAAAACTTGAACTTTTTGCTGCTACTTTTTTTACCACTTCCGTTCGAGGCGTCGGCGTCCGCGGTTTTCCGTTTCTGTTGCCGAGCGTGGTCTTTGACCATATCGGAGAAGTCTTCGCCTCGGAGCGCGGAGACGTCTTTTTCTTTTTGCTTTTCGAAGACTTTGCGCAAACCTTCTTCGTCGAGGTGTTCGAGATCCTCCGGGGCGATGGCTACGTCGACGCCGGAACCGATGGTTTTCTTTGACGACGCTGCCGCTCCGGAGACGTCGTAGATGCGTTCGGAACCCATGAGCGCGGTGCCGATTTTGGCCTCTTTTTCGCCGAGGACTTTGTAGAGTTCTTTCGGTTCGTCCTCGCCAGCCGCGGTTGTGGTGGTTTTGGACGAGCGTTTGCGCAAGTCGATCGATTCTGGTTCATCCGCTTCCTCTTCTTCCTCTTCTTCTTCTTCTACTGCTACTTCTTCTTCCTCTTCTACTTCTTCCTCTTCCGCTTCTTCCTCGTCCTCGGATTCTTCCTCGGATTCGCTCTCCTCGTCGTCTGATCCCAACTCGCCAAAAAAGTGATCACCTTTCATGACTGGTTCGTCGTATTTCGTCCTACCCGTCTGCTTCACCGCGTTTATACCAAACACGTCGCCGTACAAAGCTCTCCCGTACTCGTCCACGGGCGGTTTACCCCATCCTCCGGGGTGGTATCCAAACTGCGCTCCTTCCGGAATCGGCGCCGATAACCCAGGAATCGGTAGCTTTGGGTACGCCGGCGGTGGCCCATACCGTTGCATATTAATCAACCACGGGGGAGGCCCGTTGTTCCCGTCAATCCCTAAAGCCGCTTTTAACTCGTCCGACAAGTTGCCCGGTTTCCTATCGCCTAACGAAATCTCGTACTCTTTGCCTTCGAAATACAAGTCTCCCATCTTCGTCATCTTCGGTTTCGTTTGAAATTTAAAAAATGCATCGTGCATGACTTGATAGTCGATGTCTATCCGACCCAATTTCGCAGTTTTCGTGTCTTTCACTTTCGATTTCAACGATTTCTGCTCCTCTCTCTCCGCGTACGAGTCTCGTAACTTCGCAATCCCGGTCGCCTCGATAAACGCCGGCAACTTAAACGGCGGCTTCTCTATCCCTCTCTTCCCGGCTAAAAACGCTCTCTTTTGACTCCAATGTCTCGGTACTGGCACCGCGTTTCTGCTCGCTTTAATGTACACCAGAAATTCCGGATCTTGCGCCGTCGTGTCCCATATTTCCACCACCTCCGGTTTCTCACACACTCGTTTCAAGTCCGCTATTTGTAACTTTTTCATCTCTTTTCGTTGCTTTCGGGTTAATCCGTCCTCGGGGTTGTTTTTCTCGTCGTCGTCTGAATCCGCATCATCGGAAGACGAGGAGGAGAACTCATCATCAACTTCTTTCTCGTCGTCGTTGCCGTTCTTCTTCTTCTTTGTCTTCTTTGTCTTCTTCTTTAACGTCTTCTTCTTTTCCTCATGATGGATTCGATCGTTTTCCAATGTCTTCTCCCCGTCGTTCGCCGGTTTCTCCACGAACGCCTCGAACACTCTCCGCATCTCATCCGAGACGTCCGCATCTAAGATCGTCTCCAACGGCGCGGCCACGTACTCCACCTCCACCGTCGGTGTTCCTTTCCTGCTCTTCTTTTTCTTCTCTGTCGTCGTCGTCTTTGTCAAAGCCGCCAACGAAGAAATTTCATTCTTCTTCTTCTCCTTTGCGAGCTTCTTCTTCAACCGGCGCTTTTCCGCCACGCCCATGATGTGAAGAAGAAATACTATTAGAGAGGAATAATTTCTCTCTGATCTCTCTTATTCTCTCTTTCTGCTTCTTCTGCTGCTCTTTATAATAAGCGCGCAAACGTCTTTCTCGCGTGTGTCTTCCTCCTCAAAATCACGCTCATTTATTTAGGGTTTGTGTTTTACGAGAATTTTTCCTTTTACGAGAAACGCTTGTTTTTTAGTTCGAGAAAATAATAAACTGTTCTCTTTTTGACCACAAAATACGCTCAAACGACTGGAACGATGACGTGCAGAATGAAGACGACGACGTGTTATTCTTTCTTGCACTGGAAGCGCTGGCAGTTCTTTCGACATCTTAATTGCGTTTTTTTTTGTCTTCTTTTTCTGTTCTCGTCTGATAGTTTTGGAGTTCACGGACAAGAGGAAGAAAATACTGCGCAGCAGCAGCAGGAAGTATCGGCGTTTGATTTCTTACGAGAAGCATTGCAGACGGCGGCGGATGGTAGCGAGGAGAACCAGATTTGGAACATCGTGAGAGCGTTTGGAGAGAATTTCGGAGAAGGGAACGAGGAGTCGTGGGCGGTTTTGAAAGAAGCGTACGAGAGGATTGGACGGTTGAGGCAGACGGAGACGAGTGGTGAAAATACTGAACTCGACGCCGGTCGAGACGCGTTTTTGAGCCGGTTGATGCAAAGCGTCGCGAGTGGGAGTTTTGGCGACGGGAACTTGATGGAATCGTTCGCGCAAGCGGGAGGTGAAGATGGATTCTTTAGCGGAAGAGAGACCTTCTTAACGAGGATGTTGCAAGATGTCATTCAGTCCGGCGGCGCCGGAGAAGGCGCGGTTCTCGGCGACGGGACGTTTGCGAACCGTTTGATTGATAATTTGAACGCGGTTGAACCGAGAGACGCGTTGAGGTCTTTGATTGAAGCTATCCAGACGACATCTTCTTTTGCGAATAGCGGTGATCCTAATATCGTGCAGTCGCTTTCGGGAATCGACACTTCATCGTTACCTTTGTCGGATGAGATTCGGGCGGAGATATCGAGGCGCTTGCAAAGAGCCGCCGAAAAGTTCAATTTGACGCTGAGCGAGCCTGGTAACTTTACCAGCGAAGAGGTGCGATTGTTAGGCGAAAAAATCATTGAAGATGCCATTTTGACGTCCCAAAGCGATAGCGAAAGTACCTCGGTATCGTTCGAGTCCAATTTTGCACCGCCATTGAGAGAAGTATTTTTGAGTTTTTTCTCCGCGTCTTTACGGTCGTCGATGAACGCTACCACAAGTACTGCGGAAAAAAATCCTTCGGATGTGACGGTGCGCGCCGCGATACAAGACGCCATGGACTCTGCCGTGCGTTTCGGCTCTGACATTTTGTTCCTCAACGCCGGAAGAAACTCGACATCTGCGAATACCGACGAAGTCATGGCGTTATACGACCGTGTCATCGGTATCATGTCCTCCTCTCGCAATATCTTCACGCAAGTCCTCGCAGACGCCGCCGAGAAGAATACCGGCGACGACGGCGACCGCGAATCCGAAACTCTGCGTCGAGCGCAACAACTTCTCGAGGCGTTCAGAGCTTCGAACATCTGGAACACCGACGACCAAGTTCGAGAAATGGGCGGCGACGAGTTTTCAAACGCGGGACGAGTCAAAGACAGAATCGTATATCCACCGACATCTTCAAACAATAATCAACAGCAACAACAAACCGCCTCGAAACCTTCCGGCATCCTCAACGAACGCGCGAAGAAACTCCTCATCGCCTTCTCCGCGCTCTTCGTCGCTTTCTTCACCGCTATCGGCATTTTCAACCGATTTTGTTCCTCTTCCGCTAAAATGCGCCGCGTGAACACGATCCTCCCAGAAGCTCGCGATCAGCACGTCGACGAACAACCGTCTTCGAGAAGTGAAACGTACCGCCAGGCGAACAACAAGGAAGGCGTTCCCGTTGCCGAACCTACCGCCGAGGACAGACCGCTGACTCCGCCTCCGTCGCCCGAGACGAGCGAGCGCGAACAAAACAAAGAGACCACCACCACCTTCAAAAAGGAGACGACCACGTCGAACTACCAATTCCCCGTCCCGCGAAAATCATCTCTCGTTCGTCGCACGCCGAGCACGGGTTTTTGAAGAAGAGAAAGAAGAAGAGAAAGAAGAAGTGTTCGCAATATGTGTATTCGTGTTATATGTAAATTTTTCTCGAATTTTAAGGAAAACAAAAAAAAGTGAACACACAACACACTTTTGCGCATTACAAACACAAAAGAATAACTCTTTCGCACACTAAAAGGACACAAAAGATGCCTCGCAAACTGTTCACTCGAATGGATTTGGACGACAGAGACCCGGACGGCTTTAAATTCCCCTCGAAAAAGAACAACAATCCTCGAAAAGCATCCGAACCAACAACAACGAAACCTCCGCGCTTTGGGGAAAACGAGAAGAAGAAGAATAAAATGCGAGGCGGGATTCAGTTTCGAAACAAAGAAGAAGAAAAAGAAGAAGACGGCGAACGGGCGCAGTTCGACGCGTGGATAGTCGCGACGTTTTTCATAAACGAAAAGCGCGATGATGATAACGAGAATAAAGCCGTGCTCGCGGACCTTCGAGAACACGTTTTCAAGGAATTTAGACACCAGGATAAACGAGAGCGGTTCGAGGGGAGGAAAAAAGAGTTTCAGAATTTGGCCGTTGGTATGGGTTTTACGGGGTTTTCGGATCGATCCTTCGCTCTCGATTCGCGGAGAAGCGAGCGGGAGAGTAGTACCGCGAGTTATGATGGAGCGTCGCCGTCGCCGTTGGTCGATATTCCGGTACACGTGCGAGATATCGTCTTGAAAAAAGCAGGCGCGAGGGCGGCGGCGGCGATTGCGTGCACGTGTAAGGAACTCAGGGATGACGTGAGAGATCATAAGAAGCGGGCGACTGGGA
>Ga0302114_10002494_pt1 | contig 11836 bp, 9 predicted proteins | sample AG5_Surface_MG_FD_203107 | JGI IMG/M metagenome (GOLD analysis project Ga0302114, IMG submission 203107) | Marine microbial communities from Western Arctic Ocean, Canada - AG5_Surface | ecosystem: Environmental > Aquatic > Marine > Oceanic | place: Canada: Western Arctic Ocean | collected...
TCGATTGCAAAGAAACCGGCACGTGCGACATGAAAGAACAAGGCGTGTTTGAAACTATGGTTGGTAAGATTCAGCAAGTATCGCTCGCGACGCAAGTGGTGAAGATGATTTTGAAAATCGACGACGTGATCACCGCCGAGGCTGCGTATTAACTAAGAGAGAAGGAAAGGTGAGCGAGAGAATGTGTGAGAAAAAGAAAGAGAGCATAATGAGTAGTATTCGTGTTGTGTGTGTATATATCTTCATGCCACGTTAGGAGAACAGAACAAAAAGCAAGAAAAGCCAATCGATTTTTAACCACAAGTTGGTCCATTTTTTCGTATCTTTTTGTGACTTCTTTTCATCATCATCGTCACAACTCGAGAGACGCGCGAGAGAGAAAGAGAGAACATTTTCATCGTCAATCGTCGCATTCTATCGTCGCACAAATAATGTTAACCAAGAAAATATCCCAATCTCTCTCCTTAATCGTCCTCAATCCGTTCAACGACGGCAGCGGGAACACCATTCGCAAATTTTCCCGAGACGTGAAAGAGATACACGCGCAGTGTTTCCCCGAGGAACATCGATTCGCAAGAGAAGAAGAAGGATCGAGACGACGACAAAAAAGAGACGACGACGAGCGAGACTACCGAGGAGAAGAATTAGATGACGATCAGTTTTTCGACAGGTTGTGCGCGCTGCACGAAGAATCGGATCAGCTTTGGATTTTGTTGGTCAAGGAAGAGCCGAAGAAGAACAAAAAGGAGAAGAGAAAACGGAACGAGACGAACGCGGAGACGAGCGAGAAAAATCGAGTGTTCACGGAGAAGTTTTCCCCGTCAAAGTTGAAAAAACAAGTCGAGTCTGCGGTGATTGGGTTCGCGCAAGGGTGTAAATATACGGACTCGTGGTACGGCGTGAATATTGCAATCTCGAGAAAGTACCGCGGATTGAAATACGGGTCCTTGCTCATGTATTACGGACAGTTGCACGCGGCCAAGGATAATGTTTTCAAAGTGAGCGCGACTGCGGATGGGGAGAGGAAAAAGTTGGTTCGGTTTTACGAGAAACACGGTGCGGAAAGTGTCGTGGTGACGAACGAAACGAACGCGAGTGTGGGGTCAAAGAAGACGAGTTTGGTGAAAATTCAAAAGACGTTCGACGTAGAGGTTGCGGAGAGAGAGTACGAGGCGGCGGTGAGGGAGGTGCAAGACGATCGAGTGGAGGAGAGGTTGCGAAAGAGGAAAGAGATGCGGATGATAGTTCTAGCCGGGGGTGTCGCGTTAGTCGCGTTGGTTCGCTTCGTTGTGTGCAGTAGTCGGAAGAAGAAAGAAACGAGTAATCATAAATCCTTGCCATCCCGGTAGGGGATGATAATTTAATGCATGTACAATACGTAGACACTCTATTAAAGCTCGGCGACTTTCCAATTCTTTGGAATCTGAAACTCTTCTTCTTCTTCTCTTACTTCTTTCCTGTCATCTTCATTCTTTTGCGTTTCCACGCGGCGAACTTTTTTTGTCGCCCGCGTCGCCATCGGACTTCCTCCAAGCGCGCTCACCGTTTCCATCTCGACTTTACTCGATTTCTCTATCGAAACCACTCTCGGCTTCCCAGTTTCCGGATTCAACTCGGCTTTTAACCCTCGCTTCATCAACTCTTCAGCCTCTAGGATCTTGTCCGGCGCTAAAACTTCGATTTCTTTCCGTATCGCATCGTCTGCCTCGCACAAATTTCGCGTACCCCACAACGCCCACTCGCGCAAGAAAGGTTCCTCTTCGCATCCGTCCATGGCGCCGTCGTCGCCTTCCTCGCCTCGAGTGTGAGATAACACGACGGCAACGCCGCCAAGTTTTCGAACGTCTTCACACACTCTCGGACGTCTGTGGGAGGCGTTCGCTAACGTGGCTATGATGTCGACGCGATATCCGTTGTACGGTTTCACCGTCGGAAAGTTGTCGCGTACGAAATTTTGACCTCCAAACGCTTGGTCGTCGATTGGGAATTTAGGTATCTCTTCAGCCTTGGCTGGTCCTTTCGCCTTCATCGATTGGCGGCTTCCCGAGGGCGGATCTAACGCGATAATCATCCCAGCGAGAAGACGAGCGAGTCCAGTTCCAGCTAAGAACCCAACCGTATCCGGAAAATGCGGTGTAGACTCAATCTCGGAAATCGAACGCAAGGTAAACAAACACTCGCGCAAGACGTTTCGCTCGGCGAACCCCGCGTCGTCGTTTTTTGCATACTTTTTGCATGCTTTCGCAGCTTCCCTCGTCGTATCCAAAAGGAACGCCAGCACGGATTCTGGCAACACGTACGGGTGTTTGTCGTTTACCGTTTTACCATCAAAGCGGCGTGCTTTAACCGAAAGTATCCCCAAGAAGTGCAACAGAGTCGATTGCGCGTCGCAAAACGACACCGGTACCATCTTTTCGACTTTGGCAAAACAAGCCGTCGCATCCCCCCCGCACTCGCTAAACAAGTATTCTCGCAATAAAACTTCTTTCCTTCGTGCGTTTGCCTCCTCTTTTTCGTGCAGGTTCCGAAACATTGTCGGGAACCATTCCAAATCGACCACGCGCTCGACAATACATTCAACGTCCGCACGAGCCTCGTCCTCTTCTTCCAAAGTCCATTCGCGCGTCCATAGAAGTAAAGCGCCGAAGAAGTGTTGAACAAAGTCATAGCTGTTCACTAACTGTCTACCCGAAACACCTGCCCCGTAATCCACCCCGTAATGGCCTTGGTTTTTTACAGGTTCTACGCTACGCATGCTCAGTGCGATGAGTTTTGCCAACACCGGGCGCACCGCCGGCACAGTCCTCGGTAAATCCTTAAAATGCGGGTCCATTACGATTACCCCAACGATGCGATACGTTTTCACATAATCCGTCGCGCATTGCATCGCGTTGATCATCACGTACAAGGTATTTTTACATCTCACCACATCCTCTCTCGCGCGTAATCCTTGCCTTAAATACTCGCAAATCTCGTCCGATTCAAACACCTTACTCGCGCACGCTTCGTCCTTCACGCACAAACGCATCAAGCATCTGCACGCGTTTAAATGATCAAAAAAACGCGCCGTAGTCGCGTCTGTTCCTTTTAGATAATCGTGCACAGCGCGTACGTAAGAACAACTCGGTCCAGTATCCTTGATCTCGATCAACAACTCCTCAAAAAACTGACGACGACGATCCATCCTCGCATTTACCTTCCTCTCTCTTTCTCGGCGTCTAATCAATTAACACCGTTCTCTCGCTTTCTTCGTACTCGTTTTCGGACTGAAGAAATAACTACTCTTCGTCGTCGTCTTTTTCTTCGTAGTATTCGTGTTGTTAGTATCACGCGTTTTCTCGTCCTCCTCGTCTTCCTCGTCCTCAAACGCTCCTCCTCCTCCTCTCGAACTCCCGCCGCACCCCGGTCTCGCGGCGTACAACTCCTGCCACCCTCTCCCTAACGAAAACAATCCGCACGAATCTCTCGACCCAGCCGCTTGGTACCGAGGTTTCAATCGTTCCTGGAACACGGAATCGTCCGTCTGTTTCTCGTTGAAGCCTAAATACGAGAGAAAAGAGGATCCCGCTTCTCTTTTGTCCTCCTCCTCTGCCTCTTCCTCTTTTTCCTCCTCCTCTGTTTTAAAGCGTTGTTTTTGAGAGAGTATTTTCGCGTCCGAGAGCGAGTGAATGCCGCCGCGTTCCCACGTGCCTCCTTTATTTGCGTTGTTGTTGTTGTTGTTCTCGTGATTTCTTTCCATGTAAACAAAAGGTCCACTTCCTGCACGAATTCAAAAGGAGTTGTAATAAAGTTTACGACACACACGCGAGAAGACCGAAACGCTGTTCTGTTGAAACTGATCTCTCAATCTTCTGAACAAATGATCCTTGTGCCGTACTTGGTGTTTCAGAGCTTTCAACGATGCGCTGAACCCGTTCCTGTCTCTCTTAAACTCTCTCTTGTGTGTATAAAAGAGCAGTTGTGTGTGTTGTTTTCGAGTGAATTTTTCCCTTTTTTTCCTCCAAAAAAAAGGTTCGCGAGATTTCTCTTCAGAATTTTTCCATTCTTCTCGCGAGAGAGTAAGATGCATTTTCAAGTGGTGAACTGCCCGAGTCAGGTGTGCTATTCGTACTGCTACCACTGAGTTGTTGCTGTTGGTTTTGTTTTTGTCTTTGTCTCTCTTTGTCTCTCTTTGTCTCTCTCCCTACTAATCTCTTTTAAAGATGAGAGAATTGAATCTAAAACGGAATTGGAAATGTTGCCGCTCTGACGCTCTCGCAAATTCTCTCTCTTAAACCAATTGATGTGTGTATTACACGTTACATTAAACATAACAGGATTTGGCCCTAACAAACTGCGCGTTCGTCTCCCCATCGGAGTACTCCGAAAAATGTATCAACAGTCCGTACATCGAGCTGAACGACATCGTCCTCTTCGCGAAACCGCACGACAACATTCAACGAGGGCAAATTGGCTTAAACGGAGTGCAGAGGAAACACTTGCGCGTGAGCACCGGGGACGAGATTCAAGCGCACCAATTCCAAACACCCGGCACGTCGACCAGTGGTGGTAACGATGGAGAAAATGGTGATTTTAACGCGTTAATGATGACGATGGAGTTGGAATTCACGCGGCCGCAAGTTGGGCAAGTGTTGGTGCAAAACGGGAAGCACGAAGACGTGGACGCGAAGAAGATGCACGGCGTGATTTCGAGGACGTTGACCGCGCACGTGTTTACGGTTGGGCAAAAGTTTGCGATTGAGTTTTGCGGGAATAATTATTTAGTCACCGTTGGTGGGATATCGAACGATGTCATGCAACTCGTTGAAGGAGACGATGAGGTCGATGAACGAACATCTTCTAATAATAATAAAGTGAAACATCAGAGAGGTTTGTTTACGTCCTCGACGACGTTGATTTTCGAAAGCGCGGCGAACAGCGGGATTAAAATTTCCGGTCAGAAATCGAGCGTCATGAACAGCACTCTGTTCAAATCGAAAGAGTTTTCGTTCGAAAAGTTAGGCATTGGCGGTTTAGATAAACAATTCGAGGATATTTTTCGGCGAGCGTTCTCTTCGAGAATTTTCCCGCAATCAGTCGTGCAGAGGTTAGGCATCACGCACGTGAAAGGGATGTTGTTGCACGGACCTCCGGGTACTGGAAAAACCTTAATCGCGCGACAGATTGGTAAAATGTTAAACGGGAAAGAACCGAAAGTGGTCAACGGTCCAGAGGTGATGTCGAAATACGTCGGTCAGTCCGAGGAAAATATTCGAGCGTTGTTCGCGGACGCCGAAGCAGAGTATAAACAAAAAGGCGACGATAGCGAGTTGCACATCATCATCTTCGATGAAATCGACGCGGTGTGTAAATCGAGAGGCTCGGTAAACAGTGGAACCGGAGTTCACGACTCCATTGTCAATCAGTTACTCACTAAAATCGACGGCGTGGACGCTTTAAATAACATTCTCTTGATTGGAATGACGAACAGAAAAGATATGCTCGACGAGGCGATTTTGCGTCCCGGGCGATTAGAAGTGCACATTGAAATCGGCTTACCGGACGAAGCTGGACGAGCGCAAATCTTGAAAATCCACTCGAACAAAATGTCCGAAAATAAGTTTCTGAGTAAAGATGTGGACGTGTCAGATTTGGCGAAGAAGACGCAAAACTATTCCGGCGCGGAAATTGAAGGTTTAGTGAAGAGCGCGGTGTCGTTCGCGTTGACCAGACACGTCAACGTCGCCGACATCACCGCAGAAATCGACGAGGATAACATTAAAGTGACGAAAGAGGATTTCGATCGCGCGTTTAGTGAAGTTGTCCCGGCGTTTGGTGCAGCCACGGAAACGTTCGAGCGGTGTCGATTGAACGGCATGATTAGTTACGGTTCTCGATTTGAAAAATTGTTGGGCACGTCTTCGGCGTTGGTCGAACAAGTCCGAGTGAGCGAGAAAACCCCGAAACTCGCGTGTTTGCTAGAAGGAGGCGTTGGGTGTGGTAAAACCGCACTCGCGGCTACGTTAGCGATGAACGCGGAGTTTCCGTTCATGAAAATAGTCAGCGCGGATTCTATGATTGGACACAACGAGATGAGCAAAGTGCAAACGTTGGCGAAAGTGTTCGACGACGCGTACAAATCCAACTTGTCCTTGTTAGTTTTGGACGATTTAGAGCGACTGTTAGAATACGTCTCCATCGGCCCGAGGTTTTCCAACGTCGTTTTGCAAGCCTTGCTCGTACTCATTAAAAGACAACCGCCGAAAGGAAAAAAGTTACTCGTCATAGGTACCACGTCGAACAAACTCGTCTTGGACGACATGGGTCTCACCGACGCCTTCGACGCGACGGTCTCGGTCCCATCCTTAACCACGGACGAAGCCACTGCAGTCATTAAAGAAATCGAAGCCTTCCGAATTGAGGACGTCGACGCCGCGTGCGCCATGCTCGACCACCAAACGCCGATTAAGAAATTGTTCGTCCTTCTGGAGTTGGCGAGACACGGTCGCAGCGACCACGACGCCATGGACGACGCCAACGCCATAAGTCTGGACCGGTGGATCAACTGCATGGAAGATTTGAGCACTTAAAAGAAGAAGAAAGCTTCATCACAGTAATAGTCTTCCGTTTGTTATTGTTATATTTACATAGTCAATGTTGTTTCATTAAATATAGTACCTGAACAACAGGTGGTTCTCTCTCTCTCTCTACTCGTAATCCGATCGCTAATCTTTCGCTACTATATAGGAGTTTTTAGTACTCCAATGGTTTTCAGTGCTTCTTTGCCGGCTTCGGCGATGGTTTCACCTGATTGCAAAAATGAGAACGACGACGAGAACGCTGCTGTCAGTTTCCGAGAGATGACGAGAGAGAGAAACGAAAGATACAAAACTCGAGATGAGATTCCCCAACGCACAAAGAGCGAGAACAACAACAACACTAACAATAACAAGAAGAGCTAAAGACGTACCAAACTCCACACGCCGCTGACGACAAACCCGTAGGTAATCCCCGTGGCAACCGCACCGACGCGGACGAATCGCGCGAGAGACGATCCCGAATACGGTCCCATCTTGTGATGTGTTCTTTTTTCTGAAGTGTTTTTGAGTTGCCATTTCCCCCGAAATCTCTCCATTTTCAAAACGATGATGCGCGGCGTGACGAGCGTTGGTTTACGAAGAGCAGCGTCTCTGATCGCGGTCTCTACCTCCTCGAAGAGGGCGAATCGATCGCTTCTTTTTTGTCCTCGTTACAACAAAGGGAGTAGTGCTTTGAGCAAAAAGATGTCTTCGTATTCTTATTCGTTGTTTACGAAGAACACGACGAGTGGTTTTTCCCCGTCGGCATCGTCGTCACCGAGGAGGTTCGCACGGGCGAGTGATTTTGCGTATCATCAAACGTCCTCCTCCTTTTCCTCCTCCTCTTTTTCTTCCTCTTTTTGTACTCGTCGTCGGGGGAGTTTGAGCGTCCGTAAACGCAACACCAACAACGAGGCGAGTAAAGACGCGCAGATTTGGATCGACAGTTGGAAAACTGCTGGCGGTGGCGGCGGAGCATCGGGGGGCGGATTTGGAGGCGGCGGTGGCGGTGGCGGTGGCGGCGGTGGAGGAAACGGGAGCAGTAAAGCAACTAATCTGTGGGCGATGTATTTGTTGCTTTTGGAATCGAACCCGCTGGCGACGAAAATGTGGACCTCGGGCGCGCTCAACGCGTTCGGCGACCTCCTCGCGCAGTTCTTGTTCGAAGACGGCAAAAGCGTCGACGTGAAACGGACTTTGACGTTTACCTTTTTGGGCGCGTTTTTGGTCGGGCCGGCGTTACACTTTTGGTACGGGATATTAGGGAAGATTGTGACCGTCGGCGGTTCTCTCGGCGCGGGCGTGCGGTTGGGTTTGGACCAGTTGGCGTTCGCGCCGGTGTTTTTAGCGACGTTTTTAAGCGCTTTGTTCGCGATTGAAGGCAACACGGACAAGTTGCCGAATAAATTAAAACAGGATTTGTTTCCGACGGTCGTGGCGAATTGGAAGATTTGGGTGCCGTTCCAGTTTTTGAACTTTCGATTCGTGCCGGCAAATTTACAGGTTGGCGCGGCGAACGTCATCGCGTTGGCGTGGAACGTGTATTTAAGTTGGGCGAGTCATAAGAAAGTTCCGGAAGTTGTTATCGAAGGAAAGAATACCAAGAAGAAAGGAGGCAAGCGATGATGATATTGAAGGGGAAGTAGGATGAGTAGGATTTTGAGCTTTTTTTTGTTATTATATATATCTTCCAAGTTGTCTTAAAGTTGACTTAAAGTTGTCTGATATATATAATTTATATTCACATTTCGTGTACTATCGTCTACACATTGGACAGGGTTTCTTTTCCGTAAAACCCGTATTTCCCCAGTAAACCATTCTATTGATGCATTCGAAACAAAGCATATGTCCACAGTCTTTGAATGAAAGAAGTCTTTTTGTCTCATAACACACTGGACATTCCAACAGTTCTTGTTCGGAACTATTGTGTATCTCTCCCCTACGAAAATCACCAATGCGCATATCACAACCGGGACCGCAGAGACCGTGGAAAGTATCCAAAATATACCGAGGTGCCTTCTCACCACATTCATTAAAACATCTTGCTTTCAACGGCTTACAACACGGATATTCGCTATACGTCCATTTAGCTTTTCTTTTGGAGTGTTTCGCTTTTGGGGAGAGTTCCGGGATCGGGGAGTCATCATAATAGGTAGAATCGTTCGCACAGTAACCAAAGTGTCCTCGGTGTCCGCAAATACACTCTTCACGCACTCGCTCTTCCCACCTCCCATCTTTTATGGCTTTGTCCAGATCAATGCCTTCCAAATCCTCTTCGTCCCGTACGGTACCATCGATGGGATTGACATAGTAGTAATAACATGTACAAGAACACTGTTTAAGACAAGAACCGTCGCCATCGCACTTACCACCCCTGAGGGAATCAATCGCTTCTCTATTCGGGCACAATTTTCTGACGACTGGTGGGTCACAACATTCACAAAAATTTTCTGGTGAACACTCGGGGCAAGAATAGAATTCTTTACCGTGTGCAACACATTCAAAAGAGTAGTCTTTAGTCATGTATAAACTCTGAGATAATTCTGAAAAACTCTGAGAAAACCCGAAATAGGAGTAGCCCTAAACCCTAAACCCTAAAACTGCGGGACAACTATTTTGTTGGGACTAAGGGGCTATAAACCACGTGTGTTAATAGAGTTACTCAAAGGCACGTACGCAGTGCCACCTGTGTATATAAAACCTGTGTATATATATCTTCGAAATTGTCTTGAAGTTGTCTGGAAGTTGTCTGTGCCGGAATATATTTTGACCTTAAAAAAAGGGGTACTCCCTTAGTACTGCCTTACGAGTCTTACTGTCTTACGAGTACTCAAAACAAAACTGAAAATCCTGCATTTCCATCAGAAGTGTTCTCATGGTATTGGACAATTCAGCAAAACACTTTTCGCATTCTTCTCGATAAACCCCTCTCCCCAAACTGAAAAACAAGAAATACGACTACTCTTTCGTATCTTTGATCACTGTCTGTTGATGCATCTTGTAAGTGAGCACGACTTCGCTTTCGTCTCGTGAATGGTCAACGTACAGACAGTTGCGGAAGTTCCCAATATTGCTTTGAAAAGCAGCAATTAAAGCACTTCCCGTGATTGGATTCGTGGCGCATGCTATATTGTGTACATCCATTATACGAACCAGTGCTTTAATATCTGCATCGTGGGGGTGTGCTGATAATGGGTCAATGAAGAAGAATGCTGCTGCAACTTCGTCGTTTGTAACGAGACTACCAATTTCTTGGTCGCCACCCAAGGGTCCACTCGCAACTTTATGCTTGATTTTCAATCCTAAATTATTCTCTAGAACCGACCCCGTGCTGCCCGTCGTGACGATATTGACAGTTTTGAAGAAGTTGATGTGCTTAGTTACAAAATGTAACAAAGGAGCTTTCATGTGATTATGTGCAACTAAAGCGACGAGCCTGGTGTTCTTTTCTTGCATACTTTCTGTTCTTGCTAAGAAATTCTTTTTTGAAGTTATTTTGAGCAGGTTACTCACGCCATTTTTCAATATTCGTTTCATCTCGAGTGCGTCGATCATACCGTCATGGTTTTCATCGATAGTGTCGAATACTCGCCATAACTGTTCGCGATCATAGTTCATTAATCGAAGTTGATTTTCGCAGACGTCAAAAAAACGTGACTTATCCAATTTATCGCCTTCCGCGTCCGTTGTTGATCTCAACAGCTGCTCCGCTGTCATACCTCTGTCAAGAACGGATGACAGAAAAGCGTTCAGCGCGTACGAATCGTCGTTGTCCATTATTTTTCTTTTATCTCTAGGAAAAAATGAATTTTGAAGTGATGTCGTACGCGTTTGAATAGTGAGGTTATTTATTCGGGAAAAGATTCTATTTGTCGAAAAGACAAACTACAAAAAGAAGGAGAAGTACAGCAGAGAGAGAAAAGATATGTGCGCGTTATCCTCCTCTTCCTGCTCTTCCTCCTCATCTCGCGTGGTTTTAGTGGCGGGTAGCACTAAAACGAAGAAGACTTTTCATGATGTGTGTGCCAGGAGAAGGAAAGATGATGGGAAGACTTTGAGACGACGACGAAACCGATTGATGATGACGACGGCTTTTGCTGCCAATGGTGGGGAGAGCGGCGGGAATAAGAACAGCAACAACAACAGTCACCACCGAAACGGCCGAGGCTCGGAGACGTGGAAAAACAAGAACGAAGCGAAAGAAGAGTTTTCCGCGAAGAATAAAAACTGCGTCGTGGAAGCGAGACAGTTAAAGAAGACGCACGACGGGGAAAGATATCAGTTCGATGGCTTGGACTTTAGCCTCTCGGAGGGGCAAAAATTCGCCGTGGTCGGACCGAACGGATCGGGGAAGTCGACCTTGTTAGAAGTCATCGGAGGGAAAGAGGAACAGTTTCAAGGCGAGATGTGGCGGAGGAAGAACTCGACGTTCGTATTGGTCGAACAAGAACCGGAGTTTCAAGGGTCGATGACGGTGTTGGAAGCGTTGTACGCCGCGAATACGCCGCTGACGAACTTGTTGAAAAGATACGAGGAGATTACGAATAATAGCGAGGGAAGTAACGAGGAAGTACACAGCAGTGAATTAACGAAAGTCTTGGAAGAGATGGACGCGGCGAACGCCTGGGACGCGGAGAGACGAGTGAAAGAAACGCTGAAGAAATTCGGATTAGGACAAGAGTTTTTTCAGAAAACCACGGAGAAGTTATCGATTGGCGAGAAGAAACGGTTGGCGTTAGCCGCGGCGTTGATTGAATCGCCGGATGTTTTGATTTTAGATGAACCGACGAATCACTTGTCCGTAGAAGGCGTCGAGTTTTTGGAAACTGCTGTGAGGGAAAATAAAAAAATGGCCGCGCTGGTCGTCTCGCACGACAGACAGTTTATCGATAACGTGTCCACGAACATTTTGGAGTTGGACGGGTTCGGTGGTGGTCATCAACACGGATCAGGCGGGTATTCCTCTTATTTAGAAGGCCGAGAAAGGAGATGGCAAGCGGAAGCGAAAGATTTAGCGAGCGCGAAAAACACCTTACGAAAAGAAGCCGAGTGGATGCGAAGGCAGCCGAAAGCGCGATCGACGAAAGAAAAAGCGAGAATTGAAAGGTTTTATTCATTGAGTCAACGCGCCTCGGAAAAAGGGACGAAAGGGAAAACGTTAGATATTAGTACGGATGTAAAATCGACGCGAATGGGCGACGTTGTCGTTGAGTTCGACAACGCGATGTTGAAATTTTCCAACGAGAAGGTCATTTTAGACGGATTCACCTACGCGTTTT
>Ga0302114_10002499_pt1 | contig 11829 bp, 9 predicted proteins | sample AG5_Surface_MG_FD_203107 | JGI IMG/M metagenome (GOLD analysis project Ga0302114, IMG submission 203107) | Marine microbial communities from Western Arctic Ocean, Canada - AG5_Surface | ecosystem: Environmental > Aquatic > Marine > Oceanic | place: Canada: Western Arctic Ocean | collected...
CGTTGAGCACGATTGGTAAGTTTGTCGTCAAGAAGACCGTCGGTGAGGACGACAAGATCTTTGGATCTGTCACGGCGAAGGACTGCGCGGATGCGATTGAGAAACAAACTGGGAAAGCGTTGGACACAAAGGGTTTCGACGTTCCCGATATCTCCACAGTTGGTGTTTACGATGTTTCGGTGAAATTGCACCCGAAAGTCACCGGATCCTTCAAAGTTGACGTCCAAAAAGAATAAGAGTCGTGCACTCTCACACGTATTAGATTTTTGGTTAGCGCGCGACGGATGGGCTTCAAACGTCGTTTTCGCTCGCGAGAGAAAACGACGCGCGGTTCTAAACTCGTAGTAAATTGTTTGTTATGTAAAGATATTCAATATATATATACACATATTATATATACTTTCAGAAATGCGCATCGTTTCCTTCTTCTTTTTCTTCCTCGATTACGGCAAAGTTTCTTTCATGATTGCCTCCTTCACTTTTTCCTTATCAAGAACCAAAGGGTCTTTCGGGTCCGTTACGTTTGTCTCTCGAAACTTCAAAAACGGCGCTATCCTCGCTTGCAGAGGCGTTATCGATAAGTCGAAGATTGCTTCACAGAGATCCTGAATAGCGTCCGATAGAGGAACGAGACTATATCGCACCGGCGCTAGAAATTGCAGAAGCTTTCGTCCCTCTCTTTTCACTTCTTCTTTTTCTTTTCGTTCGTTTGGTGCGAAAAAAGAGTTCGTGTTCACGAGAAGGTTCACCGACGAGTGTTTCCCATATTGAGAGTTGTGATATTTTTTCTTCTTCTCCGTCGTCGTCGTCGAGCCCGGGTATCGCACGTTGCGCATTGTCACGGCCACCGGACGACCCGCAGCAGCAGCATTAGAGGACGTTGTTGTTGATCGAGAGATGCGCGAGAAGAAAAACAGCAACGCGAAGAGAAGAGCGAAGAGCAGGAGGAAAACTCTTGTCGCGTATTTTTTCTCCTCCTCCTTTTTTAAAGTCATCGTTGACGACGTCGTCGTCGCTCGAAAAAAACGTTCCCGCTCCTCCTCCTCCTTCTTGTCGTTCATTATCGTCTTCTCGTGTTTCTGTTTCTAAGAAGGTGCGCGTCGTCGTGTGTTTTGCGCGCGTTTAAGAGAGAGAGAGAGAGAGAGAGAGAGAGAGGCGGTTTTCGAGTATTTTTTGGGGGAACCTTAAAAAGTACGAGCATAAAAATCTCCTCTTTTTTGGTAGAGCCAAAAAAGACAAACAAACCACAAACCTCGTTCGCGTCGTCATCACAACACACACGAGTGTCATAGTGAAAGATTTCAATTATACCTGTAGGAGTGTTTGGCTCTTCTCCGTTGATATAACCAGAGCCGCCTGTTTTCACATCAAACATCAATACGTCGTGTATTTATGTTAACATGCCGGTACGTTTCAATTCGCATCGTCGTTCTCTCGACGTTAACCCCCGCAGTTTTAAAGATGATTTTTTTTGTCCGCTTTTTAACAGAAAAAATCGCGTCAGCCATAACGAGAACTCTCTCGCGTTACTGAGACGAAACGTTGGATTTTACCGTAATTTTGTCGTGTGTCTTCTTTTCTATATATACTAACGAACTCGTTACGAAATAATGCAACTCCCTATCAATCCAGAATCGCGCGCAAGTAACAGTACAGAATGTCCAATCCATGGATGATTTGAGGACGGTGTTTCATCTCCCAATCAACGACGCCGCGAAGAAGGTACGTAAAAAAAGAAAGACACGCGCTCGTCATCCTCGTCAGAAGGAACAAACAACAACAACAAGAACAAAAAACGAAAGAAATTTTTTTTTGCTTTGGGTTATTTGGGTGCACTTATTTGGGTGCCACGTTTATCACGTGTTTGTTTTTTTGCTCGCGAGAGACGGATTTGGCTTTTCACTCAAAACTCACCACTGTCTGTCTCTCAAATAAAACAGTTGGGCTTATGCGTGACGGTTCTTAAACAGAAATGCCGAGAGTTTGGCATCGTGCGCTGGCCGTTTCGAAAGGTGAAGAAGATTGACATGCTGATTAAACAACTCGAAGAGGAGAAGGAGAAGGTTGTATCATCATCATCGGTATCGGGAAAAGAAGAGGACCCCCCCCGAGGACTTAAAGAACAACAAGGAGAAGAAAGGGGAGGAAACTTTGTCGTCGTCGGCGCGCCGACGCGAAAAGTGATTTTGGAAGACATTGAAAATCGTCTCCAAGAGATGCTCAAAATGCGCGACGAACTATACGAAGATCCGAATTCGAACATTCACTTGTTACCAAACTCTACTGGTAGTGCGATGAACTCGAACGGTGGTTTGACCGCAGAGAAAAGAGGCGAGAGTAACAATACTCGATCGCCGTCGCGCCAACAGGCGAAAGCCGCGAAAGCGGCTGCCGCAGCAAATGCAGTGCAGAAACACCAGCTGCAACTTCAAGAGAAAAGTACCGAGAAAGACGACGACAAAGACGACGACGATACCGGTGCGGAGAAAAAGAAGTCAACGGCAGCGACGAATACTGAGATGAAAATTGCTGAAAGTACGCATACTTCTCAGGAATCTGATGAAAGAAGGGCGGACGTCGTCCAAATCGACGACGAATTTTCTCTCAGCGCCCCCACCGAGGAAGAGAAGAAAAAGAAGGGAAAGTCGTTCTCTACTGGTAGAATCTGGCAACGAAAGGAAAGAGTCATCGAAAAGGCAACGGCGGCTACGCCTACGCGACCGACGTTGAAGCGACAAGGTTTGAACAGTTGTTCTGGAAAAGACAGCGGGTTACTGTTTGATGCGTTGCTCGACGCGGCAACCGCTTTGGACACCACGAAGAAAAACGGCGGTAAAGGTGAACAAGTCAGTGGTGACGAGAACAAGAACGTCATCAACAACAGCGACGACTACGAATGGGGCAGAAGTACTGAGAACGAGGCTGGTCAAGATGAATCGATCATCGGTTCGCCGAGAAAAGTTCGCAGAAGTTGCGACGTACAACGCTCGGTTCGGCCGCCGTCCTCGGACATATCTCGAGAGAAGAAGGGTCTCGAACCTCGTCCAAATTCTGCTCCACTCAATATGAATAACATTTCTGAAGCAGATGTAGCGGCAGCATTCTATCAGCAAATGCAGTTGCATCATGCTCAAAATACTGCCGCAGCTGTGGCAGCTATGCAAGCGGCTATGGCCACGTCTATGAACCCATCTCAGCAGTCGATTCCGCTGATGTATCAAGTCCCGTACTCGTTACAATACATGAATCTTAATTCAAATATGATGCAGGTGCAATGGGCGGAGATGAATAAAAACGTCAACGCGTCCGCCGCTACTGCTACTAATACCGCTGGGATGAGTTTGCTTGAGCGTCGTGCGGCTGAAGCTGCGGCTTCCATTGGTGGTGGAAATGTTGCAATGCCGCCGTCGTCGTTGGATTTGAAAATACCGACGGGTTCGAGAGAAGGTTCTACGCACTCTGGTACATACTTTCCGTATTACGGCGGCGGAATGTATTCGCCGCGACAATATCATCATTATCAACAACAACAGATGATGTCGATGCCGGTTCTAGATCAATCAGCTGCGAGTGACGGTAATAGCTCCTTGGAGACGGGCGGCGTTTACACCGCCGAAGACAAAAACATCCGCGGAAGCGGCGTTGCAACGCCCACGAGTATAGGAGCCTTTCCGAGTTCTAACCGCGTGAGTTTTGATGATATGACGGGGCACCCCTCTCCAATATCTCCGACGAACACGACGGCGGGAATTCATCGCCCGGTCGCTCTGAAAAGAGGCCACTTGGAATTGCAAAGCAATCAGTTTATTTGAAAAAGAAAAGATACGACGACGACGACGACGATAATTATTATACACATAACCCCCTGCATATATATTAAGCTATTTGTAAATATTTTTAGTTAACGATTTTGAAGGAAGAGTTAGAAGGAAGAGTGCGTGTGCTACGTAGAGAGAGAGAGGAGTTTGTGTTGGTTGCGATAGCGTGTTTATTATACATATTTTAGAAGCCATTACCCTTTATCATATTTTTTTCTGTAAATTCATTTTTTTGTTTTTTTGCGTTTTTCTTTCAAAGGGGAACCCGGTTTTGAGTAAAAAACTTTACTTCACAGTTAACGCCAACGCCGACCGCCGTTGTCGATACCATCATCACAAATACCAACGGTTCAACCACCACCCCTCTACGTTGTTTCCTTCTCGCGTCGTCCGTGTTGTAATCAATAAAAACACGCATGGAACGGGAGATATTGGGTGAACTTTCGCTCAAACGCATCAACAACAACTCAGAGACAAAAACGGAAAACGACGAAGACACAAGCTGCAAAAAAAGTGATTCTTTCTCCTCTTCTTCTCCGTCGAGAATGGGAAGGAAAAGCAGCAACGGCGTCGCAAGCAAGAAGTCTCAGCAGTCTCAGCAACAACAACAGAAAGCTTTCCCGAAAGGAGGACAAAACGGACCAAACGGCAGCAGAAAGAAGGATTCAAGAAGAGGAGGGGGAAAAGAAGAAGACAAAGAAGACAAAGACGAGAAGACGAGAAGAAACGAAGACGAGAACGATGACGATGAGAGCATTACAATTCACAACAACATGAACACTTCAGTCGCAGTCGTCGACGTATCCTTCGATGCGTTCATTATCGACGCATCCAATAGAATCGCCTCGCAGTTTGATTCCAAACAAGTGGCTTTGCAAAGAGACTACGAGATACAGTTACAAAGCGAACGCGAGGAAAATATAATGTTAAACGAACAAATGGAAGATTTAATGGCAGCTTTGGGAGAGATGACGTTTGTATCCGCGAAACAGAGATGGAAATTCGCGACCAAGTTAATCTTGAGCAAATTGAAAGAACAGAAAGCGACGAAAAATGCCGAAAGGCTAAGAAAGAGAGCGCTGAGTTTAGAGGAACAACTGAGACGCGTCGAGCGGCACATCTCAAACGCCGCCGAAGATTTCGATAACTTGAACAGAACTTTAGAGAAGGAAAGAGGAGAAATGCAAAGAGCGAAAGAGTCCGAGAAGTTTGCGTTGGAAGAGTTGAGGAGGAAAAAGTTACTCTTGAAACAAAAAGATGAAGAGGACAAGACGTTGTATAACTTGTCGCCCTCGAAGATGCGAGTGGCGTTGAGAGAGCAAGTGCGAAAAGAAATATTAGAAGAGATGCGAAGAGACGTCGGTGCCCGAGTCGAACGAATAACGAGCTCGGCGTACAGCGGATCGACGTCGCCGTTATCTCCGGATGAATACGCGTCTACTTTCGATCGATTGTTATTATTCGAAAATAAAGTAGGAGAGAAGAAGGGCGAAGGAGGCGAGGCGGAGAAACAACAACAACAAGGAAATAATAATAATAATAATAATAATAATAGCGATACTACTAAAAACAAAAACAGGGAATCGAGCAGCAGACGACAGGCTGCGTCGGAAGCTGCGCGAACGATTGCAAAGTGCGTCGACGAGTTGTTATCGTCCACATCGTCCAGACTGCACAAAAGAAACCAACAAGAGCACCGGCACAAAGACGGCGCCGGCGCGACCGAGGACTCGAAAAGGCAAGTCGCCGCGAAGAATATTAAAATGAAGCTCGCTGAAAATAGAAACACTCTCAACGACCCGACGGACGTGTTGAGACTGATGGCGTTGAGCGCGCTCGAAAAGAGTAGCAAATAAATGATATTACCGTGATTTGAAATCTGCGTATTATGATGATAGATAACTGTATGTAAAAAGAATGTGTGCTTAACACGTGTATTATTTCGTCCTCTACACTATTTGTGAGGGCGACGACGTGGTCGTTCAAACACCAGTCAGTCAAAACGACGCTTCGTTAAATTTTCATTTTCTTCAGAAATAATTTTATAGTGCGCGCGCACGAGAGCACACACATAAACATAAAAAGAGAGATCGCTTCGCTTCACCACAAAAGCGAACGAGGCGGTATCTGTTGAACGGCTTTCGCGAGCGTCTCGGTACGTTGTGCGTTCGCATCATCGTTGCTTTTAACACAGTTCTAAAATTGGAATCTCTTTTCCCGCGTCAACACGAACGAGTGTGTTTGGTCGTCTTCAACGGTAATTTGAAACGGCGTTCCGAATTTTGACTCGCGCGAAATACGCGCACACGCGACGAGGATCTGATCGAAACGATCGAAGAATATCGCGCGCTTTGTATTCTTTCGTATTTATATCTTCTGACCGTCCTCGTTTTTCTTCTTCTGCGTGAAACAACAGATACGAACAAAGAACACGCGCGACGTCTCTTCGTTCAAATCTCTTCGTTTAAACGAGAGGACCAAAGGCACCCTTCTTATTTCTCTTGGAGAGTACAACAAAAAAAGGGGTAAAAAGTACTTTTTAGAGAGAGGGAAAAAAATATGAGTTCCGCCGCGACCTCCGGTTTCGCCGCCGCGTTCTCGTCGTCGCCGAAACCAACGACGATGTCCTCGTCCTTACAGAACAGAATGTCGGAGTCGTACGGGAAATCATCGTCGCCGGCGAGTTTCCGAAGTTCGTCCAGCGTGAAAGGCGCTTCGCCTTTGCCCAAAGACGTTCCGCAAACGAGAATCTCTGGGTTTGGCGTGAAGGCGCAGACGACAACAACTATGAAGAACAGCTCTTCGTCGTCAGAGTTGGCGAAGACACCACCGATGTCGACACCTACGCGCGTATCTCCGTCCTTGTCATCGAATTCGCTCCATTCCAGCGGCATGTTCTCGCCTTCCTCGGCGGCGGAGGAAGGAGACTTTAAGACGCACGCTGGTTTCGACACGACGACGACGACTAATGCGGCGTCCACGACGACATCATCAACACCACCAAAGCCTTTGACGCATCATTTAAAGCCACCGGTGTCTCCAAACTCGAAAGCGAGCTTGTTTTCAGTCGTTTCGAGAAACACGTCGCAGTTGACGACGCAGCTCTCCAAGGAGCTCGGCAAAATGATAGGGGCGCGTACCTCCGAAGAAGAAGATGCCGGCATTGAGAGTCTTGGATTGAACGAAGAAAACGCTGCTATCTTGAATGGTTTGATTAAAGAATACCCGAAATCGTTCGAGTCGAGAGAAGTTCAAAAAGCGTTCAAAGTGTGCGTCCAAGCGCACTCGGATTTTGGACACCGACCGTTGTTGTTGGATTGCGTCGGCACGGCTAAGATTTTGTGCGAATTGGGAGCTGACGCTGGAATCATTTCGGCGGCGTTGCTGCACGATGTGACGACCACAACTTTACTCAATAAAGACGATTTGTTGTTGAAAGGTATCAGCGAAGAAGTTACGAAGCTCGCGATGGATGTCGGAAAATTGACGGTCGTGTCAAAGTTACACCAAGCGTCGGGGCGTGACTTGGAGGTTGAAGAAATGCGTTCTCTCCGCGAACTGCTATTAGCTATGACAGATTCACGAGTCGTGATCATCAAACTCGCGAAACGTTTACAAACTATGCGAACGATGAAGGAGAACGTGTCGAGATCGAGACGCGGTAAACTCGCCGAAGAGACGCTCGCCGTGTTTGTGCCCATCGCGAACCGATTGGGTATGGCCACCATCAAGAATGAATTGGAGGATATTTGCTTCAAGACGTTACACCCGGAGCAATACGAAGAGTTGTGCGCGCAGTTGAAGCGCGTATCGTCGAAGGAAACGATTCTGAAGGCGATGGAGTCGTTCGAATACGCCATCTCAAACGATACTTCCATGGAAGAGTTGAAGCCGATGGAAATCGTTGGCCGCGAGAAAGGATTGTATTCCGTGTATAAAAAAATGAAAAAGAAAAACATCAAGCTCGAAGACGTTCGCGACGTGCGCGCCATTCGAATCATCATCCCGGACAGTGCTGGTAAGGATGGGTGCGAGTTGGTCATCTCGAAAGTGCACGGACTCATGTCAAAGGTTCAAGGTAGTTTTAAAGACTACGTCTCGAGCCCGAAATCTAACGGGTACCAATCTTTACACACTGTCGTGAAAGATGAAGCCGGGAACAATTTGGAAGTCCAAGTGAGAACGGTGTCTATGCACATGCAAGCCGAATTTGGCGTCGCAGCGCATTGGCGGTACAAAGTGAACGATACATGTTTGTCGTCTCCGGTGGATGAGAGTGGAATTCGTTGGGCTCGTTTCGTCCTTTCTCGTATGCAAGATGTCAAAGATAAATCCAAAGTACGCTTGCCAGGGAAACCTTCGATGGAGAACACCTTCCCGTTTCCGTCGTCGGCGTCGTCGAGCGACAACGAATCAATGGCACCGTTGGACGTTTCCGGTTCTTTCGATGAGTTTACCGTTCTCGAAGACGCCATGAAGAGAGCAAACGTGAATGACGCGTTGTCCTCTTCGCCAAACGCCGGTAGTCCTTCGGCGCCTAAAATGACGTACGTCATTTTGGTCATCGACGGTTCTATGAGCATCAAAGAAGTCGAAGCCGGTTCTCGATTATCGGAAGTTGATTTGCTCGACGATCAAAAGACGATGCCAGCGGTGAGAAACGGCTTTTCGAGCGAGTTTGTCGGCATCCGGACGTTGCGGGTAAATCGCGAGAACGTCGACATCGACGACGTTCATAATTTTGAAATGAAATTAGGCGATGTAATCGAGGTCACGCGGTCTCGAATCTCACGTTATGACTTTGAGGAGAACGAGAGCGTGGTATCGGCAGAGGCGGCGGCATCGGCAGCGAATGGTTCCAACTCCAAAGCCACGTACTTCCCGGATTTGGAAGTTCACGCGATGCCGGTTGCGTGAGAAGAAAAGAAGAAAATATAATACTACGTAACAATAAGAATATTCTTTTGTACCAACACAGAAAAAGAAAGAAGAAAAAGAATAATACCATGTAGAGCGCGCGGAAGAGGTTGAGAGATTGTATATTTCCGCCGCTGCTCTCCACTTTTAAAACGAAAAGTTTATTTGTTGTTGTAAAATATTGTAGACCACAAAAACACAACCAACCACCACTTTCTTCTGTTTTGTTGAATCTCTTGCATTTGTCTATACCCTAATCTCGAGCCAGAGCAAAAACTCTCTCTTCTGCATCAAAATACTCTCTTCGCCATAAATACACACAAAATAAACCAACAAAATGATCGCGAGCTCTTTTCAAACTATTGCCTCCGTCTCGGCCTTGAAGGTACGTTTATACTCGCGCGCGCGCTCTTTTTTCTAGTCTGCTCTTTTGCGATATCGCGCGACGACGACGAGAGATGGACAACGGTTGAGGAGGAGGTGCAGACAACAGAAGAGAGAGAAAGAGACGAATGAGATAATTTTGTTTATCTCTCTCCCTCTCTCTCTCAATATATTGGGAGTAAAAGTCCTATGATGAGGCGTAAAAAAACGCACTCTCTCTCTTATTTCAGAGGGGAGAAGAAGCATTCGAGGAAGAAACGCTTTGATCCTCATCTGCCACTCTATCTGAAAGCGATCGTTCGTTCGTCGTCGAGGGAGTTTCCTTCAGAAGGAAGGAGTGAGAGAGAGACAGAAGACGATGAGTTTTATTTTTTGCCCCCAATAAGTCTGCTTCCTTCTCTTCGAAGATACGGAAAAAAAGGAGAAAGATGGCTCTTTTTTAATGAGAGAGAAGCGAGAGAGATTTTCCTCCCCTTTGTTTTTTCTTGGCCAACATCTCCCTCATTGTTCTTCAAAAAATACTGACATCCAAAACGTACTCGTTCATAATAACGCTATTACAGACGCAAACGACGAGAAGATCGAAGGTGCAAACCGTCGTCACCGCCAAGGCGGAAGACAAGGTTGACCGCAGAGCCGCCTTGGCTTTGTTCACAGCCGCCGCGGTCTCCACCGTCGCGAAGAGCGCCAACGCCAACTTGACGATCCCGTCCCAATCTTCCATGGGCGGCTTCGCCAGACGAACGGAATTCGCGGGTGAAGGTTTCGTTGGCTCCTCCACTGCGTCCATGAGTTCGTACACCATGGAAGGTACGGCGAAACTCGGCGCGGACTTGAAATCTCGCCGTAAGACTATGTCGAAGGCGAGAGCGAAGGCGGAGGCGACCATTGCCGCGTCGTCGGCGGCGCCGGCCAAGAAGGAAAAGAAGTAAACAACACAAACCTTTGCTATACTATTATAAAAATTAGAAAGAGAGAGAGAGAGAGAGGAGGAGAGACACGTATAATACTTATTCACTACGCTGCGGCTACCGTACATTATATCATTAAAAACTAACTATTCTAAAAACGCTATCGTATATTACACCCGCATTTCATCTTCTCGCGATGAAATTTGCGGAAGGACGACCGTCCGAAATGAACGAGACGTCATCTTTCAAAACTTCGAATCCTTCGTTTTTGGTAAAAATTGATCGCAGCTCTTCGTTCGGTGCGATTAAATCTTTCTCTTTGTTTGGCCGGCCAACTTTGGAATGCTCGCAGCCTTTGGCGAAGTGAAACCACGCGAAGAAACAATCGCTCTCCGCGGGCATGTGTTTCACGATTTGAGAGAATAATGGTTTGTGACAGAAGCGAACGCCAAGGACGAGTTTTAACCGAGAAACATCATCGACGCTACTCAAAGCGCACATAAAAGCGTCGTCATTTCTCGCATCCCACTTCAAAACTTTCACCTTATCTTCGACGCCATGAAGTCTTGCCATTTCCTGCGTTCTCGTTAAAGCTTTTTGGTCGAAATCGCAAGCGAGCACGTCGAAACCTTTGGACGCGAGATAAACGGAATCGCGCCCAACGCCTGAACCTAAATCGAGGACGATGCTGCTATTATTATTGTTGTTATTATTTTTATTATTATTCGTCTCTGACGATGATAAAAACGTTTTGTACAACTCCTTAACCGAAGGTGAAGGTTCCCACAACCTCCTCATATTTTTCTTCTTTTCGTTATTGAGCGCGAGAACGTCGTGCGTATCAACGCCGTTTCCGAGCGACGAATCCTTCTGCATCTTCAGCATTTTTGCGTTCACCGCGTTGATAAAATGCTCGTTGTAGACGAAAGCGTATTTAATGTTCCACTGAACGCCTTTGAAATCTCCTCTCTGAAAAGTTTCTCGTTGGTTCTCAAACGACTTTGACGACGACACCAAACTCTCTTCGTCGTCGTCTCTCCCCTCTTCTACGAAAACCGAAAAAGGCGTCTCTCTTGGCGGCAGCAAGTGGAACGAACCGCTGATTTCATCGAACGGAATATTCACAGAGCGCGACAAGGAGTGCTTCTGGTACTTCTCTCTCGGTCTCAAATCTAAAAACCACGCTCGGTCTTCGTCGTCGTCGTCGTCCAGAGATTCAGTTTCAGATATCAGAGAACGAAGCATCTCGTCCAATAAAAGCGTCTGCGTCTCGACGCTTTTCGAATGCGCTAAAGCGCGGAGAAACGCGTCTGTCGTCGTCGTCGTCATCTCAGATGCGTCATATTTCGTCGAAATCTTCTTCGCGTTCTTAGTCTTCTTCCTCTTTTACTCTCTTTATTCTTTGCGTCGCTCCTCTTTTTTAACAAGACTTTCCTGCTTTGGGTAAAAATGCGCTCTTTTGCTTCATTATTGACACGCGCGCGCGTTTGAACGCGAAATCTCCAAACACGTAATCATGCACTGATAATAATGTCGTCGCGTTGGTGCAGTCCGCGTTTTGTCGTTAGTAACCGCGCGCGTCACAACGACTGCTGCTGCTTTTCACGCGGCGTTTTTGGGAAATCAACGAGAAGAATAGTATCGTCATCATCATCATCATCGTCACCAAAGAAAGAAGAAAAAGAAGGAGGAGGAGGAAAGAAATTTGCGTCTCTGGATGACCACACCATCAACACCATATTAGGTCCGTACGAAGCCAGAGAGTGTTCCGCGTGGACCGACTATCAGCGAATTTCGAA
>Ga0302114_10002500_pt1 | contig 11824 bp, 13 predicted proteins | sample AG5_Surface_MG_FD_203107 | JGI IMG/M metagenome (GOLD analysis project Ga0302114, IMG submission 203107) | Marine microbial communities from Western Arctic Ocean, Canada - AG5_Surface | ecosystem: Environmental > Aquatic > Marine > Oceanic | place: Canada: Western Arctic Ocean | collected...
GGCTGATTGGCGGAGAGCTGACGGTACACTTCATGATCAAGATTGTGCGTGGAGATTTTCTCTGCTTTTTTCCTGTTGAAGGACCATTCGGGTACCTAATGTCGTTTATCTGGCACCTCATGACGAAAGTTATTGGGGACTTCAGGTCAGTGAGAGCCAAGCAAAACGATGATGCGAAGCGCGCAGCGATACATAAACTAATTCTTAACTTCGTCGCAGCGGATGTCTGGTTATGAGAGGATACTACAATGTTGGTCCTGCCGCCTTCACAACCAGCATGGTCTGGGCGCAGATCTTTCCCTTTGTGGCGCTGCAGTTCTTCGAGGGAGAGCTGAATTCGGAGATCGAGGCCGGCTTGATGGTGAGTTTCACTATTTGGTTGTCGCTCAACATTGCATTCTTTGGTATCATCGACCTTGCCTACCTCCACACGTTCTTCGGTACCATGACAGGGCCGCAGTACGCGGTACAATTATTTAAGGACGACAAGGACGACGCCATGAGGTGGGATGCGGTTTTCACCACCAGGATCAGCTACAGTAAGACTATTCACGGAGAAATCAAGCAGTGGGTCATGGAGAACATTGATAGGTGGCGCTCGGAGAATCCGTCTTGGTTCCACGTAGATCTCATTCCAGACGATTTCCTACCGGTCATTCTGTTCGAGGCAGAAGGTGGAGCGAGGAGAAGGCGAAGCAGCATAAGCGTTCGGGAGATAATAGGCCTCACGCGAGAGAGTGGGGTCGACGACAACCGAGTCCACCCCTTCACCGCGACGGATTAAAATCGAACAGTGGGTGAGATAGACTTTTCTTAGAGCGGAGGGGAAGCATTTTGTTTGCATTTTTTTGTTTAATTAATGAAGATATACATATTTATTTAACGGCCTGCGAAGAATATTTATATTAGCAGTCCAGCTGCTCAGCTTGAGCTCTTCCCCCCTTTTTTTGATTTTGATTTTTTGTCTATAGCAGATAGCAGGAAGAAATTGCACACGCCGACTCCATACACACTGTATATGAACGCCTTCCCGTCACTGAGCCCGAGGTGTTCTCGCAAGAATCCATTTATCACTGTGGTCGCAATCACCGCCAAGAAATAAGCACTGTAGCACATCCCCAAGCTCTTCCAATACAGCTCTCGCCGTATCGTCTCGAGGCCAAAAACCAGCAGCGCGTTGAGAAGGTGCTGGATTGGTATTTGGGCCATGTATGAGACGAAGAAGGAGGGCATCGAGGACGTAACCCAGGGCAGGAACTTGGCGAACACCCTCGTCAGGGCCGAGTCGATCTTGAAGAAGATTAGATTTCCTATACTGCCAGAGAGGAAGAATCGGAACGGTGGGGGGATGAGGAAGAAATTGTTTGATATAATAGTTTTTGTTTTGGAAGGGAAGGTCGTGGTGGTTGTGGCACCTCCACGGAGGACAAAGAGTTGAGATTGGGATTGGGGTTGGGGAAGAATTGGAGCATGATGCCTAGAGGAGAGAGAGTTGGAGGGGAAGGTCGTGGTGGTGGTTGTGGCACCTCCACAGAGTTGAGATTGGGGTTGTGGAATTGGCGCATGATGCCTAGAGGAGAGAGAGTTGCTCGAATGGAATGATAACCGAGCATGGCAATGTGAAATGAAAACAAGGGCGACAGCAATAAGTCTCATCGAAATTCGGTAGCTGAGTAAACTTCGAGTTTTTGCTCGACGTGTACGCTCTCGAAATCCTTGTAAAGCATCACAATTCACCAACAACATCCCCAAAACTCTCAGTGAACTTTCTCCAACACTTTCAACCTTCACCCTATAAATACCAAACGTAATCTTCACTCTTTCTCAATTTTCGTGAAACTCTGCTGACTTGGCAGTTTAGATCAAACATGGCCCCCAACATCGGATCTGATTCCACCCTTCGTTCCCGCAAGCCCCCCCCTCTAACCACCCCCTCAACCCCCCTCCCGTCGAAGCCCCTGTCCAACCTTTCCGGGCACGAAATAGCAATTGACGGGTCGATCTACGACATTTCCAACTTTGCTCACCCTGGAGGTTCCGTGGTCAAGTTCTTCGGCGGCAACGACGTCTCAGTACAGTACCGCATGATCCACGCCTCCCACACCGACGACCGGCACCTGAGCAAGATGAGCCTTGCCGGCAGAGTGGAAGGTTGGAATTCTGGGAAAGTTGGAGGTAAGCGAGCGAAGCGAGTGATGAATCCCGCGAAATGGCTACAGACATAATATATATAATAGCTACATCCTTCCACTGAACTAACATTATTCCACTCAATTCACTTTGCACCTTCTTCGCTCGGCGCAGACCCCAACTGCGACTACGTCTTCAACACTCCTTTCGAAAAAGAAGTGAAGAGGGAGGTGGGTCGGATCGTCCCCAGGGGGGCCGAGTTCGCCACGTACGGATTCGCGTGCCGCGCGGCGTTCTACTGCGCGCTGCTCGCCACCTTGATGTACGTTTGGGCGAGTGCGGGGAGTGGGCCGATGCTGGCGGTTGCCTTTGGGGTCAGCCAGGCGCTCATTGGCCTCAATGTCCAGCACGATGCCAACCACGGTGCGATTGATAGGAGCGGGAGGTGGAACGATTTTTTGGGCTTTGGGGCGGATATGATTGGTGGGAGCAAGTACAACTGGCTTCAGCAGGTGATTGAGAGTTTTTCTTTTCCTTTCTTTGTACAAAATACTGACACAACACCCACACACAACACAACACAACACAACTACAGCACTGGACACACCACGCGTTCACAAACCACAACGAACTGGACCCGGACAGCTTCAGCGCCGAGCCGCTGATGCTGTTCAACGACTACGAGCCGAACGATCCTCGTCGTCGGTGGTGGCACAAGTTCCAGTCGATCTACTTCCTGCCCGTGCTGAGCTTCTACTGGCTGAGCATGGTCGTGAACCCCCAGCTGATCGACCTGCAGGTGAGCTAGCGAAGCGAGCGAGCCTTGTGGCAGAAGAGTGTGAAGCGACTAACCCACTCCTAATTCACTCTTGCTCTCGTGCTTCGTTAAAAATGCGCACAATCTCGCTTCGCTCGGCGCAGCACGCGGGAACGGCCGACGTCATCATGAACTGGAGGAACGACTACATCAGGAGCAAGCGGTACGTGGGGTGGGTGCTGCGCGCCGTTTACCTGGCGATCAACGTCCTGTCGCCGTTCTTGCACCACGCGCCGGCCACCGCCCTGTACCACATTTGGATCTTCTCCACCGTTGAGTCGCTCATGCTCAGCACGTTGTTCTCGCTTTCCCACAACTTCGAGTCAGTCGACCGTGATCCGACGATTGCGACTCGCAACTCGAAGGACGGGGAAACCAAGACGTGCTGGGCCAAGAGCCAGGTCGAAACGAGCAGCACCTACGGGGGCCACGTTGCGGGGTGGATCACCGGGGGCTTGAACTTCCAGATCGAGCACCATTTGTTTCCTAGGATGAGCAGCGCGTGGTACCCATACATTGCCCCAACGGTCAGGAAGGTGTGCGAGAAGCACGGGGTCAAGTACAGTTACTATCCAACGGTGTTCGAGAACTTGGTCAGCACATTCACCTACATGCACAGGAGCGGGAATGCGAGTCACTGGGTCAGGGAGTGGGGGGAGCCCTTGAGCGGGAAGGATTAATTTGGGTGAAGGTGGGGTGTGGTGGGGGGAAAGGGGGGATTACATTATTCAAAATAAAAATTTAGGAAAATTCCCCAAAATTCTGCTTATTTCTTCATCTCAAGAAATCTAATACCACACTTGTAGGTCCGTCTCCAGCTCCAGGCTCCTGGATGCAGCGGTTGAGGAGGAGCATGCCCTCGTGCAAAACCCGCAATTCTACCTCACTCGCCGCCACCCTCGTCGGCGCCTTGCACGTTTTCTTGTGTTTCTTCCACGCCGATTTCTGGCACTCGGCGCTGCAGAAGTAGCTGGTTTTGCACCGTGCGCACGCTTTCGTTGTGGCGGTCTTGCACACGTCGCACTTGTGGGTCGGCTTCTTCAGCACGTCCTCCACCTCGACCAGCTCAGCCTTGTCGTACTTCATGTGCTTGATGAAGGTGCAAGCGGTGTTATAGACGCCGAAGACCTCCTCGTCGACAAACTGTTTGGGGAGGTGTTGTCGGAGGAGGGTGGGGAAGGGGGTGGAGGAGATGTACTTGGGGGTAAGTCGGAAAACCTTTACAATCTGTCTGCACGCATTGAATTGGGGGTGCTCAGCAAGGAGACGAGGGTTTTCTCCCTTGTTATTAGTACCAGTAAGGGAAAATGGGTGTAGATGGATCATTCGAAGAGCAAGAAACATGAGGGACTCGGTGCATGCCTGGCTATTGCAGGCAATCTCTCGAAGAAGATTAGAATTGCTGAATTTGAGCACTTCACTCACCAACTCGTCATCGTGCTCATTGATGAATTTGTGACAGTCTGCATACGATCGTGATTTGATCCATATAGCCATCTCATCCTTCCAATAAGCCACTGGTGCGTACAAGCGGCGCATCTCCTTCCCACCCAACGAACGAGCTTCCTCGGGAGTGAGGGAGAGCAAGCCGATGATCTCAGCACAGGCTCCACTCCTACGGGCAATGTCGATGGGAGTTTCGCCTTTATTGTCTCGTGTGTTGAGGGCCTCTGGATTCCTGCAAATCGACTGCACGCCCACACTGGCAAGAGTATGTGTGTGTGTCTGAGCTTTCGCTGCCATCCAATGATGTGGCAGTCGTCCATGCTCATCTCTCTCCTTGTACTTTCTCTTGAGCAAATCTAAGTCTCGATCTGGGGCAAGCATGACATCTCGTACCGCGAGCCAAGCACGCTTCTTGAGCCACTTGTGGTGCTCATTAGTTGCCATCTAGCTATAGAGTATTTATATTGAGTTAATGAGAGGTTTTTGTGGCGTGTCAGATCATTTTTAAATCATTTTCTAAAATTCTCTTCCCACCTTCACACCTTCCCAAAAAGGGAAAAGGAAAAGGGAAAAGGGAAACCTACTACGCTACGAGAGCTACTCCAGCCCCAGATTCACCTCAAAGTTGTCCTTCAATGCTTCTGTGGCTATGTGCCTTCACTCTGCAACTTCAACCTCGTCTTACTCAGCCTCACATAGGCACACTGAGACAGCAAATCCAATTCCCCTCCGGTCACTCAGCAACCACCACCCACACGATCGTTGGAACATGCCACACCCCGTGCGATTCCTCTTCCCAGGTCGTCTCGGCAATAAAAGCGGTCAAGCCTCATCTCATCGTTCTCGAAATAGACAAGGAGCGGCTGAGCTACCTTCTCAACGCTCCGGCTTCGAACTGGTATGGCAACGAGTTTCTTTCGGCCTACAGAACGGCTCAAGAGCTTGATATTCCGGTAATCTGCGGCGACGTGAAGCTTGAAACTTTGCCCACGAGATTCTTTGACTTGAGTAAATGGAATTTTCACTTTTCCTCTCCCACTTCCACCCCCAACAATAGAGTCCATTTCGTCGACCCAATCCGAACTCTCCTATACGATGAGCTCAAGTCCCTCCCCCTCATTCTGTCGATCCTTTTCCCTTTCGTTCTGTTGCAGTTTCCACTCATAAGCTCTCACCCCCCCTCACCCATCACCCTCTCAATTGTATCCCTCTTGCTGCTGCGGACCTTTGACGTGCTTATTCTATCCCGGGACTATGTTCTTGCCGAGAGCATCAAATCAGCGGCAAATATTGCTCGCGAACTTCACCTTGGCAATCTCTTCAGGTGAGCGAGCCGCGAGCCTTGTAAAAAGGCGGAAGAGCGCGAAGCGACTAACCCACACAATTCTTGCTCTCGTGCTTCGTTAAAAATGCGCACAATCTCGCTTAATTTCATTTTGCTCGGCGCAGAATAAAGAATTTCACCTTCTCTCTGACAGACTCATGCGATGCTAAGTTTCCCCCCGCCGACTCAATCCCAATGTTCTCCAGTGCCAAGCCTCTCGCATGCAACGAGACTAGAACTTTAAATCTCTTCGAACCTCGTTGGCTGCGGCTGATTGAATTTGCGCAAGAGACCCCGTTCGCGGTAGTCCATTCCCAAGCGAGATCCGTTTTCTCAAAAACAGCTCGATTTGCCTCCATACAATCAATATCAGAATCAACGAGGCCTTCCGGAGACAGGCGTCTCTCGGTTTCGATCAGAGGTGAGTCTCACTCAATCCTCGCTTTCCTTGAGGAAGACGAGAATACGAGCCACTAACTAACATTATTCCACGCAATTTGTAATGCGCCTCGCTTCGCCTCGGCGCAGGATTGAATTCCACGCTAGATTTGTCTCACACTTCTGTGACTCACGATTGCGGTATACCAATCTTTACGCCCCACCCTCCCCTGTTAGAAACCATCTCCACATCCACATCCACATCCACAGAAACAAGAATTCTGTCCGTTGTGGGCCTAGTTCACGCCAATAGCATATTAAAACGATTAAATTCTTAATACAGTAGTTCCCAACATTTTTTTACCCCCACACAACCTCCACCTCCACCTCCACCTCCCTAAATCAATTTACTTCCCACCCTTCTTCCCCTTTCTCAAACCTCTCAGTGTCTTCCTCTGCAGCTCGTCTCTTGTCAATGGTCTCTCGTCATCGTCTCCATCGCTCTCCTCCCCGCTGCTAATTTCGTCGTACGCCGGCGGCTGAACGCTGAGCCTGTTGTGAACCGGCGCAATCTCCCCCGCATTTACGTCGAGCATGCCCCCCCCCTTGCTCATGACCAAGCTTCCGCTTCCCGGCTGCTGGCTCGCCGCGTAGTGCTGCAGAATTTCGCTCGTCCTCTGCTCTACGATTCCAAGGTACTGCATCATGTTGCTCTCAGTTACGCCCTGGTTTCCGAGCAGCTCCTCGACGCTGGTCGAGGCGCAGCCGATCCTCGAGAAGATTGAGTGTATTGAAGCCTTGAGCTGGTTGACCGTTTTCATGGCGTTGGTGTACCTTGTTTCGTACTCCTCGACCTTCTCCGTCGTGCGCTGGAGGCGCTCGTCCAGGCTCTTTAGAATCTGTTTCTTCTGGGTGTCGTTGGTGACCCCAGCGCCCTTGCACTGTAATTGTTTTTATAGTTAGCATGACTCACTCGCATATCTCCAACTGTCTTCGCTCGCTCACCTTTTCGATCTCTCCCTTGGTCTCCCCGATCATCAGCTCCAACCTCTCAATCTCGCTGTTGAGCTCGTTGACGTAGTTGAACAGGCTGAAGTTCTTGTCCTCCGCCTCTAGGAACTTGGTCACCACATCCTCGACGTTGCTGAGTCCTGTCGCGTCCTCAATCTTGGCGAAGGCCTCCTCATAGCTCTTCACCTTTGCCTGGCTCAGTGGATTAGCAGGCTTGGACAATTCCATTCCCAACCCCATTCCCATCCCCATGCCCATGCCGCTGGGCTGCTCTAACACGTCCCCCTCGAGCATGTTAACCGGGCTTCCGCTGGAGCTAATTCGGCTTCCGAACATGTTGTTCGCCGGGCTTCCGGCGGCCTTCTCGGTCTCAGCCCGAAGCTTTTCCCGGAGCTTCCTGTCCGCCTCGATCATTTGTCCTAGCTCGCGCCAGTCTTCTTCGAAAGATTTTTTGTCCTGGGGTGGGGTGGGGTGGGGTGGGGTGGGGTGGGGTGGGGTGGGGTGGGGTGGGGTGGGGTGGGGTGCGGTGGGGTGGGGTGGGGTGGGGTTGGATTGGGGGGTGAGTTATTGTGTTGGCGGTTGATAATAGTAATTTTGACAAACTCACCTTCTCAGCCTGACCCTTCAACGCAGTCATCTCGCTCTGCGCCTTGTCCCTCGCCTGATAGGCGTTGTTGCTGTCTTCGATAATGGCGCTCATCTCCTTCTTCTTCTCGTGCAGCTCCCTCTCGAGCTTCTTGTAAATCCCGTCGAAGACCACCCTCTCCTGCCTCATTGAGTCAATCTTGTTCCTAAGCTGCTTGTTCGCGGCCAGCGCCTCGTTGAACTTCACCAGCGTCTTGTCCAGCCGGTTCTCGAGAACCCGAACCTGCTTCCCGATCATGTCGTTGTTCTCCTTCGAGGCGTCGGCCCCGCCCATCTTCTTCCGCTGGGCGAGGATCTTCGCCTGGGTGTCTGCAATGTGGGCGTCCAGGTTCGCGATCTTTTGCCGCTCCTCCTCGATCCGACCGGCATACATGTCAGCTTGGTCCTGCAGCCGGTTCATGTCTTTACCCACGGACAGCTGCCATGTGTGTTAGGGTTTGTTTTAGTTTTGGTGTGTTTGGCTCTTTTCCAAACTCACCTTCCCAGTTGCCTTTGTTTCGCGCTGCTCGCGGGCAAGCTCCTGCTTCAATAGCTCGTTGTTATCCCGTTGGTTCTCGACCGACTCGCGGACGCGACGCACGCGTGAGAGGGGTTCGTTGGCCGAGGCTGGTGTCTTTGGGGGAGCCATTGGGGAATTGGGAGTTGGAGTTGGGAGATTGGCGGTTGGGGGAGGGAAAGGGGGGAGAGGGGAAAGGGGAAAGGGTTTGTGGGTGTGTTGTGTTGGGGGTTGTTGGAAATTGCTAGAGCGGTGTGGAGGGGTGGGGGGGGGGATTTGCCGCCGTTGGTAACAAAAAAACTAAAAAAAAATTGCTTTTGGGAACATGTTTGTAAAAGAGCCATGATAATCACTTCGTGTTTATTTTTAGTAGGCTTATGCATAGCCACTGCCAATTACCAACTTTATGTGCCCATTTTTCAATATGGGCTTGCCAACAGATTTCGGCTACTGGCAAGTGCCATGATCCTTGCTAAAAAGACTGAGAGAAACTTAGTTGTTGACTGGAGGAGGAGCAACGGGTGCAACGTGCTGCTGAGCGATATTGTCGGCGACGTGGCAAAGTTTGAAAGAGATAACCAATTCACACTCATCACTGAGCAAACTGAAGATGACATGAACAAAATTCTGCTGGCTCCAGCGCCAAAACCGCTTGCGAACGTCACGTTTAATACTGCCATGTTCAACGAGACAGTGGCCATCGTGAATTTGGGTGGGATCTACGCCAACGGCGCGCTGCTGGACTTGCTCAGCGCACCGGACTTCCCTCTCGTCATTTTGAAAGCCAATGGGATGATCATCAGCCACACGACTCCTTGTGCGAGCTACTATAACGCCAAGAAATCAATCTACACGTCGCTGATGGGCAATTTAAATGCGGACATATCCGCACAGCTTGGCCAGTTCGATAACTTTTTCAACTCGGCCACACCAATTGTTGGGGTGCACTTCCGGTCTTTCGACGCTCGGTATGACTGGGCTGTTGTCCCCCCCCAGAAGAATTTGCTCAACAGCAGTGGGACAGTGACTGACGGGGGAGGGGAAGGGGACAAGGCGCAGACCTGGGAGGACGTGAGGTGAGCGAGAATCCCGCGAAAGGCTACAGCAACCCCCATCCACACTAACTACTAAACAAACCTCGCGTTTCGGTGCAGCCCGCTGGTGCTGTTCTACGTAAGCATGATGAAGATCTACAAGAAGAACCCCGACGTGAAATTCTTCTTCGCGAGCAACAACGAGGTGGCCAAGAGAAACATCACCCAGTCCTTCCCCAAAGGCGTGGTGAACAGCTTGAACGACGACAAGAAGGAAAAGGAAGCCGGAGACGAGGAGGACGGAATCGACACGTCCATGGGGTGAGTGAGCGAGCGAGCGAGCTTTGCTTTGCTTTGTGGAAGACGAGAATACTTTTTCGCGGTGAAGTGTGCAACACTACAGGCAAATGGCTACATCTACAAACTAAAATAAACTAAAATAAACTAACATTTTATTATTCCATTCAATCTCAATCACCTGCTCCATTAAAAATGCGCCTCGCTTCTTTTTGCTCGGCGCAGCGATCGACACACGGAGGAAGGGGTGTTGTTCGGATTGGTTGAATTTGGAATGCTGAGCAGAACGGACTTCGTCGTGCACAGCTTCGCGAGCTCGTTCGGGGAAGAGGCTGCGGCGGTGCGAAATGTGCCCAGCATGAAGATTAGGAAGGGTGGCAATATCGGTGGAATCGATTTGGAAAACACCGAGGCTGAGTGCGGGAACAACCAGCTGCTAAATTTGAGGAGGAATAAACGATGCTTACTGCTGATGGAATTGGTTTTTACATTTTTCTCTCTTATTGTTGATTTCCAAAATGTTCTTCCACCCAACAGGTTTCAGATTGTACGACTGAGCTGCAAAGCGAGGTAGGTGAGGTGATTGATGGGGAGTTGACTGTGGAGGAGAAGGATAGGGTGGTCATACATTCATCGGCCTTATGAACGTTTTGTGTATCGGTGATGGAATTGGGTCAATCTATAGCGACCTTACAAGAACACTCCTGTTAGGGTTTCTTCACCCACGTCAAACCGTCCAAATTCTTTCATGTTGAATTCACGTTGAAATTTCTGAATTTAAATCTTGAAACCCAGTAAACCAAGTGTGAGTACATTCATTTCCAGTTTTTGTGCCCCACGGCCTCTATTTTGTATTTATCGACCGTTCCACAGTGACTTTTGCATCAAACGTACTTTAATCGACAAAAAAAATCTTTCTTCTCTTCCACTTAGCTAACATGTTAACACCCCAAATTCAGTCTCCTTGTCCCTCTTAATCATATGAGGTTTCTTTTGTTGACAATTGTCGCATTGCCATTCTCTCAGGCAACTCTTGAGATACCCGCCACTGATAACTTCCCGTGCTTCAATGATATTGATCTCGACTGTCTTCGGCAGCCAGATGCACTTGCATTCAACGAATCTGGCTGTCTTGCTCGATTCTATGAAAACGAGAATACTTTGCTCTTCCCCTTCAACGATTGCTTTACTTGCATCCTTGAATTTGTTGTAGTGAGTGGTGCTGTTGACGACAACTCACCTGATCCTGATCCATGTTTCCCGCCCCCCTCGTCTCCCACCGTTGGGTGCGACTCGGAAGATTTTGCCCAACTCGATAATTCCCTCGCGAACAACGACACAGTGGGCGAGTTTATGACCACTGTCTCCAACCAGTGCTATGCATGCCTGGTCCCAGCTTTGAATGATGCTCTTGAGAAGGATGACGACCCCTTTTTCATGGTGATGTTGGTCATCAATAAGTTTAACTTTTTTTTCCTCGAAATTTTCCAACTGATGATCGGTGATGATAATTTTCAGGAAGTTGATGATGAAATTGTGGATGATCAACCTTCGTACAATCCCGATGCGTTGGAAGAGTTCATGAATTCCCCCCTCTCCTTTGCAGTCGAGTTCTTTGAGTCCCAGAACGTGACTGAGTACTGCTTCGCTGGATTCCCCCTCACCTCCTCCCCTACGGCGAGTCCCACTTCGGCTGCGGGGGTATTGCAGGCAGGTGCATCAGTTGTTGCATCAATTGTTTGGCTGGTTGCACTTGCAATGTAAGACTGACATTGAGGTTGTTCAGGTTTTGGGATGAGAATATTTAAGAAAGTTGTGGATACTTTCCATATTTGTTAAATATCAATTGTTATCGGAACGGCATTCTTTGCGATGCTGTAAGATTCATACCAAAATTCCATAATCAAAAAGTCCGTGACAATTCTATTATCTAAAACTCTACCCCTCCACTCTCTTTTTACACCCCTACCCTCTCCTCTACATACAAGAAAACCGCCAGCACATACCGTTCCCCTCTCAAAATCCGATGACCCGCGTGCATCAGCTCTCCCTCAAAACTGCAAACGCTCCCCATTCCCCCCTTGACGCTCTCCCCAACATTAACAAAATAAGTCCCTCCCCCGTCGTACTCCTCCATCTCGTTCATTGCTATGGTCAGACTGTATTCGCTGTTATCGTTGTGAATGGGCAAACTCCGTTGACCCTTGCCCGGCCCCTCCCCCCCCCCCTTGCCCGCCTCGTACTTG
>Ga0302114_10002504_pt1 | contig 11803 bp, 12 predicted proteins | sample AG5_Surface_MG_FD_203107 | JGI IMG/M metagenome (GOLD analysis project Ga0302114, IMG submission 203107) | Marine microbial communities from Western Arctic Ocean, Canada - AG5_Surface | ecosystem: Environmental > Aquatic > Marine > Oceanic | place: Canada: Western Arctic Ocean | collected...
CCACAACCCCCCCACCCCCCCCCCCCCCCGCCCCCGGGCGGCCGCGCCCCCCCCGGCGCCGGACGCGGGGGAGGATTCGAGCCTGGCAAGAAGTTGGCCACACGTTCGGTGGAGGTTTTGTTTGAGGCAGGCGTTCTGGCCTGGGCGGTAGTCATGCATAATTGCAGACAGCACGAACGCAGCCATCACTCGTTGGGGGGAGGCGGCAACGGCGCGCTCAACATCCTTATCGTCAATCGCAACCGGAACCTTCTGGGGAGTGTTTCCACTGTTCAGAATGCTGCGCCGAGCGAAGCGAGGCACATTTTTAATGAAGCAAGAGCAAAACGAATGAAGCGAGTCAAAAGAATTGAGTAGAATAATGTTAGTTAGAGTAGTTGATGTAGCCGTCTGTAGCCCTTTCGCGGGATTCATCGCGAGTACGCTCGTCTTCATCAAGGCTCGCTCGCTTCGCTCGCCGCTCACCTGCTGCTCAAACCCCAGGTCAAGTGGGTGATGAAATGGCTGTGCGCGTCGTCCTTCACCAGATCGACCTTGCAGCTCGGGTCGAAATTCAAGATCGAGCTCCAGATTGCAACCAACACTTGGCGCAGCTCGGGGGCGGGAGATTGCAGCAGTTTCAACACATACGGGAATATTCCTGAAAAGCCGAGTGAAGCAATAATGTTTAGTTTAGTAGTAGTGGCGAGTATATGGCGGCGTGTATATCGCGGCACGCTCACCTACGGACAACGCTAAATTGACCGCCCAGTCTCCTTGCTCGAGAAACCGCCGCAACAAAACGAGGGCGCGGACTCTGTGAGCTTGCGAGAGCAACACCTGCAGGACCACGGGCAGTTGCTCAGGCGGCCGGAGCGGTTCGTTCGTGTTGGAGCAGAATTCAAGCCACACTTCGAAAGCCGTCAACTCCTCCGCGAAGAACGGGGAAGACACGTACATTGGGTGGGCTACTTGCTTTGGTTGTTGTCTTTTTTGTTGCTGCTGCTGTTGTTGCTTCTGCTGGTTTTGTTGTTGTTGCTGTTGCTGTTGCTGTCCCTGTCCCTGTCCCTGTCTCTGTCCTCCCCCTCCCCCCCCAGAACCCGAAGTACCATTCTCCCCCGCAGCTGGCTGCAAAATCGGCGGCAGACTGTACATATCACTGGTTTCGGACGGATTCATCGCGTTTAGCGTCCCGTTCCAAATCAACGTGTTCAAACACGTTTCCACCGCCAGATCCCACGACTGCCACAACGGGTGGTTGTGGGTTGCGGGGAGCTTTGGAACTGATGCGGGGGTGCACCCAGCGGATCTCATTATCCTGTCCGCCAGCAGAAAGTTGCGGAACAAGCTTGCGACGAGAAGGTCTTGCCGAAACAGCCTCTGGAAGAGAGGAGAAGGGAGGGTGTTCCAGGCTATGCTGTCCGTGATGGCCGTGAACACCCAGTTTAGCTCTCCTATCGGGGTTTTTCTGTCGTTCAGCTTGCCGGGGATCAAGTTCACGCAGTCGGGGTGAATTTCTTGCATTGACAGGGGGTTTTGAGAAATGAACCACCGGAGTGCAATTGGAATTGGAGTGGTGAGGCATGACGTGAAAATGTCGGCGGGGAATTCAGGTGCAAGCGGGAGTAGCTCGCCGGCGGCGCAGGGGCAGAGGATGATTGTCTGAAATTGAAGTTGAAATTGAAATTGAAGTTGAAATTGCAAATTAAATTGGAGAAAAAAGTTTGTTAAGAAAGTTGTTGACCATCGAAATGGCGCAGTCACACTCACTCACCTCACGCACCGCCTTGAGCGGATCGCCGTTGGCATAGTTGTTATTCGGGGTTGGCTGAACGGGGGGTGAATTGCCACTGTTGTTGTTGTTGTTGTTATTGTTGTTGTTGTTCATGTTGGCTGTGAAATAGGGAAGGAGAATACCAGCGTTGCTGCAAAAAGAAGGTAAATAGAACTCTCGGAGTTAGCGGTTGTCTTTTTGGGGTCGCACTCTCGCTACTCACCTGCAGTCGAGGACGACAATGCTTGGAGTGGTAATCCATGACCTTATCTCAAACACCGATAGAGGAATATACTGAGTGTAAGTCTTGTTGAAAACCCAAACCTCGCCGTTGGCGGTAGGGCGAGGCACTCCGTGGCCGTTGTAGTGGAACAGGAGACGGTCGTTCTTTGCGTATCGGCGCATTGATATGCACAAGGATCGAACGTCTTCAATCGTTGGGTCCATGGCTTTTCGGTACCGGGCCCGGGCCTGCCACTTGGTGTACTGCAACTCAAGACACGTTCCAATCGCGTCGCGCGCCTTGGATCGGGAAGTGGACATAGGGTCGAACCAGCACTGAAGGGTGGCAGAATTGGAAGTTTTCGACGTAAGGTCGGGAGGATCAGTGCCAATGTTGAGGCAGAGAACAAGGGCAACTGAAACAGTTTTCATCCGCTCCTTGAGCCGCCATGTCTTGTTCGATTGAAATAGGTTTTTTGAGTTAGAGTTGGTGGGGGGAGAAGATATGGCAGAGAGGGAGGGAGATATTGGAGGGGATTTATATTGTTGTTGCTGTTGGATAAATTGTTGTTGTTGGTTTTGGGTAGTATATTGTTGCTGAGGTTGATGTAGGTGTTGTTGTTGCTGTTGCTGTTGCTGTTGCTGCTGCTGCTGCTGTTGGCTCTGCTGGTTCTGGTTGTTACCCTGGTATTGCTGATCCATTGCAATTTGTGTAGGCGTATTTTGGGGGATTTTGGTTTATATTGTTTTTTAGCGACCCTTCTATTTGAAATTAGCTTGTTCGTATTGGAATAGGAATTCCCACGCCTGTCACGTTAAATCGTTGTAAGAAAGGTGAACCAGCTCCGGTGGCAAACAAGTATACGTACGATGATGAGCCCAATAGACCTGTTCAACCATTTTGTTGGTGATAATGCGGAGGAGCCTAACCATCATCACGAACACAACTTTGATTCCAATACGACCCCATCTCCCACCCCCTTCAATCACTCCTCTAATAACGATGATGATTACAATCCGTTGAATCCTGCCACAGACCAGGACATCTCCACCGTGATTGTGACTGCGAAAATAAATTTGGCGGTGTGCATTGTCCTGCTGCTTCTCTATGAACTTCTCCGGTTCCTCCTCCCCGAAATCTTCATCTCCAAACTTCGGCATGCTCCAACCCGCGTTCCCCCTAGTATCCGAGCCCGAAATGGCGAGTATTCCTTCTTCGGTTGGATTCGAGAAACCTCGAATATTTCTTGGGGGGAAGTTCGGGAGTTTGGCGGCCTAGATGCTTACATGTTCCTAAGGTACATAAGATTTTGTTTGAAAATCACTTCGGTGTCGGCATTTTGGGGAGCGTTGGTGCTGTGGCCTATATTTGGTGGCGGTGGGGAGTTCAACCCTGACGATTTAGATTGTGGCGATAAACTCGGTGGTGACCCGAACAGCAGCCCTTGCCTGTCCTCCATCTACCCTTTGTGCGTCGGCTTCTCGGAAGGTTCGAGCTGGGGGAAGTGCAGTTCCGCGGCGACCGGTTGGTACAGGTACAGTATGGCCAACATTGTTCCCTCGAACGGTCGGTTGTGGGCCCCCACTATTTTCATGGTGAGTTGAGTGAGCGCAGACAATGATGACAAATTAAATACAAGTAAGGACAATCTACTCACACACACAAATAAAAATTCCAGTACCTCTTCACGTCCTACGTGATCTACCTGCTGTCCGAGGAGCTCAAACATTTCGTCGAGCTGCGGATGCAGTTCCTGACGAAGGGCAACGAGGACATTGCGCAGCAACACCATTATACAATCATGCTCGAGAATATTCCGCTGGTGCTCCGGAGTGAAACTGCGCTTGGGAAATATTTCGAGTATTTGTACCCGCACCGGGTCCACAGCACGAGCATCGTTTTGAATTTACCAGATTTAGAAAAGCTCCACAAGAGGAGGTTGCGGGTGCTGAGGAGGTGAGTGAGCGGGGGAAGCGGGGAGCGGGGGGGGTTGTGGAAACAAGTTCTCGCCAATCTAACATCATTCCAGGCTGGAAAAGGCACTGGCCTACAAGGTTGCAACGGGGGGGAAAGATGCTCATCACATTGTGGGGAGGGCGAGATGCCTGTGCTGTGGGATTGAATCCGCCCCCTTGATCCCTTGGAAAATGCCAAATTGCTGTTCCGACTCCTGCTGCAACAACGACTCGAGCGATCCGCAGAACACCGGAGAAGATTCGGACGATGGTGTGGTCAACTCCATCACCTACTACACGAATGACCTCAAAAGAATGAACAAGGCGCTCGCCAAGATGCAGAAGGAAAAGCTCGCGATTGCCAGCGACGGAAGTGGCGAGGTGGAAGGAGCTGGGAATTTAATGGCCAAGGTGCGAGGGGTGCTCGAGGATGGACTCGACCAGTTCCAAAACACCATCAATAGAAACGGCGGGCAGGGGGGGGGCGGGGGGAAGGGCTGGTACGGCAGCACTGACGATAATAACAACAAAAATGACCTTCACGATAGTGACAATGAAAATGACAATGACCACGACAATGACTCGTTAACAGATTTGCCGAGGACGTCGAACTTGACTCCGCTGCTGGATTGTGTTGAGCCCTCGTCCTCGTCGATCCGATCCAACGCGTTCGTTGGACAGCACTCCACTCTAATTCAGCCCGGGGGGAGGGACAAGGAGAAGAGCTGGATGAGGAGATTATGCGGAAAGATTGGCTTCGACTTTGTGGTTGACATTCTGAACATTTTATCCAAGACATTCGACAAGGTGGTGATAGACAGTGTGTTCACGAGAACAATGAGCAGCACCGGCTTCGTGACGTTCAAGGATCTGGCCAGCGTGACGACGGCGAGCAGCACCACCTTGAACCACAAGCCCGGGGTCTTGAACGTGGAAATCGCTCCCGAACCGAGGGATATTATTTGGGCCAACGCCCACATAAGTTTCGCGGTGCGGAGCGCGAGGGAAAACACGGCGACAATATTGTGCACTGTCGGGGCCTTGTTCTGGAGTATTCCGGTGGCGACAATTCAAGCCTTGGCAACGGTGGACAAGTTGAAGACTATTCCAGGGTTTAAGTGGTTGGAGAGGTGAGCGAGCCGCGAGCGAAGCGAGCCGCGAGCGAAGCGAGCCGCGAGCGAAGCGAGCCGCGAGCGAAGCGAGCTAGTCACAACTAGTGTATGGTGTTGCTTGCTCGCTTCGCTCGCAAGCCTTAATGATGACGAGAAATATATATATATGAGCAACATAAAACTAACATTTTCATTTATTATGGCGCAGCGCCGACGCTCAGGAATTCAGCACGCTGATCAATGGTTACTTACCCGTGGTTGCCCTCCTCGGCATTATTCAGCTCCTGCCATTCTTGTTCCAGTGGCTGGCGGTTTTCTACGAGAACAGGAAGACGCACTCCGACACGCAGAGGAGCATTCTGCAACGATTCTTCTACTACCAGTTGGCGAACATTTACATCACGCTGACGGCTGGAAGTGTGTGGGAGAGTTTGAAGGATATCGTCGATACTCCAAAGAGCATTTTGGAGGTGAGCGAGCGAGCCTTGGTGTGTGTACATCCACTATTACACTAACCCACTCAATTCTTTTGATTCGCTCGTTTCGCGCAGCTGTTGAGCAACAGCTTGCCCACGGTGGTGGGCTACTTCGTCAGTTTAATTCTGACCAAGATCCTGGCTGGCTTGCCGGTTGTGCTGCTCCGATTGGGGGCGTTGAGCAGGCTCGGATTCCTGAGGACGTGCTTCTCCGAGAAGAGCTTGACGCAACGGGAACTAGCGGAAGTCCACAAGAAGCAAGAACTGCTCTACGGCTGGGAGTACCCGACGATCATGCTGGTTCTGGTGATCTGCTTCACGTACGCGTGCATTTGCCCGATCATTCTGCCGGTGGGTGCGGTCTACTTCGCCGGAGCGCTGCTGGTCTACAAGCACCAGGTTCTGTGCGTGTACACGCCGGAGTACGAGAGCGGGGGAAGTTTGTTTCCGTCGGTCTGCCACCGAACTTTGAGCGGGTTGATTTGCGGGCAGACGACGTTGCTGGCGTACATGGTGCTGAGGAAGGGGTACTACCAGCCAACGGTTCTTTTTCCGTTGCCCTTCATCACTGCGTATGCGATGTCTAGGTTCAGAACCGAATTTGAAATCCCGAGCACAAGATTGAGCCTAGAGAGAGCTGTCGAAGTGGACAGGAGGGGGGGCGGAGAGGAGGGGGCGGGGGGGGAAGGAGGAGGGGAAAAATTGGAGTTTGACAAATTTGCCTACAGACAGCCGGTGCTGGCGAGTGGGGAGGCAAGCCCACTACCTCACCGAGATGAAAACTTTGCGTTCGGGCATGATGATTAAATATATATTAATAATGCGTGATTTTGCCTATTTTACTTTTTGAACTTCACATGAAAACCTCTAACTTCGTGAGGATCATGTCTCTAAAAATCCGTACACCTGCCCTTCTGGTGCCAATCACCGTGTCTTGTTGGTTCGGGATGGCGGCCGCCTCGGAGCGGACCTCCCCACTCAGTGTCCCCAAAGGTGGTTTCGACAAGCATGTCCTCGTATTCCTCGTCATCGTCATCGTCCTCAATTGTGCCACATGATTCTATTAAGACTGATGATGAGTCACTGTCAACAGGGGTTGTTGTTGGAGTTGGTTTGGGGAAGGTGGGGATGGGGGGTTTGGGAGGGTTTGAGGGAGAGCTAAACGTTCTGGTGGCAATTGGGTGTGACAGAGACCCAACTTTACGGATTGTTATTCTTATTCTGGTGCTGGGGGTGAACACCGAAGAACCCAAAAGTCGGAATCGAAACATTGTTGGTGAGTGGCTGAATAAGTCAAAATAACGCTCTGCGCGACAGATGAGTGAGTAAATGAAGAAAATAGGACTAGCTGATTGTGCTGAGTGACAGAATTATCTGCTTGTTGCAGATTCAAATTTTTGGGTGAGCGCAATAAAGCAAATATTTACAGCAGCCACAGCCACAGCCACAGCCACAGCCACAGCCACAGCCACAGCCACAGCCACATCCACAGCCACAGCCACAGCCAGCCACAACAAAAAAATCCCTCCTATGAACGGTCAAAAAACCACGGTCATCAGGAACTCCCTAAATGAAGATGACCTCCTCCTTTATCTCAACATGAATCCAACAATCTTACGAACATTAGAATCCCTTCGTTCGTCTCGTCATAACGCTCCTCAGTCCAGCCATCTCTCCAATTCAATTTCGAGCCTCAAAGTAAAGCAATTTGGGTTCGGCCAGTCCAACCCAACTTATCTGATCATCGCTACCTCACATTCCGTGTCAACCATTAACAGTTTTACATATCAGTTTGTGCTGCGTAAAAAGCCAGCTTCAATTTCCCACAAAACTGCCCACAATGTGGCTCGCGAGTTCAAAATTCTCTCGGCAATTCAACAATCCAACCTCGCAATCAGCCATTCCTCCCCGAAAAACCGCGACTTTTCAATCCCCATCCCACACCCCATTCACTTGTGCACCGATCCCACTGTTCTAGGTTCGGACTTTTACCTGATGGATTTTGTGGAAGGTCGCATATTCACCAATGCTGCAATGCCGGGAATGACCCCCTCAGATCGTTATAGTGCTTGGTGTGACGCAATCCGAGTTCTGGGAAATATCCACGCGTTCGACTGGGTAAATTCTCCCCTCAACAGCCGTTCCACCCCCACCACCCCAACCCCCGAAGTCCCCCCCATGGTCAAATCCATTTTCCGACTCCTCTCGGTTTACAAAGCCCAATCCCGAGTTGCAGGTACGATCCCGAGCCTCCCCGGAATTGCGAGGAAACTCACCCTGCTTTCCAAGTCTTGCCCCGGAGGCGGGGGTACCAAGATCACCCTCCAAATCAGCGAGGTCGGAAAACTTATTCACGGTGACTACAAGATTGACAACCTCATTTTTCACCCCACAGAACCTCGAGTAATTGCAGTGATAGACTGGGAGGTGAGCGAGCGAAGCGAGCGAGCCTTGTGACTGAAGCGTGTGTTGACTCTGCGAACGAAGCGGGCCAGTTCGCTTCGCGCGCTATTTTTGCTCGCTCCTAACCTAACCCACTCTTGCTCTTGTGCTTCGCTCGGCGCAGCTTTGGCAGCTAAATCAGGATCCTTTGACCGATCTGGCCAATTTGTCAATGGTACACCTTTTCCCTAATGTCTTGGACATTGGTTCAAAAATAGATATGCAAGGTTTGCGGGGCGTGGATTTTCCAGCATTGCGAATTCCCACAGAGCCCGAACTTCTGCTGCTGTACAGCCAAATCAACAGGACCTTCGCTCACAGTGAATTGCTCCGGTGGTCAGGTTTCTACCTTTCGTTTCTCCTATTTAAAAACGTCGTTATTGCTCACGGAGTAAAGGAGAGGATAATAAAGCAGGTCAGCAGCTCTTCGAATGATACCGTTGAGGGGGGGGTGGGGGGGATGGTAGAGAATGTGTTGGAAATGTGTGAAAAAATGCTGCGAGAGCGGCCTCCAATAGTTAATAATGGCAAATTGTAAATTTACCAAACAAAATTTCTAATTGTCAGTTCTTAAGGCGGAATTGCTGCTGCAGTTGGTGCAACCGCTTGGTGTTGGTGGCGATGTACATTCCCCCTGCCAGCAGCGCGAGCACGAACCCGCCCACAATCAATGTTTTCCCAAGTCCACCCTCCCCGGCCTCAGCATCGTTCATATCGGCTATGTCTTTTCGCTCTTTCTCCTTGTCTGAAATTCGTTGTTGGGTGTAGTTTTTAGCCTCTCCCTTCTTTTTTTCGCTCCACCGTTGCTTATCCTTCTTCTTTTTTGTTGGGGTTGTTTCACCAACCTCCTCGTCGTTGTTGAAAACGTCTACAAAATTCTGCAACGCCTTCTCGCCAATGTCTTCTTCTTTTTCTTTCAAATAAAGGGGCAAGTTTCTCATTTTCCGCAAATCCTCCACCTTCACAACCGTACTACAGCACAGTTCGCACAACCAAAACAGGTCGATTATCGCGCTCTTCAAGCACTTTTCCTTCCTTGCGGTGTTTTCTCGCCACGCAAGCAGCTTGAGGAAGTGTTCCTCGCTCCATTTTTTAGATTCTGGGGCTGACGTGTATTTTTGCATGCTTCTCATTAACTTTTGTCTATTCTCGGTTTTCCCGCCCTTGTAGGTGCCCAAGCACGCCGCGTTGCAGCTCCGATACACGGCCATTAAATTGCTGTTCGTTGACAAATCGTAAAATTTCAGAACTTCTTCCTCCTCGTCATCCACATCCTCAGCAGTCGCGTATCCGCTTTCGTTGAGGGGATCGGGGGTGGTGGTGTCTCCCTGGTTAGAGTCGTAGAAGACCGTTGCTGATCTGCCCACCCTGCCGTCTTCGCCCTCACCCTCACCCTCACCCTCACCCTCGCCCTCGCCATCGCCATCCACAATATCGTCGAATGTCACTTCTAAACTTCCATTCTTTTCGTTGTCAGCGACACAATCGTCGCAAATCCGGACCTTGTTCGCCTCGTCGATATGCGGGAGGAGCATTCTGCTGGTGGAGCAGGCTCCACATGTAATGTTACCGCAGCTGCGGCAATGATGCTTTCTATTCAAAACGGTGAACGGGCGCTGGCAACCCGGGCAATCGCTGCTCTCCTCGTCAGGCTTCCAAACTGGTGGAACAGATGACCTCCTCCGGGAGGGAGACACGTCAAGGAGGTTTGTTCTGCTTCCCACTATGCTAACGCCGGAGAAAGATGATTGAATAACGTCTCTGATCATCAATTCTCGCAACGAGATCAAAAAGTGGGTGTCCATAATTCCGTACTTCATCATGCCTTCAGTTAACGGCCTCTCGCACCAGTCGCAGTTCTGATATGTTTTCTTCAACTGCGCATACCCTTCGCTCTCCTCCAAACCGTAAAACTTGCACAACTTTGCTAACCCTAAACCCGTTTCGAGCTGAAGTCCCAACGCCTTACCGCACACGCTGGTATCGAAAGCGTTTACAACGACGATTCCAAAGTCGCGGTGCAGCGCAGGAACGTCCATTCCAACAATGGCGTGACCGACCTTTATCTTGGTCGGGTCACCGAACACCTCACTAAGGAGGTTCATGTTTTCCCACACTTCCAAAATTAGCGTGTCCACAATGTAGTCTATCCCGTCGTCTGTTGAAACTTGCATCAGGCAGATCGCTGCACAGGAGGAAAAGAGAGCGAGATTGCTCATTTCTAAATCGAAGGAGAAGATCGAGACCTTCTTCAGGTGATCTGCCATCTCCTGCACTTTCCCTCGTGAAGTTACAAGAACGAACTTATTTCCCCAGGTTTTGACATCAACTGGCGAAACTGGAGCATCGCGGAGACTGCTGTAGGCAAGAGACGTGAAACCCGCGTGATTATCTACCTCTCGTACCATTTCGTGCGGGTTGATGTGGAAGTGGTCGAGCTGAGCTCTTGAAGCCGCGCGGCTCTTCTCCGTCGCTGCGACGGGTGACAACGCATAAGGCTTGTACTTGTAGAAAGGGATGAGCTGTGCCGATTTCGAATTGCTGCTAGAGAGCTCTATTGTGGGTCCAAAGTCCCCGTCCTTCGAAATAACAAATTGTCGCTCGCTCCCAAACCCGTGCGAACCGTGAGCGATGGACAGCTTGAGCGAGATATTCCGCATGATCGACCGGTCAACCTTGGTCAATGTGAGAGGAAACTTGATGATGTTGTCTTCGGTTAGAAGGGTGGGGAATTTGTGTCCAGATATGTATTGAGGAGGCGAGAATGTCTTATCCTGTCGAATCCAGGCCTCCAGCCAACTCGTAACCGCTGCCACGTCCATTGTACAATAAAAATAGGGCAGTTTTATGCTATATAGAGCATAAGGTGATAGTCAGCTAAAATATTATTTTTCTTTTTTGTTTTTCGCTACATTAGCTCAGCTGCTCGCCCATTAACCCGTACATCGCTCCAAAAAACAAACAATTAACATGGCTACCAACCAATTTCACAATTGGCTCAAGAATAGTGATTGGCTTGAGGTACAACGAGCCATGCTAGACAAAGATCGGAACGATGATTTGCTTGATAGAAAGTACAAGGAGAGAGATGAGCATGGACGACTGCCACATCATTGGATGGCATTGAAAGCTCAGACACACACACATGCTCTTGCCTTTGTGGGCGTGTGGTCGATTGACTTGAATGACGAGGCCCTCACCACACGAGACAATAAAGGCGAAACACCCCTCGACATTGCCCGTAGGAGTGGAGCCTGTGCTGAGATCATCGGCTTGCTCTCCCTCACTCCCGAGGAAGCTCGTTCGTTGGGTTGGGTTGGGATGGGCCGCTTGTACGCACCAGTGGCTTATTGGAGGAGTGAGATGACTGATTGGATCAGATCACGATCGTATGCAGACTGTCACAAGTTCATCAATGAGCACGATGACGAGTTGGTGCGTGAAGTGCTCAAATTCTACAATTCTGAACTTCTTCGAACGATTGCTTGCAATAGCCAGAAGTACAGCGAGTCCCTCGTGTTTCTTGCTCTTCGAATGATCCATCGGCATCCACTTTCTCTTAATGCTACTCAGCACCAAGGCTACACGCCTCTTCAGCTTGCTGAGCACCCCCAATTCAAGGCGTGCAAAGAGATCGTCAAGGTCCTTCGACTCACCCCCAAGTTCATCTCCTCCACCCCCTTCCCCACCCTCCTCCGACAACACCTCCCCAAAAAGTTTGTCGACGAGGAGGTCTTCGGCACCTACAACACCGCTTGCACGTTCATCAAGCACATGAAGTACGACAAGGCTGAGCTGGTCGAGGTGGAGGACATGCTGAAGAAGCCGACCCGCAAGTGCGA
>Ga0302114_10002506_pt1 | contig 11798 bp, 14 predicted proteins | sample AG5_Surface_MG_FD_203107 | JGI IMG/M metagenome (GOLD analysis project Ga0302114, IMG submission 203107) | Marine microbial communities from Western Arctic Ocean, Canada - AG5_Surface | ecosystem: Environmental > Aquatic > Marine > Oceanic | place: Canada: Western Arctic Ocean | collected...
GTCGCACTTGCGAGCCGGCTTGAGGACCGCCTCAATTTCGACCAGCTCAGCCTTGTCGTACTTCATGTGCTTGATGAACGTGCAAGCGGTGTTGTAGGTGCCAAAGACCTTCTCGTCGACAAAATGTTTGGGGAGGTGTTGCCGGAGGAGGGTGGGGAAGGGGATGGAGGAGATGTGGGTGGGGGTGAGGCGGAGGACCTTGACCATCTCTTTGCACGCATTTGTGTTTTGAGCAAAATCAGGGAGCTTGGCTCCCTGGGGCCAGTCGCTGCCGGTAGCCTGAAGGGAAAGTGGGTTCCGATGGATCATTCGAAGAGCAAGAAACATGAGGGACTCGCTGTATAATTGGCTGCAGCAAGCAATTGTTTGAAGAAGTTGAGAATTGTAGTATTTGAGCACTTCACGCACCAACTCGTCATCATGCTCATCGATGAACTTGTGACAGTCTGCATACGATCGTGATCTGATCCATATAGTCATCTCATTCCTCCAATGACCCACTGGTGCGTACAAGCGGCGCATCTCCTTCCCACCCAACGAAACAGCTTCCTTGGGAGTGAGGGAGAGCAAGCCGATGATCTCAGCACAGGCTCCACTCCTACGGGCAATGTCGATGGGGGTTTGGCCTTTCTTGTCTCGTGTGGCGAGGGCCTCGTAATTCAAGCAAATCGACTGCACGCCCACAATGACAAGAGTAGGTGTGTGTGTCTGAGCTTTCGCTGCGAGCCAATGATGTGGCAGTCGTCCATGCTCATCTCTCTCCTTGTACTTTCTCCAGAGCAAGTCTATGTTACAATCTGGGTCGTCATACATGACTCCATACACAGCGGGCCAATCACGCTTCGTGAGCCACTTGTGGTGCTCATTGGAAGGCATAAAGATATGCTCGTGAAAATATCTCAAATTAGAACGGGTATTGAGGGAGAAGGGGTTGCTGGGCAAGGTAGGAGAATTGGGTTAGTATATATGGTGTGCTGGGGTGGCGTTTGGAACAATATCACCTGTTTCGGTTCACTTGCGCAAGTTGAGGGCATCTCCAGAAATCATATTTTATCATGGTTCCTTCTCACATCACGAGGACAACAAACTTATTCCGCGGTGGTGTTGCTATTCGTTGCCTGTCTGCCTCGACGTCTTCGTCGAGCATTCGAGCTCCAAACTTGTTGGGAGGTGGTGTACATACAAACTCACCCAACACCTCTGCAAACTGGCGCAATCGGCCCCTCTTCCGTCGCTCCGGCGACGAAATGTTCCGGTCTGGGAAAGAGGCTGCCTCGATGCTGGTCAATGAGGTGAAGCGCCGCGACTCCTCCGAAGTTGAGTTTTGTGAAACTGTCGGAGAAAGCCTCCTCGCCCTGGGGGAGGTCTTTGAGCGCAACCCTCGCATGGCCTGGGTTGCCAAAACGATGATTGAACCCGAGAGAACCATCACGTTCCGAACCCCCTGGATTGACGACAAGGGGATTACGAGGGTCTCGCGTGGTTTCCGAGTGCAATATTCTTCGGCGTTGGGTCCTTTCACAGGCTCACTGCATTTTGGCGGGCACGTGAACCTCTCAACGGTCAAGGCGCTCGCCTTCACCACTACCATCAGAAACGGCCTTTCCGGGTTCAACCTTGGCGCGGCAGTGGGCGGATCCGACTTTAACCCCTTCAATAAAACTGATGCTGAGGTCCAGCGCTTCTGCCAGTCCTACATGACTGAGCTCTCCAAGTACATCGGTCATGGTGTGGACAGTCCCTCAATGGGGATGGGTGTTGGCGAGAAAGAGCTGGGATTCATGTTTGGCCAGTTCAAGCGGATGGGGGGCGGTTCTCGCGAGAAGCGTCTGTTTGGGTTGGGCGAGGAGCGGCTCAAGAGGGAGGCGACTGGAACGGGCGTTGCGCATTTTGCCGAGGCGATGCTCAATGCAAGGAACGATACTCTCAAGGGGAAGAGGTGTCTGATTATGGGCTCTGGGAAGGTGGCCATGAGGTGAGCGATGAGCGCAAATATCGCAATATCGCAATATCGCAATGCAAACTGAACACTCACAAATCAATTCAGCCTCGCCAAGAAGCTCAACGAATACGGTGCGACCCCCCTCAGCTTCTCGGACAGTTCTGGCTTCATCGTTGAGCCCGAGGGTTTCACTGGAAACAGGCTGAAAACGATCAAAAGAATCAAATCCGAGAGAGGCGCGCGAGTGGGAAGGTACATCATCAGCAGCACGAGTGCGAAGTTCAACGAGTCTGAGAGCATCTTCGACATTCCCCACGACCTGGTTTTCCCCTGCAATGATATTCACTCTATCGGGAGCCGAGAGGCGGTTGACAAGCTGGTGGCAAGCGGGTGCATTGGAATTGTGGAGGGTGGAGCGAGCTGCGTGAGTCCGGCAGCGAGGGTTCACGCCAAAAGCCTGGGCCTGCTGCATGCCCCGAGCGTTTGCACGCTGAGCGGAGCTGAGCTGGTCCACGGCTTGGAGCTTGAGAACTGGGCCAGCGTCACGGACGAACAGCTGAAGCTGGAAATGAAGAAAGTCTTTGAGGAAGTTAGTCGAACGGCCAACGAGTTCAACAACAGGGGCGACCTTTTCGTGGGCTCGAACATTGCCGGATTTTTGCGGGTTGGTCGTGCGATGGATGCATTAGGAGCGATCTAAAAAGAAAGGGGGTGGTTACATGTTCTGTGGGGTGGGGTTTATTTGGGAGAGGTAGTTTTAATTTGAGATCTAAATTTTGCTTTTCATTACTATTCTAAATACTCCAGGCAGCGTTCAGGCAGCTACTTATCAATTCTGTATATTCTCGGTATCAAAAACGGCAGGAGCTTCAGCAACCACAGGGCTGCTGTAAGAGGATGGATTGCAAGCTGGAAGCGAGGCTTGGAAGTCAAAACCAATCCTGCTGCTCGTGCCCTGTTTCGACTTATCGTATTTGAGCCACGTTTCATCTTCTGTTGCTGGGGCTGGGGCTGGGGCCGGGGCGGGGGCTGGGGCTGTGGGACCGGCCGTCGGCCCGAGCACCGGGCCTTTCTGTACCTTTTCCTTGGGAACTCCTTCTTCCTCTTCCTCTTCCTCTTCTTTTCGCTTTCGCTTCTTGTCCCGTTTTTCTGCCTTTGCCCTTTTCTTCTCCTCCTTACGCTTCCTCTCCTGAAACGCGGCTCTATTCGTAGTTTCCCACTCCTGGAGCTGTTCGAGAAAGGCCGCGATGGGCTTTGCGTCTGGCCTGCTAGCCCTTATCATTATTAATCCTTCGTCGAGAGACAGGCCGGCCTCCTTTATCAAGTAGAACAGCGCGCATGTTACAGACCGCGAAACGCCGTGTTTGCAGTGCACGAGCACGCTGCCATGGTAAAGAGACATTCTTAAGAAGGAAGTCACCTCCTCTGCATAGTTTAAGAGGTTTGTGGTTGGGATATCATAGACTGGAACTCGCTTGTAACTGAGTGTGAGCCCGTCAGCACCTTTCTCAAAGAAGTTCTGGATTCCCGCCGCAGTGTCCTTCTCCCTAGGAGGAGTGCAATTTAAAACTGCCTTAATTCCGTTTTCACGGAGAAACGTCGACGAAACCGCATCTTGTTTTGAACCAACGTAGATGGAGTTGAGCGGAAACTCAGGCGTGGTGAATACGCGGGACATTTTAAATGGAAGACTTAGAATTTCCCTGTAATTAATAAAAATGATATGCAAAGATACATCAAACGAACACTCGCAACAATAGAATGTCTTCATTCCTACCTGCCGAGCTGAGCCAAATTGAAGCGTTCCACCATAGCCTCCTCAATAGCCAAAATCCAGCCGAAACACAGCAGATCGAAACAGCCCTGACCACATTTCCGTCCCTTGCCACTCTCCAAAATCCTGCAAGTGGAATCTCCCCCCTTATGATTGCCGCTGACCGCGGCTCCCTCCCGCTGACGACTCTCCTCATCAATATGGGAGCTCCTTGGAATGCCCTTGATCGGTTTGGAAAATGCGCAGGTGAGCTACATTGAACGAGAATGATGGCTCCCATGTTTCTGGACTGAAGGTGAAAACCGGAGCCCTCTTGGTTGCTATATTAACCTACCTTTCGCTCGTGCTTCATAAAAATGCGCTTCGCTTCGCTTCGCTTCGCTTCGCCGGTCTTGCAGGAGACTACGCTGTTAAAAATGCCCACCAGAACGTTGTTGACTACTTGGTCAAGATCGGAACCCGATGCGAGATGATTCTTGGCGCCTCGTTCCGCCTGAACAAGTCCTCCCTCCCCCCATCAGTAATCGATTCCGGAGAGTCGAGCAACGTCTCCATGCAGCCGTGCACGAAGCCTGAATATCTCAAGCGGACTGTGAAGTACGAGGGGAACACTCTCTTCGACGACGAGAACGACGCGGTAATGATGGAGTGGGAAAGACCATTAATGGAGGCTCATGCCTCGATCATCACTGACACGATGGACCCAAGTACAACCACAATTACCAAAACAAAAACCGTCCTAAACGTTGGTTTTGGAATGGGAATAGTCGACAACTATCTACAATCGAAATCCAATGTGGCCGCCCATTACATATGCGAGGCCCACCCCGATGTGTACAGAAAGATGATCGCCGACGGTTGGGACAAGAAACCCAACGTAACGATCCTGTTCGGACGGTGGCAAGATGTGCTGACTAACGACATGAACGTGAAGTTCGACGGCGTTTTTTTCGACACCTACGGCGAGCACCACACCGACCTCGAAGATTTCCACTCGTTGCTCCCTAAAATTTTGAACGAGAATTCCATCTACAGGTGAGCGAGCGAAGCTGTTTTAGACCGTGCGTGAACAATCGCTTGGTACAAAAAGATGCGCTTGGGATCAATAGGTTTTTTAGTTTTCACATTGGCGTGCAAGACCTTGATCTGGAACGTCCCTGAACAACCCCCCTGAACAAAAAGATGCGCCTATCCGAACCCGCCACCGTGTCCATTTTTGAGCGACTAAAACCTCCATACGTTGGAGTTACGGCCGATTCAGTGATTCGCCTTTTTTTGCCTTTTTTTGCCTTTTTTTGCCTTTGACGTGCACGTGTCCCTGAAGACGAGAATACTCGCGATGAATCCACGAAATGGCTACAGACGGCTACATCCACTACTGAACTAACCCACTCAATTCTTTGGCTCGCTCACCTCCCCCCTGATACATTAAAAATGCGCCTCGCTTTGCTCGGCGCAGCTTCTTCAATGGAATCTGCCCCGACAATTTGTTCTTTCATGGGGTTGCGTGTAACGTGGTTAAGCTTCAAGTGAGTGAGCGAGGCGAGCGAGCCTTGGGGTGAATCAGTGCTTCCCCTTTTTTTGGATTTTTGTTAAGTTCTCACATTGGTGTGCACATGACCCTGGTTTGACTGTCTCTGAACAACACCTTCGCACAAAAAGATGCTTCTTGCCGAACTAGGCACAGTGTCCAACTCTGACTGTTTTAGTGATTCGCGATTTGAGGAAAAATCCGAGTGATGGATCTCGCGAAATGGCTGCAGACGGCTACATCTAAACTAACCCACTCAACTCGTTTGGCTCGCTTGGTTCGCTCGTGCTTAATTAATAATCGCTTCGCTCGGCGCAGCTCGAGGAGCTTGGGTTTGAGTGCCAGTTTTACCCTTGCGACATTCAAATAGACAACGAGGCGTGGAAAAACGTTCGGCGAAAGTACTGGTCTTTTGATGTCTACTACCTCCCCGTTTGCAAGTACGTCAATGCAATTGTAGAGCCGAGTGCGTCCAAAAAAAACAGATTTTAAACAAAAATTTATTTGCATTTATAGCTTGCATTTATAGCTTGCTGGAACTATCAGCAGCAAAAAGTGACGTGACAGTGGCGAGTTCTTGCTGGAGCTCAGCCTTTGTTGCTTCAATTTCAGTCTGCAAGCTCTCAGAAATGTTGAGATCTTGCACGATTGAGGTAGATGTGCCGTCAGGAGAGGTCACTGGGGAAACGAAAAGACCAACCCCTTCTCCACACCATAACTCCCATCGGAGGCAACGCCGGCGCAAAACCTCGTGTTCGGCGTGACGATCGCATTCATGGTGTCCACGATGGCATTCGCAGCGCTCGCAGCAGAGCTGCTTCCCCTCGCCTTGATCACCGAAGCCCCTCTGTTTTGGACGATTTTCTTGAAATTCTCCTCTACACCCCCCTCCCCCCTGTAGTCTACGACCATTGTGCTCGAGTGGTTGCCCCAAATTACCACGTCCTCGTTGCCCACCTTGCGCACCTTGTTCCTCATCATTCCCTTCGCCCGATTCACGTCAAGCATGGTCATTGCGTAGAAGTTTGAAGGAGGAATTCGCGGACAGTGCATAATGGAAATTGCCGTGTTTGTATTGCACGGATTGCCAATCACAACAATTCTACAAGTTAGCTTCGCGAATTTCGAGATTGCAGCTCCCTGCGTGCGGAAAATGGAGCAGTTTTTCTCCAGCAAGTCCGATCTGCTCATGCCGGGCCCTCTAGGAAAAGCACCCAGCAGAATCACCCAGTCCGCATTCACAAACGCCTCATCAACTTCGCTCGTGACCGTAACGTCATTTAATTGCCCGAAAGCGCAATCCTGCAGCTCCATAACGACTCCCTCAAGGGCATTCAGGGCAACAGGAAGATCAAGTAGGATTAGGTTGATTTTCTGTTGTTTAGGGGGCGAGAACGATGACAAAAGCCGGAACAGGAAAGAATAAGCTATCTGGCCTGCGGCACCAGTCACGGCGATGGTCAATGGGCCTTCCATGGTGCAAGAAATCAAGTGATATATCTTTTTTAGTTTATTTTTTTCACCAAGCTGTATAAATATCACGCTTCTCATCCGCATTCCTATAAATTATAACACTCCAACACCAACAACAAACAACGATCACAATAATATGGGCCTGTTGACAACAAACTGGTCGTACTCTTCCTCCAAGGGAATCTTCCTGTCCTTCCTGACACTTATTTGCCTTATTCAACTCCTTGCACCATTCACAACATGGACGTGGTGTGCTCTCGTTGGTTTCTTCACAGTTTTCTATACAACTTACTTCACAATCACGAAGAACGACCCCACGACCCCTTCCCCAACCTCAACTGATAACCTGATTCCAACCGCTAGTCCGACTCCAACCAAAACCCCCAACCGACTCTATTTTCTAGATAATTTGAAAATCTTCCTCACTGTGACTGTAATAACTCACCACCAGACCGGCGCACTGTCGGGCGGTGGTGGCTGGCCTGAATTCAGCATCGGGAACTACCCCAACTGTTTCAGGTCCTTTGCAAGCGCTTATCTGATAATTAACCAATCCTACTTCATGTGTGCCTTCTTTTTCATAAGCGGGTACTTCACCCCCACGTCCTTCAGCAGGAAAGGACGGTTTTTGTTCCTTCGAGACAAATTAATTCGGCTCGGATGGCCTTTCATAATTTACATGTTCATACTGCAGCCACTCGGCACGTCCATTATCCAGCTGAACTGCTTTGGTTCGCTTGAAAATCTTAAAAATGCATTGTTCTTGGGGGCTGGACCAACCTGGTTCGCAGCCTGGTTACTCATCTTCAACTCAATTTATGCCGTGACTGACCACTCAGCTGCAGCTGGCAGCATTGTCAAATTCCCATCTCTCATCAAGTTACTGCTCATCTTACTTGGGTTTCACGGCTTAGATATTTTGACTTTATCAATTGGGGGCGAATTTGGTTTCATGCCAATTTCATTTGGGTCACTTCCGTTCGACATACTCTTCTTCTACTCGGGCACGGTGGCCAAGAACAGTGGCTGGCTCGCGGAAGGGGAGAATTCGATTTTCTCCAAAATGGACGGGTTCCGGCCCTTCTTGTATGGAATGTTTGTTCTTACCTTTGGTGGAATTTTGGTTGGTTCTGTTGTTATGTTCGCAACTGGCTGGGTCGAAGACCCCAATGACGCGTTTGACCCGGTGTCAAAGGTTGGTCCATACGCATGGTTGTTCATCTGCCTCCCCCCCTGGTTAATCATATACTTCGCAAGGTGAGCGAGCGATGAAGTTCACGAAATGATGAAAAAAAATGAAGTGTTCACAATCTAAACATTATTCAAAATCAACAGCCTGGTCATGCTTGACTTCTTTCGAATGTGCTTCAACTTCACCACTCCAGCTACCGCAAATCTTGCTGGGGCGGCGTATGGCGCCTACATTATTCACCCGATTTTCCTCGACATCTTTACGGGGATTTTCGTAAGAATATACGAGACGGCCAACGATGACACAATTGTTTTCGTCGGCTCGAACACAACGAGCACAACGGAACTGATCGACGGAGAATATTGGTTGTGGGGTGGTTGGGCAGGTTTGAACTGTGTCACTGTGTGCATGTCGTTTCTAGCCGCGTACTTGTTCAGGCAGTACGTGCCAGGGGCGAAGAAGGTGCTGTAAACATTTAATAATAAAAAATTTGCTATCCATTCATTTCTTAAGAACGGTCTCAACGAACTCCTCAAGCGCCTTCAACGCAATTGGGAACTTAACCTCCTCCCCGAAGCCAACACGAAAGTAACCCTCGTTATCTACAGTTACTTCATCCGTGAAACAGTAAGTAGGCTTAATTCCAATCCCCCTTGCAGCCAATTCCTTGCCAAGCTCATCAGACGTCATCACCTCGCATTTTATAAACGCTATAGCCCCCGCAACGGGCTTGACCCAGCTGAAAAATTCGCTGTATTTTGCAACGAATTTTGACAGCGAGCAAACATTGGCGTTGATGATTTTCATGTTCTTTGCCAAAATTTTCTCACTTGACCGAAGCACCATCATTGCTTGAATTTCACTACTCCTCGCCGGGCACGCGGTCCCAAAATACTGTGCATCAGTCAGTTTTTGTTTTATTTGCAAGTCTTGAAAGGCCAGCCATCCGATTGTCACGCCGCATGCTCCCCATGGTTTCGACATGGTCACACACGAAATTCCCAGCTCGTAAGCTTCCGCCATCGATGGCAGTCGAATTTCAGGATCGTGCTCCAGCAATCGATACACCTCGTCACTCATTATCCTTATCCCATGCTCTGCGCAAACGGATACTAGCTCGGCCTGAAGCGCTTTGCTCATTAGTGTCCCGGCAGGATTGTACGGTTCGTTTATGACCAAATACTTGGTCTCCTTTAATTTTATTGCGGCAAGCACATCGTCTACATTGATCTGCCAGCCATTGCTCGGTGACAATTGAACTCGAGTGACATTTCCTCCCGCGTGCGCCGCAGCTTCAACAGTAGACTGGTAACCCGGTGTGAACACAATTGTGTGGCAGTCCCCAGCGAGGGCAAAAGCTGCGCCGAGCGAAGCGAGATTGTGCGCATTTTTAATGAAACACAAGCGAACCAAGCGAGCCAAACGAAATGAGTGGGTTAGTTTAGTAGTAGATGTAGCCGTCTGCAGCCATTTCGCGAAATCCAAGGCGAAAAATGCTCGTCTTCCAAAAGGCTAGCTCGCTTCGCTAGCTCACCTGCTGTTTGGAGAGCCACTTGCCCACCGGTGAATACCATTATGTTATCAGCTGTTATATTTTCGTCGTAGAGCTTAGCAATCTCGATCTTCAAGTCAGTAGATCCCCCATTGGGAGTATATTCGAGGGAGTGATTCATAAAGTCATCAACCAGGCTTTGCCCATTGTTATCTTTGCAGAATTGGATGAGCTCTGGGTTGGTCAAGGGTTGTGCAAAAGAGTTCGACAAGGAGAACGAGAGGCCACCCGAGGCCGACTTCACCATAGCCTTGTGCTTCTTGGACCACGGCTCGGTCAAATTCATGATTTGTGAACTAAAAAACAAGGAAAAAAAAAAAAATCAAAAAATTATTGAAGTTAATTTATATTTGTTACTTTAACTCCTCACACAGGCCGATGCATGATCAGTTAGAGGCAGACAGAGTCACCAGAAAGTCGTTCGTCAAAAACTTTTTATCCCAACCTCATAACCTCACACCCCAGGAGAACCACAACCAAACCCAGATAGAGAACATTCTCTCTGCCTCCAAGGATGACGAGGAAGTAATTGATGACAGTTTGTTCTTCACCAAGTTCGTGAGCATCAAGGAGGGCATATTTATTGGGACGTGCACAGGGGTTGTTCAAACATTCCCGGAAAACCTCCTCGCCTACATGTACTTGACTGATACACACCAGGCTCGCGAGACCCACATAGCGGCCAACGGTCAAGACAGCTCCAAGTATCCATTCAAAACGATTCATGTGGTCAACGACCACCACAAAATCAACTACTCCTGCCGAAAACTCCCTCCTCCCCTAAAACCAAGGGACTGGCTCACCCGAAACATCATGAAGCGAGTCGACGCAAACACCATCAAGTATTTCGCCACGTCAATCCACGACGACGACCCTGATCCCCCTCCCAGCTTCACCAAAACAACCTTGACAAAAATTGTCAGGGGCGAGATCTCGATGATCCACGAGTACGAGCGTCTGCCCCACAACCAGACAAGGTTCATACTGCGGCTGAGGGTGGATCTCAAGGGAAGCGTCCCCAAAAAAATCGCAAACATGGGCATGTCAGGTGCTCTCGACAGCGTTTATCGCGCCTACAAGTATTTCCAGCGTGACGAGGAGATCGACGAGCTGGAGGTGAGCCTGATTGAAATGAGCGAGCGCATGATATACTAAACCCCAGTTAACCCACTCTCTGGCATCTTTCTTTCCTCAACCAAATCAAATCAGCGCTCGTCATTCATCGACAGCATGGACTTAACCCCAGAACCATCAAAAGAAGAGAAGAGTCTGATCGACCGCAGCTTGCAATGTGCTGACATGCTTAACCTCGGAGGAGGAGTTCAGCGTCAGCAGACAACAGCTGGGATGGACCGCAATAAACGCATGAACTGGACTCGGCTGCGTGACGGCGATTTGAGCGTGAAAAAGTTCAAAAAAATGAAGGAGGGAGACCCCTCAGCGTGGGGAAAAGCGTCCACAACAGTTCACACCACGGCCGAACAAGCCCTCGCTTTTGTGTGGCTCTACTGCAGCAATTTGAGAATGAAGGAGCACCAGAAAATGGACGGCAACCTCCTCCGACAGACATACGAGCCCACCACCACAGGCACTGTCCCCTCCGCCCAACACCGCACCCAGCACATCGTTGTGCAAAAATCCATGCCTCCACCCTTCTATCCGAGAGAAAGTAGCACGAGAAACGTGTGGGGCGAAATGAACAACAGCAACAACAATAACTTTAGTAACAACGAAGAGCGCTTTGAAACCCTGCTTTTGGCCTTCGAGCCAGCAGAGATCAAGCACATCAGCGAGAGAAGGGGGCGAAGAAAATTTGCCAAAACGTTGCCCAAAAGGTCTTATTCTTCCGTGCATCCAACCAACAACGGCGAAGAGGAGCAGAACTTGGGCGTTGCTCAGCTCGAAACAAGGGGCGTGTGGGTTATCGCGCCCCTGGCGCAAAACGTGTGCGAAGTCACGCACGTGGTGAACATTGTGGACAAAGGAAAAATTCTCACCTCGATGGTTAACGCGAGCATTGGGCGTGCACTAGACCCAATCACGTACCTCAAGGCGTTCTACGAGCGCACCGGGCTGGTGGTGGATGCGGAGGTGAGGCTCGAAGCGCGCGCGAAATGGAATGGTACTGGCTACATCCATTTTCTAAACTAACCCACTCAATTTTCGCTTCGCTCGGAGCAGCTGCGAGCCGAGTTCGTCAAGAACGTTCCCAGAACGGTGAATTTAATCACAGCCGAGCAGCAATCATTCGTCCAGCAGGAAGTAGGTTCGATAGACTACAAGGACGACAACGAGTGGGAGAAGCTGGACAAGGACTCGAGCGTCTTCATCAAA
>Ga0302114_10002507_pt1 | contig 11787 bp, 11 predicted proteins | sample AG5_Surface_MG_FD_203107 | JGI IMG/M metagenome (GOLD analysis project Ga0302114, IMG submission 203107) | Marine microbial communities from Western Arctic Ocean, Canada - AG5_Surface | ecosystem: Environmental > Aquatic > Marine > Oceanic | place: Canada: Western Arctic Ocean | collected...
GGTAAGTTTTGGTCCTCGGGCGAGAGTTGATCGATGGACGCCTCGAAGATGGCGTCGATCATGGACTTCTCCGTGTCGCTGTTGAGGTCCAGCCTGTCCAGCGCCTTGGCCTGCTCCTCGATCATCTTCTTATCGAACGTGAACACGATGCACGGGTCGTAGTTTTTGTCCACAATCATCTTCACAATCTTGTAAACCTGAAAACAAAAACACGATGTCAGTCATCAAATTGCCCATACGCACACGAAAATAAAAAATAAACTAACCTCCAGATGCTTCATCTCCTCGCCCTTGCCCTTACCGTCGCTTCCCCCGTTACCACCCTCGGTTCTGTTCGCCGTCTTATTCGCCGCGTACCCATCCGACGCCGGCGCGATGGCGTTGATCGCCTTCAGAAAGTTATCCTGCCTGAACTTGTTATCGCGGTCGAACGAGAGATAGATGCCGTCGCCACCCTTGGGAAAGATGTAGTGCTCCAGCGGCGTGGGGCGGTAGTCGGTGTACACCAGGTGGCACGGGTGATCGTGCGTCTTGACGATCCACTCCGCGAACTCCTTCGCGTTCGGGATCGTCGCGGATAGGAACACGTACCGCACGGCGTCTGGAAGGAAGTGTATGGTCTCTTCCCACACCACCCCGCGTTCAAAGTCCTGTTAACAAATCACGACGTCATACTAATTGCCCATACGTAAATGAAAAGAAACTCACCCGCATGTAATGAATCTCGTCGAAAATCACCCATCCGACCTCGCGCATGACCTCGCCGCCTCGGTAGAGCATTGAGCGGAGGACCTCGGTGGTCATGACGAGGCACGACGCCGTCTCGTTGATGACGGTATCGCCCGTCATGAGCCCTACGTCGGTGAACTCTTCCTTGAGCTCTCGGAACTTTTGGTTCGACAGCGCTTTCAGCGGGGATGTGTACACGACGCGTTGGCCGTCTCGGAGCGCCATGGCGATGGCGTACTCCGCCACCACGGTCTTCCCCGCGGACGTGTGCGCCGCGACCATCACGCTCTCCCGCTGTTCCATGACCTCCACGGATTTTTGCTGGAAGGTGTCCAGGCGGAACGGGTACACCTTTGCGGGATTCTTGTCGTCGTACCGGCCAGCCTTCGGGTCCGGTGTCCATCCGGGCGGGCGGACGACGTCGTGGAGGCATCCGTGCGCGGCGGCGTGTGCCGGGGGGATGCGGGTTCCACCCGCGGCGAGGACGGCTTCGATATCGTTCTTCGCCGCATCCACGTCGATCGTCTCGCCCGACTTGAGCAGCGCCTCCACCTTTGTCGCCTCTTCGTTGAAGAACGCGGCACCGTGCGCCTCATTCACGGCTGTGTCGCCGTCCGTCTTGGACCGTTTGGCGTGCGGGAGGAGGGCATCGTTATCCGCCGTGTGGGGCACGAGCTCGCTTCGCTTCGCGCCCGACATCCCGGCGGCACGCACGCACTCGCGCGACACCGCAAGTGGCGCTCCGCCGACAAACATCATCTGCCCGCAGCCGCCGCTCTGAAAATCACTTTTTGAGTTGTTCCTCGTTCCTGTCCGTTATGACACTTTCGCCAGACTCCGCGCGCGCGTTCAACATGGCGGCCGAGGGCGAGTGGACGGAGTACCTCCGCACCGCGACGCGTGTCTCCCGCGCGGTGGAATGCCTCGACGCCGTCGGCGGGCTCGACGATCCCCCGAACGCCCCAGCGCTGTCCGGGCCTGATGCCCATCTTGAGGATCCGCATATTCGGAACATGGCGATGCGGTTCCACGCCGCGCACGTGGCCAAGCGCGTCGCGTCGGCTAAGCGGGAGATGGCGGCGGACGATCGATCCATCGACGCGTCACCACTCAAAGGATCGTTAGGAAAGAGGCTCGGGTACCTGCCCCGGCAGCTCGAGGAGTACGAGCTCGACCACGGGTTGACGAGCGTTGGTTCAAACGACGACGACGACGACGCGAGGGTGGTGGCGCTGACGCGTCACATGCGCCAGCTGCCCAAGCTGGAGCTCCACGCGCACCTCAACGGGTGCGTCCGGGACTCCACGCTGCTCGACCGCGCCAAGACACGAGCTGCCGAGCAAGCCGCCGAGCGGGCGCGAGAGGAGGAGGAGGATCTCGCGCCATCGGGGGCGCCCGAGGAAACCGCCGAGAACGACCGCACGGGCGCCAACAAAAAGCCCGAACCGCGACCCCAGCAGGTATCGAACCCCAAAACCAAACACCAGGGCGGCGCGCCCGCACCACCCACGGGCTTCAGCATGGACGACGTCCGCGCGATGCTCAAGAAGCCCGACGGTCAAATCGCTCGACCGCTCCAACGATGCTTCGACCTCTTCGGCGCCATACACGATCTGTGCACCGACCACGACTCACTCCGTCGCATCGCCGCCGAGGCCGTCATGGACTTTGCCCGGGACGGCGTCGTCTACCTGGAGCTGCGAACCACGCCGAAGGACCTACCGGCGCGAGGGGTGACCAAGGGCTCGTACTGCGCCGCGGCGTTGGATGGCCTCGCGCTGGGTAAGAAACTCGCCGACGACTGGGCGGTTAAGTACTCTGAATCCTCCCGTGCGGTCCCGGGTTCGAACCCGCTGTCGCCCATCGCCAAGACAGAGTCCTTCGCCGCCATCAGCGCCAGGCTCATACTGAGCATTGACAGACGGGAGACCCCGGCGGAGGCGGTCAAGACGGTGAGTTTATTTTTATTCACATATGGGCGATTAGACTGACGGCGTGTTTTGTTAACAGGTGAAACTGGCGGCTTATTTGCGCGACTGCGGGTGCGACGTATGCGGAGTAGACCTCTCCGGTAACCCGGGTATCGGCGAGTGGTCATCGTTCGAGCCCGCGCTTTTGTTGGCCAGGCACCTTAAGCTCCCGGTGACGTTGCACTGCGGCGAGATCGACGGCACGGGTGCCGAGGAGGCGGCCATGATCGCGTTCGGGCCCGAGCGCTTCGGCCACTGCGTCAAGACGGTACGATGGTTAATCTTTATTGTAGTCATCGGGCAATGTGACTGACTGCATGTTTTTTAACACACAGGTTCGTAGTCCCGAGCGGTGGCGAGCGTTGCGATCGAGCGACACGCCGGTGGAGCTGTGCGTCTCCAGTAACGTGTTGACGGACAGCATCGACGACCAACCCCCTGGTGACGTGTCTGGGTCCGGCCGTACCGGGTGGGTATCACGCGCGAGGCGTCACCATTTGGGTCTGATGCACGCGGTGGGGCATCCAATCGCCATCTGTACCGGTACGTGTATTTTAATTCTCCCTACTGGGGCAATTTGACTGACGTTGTGTTTTATTTACCGTTACAGATGACCCCGGGGTTTTTGAAACGACGTTGAGTCGCGAGTACGCGTTAGTCGCCGTGGCGTTCGACCTGAGCGACGACGACGTCCGCGAGCTGGTCACCGCGAGCGTGCGTCAGGCGTTCATCACCGACGCGCACGACGACGCGTTCGCGCACGAGGGACTACGACTGAAGCGGCGGGTCATGCGCGGCGTCGCTAATTGGCGGGGTTTTCCCGGCGGGACTCGATGCAGCGCTAAGAGTGCCGACGGCATCGCGTCGCAGCTGATGCGGCGGATCGCGAGGTTAGGGAACGTGCTGAGTGAGTCGCTGAGTAGATCCGCGTCGCCGACGCCCAAGGACGGGGTCAAGTACGCCGCGGACGACGACGACGACGAAGCGATTGATGATGAGTACGAGAGAACGGCGTTTGGGTTCGCATTTGCAATGCTCGTCGGGGGATCGGCGGCGTGCCTGGGACTCCACCTGTGCCGCGCGCGTGTTTAGGGTTAAGAACGCGTATCTATTAGTTTACTAGCGTCTGGAGTGTATTTCACCCACTGTGTGTGTATCCCGTCCGAGTGTGTGTAGTCTAAGAGTTTAACACTTACGATATCGAACAGCACCCCGATGCTTGCGCTCCTTGGTTTCTCTCCCCTTTGTCCCTCAACGCCGCCCTTCTTTTCATGCAGACGTCCACGGCGCTGTCGAACACAGCGCCGAGGTTATCCTGCGTCAGCGCGCTGCACTCCACGTACCGCTCCGCGCCGATCTTTTTGCCGACAGCCTCGCCCTCCTTCGTCGCCACGCACCCGTCCGCGTCGCCGCTCGCCCTGAGATCTAACTTTGTGCCCACCAGCACCACCGGCGCGCCCGGCGCCTGGGCACGAAGCTCCTTGATCCACCGCCTGTGGACATTCTCCATGCTTTTACGCGAGGTGAGGTCGAAGGCCAGGATGAACCCGTCCGCTTTGTCGTAGGAAAGCGGCCGGTACCGCGCGTACTCTTCCTGCCCCGCGGTGTCCCACAGCCCGAGTGACACCACCTGGTTGCCGTACGGCACATTCACGGCGTAGTTGTCGAAGACTGTGGCCATGTAGTCGGTGGGGAAGGTGTTGGTGGTGTAGCAGAGGAGCATGGAGGTCTTGCCGACGGCGCCGTCGCCCACGACGACGACCTTCATGGGGACGTACATCTCCTCCTTCGGGTCGGGAGGCGCCGCGTACTTGTCTGCGATGATGGGGGGGTAGATTTTGAGATGCGGGTCTTGAGACGGCGTCGCGGGGACGGGGACGGGGGCGGAGGCGGAGGCGGGGACGGAGGCGGGCGCCCGAGGAGTCGCGACGCATCGAACGCGAAGGGTGTGTACGAGGGAACGTGGGTAGTGAACGCACCCATGGTGGACGTCGGCCGCGGCGTTCGCGAGATCGACGGACGCGGGAGACTGTGACTCTCGGCCTCTGCGGGGGATTTGTTTCCCGCGGTCACCTGACTGAGTCACATCGGAAGGCACCCTCGCCCCGTGCGCACTGCCTCGATGAGCCGGCGACGCAAGCACGTGCGAAACCTGGTGGACGAGGCGCTGCCCGAGCTCACGCAGGGCGACGAGGTTTGCGTGGTCACCGAGCTTCGCGGCGGCAACCAGGTCGAGGTACGCGCGTGCGACTGACTCATCCCCCGGGCGCGCGCGCACCGCCGCCGCCCCATCTATCTTCCGCATCTTCCCTTCACTCACCACCCACGACTCCCCACCACGCATCCAGGTTGAAAGAGCCGACGGTTCCTCGACGCTGATACGCATCCCCGCCAAGTTCTCCAAGGTGCTGTGGGTGCGCAAGGGCACCTACGTCCTGGCGCACCTCGAACCGGACCTACTGGCACGAGACGACGTCAAGGTCACCGGTGAGATGCTACGAGTGCTCTACAAGGAACAGATACGGACGATGCGCAAGGACGGAACGTGGCCGGTACAGTTCGACGATACAGACGCGATGGATGCCGATACAGTGGGGGAGTCAAGAGGAGAGGGGGTGGACGTCCAGCGGGGCGCGTTGAGTCAGCTATCCATAGGCGACGGGGGCGGTGACGAATCAGAAAGCGATGACTCAGATCTGCCGCCGTTGACGGAGAACCGCAACAGGCGGCCGATACGACGAGAGGAGACGAGCTCGAGCGAAGAGGAGGAGGAGGAGGAGGCGGAGAGCTCCGACGACGACGACTAATTGTGATATGTACGACGCTATTAGTTAATGTAGGGAGACTACGTGCGCGCGCGTGGCCGCCGTCATCCGAGGAATTTGTTTTCTTCGAGCTCTCGTTTTTTGGTGACGACGTGCTGCACGCATCTGTCGACCTCGACGCCCACCCTTCGCGCGCTGCCCGCCACGTCGTCGCCGCTCACCTCCACCACCGCGTTTGGGAGCTTCGTGAGCTTCCCGGTGATGGGAAACTTGGGCGGCGCGCCTTCACCTCCGCGTCCCCGGTGGATCCCGACCACCAGCACCTGCTTGGAATCTAACCGGACGCCTTCTACGGTGGAGAAGGACTCGTGCCATCGCTCGAGCTCCGCTTCTTTCCCTTCCTCGTCCGGGTCGTACACCACGACGAGCCCGTCCATGTCCAGCGCCATCGCCGGGAAGCACGTCGCGTACGCGTCAAAGTCCCCGGAGCAGTCCCGTAACTGCACGTTGACCGCGATGCCCCCCGGGCCGATGCGTTCCACCTCTTGGATCCTCAAGCCTTTGGTGGGATGGTACCCGCGGTCGTGTTCGGGGAGGGTGCCGGCGAGTAGCTTACACAGGAGGGTCTTGCCGCCCTCCCGCGGTCCGACCACGCAGATCTTGACGCTGTTCGTCGACATGGCGCCGGTAGGTCTGCTCCGGATTTGAAAAATGTGGGCACGCTGAAGCTTCCGTCCTGAAAATGGCGACCTTCCACGTCAGCGAGTCATTGCCACACGTCGACGAACGGGCCTGTCCACGGCTGTCCGCGGCGACCGAGTCGAGCGCATCTCGGCGCGTCGCCTCGTTCGTATCCCCACGCGTCGATTCGTATCGCGCGTTAAGATGTCGACCGCGTCCATGACGGCGCACGCGCGTCTCTGTTCCAACCGCCGCCCGGGGAAATCTCTGATGGCGAAGAAAAAAACTTCATCGTCGTCGACTCGCGCGCGACGCGTCGCCGCGCGCGCGACGGCGGAGACGAAGCCCAAGGGTAAGGTCGCCGTGTTCGTCTCCGGCGGCGGTAGCAACCTGCGCGCGCTGCACGCCGCCATGGAGGACGGCCGCGTCAACGCGCAGGTCGCCGTCGTGGTGTCAAACATCCCATCGTGCGGCGGCGTCGAGTGGAGTAAGGAACGAGGGATCCCGACGCTGACATACCCGCCGAAGAAGGGTGAAGGTGCGTCCATCGCCCGCGCTACACACACCCATCAATCTACCACTCCATCAGTCTATTCGTTCATACGCACTCCAGTGAGCCCTGTACACGCGGCGAAGGCGAAAGTTCACGAGGCCATCAAGGCCATCAAACCCTCAACAATCAATTTAAACAAATCCTTTCAACCGACCCTCTTTCAAAACCTTTCAACCCAACACACAGAGGGTCTCACGCCGGACGACCTCGTCGCTGAGCTCCAAGCCGCCGGCGTGGAGTACGTACTACTCGCGGGGTACCTGCGACTCATCCCGCCGCAGCTGTGCCGCGCGTACGAAGACAAGATGCTCAACGTACATCCCGCGCTGCTCCCCGCGTTTGGCGGGAAAGGCATGCACGGTCACCACGTGCACGAGGCTGTCGTGGCGTCCGGTGCGCGGTTCTCCGGGCCCACGGTGCACTTCGTCAACGAGGAGTTCGATAAGGGTAAGATTGTGGCGCAGAGGCACGTGGACGTGAAGCCCGGGATGGATGCGGATGACGTGGCGGCGAAGGTGTTGGCGGAGGAGCATTTGGTTTTCGCGCACGTCACCGCGGCGTTGGTGGATGGACGGATTCGGTTCAGGGAGGATGGCGTGCCGGTCATCGTGGGTGTGGACGGGGCGGAGGAGTGATTGTTAGATTAGATTATACGTATACGTCATCAGACACATGGCGGGGTCCGTTAGGCTTGTCAGATTATGTACTTTTTTGCCCTTTGAAACAGTCGGTAGGCTTCGATACCAGCACATGGCCATAATTTGAACTCGGTTTTTGAAGTGCCCGATGTTATCGTTGTCCGCGACGACGGTACCCGCGCCAGAGTCACCGGTGACGCGCGGGGCACACGCGCGACCGCGACCGCGCCGAGCTCAGTTGCACTCGCCGCGAGACCCCAGGCGGCGTCGCGAGAGGACGCAGAAGAGTTCTCGGCGTAGCCCGGTTGGATTGGAGTGAGACCGGGAGGATTTTCATTTCATTCGCAAAAGTCGACGTGACGCGCGGTACTTGAGAGATGTTCTACTCGCAGTACATCCTCGCCAAGCGCGGCCCGCTGGGCACGATCTGGATCGCCGCGCACCTCGACAGGCGTCTGAGGAAGCAGCAGATCACCGAGACCGACATCGCGGAGGCTGTCCGTGAGTCTCCCACCTCGCAATTGAATTCTTCCTCGCTCTGCCAAAATTATTCTCGGAGGGGCGGCTGCGCCCGAGGGGGTCCCGACGTGTTAACGCGACGCCGGCGCGCGGGTTTGGAACTTTCACCGCCCGGCTCGACGCGCACGGGCGACCCGTTCACGACGTCGTACCCCTCACCCCGCGCCGCCCTACCCCGTCGGCGCCCGAACCTCGCGCATTTCCCTCAACGGGCTTTTTGGCATTGAATGATTGCCAAAAGATTTCCAAAAGCTTCCCACATCCGACCATCAGCTGACCATTCGTTACCCCCCCCCCGAAACCTACCTTAACAGAGTCCATCATCAACCCGGATGCGCCCCTCGCGCTGCGCCTCTCCGGCCAGCTCATGCTCGGCGTCGTCCGCATCTACAGCCGCAAGGTCAACTACCTCTTTCAAGATTGCTCCGAGGCGATGGTCAAGATCAAATCGGCGTTTACCAAAGCCGACGCGGTTGACTTACCGGAGGGCCAGGAGACCGCGCCGCTGGGGTTAATCACCCTGCCGGAGAACTACGATGACCTCGACGTCTTCTTCGACCCCGTACTCGCCGCGTCCCACGGTCACACCGTCGGCGACGAGGGATACATGCAGATGCAAACCAGCGACGCTAATGCTAATGCGGCCAAGGTCGGCGCCACCCACGCCACCGCCGCGAAGGAGGACATCACCTTGGACGACGACGAGTACGACGAGTGGGATAACAACTTTGCCTACGACGAACGCATCGACGGCGACATCGAGGGTGAGGATGCCGGGTTCGGGTCGGACGACGAGAACGACTTTGGGTACAACCCGAGCGTCTACAAGACTCCGGATGCCAATCCAGACGCCGCGGTGACCGACCCGAACGCCAGGGCGGAACCCGCGCTGGAGGACTACGACGCGGACGTCAACGCGTTGGACGCGGATGCCGCGGAAAGGCCTCCGATCGACGACGACGCGGATAGGATCCACGCCGACGACGACGACATCGCGCCGATGCCGCTCGAGGACGATCTCGAGGACCAAGACGGCGTGCGCGGCACACTCCCCGCGGAGCAGTTCAAGACACCGGGCCCCGCGGCGAAGGACGCCGAGGGTGCCGAGGGTGCCGAGGGTGCCGCCGAGGGAGGTGCCGAGGGGAAAGACGGCCCCGGAACCCCGCCCGCGTCGGAGCCCACGTCCACCCCCGGCATCACCGTCGAGTGGGGCAAGGCGCATCAACGAAACGCGGCGGGCGACGTCGAGGGCAAAGCCAAGCGCGCCGCCGGACCGCGGCGCAAGGCCAAGACCAAGCCCATCATCGACGAGGTGACCATGTTAACCAACGAGCAGATCAAGGCTCAGCTCGCGGATACGTCCGACATTGTCAAACCGCGAGGGCCAGACGTCGTGTACAAGATGGCGGATCCCGCGTACGACGACGACGTTCCGTTCGGAGCCCCAGAGTACGAGGATGAGAACGGCGATGCGGTGATGTACTGGCGGGAAGGGTACGGCGGCCGGCGCTCGCGTCCGCCGCCGACGGACCCGAACGAGGTGCACGGTGAGTTTATTTTTTTTATTTGGGAACTGAGTTTACTCGTATCCCACTTTATGTATGGGCAATTAGACTGACGTCGTGTTTTGTTTGTTTACAGGGATCTTCTGGGGCGTGGAGTACCGACGCGACCCGCTCTTCGGCGACGGCCGCATCTCCGAGAAGCTCTGGAACATTCGCCGGAAATGCGTGGAGGAGCTGTGGAGAAAAGCGGGGGAGAAGTGGGGCGCCGGGTACGCCGCGTTTCAGCTCGATAAGCGCGGGCGGGGCATGTCCAAGGTGCAGTGGGACGAGATGTCCAAGGTGCCGGACAGGCACAGGTTCAAACCCGGCGCTAACCCCCCGAAGCCACGAGACGTCGACGACGACTACGACATCCCTCCGCCCATGGACCCCATGGACGACGATGATATGATGAACGACGGGTTCGGGGGCGGCGGTGGGTCGGAGTTCGGCGCGGGGGGCGGCCTCGACGACGACGAGCCTCCACCGAGCGCGGGCCGACCTTCGGAAGGCGGCTTAGCGTCGGAGCCCCCGACGCCGGCGAACGCGCCTCGGGAATCGACCGATTGGTCCACGCACACCAAGCGGATGCTCGCGCGGTTACGCCCGAAGCTTCTGGAGAAGCCGAAGGGCCGCGGGAAGAACCGCACGGGCCCGGTTGTGAAGATGTCTGAGATCACCAAGATTCGCGGCGAGGACAACGAGGAAAAGGCGTGTTCCCGGGCCGAGGCGGCTAGGTTGTTTTACCAGGTGTTGGTGTTGAAAACGCACGGGTTCGTCGACGTGGCGCAGCCGGAGTCGTACGGGGACATCGACGTGACGGCGGGGTCGAAGATCCGCGAGGACCTCGAGTGATGAGGTTTGAATTTCAAATAGAAGAGGCTGTAATAAAGGAGATCTATGCGGAAAATTAACGAGACGACACGCGGCGCTCGGGGCTCTTCCTTCGGTTGAGTGTTCAGACGACGGACGCGGAATTTTATTTTTTGGCTTATCTTACTTTATGAAAAGCTTCTCTAGGAGTGCGCAGTGCTAACTGTTGCGTGCTCTCAGAGCAGACGCGTGCAGGTATACAAAAAAACAAGGCGAGTGTCTTCAACCCTGAGGATTCATCACCAGCCGACGCGCTCGTCCCGCGTCGGCGTCCTCTAAAAGGCTGCAAAACATCATGTGGTGTCTAAAGAATGATCGGTTTAGGGTAGACCCTAAACCCGCGGCGTGCAATTTGGTTCGTTCGCTGTGAACGAGCCTCCAATCCGAGATGTTCGCGTTTGTGAATTAACGAACGCGGACAAATCATGGAAGTCGGCCATTAGCGGGCCGCGGTGGTCTTGGCACCCTCGAGATCCTCCTTGGGCGTGACAACCTTCTGCTTCTTGCCGTAGCCAGAGTTGAACATCATCTCCTCGAGCACAGCCTCCCACTTCGCGGCCGGCTTCCTCCAGGACAGGTCCTGTCCGATGCACGTGGCCGCCATCTTGGTGTGAGCCGGGGAGCCGTAGGCGGCGGCGGCGGCGGCGCACGTGTCCACCATCGCCTCGACGTCGTCGGGCTTGAGGCCGTCGGGGTCCATGGCGCCCATGTGGAAGCCGGTGACGCCCTCCTTCACGGTGTCGACGAGACCACCGGTGGACGCGACGATGGGCACGGTACCGTACTGCATGGCGTGCAGCTGGATGAGGCCGCACGGCTCGAAGCGGGAGGGAACCATGAGGAAGTCGGCACCCGCGGTGATGAAGTGCGCGATGGGGTTGGAGAAGCGGACGACGCCAGCCATGCGGGGGGACAGCTTGTCGAGCTTCTCGAGCGTCTTCTCCATGGACTTCTTGCCGGTACCGAGGATGACAACCTGCGCGTTGGGGCACTGCTTGAGGAGCTTGGGGACAGCCTCCATCATGATGTCGCAACCCTTCTGCTCCTCGAGGCGGCCGATGTAGCCGAACACGGGGGCGGAGGCGTCGAGCGGGAGGCCAACTTCAGCCTGGAGCGCCTGCTTGGCCGCAGCCTTGCCCATCACCACGGTGTTCTTGTCGTAGGTGATGTCGAGGAACTTGTCCGTGGCGGGGTTCCACTCGGTGGGGTCCATGCCGTTGACGATACCTTCGATGCCGCCGGTGGCGTTGATGATGGTGTTGAGCTCGACACCCTTGGACGCGGACCCCGCAATCTCCTTGGCGTAGTTCATGGACACGGTGATGTTGCGGTCGGAGTTGATGAAGGCAGCCTTCATCCAGTTATCCTTGCGGAACTTCTTGCCGGCCGGGGTCACGTCGACCACGCCATCCTTCTTGGGCATGCGCTCGTCGTACATCTTGCCTTGGGCATCTTCGAAGAAGAAGTCGTTGGAGGCCGTCTCGGGAAGGCCGTATTGCTGCATCTTGGCGGGCC
>Ga0302114_10002508_pt1 | contig 11778 bp, 14 predicted proteins | sample AG5_Surface_MG_FD_203107 | JGI IMG/M metagenome (GOLD analysis project Ga0302114, IMG submission 203107) | Marine microbial communities from Western Arctic Ocean, Canada - AG5_Surface | ecosystem: Environmental > Aquatic > Marine > Oceanic | place: Canada: Western Arctic Ocean | collected...
TTTATTACTCATATATGGGCGGATAGCGCCGAAAACATCTTGGGGTACATTTGATTACCCGAACTGAATTTTCAAAAGAATTATTTGATAAAAAAGTATAAACATCGACGCATAAAGAAATGGATTTCAGCCACGGAAAACTACCAGAAGAGATTTTGGACGGCGTTTGGAAATATGCAAGATTAATGGGTTGCTCGGATAGAGATAAAATTGCCACTGTAAACAAAGAATTTACCCATTGGTTCAAACCATGTGAGGATATCACAGAAATTCGGGTACCTATGGGTAAAAGGGGGTGGGAGTGTGAATATCGGCGGCCCGTCTTCCCTATAGACTGGTGGCCGTTTCGACCCTGGAACAACAACGTTAGAAAGAGAGCGATGCGCTCGCAAGCTCTCGAGCTCAAGTACGGGCCACAGTTCTAGTTCTAGCTCGGTAATATATAATTTTATTATAATTTTATAATTTACTCTGTCACTCTATATTATGGAAAGTAGCACCCGCAAATCGAGATTGGAACTTTCCCCATATCTGTTCTGTACAGAACACGTCATTTAAAACGGGACATTTTTTAAAGGCACTCTCTTCGATAGTGTAAAGGTCGATATCGCGGGGGAAATGGAGCTCGGTCAACCTGGTGCATCCATGAAAGGCAAAATTTTTGATTTCGGTGAGCGACGGCGGGAAATGGATCTCAGTCAGATTAGTGCACTGATAAAAAGCTTGACCACCAATAAAGTCAAGTTCGCTATCGTCTGTAAAATGGACATCGGTCAATCCGGTGCACCCCATAAAGGCTCGATAATCGATTGAGTAAAGTAAACGCGGAATACGGATCTCGGTCAAGGAGACACATCCCACAAAAGCTTCTTCTCTGATTATTTGGAGGGCACTATCATGTGGGAGGTTGATTTCGACCAAATTGGTGCATCCCGCAAATGCCCAAGGTCCAATAGCAGAGACATGAAGCGGGATATCGACCTTAGTCAACGAGACGCAGTCCGAAAAGGTTGCGTAACCAAGATCACGCAAAACACTTTTAGACGGAAAGTATATTTCATCTAAACCAGTACAACCAACGAAAGCCTTCTCACCTATTGTTTTGAGTGATATCGGAAAATGGACCTCAGATAATCGAATACAATCCTCAAAGGCGTTATCTTTGATTTCAATTGTACCTTGTGGGATCGTAAGTTTATTTAGTTTATCTTTGTCGTATTCACTATCTGTCACGTCAACGCCCTCTATTTCCTTTACTACGAAACTTACTAGTATATCAACTATATCTGGTTCATGTTCTTTTAACTTCTCTATAACGCCTCCAAGCGTTTGCGGTTTTGGGTCCATTTCTTAAACGAAAAATTTACAATTTATTGTAAATTTTAACATTAATTCTATTTACCAAAATCTAAAATACTTTATCAAGCAATATAACACGTTTAAGAAAGGGAAGAACAGAGCTCATGGAGAAACGATAATTACTCATTTGAAGTAGTAAAGAGGCGCAAAATACAAAGGGGGGATATACTTAATTTTATAAACTATCGTTTTCAAGTTTCTTTGCGGTCTGGATAATTTCATTTAGTAGAGCAAACCTATTATTAAAATGGGTGTAAAACGGATCTTTTTTGTATATCCACTAATGATCCAACACTTTCCTATACATTGTATTGTTTTTGCGGAAAGACACGATGACATTTCCGGTCCCTGAACATACTGTGTCTCGTGCCCATACTGGGACCCATCTGAAGAACGCGACGAGCGTCATTACCCTCCTTCATGTATTTTAAATAGTAAATAAACCATGCGCGATCAAGGTCCGGCCAGTTCGCAAAATACGTCAAACGATGGTTACCAACCCACCATCGTTGGTGATCACGAAGTTTGATGCATTTACTAAGCTCTATTTCTTTTCTCCACCCCCATCTACTGTCGTATTCTATGCGTTGTTTATAGTTTAAAATTTTATTCCATAGTTCGGTAGGAAGTATTGACAACGTGTTCATGTTCATGCTCATAATGTTCTGTGATACGCAAAGTATCTAATTTTTTACTTGTAGAAGTTTTTGATAATTCAGTTCCGGTAGAAGTTTTTGGTAGAAGTTTTGGTATTTTTTATAACTTAAAAATGGTGTCTATATTTAGCAACAATGTAAGCGCATTAAATTATTACGCAGCGTGGCTACACGGTTTGAGTTTCGGCGGGGTACTGGGTGCCTTTCTCGCAAAAAACGAAGATGTCAATTTCAGTACTCAATTGTTCCGTCTCAAGGTCACGGATTTGAAGAGCGGGGATAAGGATGCCGTACTGGATGTGGTCGAAGTTACAGAAATTAAAACCGAGATACTGAAAACGTGTATATTGTTGATGTTTCTGATCACGTGCTGTTTCCACGTGTACTACTACACCGATGGCTATGGGACCGGGTCCTACACCCAGCAACTTAACTTGGGTAGAAACGCATACCGGTGGTTCGAGTATGGTATAACGTCGACGTTGATGATCTTCGTGTTATCAATAATGTCCGGGGTTAAAAATGTTGACATGGTCTATACCCTCTGTGCCGCAAACTTGGTACTGATGTCCCTTGGATACTTTATAGAGATGCTACCAGAGAAGAAGAGCAAGGTCATATGTTTATGTACCGGGTTTTATCTCCTCGCCTCGATATGGTATGTTATCCTTTCCAATTTCTATCGGCGAATCTCCGAGGTAGAAGACATCGACAACCCGAACGTTCCAGGAGGGAAACGGGAGGTTGCTGGCTGGGTTAAGCAGGTTCTCGTACCAATGTTTTTATGGTATCTGTCGTTCGGTGTCGTCGCCCTGTTCTACGTCCGAAATTACGATAAACCGGGTTTCGATTTCAGGGTGTACGAACGCTATTATATCATACTGTCGTATCTTAGCAAGGCGTTTATGGGATACTACTTGGCGTTTGGACTGACAAGGCCGAAAAATAAGGATGCGGCATAATCATGCACCGGATTGATCGAATTCCATCTCCTTGCAACCATCGAAAAGGATGCCTTTAGGTGCACCTGATTTGACCGACCCTAATGTGGTTATATTTTTTTATTTTTTCTTCAAATAAAATGACAACAACAATGCTGGAACCAGTAATCCATATTACAGCTGCGAGCAAAAAAGACCCGGCGTTTCACGTACATTATGACCCAAATAAGAACATCATCTTAACTATCCCCGATGGGACTACCAACATCGATGAGAATGCTTTTTTTCAATGCAGCGCATTGACCGATGTCCATTTCCCGGCATCGCTCACTGAAATAGAGGCATATGCCTTTGGCCAGTGCACCGGGTTGACCGATGTCCACTTCCCAACAGAGAACCTTAGGAGAATCGGAATGCATGCCTTTGATAGTTGCACCGGGTTGACCGATGTCCACTTCCCAGAGCCCCTTAAATCCATTGGATGGGGTGCATTTCAAGGATGCACCGGATTGACCAAAGTCCATTTACCAGAGTCCCTTAAATTTATCCAAAATGATGCCTTTAAAGACTGTGCCAGTTTGACCGACATCTACTGTCTTTCAACCAAAGTCAACGAGTTTATCGGAGTGTTTCATATGATTGGCATCGACACCGGCAATATATATAGTAAAATCTCCATCCATTGCCCTGCGTTGGTCAAGTTCCTGAGTGGCGATGATTCGATCGAGATGGAACTCATCTTACGGAGAATCCTCAGTCCAGCCGAGTTTAGAGCTGATCTCAAAGAGCAGGTCAGATCTGTATTGGAAGAGCATAAACTATTAGATACCGACGATGAAGAGGAGAAGAAGCGCGATTTTGATCTCCCAGAGTATTTTACCAAGGACAGGATTCTTTATCTCGCAGATGTGGACTTCAAGGAGATGTTGGTCGTGGTGTGGAAATAAAAATTATCGGGTTACTCTTCTTCTTCGCATATATCCAGAGACCTCCATCTAGATGGACGGCATATGCATCCACATCCCCGTATATTTTTACAATTCTCACCGTCTCCTCTTTATGACGCGCAATGATGGTATCGATAATCTCTGTTTGTATATAGCTCTTGAAGTCCCAACGATATATGGATAGGTTTGTCTCCAACATCATAATCTTTAGTAATAATCTTCGAGAAACGTTATAAACGTGTCCAGCGGAGATTCGTCAATTTCTTCTTCAGACGATGATGACATTTTTTGAGATCATTCAATGATTCAACTTTTACTGATACAAGAGATGAAACAATCACACAAGGAAGAGATTAAAAGTTTAACAGAAAAACTAGACTAAGCGCTGAAGAAAATCGGGAACACCAATACCAACAACACGACCAACTCAAAATACCTTGAAGTGCATAATTCTGAATTACGCTGCCATTGTTATACTGTTTCTATCACAACTTCATGACAATTGCTTTTTATTTTTTGCATATAGATATCGATATTCCTATTAAAGTAATCAATAAGCATAAGGGCCAGGGGTTTGTCGACATCGCACTCATCCAACTTATACATCGCTTCGTCGATATGGGGTATAGTGATCTTGATCTTTTCAATCTCATTTAGTGCCATGAACTCTGGCAACGTAACGTGCTTTATAAGATCGGTGTTACCCCTGATAGCGGGATCGCTTTTGTCTTGGTTAAATATTAATCCGATAACATACATCCCTTCGATTATTCTGATCGAATGTGTCTTGTCCACGATACACTTATGCACTGTTCCGTCGGTTCTGGCGATTTTGTACAACAGATCGTCTGAAATGTCTGTGTAGCAGACGGGAAGCAAATTGGTATTCATACAATAGTGGAGGCATGCGCAGTCGAACAAAAGCTGGTTCTTCTTGTGGTAAACAATCGTCCCTCCAGGGCGGCGGATCACATTTCCGCACCCCTTGACTTGCCCCCATACTATATCGTCGTCGCCTGTGTACAATGTCCCGGAAAATTCATCCGTATTAGAAAATTTACTGGTAAATACGATTCTCGCCGTAACAATATCAAAAGTGTTTAAAATGGCACTGATCGAGTCTAGGTCTGGTTTTTCCCTTACCCCCTTTATACAGTTCGTCAAAGCACTGTTCACAATCACAGATTGTTCCATTTTTATGAATTATTTTCATAAAAAAATCGGTTTCCATATCATATGTACCCGCATATCTCGATCTTAGTCCCGGTAAACCTAAACGGTTTTGCGCACCCATAAACTAAATCGGTATCTAGCCATCGCTGGCATTCTTTCTCTGATGTATGTGGCGGTACAAACTTCATATCTTGTTTGAAAACAGCATGCCTGAATATAGTGCATCGGATCTCATTGCGCGGAACCTGACATAGGATTTGGCAATGCGGACATTCAAAGTAAAATATATCACTTTCTCTATCATGTTGGATTGACATTTATATAAACAAAAAATACATTAACCTTTTCCGCATTAGCGAGATTATTGCTCTATCTATGAGTGTATCATAACCAACTCTTTAGAATATATGTCTCCTCTACAGTAGGGACAAAAGTCCACCTTATTATAACAATCCCCGCATAAACTATGATTACATTTTGTTTTTTTCGTTGTATTTTCGTAGCAGACAACACATTCGTTTACCTTATCTGTCTCTTTTAAACAAGCCTTTTCATCGTTTTTAAGTCCCAACTTAACACCCTCCCTGTCTACAGTCAGTGTTATTTCACCTAAGACTTCAACTGTTGTATGGAACGGGTACAAGTGTCTCGGATTCCGCGCCGATAAATCCGCAATTAGTTTCTCCTTATTATCTTTAAAATCTAGATTCAGTACAAAATCTATATTGTTACCGCATCGGCATGTAATTCTCCCGTATTCATCGTGACAATCACAACCCGTCCGCCCCCATATAGTGTTTAATGTATAACTATCCCTACATACCTGACATTCCATAAGTCCCGTACCCGGGAAATGCTCCATTTTAAATTATATTTTAAATTATAATTTCAATTCAAAGACTTTTCATACCCCGTGATCGGTGTCACTACAATAGCGAAAATGTCTTTTGTTTGAAGAATATAGCTCTGAGTGTCCACGAATCTAACCGCTACAAAGTCTGACGTAGTCTGCTCGAGAACCCCCTTCACCACATTATCATTCAATGCCTTAATATTCTCTATTTTTCCTTGGATATGTTTTTCTAGATAGTCTATCACTGTCGCGGCGTTAAACTGGTCAAGACGGAACCAGTCGTCTTTTATTAGCGCTGTTATTGGCGTGATAGGAAAACATATACCTTTTCCTGTCGACAATCTAGCCAGCACCTCGAACCGCTTATCTATATGTCGCAATATGTTGGTTATACCAATCTTGTTAGTGAGCATATTCTTCACTCGGGTTATCCGAAAACGACGATTTAAAAGATAGGTAATCTTACTTGGTTCATAATCTTCACCTAAAGACATCAATTTCTTTAAATCGACTAAATAGTCGAGCGATTTCTTTTCCTCCAACATAAATTTGTGCAACACTAAATCGTATATGGATATAAGCGCGGAGTCAAATGTGCAATATACCCCATAATCACAATACTCATCTTCCACCTCTTCTTGATTATATTCGAGGCGCGATAGACAATACAAGGTATCCATTTTTAATAGAATGAAACTGAATTTTTTTAAACAAAATTAATTAAAAATTTCACCATGGCGTCTCTCAAATTTCACCCAGATGAAGTGGTTAAGCACGGACGGTTCGCTGGTTCTACCGGAGCAATCAATCCCGAGACACGGGGGCAAATTGTTGAACTAAAGGACAACGAATATAAACTCGTCTCTACCTCTTTTGGGTACACATTGGAAGTAGTATCTAACCCCGGTATTTGGGAAGATATGGTTCCGCGTAACGATGACCGTTGTGGTATTAGGTCGATGACGCTCTGTTATGAGGGACCCCTTGTAAAGCTTTGGTGGGACCTCGACGGGGTCCCTCATCTGTCCACGACAAATAAGTTAGACTGTACAAATAGTTTCTGGGGTAACAAAGAGGAGCGTTTCGGTGAACTATTTTACAAGTACGGCGGGGCGAAGTTCATCGAGAACTGCGGGGGTGACAAAGATCAACTATTTTACAAGTATGGTGGGACGAAGTTCATCGAGAACTGTGGTGGTTACAAGGAGATGACACACCACTTCATGATCATGACCCGCGATCTGGCGGTGCTGAGCGACATCAGGCTCGGAGACAACGAATGTGTTGTTGTCTACTTGGGGACGATGGACCGAACCACAGGGGAATTTCTCCTGATCCCGTTCACACACACCATGTTTGTCCAAGACCTGACAAAGACGGTCCCCGAGCTTGAGGTCGCTCAGAACAGCATCATGTACCCACCGATGTACGATAGTCGGGCGCCGATCACCACCGTCTGGGCGGAAGAAATGGTGAACCACGGGATGCTCACCCCGTTTGAGCGGGAGATTTTCGACCCGCTTAGCGAGGACGAGCGGATGATGGGTGTCGATATTCGTCTGATCAAATCGTATTTCGGGCACCCGGTCATCCTCCGCGACAATTACGGGATCACCAAGGTCTTGCCGGTGGGTCACCGCAAGAAGTGCGATATCATCGGGAATTCCCCTAACGTCAAGCTTCTGGTCTATAACCTGATGGACGGCTGTCGCCCCAAGAAAGAGATCACGATGGAGTATTTTGAGAAGTACGATTTTCTCTTCGTCCCGTCTATCAGCTTCCTCGCAGATCTAAAGTTCTCGCAGACGGTGAAACGGGACATCATCGCCAAGTACCGCGAGCTCGGGAGCATCGGGTTTATGGACGCCAAGAACTTTAAGAACCCACGGTGCCGTGAACGTAACCTGATGCTGGTGCTCTTGCTCTGCCTCCCGGAATGCAAGTCCGCCGCGGCGATCGAGGCGTACGAATTGTTCTTAGAGGCGCAGCAGCAACTGATCAAGTTTGTCAATACCAACAAGCGGAAGGTGACAGAAGGGAAGTACGACGATGTGATGAGGAACCCACGGGCGGTTGCTCGTCTCAAGGATCTCTGTGGGCGGTCGACGGGGTACGCCAGCCAGTCAATCGACCCCGATGACGCTAAACGGCGGTTCGATTTTAGCATCAAGGGACTGGTTCAGAACGAGCGTGGAAATTCGCTCTACCGGATCGATAAAGAGATCTCGAACATTACGGAGGGTCTCTCGAAACTCGCGGTAAAGGTTGTTAAGCCCGTGCCTTGTCCTCAATGAAGCATGGAAATAATAATAATAATTAAAGAAATTTTATATAAAGAATATAAAATGGATGACCAACTGATGTTTATCGGAGGTTTTATTTTCGTCGCGTTGGTGGCGCTCATCGTGAGTTTAACGTTTATATACGAGAAAGACGGGGGTGTACATGAAGTACAACACCGAGACATTGCCTTTGTCGATTCTGACATTAAACACATGGAATTGGCTAATAATTCGCAACATCCCATTCGCGAACTTTCAAAACTTAAAGAAAAGAATAAATTACGTTCTGGAAAGATTATTTTAGATAGTACTATGACTATAGATGAACTAAATAATAAATTCGCGCAAAGATATTATATCGTAAGGCCATCGCTGTACATTAACTATATTGACACTGATGGAACAAATGCACCACAGCGGAAGAATATAGAGGACACGAGGGGGTGGTCTCCTTTCGTCTTTCTGAATGGCGATGATCGCAATATTATACTTGTAGCAGCAGAAAACCATGAGTATTATATAAGATTCCCACCCGATAATTTGGCGCACACGCACGAGGCCGATAATAAATCAATTATAGACAATGATGGAAATATATATGGTCCAAATTTTACGTTTGATACAAATGGACGTCTTAGTTTTAATGGGGAAACAATAATAATACGCGATGAGTATCTAATACCGGTTAATCAAGGCGACGGGTTACAATTGCATTGGTTGTCTATAGGGACGGCTCTGCAACTGGGATCTGTAAGTCATAAAGAGGATAACCTATCTAATTTATTTTATTTTGGATTAACATCGGATGGTCTTTACCCATTACCGGATAGGAGTATCCCCTTTCTATCAAATGGAGATACCCTCACCTTTGATTCTAAGCCTTTTATGGATAGGATGCCAGCGTTTCAACAAATACTTGGTCCGGCTGAATTTGATACTGATACACTTAATTCTGGTCTTTTCGCCAAAGTATATGCAGGGACCGCCACACAAGCAGAAACCGCAAATGTAGACGGGAGCGACTTTTCGGGATTTAAGGATACACCAGACCATAGTATAAGCCTTCTTCGGGATGATATTGTTTCCCCGCACGAAGGTAGCCCATCCGCACACGGCTCATTGTATTACTCCACAACTACGGACGGGATTCCGTGCTATTCCATATATGTTATTTTGGCAAATGAAGACAACAACACTAAAACGGTATATTTAAAAGACATTAATAATGTAAAAGGGACACAGACTATTTTTATTTTTGGAAGCAAATATAGCACTATTGAAAACAAGTATCCGGCATTTGTTAAGCGCGCCGCCGGTATAGAAATTCCTGGACAAACCGAAATACCAACTATAGGAGGTAAAATTTATTTACCTGTCGGGCAGACTAATATGAACGCAATTGCCTTTATGAAATTTAATACAGACGGGTTTTCTAATGATACCCCACTATCAGCAACATACACGAAATCAGAAGGTTGGAGTATAGCCCCTCCCGCATCAGGCACGGGAGGGGCTATAAAAGGTTACATTCCGATAAATTTCGGTAAAGTATATACGTACAAATTGAAGTCTCGTGATTATCAAAACTTTTATAATTATGACACCGACGGTAAGTATACACACTACCACCGTAACCCCGACAACACCGGCACTTGGGTACCAGTAAACGTTTAAAAGCAATTAACCCCAAAATGTCTCAGCGGTACTACAACGCCCTCGGGACACTGATCCGGAACCCAGCCGCGTACGCCAGAACCGGCGCCCCGATGTTCAAAACCAAGTGCGGCACCACCACGGACATCAACAAGAAGACGTTCATCTACAGGTTGGATCTGACCGGCGACAAGACCTACATCGGGAAGACCACCAACATCAAGCGGCGGATGGGGGAGCACTTTAGTGGGTGTGGGGCAAAGGTGACGCAGAAGTACGAAACCCGAAAGTGGCAAATTCTGTGCTCGTGCCATGGATTTTTCTCGGACGTTATGGAGCAGCGCCACACGGACAGCGCGATACGGAACAAGGGGTACCGCAACGTGCGCGGCGGTCGATACACAAATTCCCACACGTTTTAAAACCAAATAAAATTAACTACACTATAAAATGAGCACCCAAGCTGTTTTAGTAGAACCTTCGGTTAAAAGAGTAATAATTGTGTCATTTACAAGTATTACAAAGGATTTTGCTACCAGTCAGCTTTTACATACCATATTTACCGGCAAGGGAATATCTGAAGATTCTGGCGTTTATCACTATCGCGATTTTGATAAGATCCCGCCCGTAACCAACCCAGAAGAAACAATTTTGATATTTACAGGGCATCACGGAGACCCACGACATTGTTCGAGTCCGAAATTCGAAGGGGATGGGTGGGAAGGTTCTTATAACCCATTAGAGGTGTTTGAAAAAATGAAGACACAGCTGAAAAAATGGCCTCATAGAACGTTGTTCCATAACTGCTACTCTGCGGGTTTAAGAGACGACATGAAACGCGGTCTATGTTATAAACTTTTATCTTATCTTACGGATTCTAATGTGTTGGCATATTGTTATCTCGACAAGGCACCAAGATTTCAAGATACACGTAATAAGGATGCGTTTACGAAAACTTTGCGTGGTGTCGTTATATTCAGATGGACTAACGGAAATGTTTTGTATTTACATAGAGAGACTATGACAATAGGTAATGTTATTGACGATCTTTATAATCATACAGAGTATCCGGAAGATTCTTTTAATATCGTAGTTAATGTTACTTCACTTGCGAAGCCACTCGCAAAGATGCCTCCCCTCAAACAGAGCGCAGCATATAAAAGGCACCTTGGAAAAAAACGTGGACAAAAAAAGCCAAAATAATATTTGATGTCGCCTATATGTCGCTCTATTGATTTTATCGTTTCTAATATAACCTGTAACCCTGGAACGACATTCTAATTCCTACATTTTTAGTTCTTTGAGAAAAAATTCTATACACAGTTCTTTAATATATTTCTCCATATTTTCCTTGTTATGGCAATCAATCCACTTTTCTCCATCAAAATCAGGAACTCTGAGTAATCTAATACCCATCTCCTTGCATTTTTCATTTTTCCATTTGTCTCTTTCTTGTTGTTTTCGAAAACATTGTTCTGTTCTGTGAAATCTTTCACAATAACATCTATGTTGCCGTCCGTCATACTCAAATGCAAGTTTCAATTCCTCGCAATACATGTCAAGTTCGAGATTCCACCCACTGATGTACTTTAGAAAATCTGGGCGTACATTGTGTTGGAAAGTGTGATTTGGAAATATTTTTTGAACAATATCTTTCATCATTTTTTCACTCTTACCGAGCCCACAATGAATACATCCGTGCCCTCTAACAAAACTACCAATGGTTGTTCCTGCCACGGAATGCCCCTCTGGGCATTCAAGTTTTGGTTTAAATTCTTTACCTTTTTTATTTGTTCCTTCTATCCATTCCTCTTTTGTAGTCTCCATCTTCCACCCAGCCTTTTGGTCTCTATCTATTACATTCTGGACAAATCTATCATATTGTTCACTCCAAGGAAGATTACCTGCACATTT
>Ga0302114_10002509_pt1 | contig 11777 bp, 13 predicted proteins | sample AG5_Surface_MG_FD_203107 | JGI IMG/M metagenome (GOLD analysis project Ga0302114, IMG submission 203107) | Marine microbial communities from Western Arctic Ocean, Canada - AG5_Surface | ecosystem: Environmental > Aquatic > Marine > Oceanic | place: Canada: Western Arctic Ocean | collected...
TTTTGCAGCGCATTTTGCTTTCGATTAAGTCGTTGAGTTCGTTGTCGTTGACTGACTCTTTGTTGGAGGTTTTTTTAATTGGTTTCTTTCGCTGGATTGCTTCTGCGTGTAGCCGCTCAAATTGCTCCATTTTGCTTTCGATTAAGTCGTTGAGTTCGTTGTCGTTGACTGACTCTTTGTTGGAGGTTTTTTTAATTGGTTTCTTTCGCTGGATTGCTTCTGCGTGTAGCCGCTCAAATTGCTCCATCTCCGGTGTCTTGCTGACGTGATTGGTGTCGACGCGTAGTTCAAAAATGACTATATTCGAGATGTCGCAACTCTCGTCGAATTCAAAGTCGGAGATCACTTGCTGGAGAGCTTCATCATCGAGTTTGGAGAGTTTGCAATAAAGATGGTGGGAATAAATCGTGGAACCTTCTTTCAGCTCGAACCCATCCAACTGTCTTGTCACAAGGAAATTGAGAATGGCACAAACGTCAGCCACAAAATGCTTGGGGATGTTCTGAAGTAAATTGATTAGAATTGGTTAATAAATTGTTGATTGATGCAATACTCACGTGCATTATCAACTCAGGGAATTGATTGTGTTCGTGGCAACCTTTCGTGTGAGCACTTCCCAAAGGATTGTCGTCGGTAATCATGCCAAAAACTGAATGCTTGAACAAGTGGCCCTTGGATAGCGAGCTCGACCTGTTCTTCTGTAAATTGTGCCATGTGGATATTGACATGAAGTATGAACTATCGGGCTAAATGATAATAACATTGAAAAATTCTAAAATTGTTTGAAACGAAGAAATCCAGTGAAAGATAAGGTTCCATGCCCCCCGTTTGCCACCCTCAGCTCTGTTTCATCCACATACCCAAAACGGCTGGCACATCAATTGAGGCAGCGATAGCTCCTGATATTACTCGATTTACAAATTCGATGCCGCTCTGGAAGACACTGCTTATTACATTTCTGAAATGGTTCCTTCAGGCGTTTTCTTACCACTTCGTTCTTCAATTCTTTCTCGGCGGAGCAGAGCGTCTCTCCTTGGTGCGAAACTATCATCGGACATATGCTGAGCACCGACAGTCTTTCACTGAATCCGCCTCCTCTCACTCCTCCTCACAATCAATTATATTCTTCACGTGCGTCCGCCACCCCCTCGACCGGCTATATTCTCTGTACTCGTACGGTTTTTCCACGAAGCCTTTTGGCGAGTTTGTCGATGACATTGTTGGAGGAATGTACGACGAGGCGGCGAGCAAAAACGTGAAAACGAATCCTAAGGAGACCCAGTGTTCGTACTTGGAGGCGGCAACCGGTCCAATAGTTAGGAGAACGAAGTACGAGAAGCAAAAGCCCACGAGAATCAACAAGATCAGGAGCTTCAGCACTGATGTTAACTCGGCACCAATCATAATTCTTCGGTTTGAGTCGATTGATGCCGACTGGAAGAAGTTTGCGCTGGACCACAACCTGAGAGTGAAGAAGTTGCCTGTGCGCAACGCGTCGAAGAATAGGAAAACGAGAGACTGGAGAGAAGCTTACAAATTGCTTGACACTGGGAAGGTGAAGGCTTTGGAAGATATTTTTGCTTCGGATTTTGCTAGGTTTGGCTACGATCGGTTTGGGCCGGTAGCCCAGTGAAAATAAGTTTCAGAAAGTGTAGAAATTTTTTGTTTATCAGACACCATATTTTTTACTTTTCGAGTGTCCTCCACCTCCTCCACCCCCCTCATTACTCTCGTTATTTTCCTCATCCTCAACACTAACAAAATTATTAACTACCGTTCCCCCGCTGGCACCCTTTGCGAAGAACTCAGTTGCCTTTTTCAACAACCCCAAACAAGACTTCTCACAATCTCGCTTCACCCCGGAAAGGTGAACGGCGTGGTGGACTTCAGTCTCCATGTGGGTTCGGGAGAAGAACTCGAGGAATAGCCCAACGAACAAATCCTCCATGGCCTGCAGCACGGAATTCGACTTGTTGGCGTGGGCGTACAGGTCACCGCGCCTCAGCGCCTTGATGCATTCTAGTGTGAAGCCCACGGCAACGCACATGAAAGGCCAGCTGTCTCCCTCGCGCTGCGAGTTCCGGAACGCTTTGGCTGCAAACTGGGAGTGGTTTTCGATCATTGAAAGGGTCAGGTAGAGGGAGAGAATTCCCATTGAACGGTTGAGATCAGTGCAAGGGTCGAGTCCTTGGAAGCCGATCAAATTCCAATGAGCCCCCTGATCGCTCACGTACATTTTAGTATTGCCGGTGAACTTTTTGTAGATTGTTTGGAGCAGCCGCTTGTGCTGCGCCGGCGCCGAGCGAAGCGAGGCGCATGATATGGTTTAGTTTAGTTTAGTTTAGTTTAGTTTAGTTAGTTTAGTTCAGTTTAGTTTAGTTGTGGATCTTGTAGCCCGTTCGCTCACTCACCTCCACCACCCCACAATTGTACTTAATGTTCGCTACGTAAAACATCAGATCCCGCTTCTTGTTTCCCTCCCCACCGACCGTCAGCTGCGGGCTCGCGAAGCAGAACAGCGAGCCGAACAACTTGTTGAACAGGCCGTTTTTTTTGCTGGGGAGGTCAAGTTCCACTGCACCGAGCGAAGAAAGTGCCAAACGAATTCGAATTGAGTGGAATAATGTTAATTTAAGTTGTGGCTCGGCTCGTATTCTCGTCTTCCTCAAAGCTCGCTCGCTTCGCTCGCTCACCAGGGACGATTGTGCTTGTATAATTCGGCTCGTTGGCCAAACTTTCAGCAACAGTTTGAGCCGCGAAATTGAAGAACTCTGCCGCCTTGATGTTTTTGGATTTTTCGTCGATTATGCTAATCGGCTTGTTGTCGACGCCGAGCGTGGTGTTGGGGTCGGTTGTGTTTGCCATAATTTTGTTGCTCTGAGCCTCGACCTCACCCCACTCCGACTGCAGCCTATCGGCAGCTTTTTGTTCTGGAGTTTTTTGTTCATCCTCTTTTTCTTTGTCTTCCTCTTCGCCCTCCTCCTCCTCTTCCTCCTCCTCCTCGTCGTCCTCCTCCTCATCTTCAGTAATCACCATAGAAACGACGCTATTTTTCCTCTTATCTTTCGAAATCAACGAAACGAAGCTACCATCCGAGTCGGCATGCGGCCTCGTGGAATCATCAATTTGTTGCAGGTCGTCATCGGAGAAGCCGATCTTGCCCTGAATGGTGTTGAGCGCGTGTTGCCCTGCCTCCAAAACGTTCGTGGTCTTTATGTCCGAGCCTTCATTGCGGAGCTGCTCGGCGCGAACTTCGGCCTTGAGGTCGTTTATAATCTGCTCCTGCGAGGGGGTTGAGGAGCTGGAGAGAACAGACTTGCTCAGAGGCTCGAGGTCGGTAATTGATGGTTTGCCATCGCCATCGTCCTCAACGAAGTCAAATTCGTCGTCGTCGTCGTCGTTGTCGTTATTGCTGTGGATGGCGCCGGAAGTCAACGCAGCCTCGTCAAGATCGTTCTCGAATTCCTTCTCGTCAGCAAATGCGGGGCCGGAGGGGAGGGCATACGACTTCTTGACCGGCTTGTATGTAATGCCAAAGTCATCGCTGTCTGCGGAATTTGACGATGACGATAGTTTGCCGGAGGAATTTATTTGTGTGGACTTTTCGGGGTCGCCGAATCCCATTCCAGAGAGGGAACCTAGACCAGCTGATCGTGTGGTTGTGGCGGTGGTGGCGGTTGTGGGGTTGGAGGAGGAGGATGACGAGGAGGATTTATGTGTTTGGTTGGAGGAAATTGTTTTCTTAGCTTTGAGGAATTCCTTTGCCTCGGCTTCCTTTTGATGTCTAAAAAGGGCTTTCGCTTGCTTCTTGTGGGCTTGGGAAGCATCATATTTGGTTTTTGCCTCCTTTCCTACAGAAGTTGAGAGGTCAAATTCGATTTCATTCTCGTCGCTGGAGTAGATTATCGGAGCAGAGGGGACTTTCTCGCCATCAGATGAGGAATCCGAATCCGATTCTGAATCATTGGTGTAGTTCATTGAGCCCACGACAACGGTTTTGGGGTTTTGGTTTTGGGTTTGTGCTGATGCTGGTGCTGGTGCTGGTACTGTCTCCTTTTCTTTCTCCATCTTCATCTCCAACCCCTTCTTCTTCTTCTTCTTCTTCTTATTTCCCTTCTCTAAATCCTTTGCTGATCCCATCCCAAAGGGCGATGGAACTCCATCATGTCTGTTTGCAATTTGATGCTCTACCTCTTCTACCGCAGCACCCATCGCAGCTAATAAACTCATGTTGCTGGAAAAGAAGTCTTAAAATTTGCGAAAATGTGCGAAAACGGAAAAATAATAATTTGTTTGCTGCTGGATATAATTAACCCTCAACAACAATTCTCACACACACCACCCCATAATGAGCCTAGACTCGATGAGCTCGGTCAAGAGAACATATCACACTTTGAAGGTTGGAAATGAGAGTTTCGTGGTAGATGTTCGCTATGTGAACTTGAAGAAGATCGGGCATGGTTCGTACGGCTATGTTGTTTCGGGAACCGACGAGATAACAGGCCGCAAGGTGGCAATCAAAAAAATTAAAAACACTTTTGAGGATTTGATTGATGCGAAGCGCATCTTGCGCGAGATAAAGCTTCTTCGCCACTTCAATTCTCATGAAAACGTGATTACGGTCCAGGACATGATGCTATATCCGGCCGATACGGTCAACTTTAGAGATGTATACATTGTGACGAATTTGATGGAGAGTGATTTGGATAAGATCATTGGAAGCAATCAAAGCTTAACCGATCAGCACTACAAATATTTTCTGTACCAGATTCTGCGCGGTCTGAAGTATGTGCACAGCGCGAACGTTATCCACAGAGATTTGAAGCCCAGCAACTTGTTGGTGAACGCGAACTGCGATTTGGCGCTTTGCGATTTTGGTTTGAGTAGGGGGTTGGCAGCGCACGACGAGCCTGATCTCACGTTGACTGAGTATGTGGTGACCAGGTGGTACAGGGCACCAGAGCTCCTGTGCGACGTCAGTAATTACGGAAAAGGTGTGGACATATGGTCAATTGGGTGCATTTTTGCCGAGATGATTTGTCGGCGGCCATTCTTTCAGGGGCAGAACCCTCACAACCAGCTGGCCGTGATTGTCGATTGCCTGGGTGCACCGCCCGTTGATTCACTAGATTTCGTCACTCACCCGGCCGCGAAGAAGGCAATTCAGGGGGCGCTCGACAGTGGGAAGCAGAGGGATTTCAAGGATCTCTTTCCGGATGGCACCAACCCAGTGGCGCTAGATTTAATGAGCAAGATGTTGAAGGTGAGTGAATTGGAATTGGGGAAGTCTACCAACACAAAAAAAATCCATTTTTTTACACTAAAATCAAATCCAGTTCGTTCCAGAGGAAAGGTGTACCGTGGAGGATGCGTTAGAGCACCCGTACCTGAACGAGCTGCACAGACAAATGAGCGAACCGAGCGCGGAGAGCAATTTCAACTTTGACTTTGAGGTCAAGGGCTACGAGGGGTGCGACACGATCCCCAAGGAGGACTTACAGGACTTTATGTTCCAAGAAATGCTCCAGCTGAAGCCCTTGTTGGGGGATGAAAGCATGGGGGACAGCATGAGCAGCATCACCAGTCTGAAGCCAAGTAATAATGGGGACGACTCAAAAATTGACGACGACGACGACGATGACGATGACGAGATGGATGGGGGGAATGGGGGAGAGAGTAAGAGTTCGAGGAAGTAAAACGAGAACGAGAAAACAAGACCCAATTTTTATTCTAATTGTGTGTTTTCATCAGCAACACGAGGAGGAACTTCTATTGTTGCTACTGCTGTTTCCAAGTTTTATTGTGGTGGTTGGGGGGGGAGGGGATCGGGTGTTGTTGCTCTTGTCTAAATCGTATACTCGAACAACAAGTTTCTCAAACGCATCAATTATTCCTTCACCAGTCTTGGCGGACGTTCGCACAGATACTCCAGCTGAGGAAAACAAATCATAAACCACGGAATCCTGCTCACTTGCATCTATTGTTGTTTGCTTTTCACAAAGATCGATCTTGTTGCCGACAACCGTCACACATTTGAGAAGGTTGCTGCCGCTAGAACTTGACGACGACTGCTCAAGCAAATCAACCCAACGCTTGAGCGACTTGAAAGACGAAGAAGCGGAAACATCATAAACTAAAAATGCCCCAGCTGCTCTTCTGTAGTGCGACGTAGTGATTGCTCTATAACGCTCCTGACCAGCAGTGTCCCAAATCTGCGCCTTTATCCGGGCACCATTCTTCGGGTGCACAATAATTTTGGTGGCAAACTCAACACCGACTGTCGGTTTACATGCATTAGAGAAGGAAGGGACGGAATTTGATTTTGATTGTCGGTTACTCTCATTGGAGGCGGAGCGGGTCCTCGATCGTAGCCGACCACCTTCAGAAACGCGGGATGAATAGAAACCGAGTATGTTGGTTTTACCAACCCCTGCATCTCCAACCAGGACAATCTTGTACTGTACATCAAATGGTTTGTCATCATTTCGAGGGGGCATGTTAATATTTGTTAATATCAACTGGTATTAACCAAAATATATCAAATATGGCGTGATCACGTATTGATATGGACGATGGCGAATCATTATCTCATGAAATTTAAAGAAACAAAATTTTAAATTTTTTGAGGAATGTTACTAGTCTTGTAGAGATCACGACACAACTTCTTACTCGTAACATATCCAACATTAAAATAAATTCCAGCCATGTTGCGACGACTCTCGTCTCCACGGCAGTTTTCGACAAACCCCAAAACCATACCAAAAACAAACACAAAAGCCAAAGCCAAAGCCAAAGACATGGTTAAGGCAAAGGCCAAACCTTTCCGGCCTAATATCGAAAACCTCTACTCGAAGAAAACCCCCATTGAGCATGTCCTCTTACGCCCAGGAATGTATGTGGGCTCGGTCTCGCCTATGCCGGCCTCCACCTCCCACTACTTCGACCCTCTCTCCCACAGGATGAAGCCCTGGGAGTCACTGCCTCTACCACTTCCACTGCCATCGTCGCTGGACGAACATTCACATTCACAAATGCAGAAAATGCAAAATCAGCGGCCGCTCATTCGCCCTGCCCTCCTGAAGATCTTCGATGAAATCCTCGTCAACGCCGCGGACAACTACCGGCGGGACCCGAAGGGTACCACCGAGCTGGACGTCAACATCGACAAAGTGCTAGGGCGGATCTCTGTCCGGAACAACGGTGCGGGGATTCCTGTTATGGTCCACGGCGACCACGGCGTGTATTTGCCCGAGCTGCTGTTTGGCCACTTGTTGACTGGGAGCAATTTTGAGGATGATGATGAAAACAGCAATAGCAACAGCAACAGCAACTTCAACAGCAACAGCAGCAGCAACAGCAAACGCAACAGCAAAAGAAACAGCAAATACTCCTCCGCACTAACCGGCGGGCGGCACGGCTACGGCGCCAAGCTCACGAACATCTTCAGCTCCTCCTTTACCGTCACCACCCGCGACTGCGCCCGCGGGCTCGACTACACTCAGTCGTGGTCCTCGAACATGAGCGTAATGTCGCCCGCCCTTACTAAGGCCAACGACGGCCTGGGGGGCGACTTCACCGAGGTGGCATTCGAGCCGGATTTGAGCAGGTTGGGGAGTATGACCGACTACGACTACAAGGCGATGGTTACGAGGGTGGCGGATGTTGCTGGAACGAATCCCAACTTGCGGGTGACGTTAAATGGGGAGTTGATCGACGTGGATTCGTTTGGGAGTTATTGCGAGTTGTATAATGATCATGATGATAATGAGAATGACAATGATAGTGATGATGATAATGATGATGTTGACAATGGAAAAGACGACGTTAACCTCGGTAGTATCACTACCCTAAACCTAAACCCGAGGTGGACCCTGGGCTTATCCCTCTCCCCGCCCAACACCGGCTATCGGTGCATCTCCTTCGTCAACTCCCTTTCCACCCCACGGGGCGGCACCCACGTGGACGCCCTCGAGTCCCAGATCATCAACGGCGTTTACAGCGCTTGCGTCAAGGCGAGTGGGAGGAGGGGAAGCAGTAGTAGGGGTGGCAAGAGCAAGAGCAAAAGTATGAGGTATGTGAGCGGTCAGAAAAGTGAGCTCTTAGTTGTGACTAACTCGCTTCGCTTCGCTCGCTGCAGCAAGAAAAACACCGACTCCCTCCCCATAACCCGAGCCATGATCAAACGCCGGCTGTCCCTCTACATCAACGCGCTCGTCGAGAACCCGTCCTTCGACAGCCAGGCGAAGGAGCACCTAACAACGCCCGCCTCCTTGTTCGGTTCCTCTCCCCTCCTGAAACCATCCCAGCTCGCCTCCCTCCTCTCCTCCACCGGCCTCGTCCCTGCCATCCTCTCGGACGCCGAGAGCCGGCAGCAGGCCACCCTCTCAACGGAAATGGCAAAAATTGGAACCACCCGCAGCTCCCTCGCTAGGTGAGCGAGCCTTGAGGAAGACGAGCATACGAGCCACTACTAACTAACATTATCTCCTTAAAAATGCGCCTCGCCTCGCTTCGCTCGTCGCAGGTCCATCCCCAAGCTCGACGACGCCAACTTTGCCGGCCTCGAGGGGAAGGCCGAGCTCTGCACGCTTATCCTCACGGAGGGGGACTCGGCCAAGGCACTTGCTGTGTCCGGCATTGGGATCCTTGGGCGAGACACCTACGGCGTGTTTCCGCTCCGGGGGAAGCTGCTCAACGTGAGGCAGGCGACGCTGGGGCAGGTGGGAAGGAACGAGGAGGTTAGGAGGTGAGCGAGCGAGCCTTGAGGAAGACGAGAGTACGAGCCAATACTAAAACTGAACAACCCACTCAATTTACTTCGCACCTTCTTCGTTCGTTCGGTGCAGCCTGGTCAGCATTATGGGCTTGGAGTTCGGAAAGAGCTACGAGGGGGAGGGGGGCACGAAAGGGTTGAGGTACGGAAAAATAATGATTATGACAGACCAGGATGCCGACGGCAGTCACATCAAGGGCCTGATAATAAACATGTTCCGGCACTTTTGGCCCTCCCTCCTCACCCGCCCCGAATTCCTGACAATGTTCATAACACCGCTGTTGAAGGCCGCCCCTCTCGCTGGCAACAAGTCCCGCCCCAAGGAGTTCTTCACCCTGAATGACTACGAGGTGAGCGAGCGAAGCGAGCGAACCTTGTGACAGAAGAACTCTTCTGCTCCATGCTAAATTGCTTCTTTACATGGCTACATCCACTCCTGAACTAATCTTCTCAACTGTTTTTCCTTGCTCGCTTCATCTGTGCTTATTATAACGCGCCTCGCTTCGCTCGGCGCAGTCCTGGCGGGAAGGCATGACGAGGCAGGAACTGCAGAAAAAATGGAAGGTGAAGTTCTACAAGGGACTAGGCACCAGTACCGGGGAGGAGGCGTTAGGATATTTCGGGGACATGGAGAAGCATCACAAGGGCTTCAGGTGGGGGGGTGACGGCGACGGGGAGAAGCTGGACATGGTCTTCTCGAAGGAACTAGCGGCCGAGCGGCGGGACTGGATATTGTCCACGTACGACCAATCCACGGTCCTCGACCTCAACAAGCCGGACGTTACCTACACCGACTTCGTTGACAAGGAGCTGATCCACTTCTCAAACTCGGACAACATCAGGAGCCTGCCAAGCCTGGTTGACGGCCTGAAGCCCAGCCAGAGGAAGGTCCTGTACAGCTGCTTCAAAAGAAAACTGTTCAGCGAGATCAAGGTCGCGCAGGTGAGCGAGCGAAATACTGCGAGCGAGCCTTGAGGAAGACGAGCATGAGCATACGAGCCACAACAAACTAACTAACTAATATTACTTCGCTTCGCTCGGTGCACAGCTCGCCGGCTACGTCGCCGAACACTCCGCCTACCACCACGGCGAGGCGTCCCTCCACTCGACGATCACGTCCATGGCTCAGGACTACGTCGGCTCGAACAACGTTAATTTGCTTACTCCAAACGGCCAGTTCGGCACCCGCCTCTCCGGCGGGAAGGACGCCGCAAGTCCGAGGTACATATTCACCAAGTTGGAGAAAATTGCCAGGCTGGTGTTCCCCGAAGTTGACGACGGGCTGCTGGAGAGGGTGGAGGACGATGGGATGGTTGTTGAGCCGGTTGTGTACGTTCCTGTTATTCCGATGGTGCTGGTCAATGGCGGCCAGGGGATTGGGACCGGGTGGAGCACGAACATTCCGAGCTTTGATCCCAAGGAACTGTGCGAGGTGCTTGAGAGGAGGCTCCTCGAGGGGAAGGCGGGGGGAGGAGCAAACGAACTCGAGCTCACCCCGCACTCGCGTGGCTTCCGCGGAACGATCACCAGGGACGAAGCTGAATCGGAATCGCGCTGCGGCATGTTCGTTAGCTGCGGGGTGGTGAAAAAGTTGACGACCAGCACGGTGGAGATTAGCGAGCTGCCGATTGGGAAATGGACGAACGACTATAAATTGACTTTGATAAAGATGCAGGAGCGAAACGAAATAAAATCTTTCGTCGACAACTCATCCACAAACAAGCCCAATTTCATCGTAAAAATTTCCAAGGAGAAGCTAATTGATTTTGAGGTGAGTGAGTGAGTGAGCGAGCGAGCCTTGATGAAGACGAGAAATATATACGAGCCACTACTAAACTAACATTTTATTTACCTCGATTCTTTGTCTCCCTCGGTTTGCTAATCCATCATTGAAAATGCGCCTCGCTTCGCCTCGGCGCAGCAACAGCAGGGGGGGCTGGAGGTAGCGTTTGCCCTGACGAGTAATTTGAGTTACAACAACATGAACATGTTTCTGGACGGGGTGATTGTGAAAGTGGATAGTCCGGACGCGGTAATTGAGGATTTTTTTCCCAGACGGCTGGACTTGTACAAGAAGAGGCGAGAGTTTCTGATCAGAGAGGCGCAGTACGACACGGTGATTGCAGTTAACAAGCGGAGCTTTATTGAAAAAGTGAAGGAGGGGGAAATTGAATTAATTGTCAGGAAGGGGAAGGAGAACAGGAGCAAAGCGGAAATTGTGGAAAGGCTGGAGGAACTTGAGTTTGATTGCAAAGACGCGATCGAGGATATACTTGAGGGGGGTGGGGAAGGCGGGGGTGGGGAAGGCGGGGTTGGGGATGGGGATGGGGAGGGAGGAGGGGGGAGAGGGGGGATCACGAGGTTTGACTACTTGCTTAACCTCCCGCTGAGCTCATTCACGTCGGAAAATATTAATAGATTGGAAAAGGAAGAGAAGAAGAACGAGATGAAATTAAAGGAGATAACGAAGAAATCGCCGGAGCAGCTGTGGCTGGCGGATTTGAAGGCCTTGAAGATGGAACTGGATTGAATTGAATTTTTGGATATTTTAAGAGTAGAATTAGACATCTATTAACGTCGTAACGTGTTGTGACTCGGACCATTGCTTTTCGTTACAGTTTGGTGTAGTGAGCTATCAATACGCTGAACCTGGCAACAGGAACCCCAGCACAACGCTGGTCGGTCCATCACCAGCCCCAGACCTCTGTATGCACATGTTCAGTAACGCAATGCCCTTGTGGAGGGTGCGGAGCTCGGCCTCAGTCGCCGGCGGACTTGTCGGCGCCTTGCACGTCTTCTTGTGCTTCTTCCACGCAGACTTCTGGCACTCGGCGGAACAGTAGAACGCGCACTTGCACCGTGCACAAGGTTTGGCGGGGAGGGAGTTGCAGACGTCGCATTTGCGAGCCGGTTTCAGGACGGCCTCAATTTCGACCAGCTCAGCCTTGTCGTACTTCATGTGCTTGATGAACTGGCAGACGGTGTTGTAGGGGCCGTAGATCTC
>Ga0302114_10002514_pt1 | contig 11762 bp, 17 predicted proteins | sample AG5_Surface_MG_FD_203107 | JGI IMG/M metagenome (GOLD analysis project Ga0302114, IMG submission 203107) | Marine microbial communities from Western Arctic Ocean, Canada - AG5_Surface | ecosystem: Environmental > Aquatic > Marine > Oceanic | place: Canada: Western Arctic Ocean | collected...
CCCCCTCAATTCTAATTTGCTCCGACGGCCGTTATGGGTCCGAGGCTGCGATGGACCGAATCACCTCGGTGCTGGCCGGGAACGACATTCCCCAAATCCACCTTCCGGTGGGCGGGATAATGTCCACGCCGGCTGCGTCAGCCTACATCCGCTGCCCCTCCAACAGCTGCAACGCGGCGATCATTCTGACCGCGAGCCACAACCCTGGCGGTCCCGAGGGCGATTTTGGGGTCAAGTTCAACGGGAGGCGGGGCGAGCCTGTCGACGAGGCGTTTACCGACAGGTGAGTGAGCGAAGCGAAGCGAAGCGAAGCGAAGCGAAGCGAGCATACACAAAAGTTGTGACAAAGAGTGCGAAGCGACTAACCCACTCCTAACCAACTCCTAACCCACTCCTAACCCACTCCTAACCAACTCCTAACCAACTCCTAACCCACTCCTAACCAAATCCTAACCCACTCCTAACCAAATCCTAACCAACTCCTAACCCACTCCTAACCCACTCCTAACCCACTCCTAACCCACTCCTAACCCACTCCTAACCAACTCCTAACCCACTCCTAACCAACTCCTAACCCACTCCTAACCCACTCCTAACCCACTCCTAACCCACTCCTAACCCACTCCTAATAATGCGCACAATCTCGCATGAATTCGCTCGCGCAGGGTTTACGAGAACACGGGAAGGATAGAGCGGGTGCTGACCACCGTGAACGCGGCGCAGGGTCGGGGGAACTTTGTGAACCACGCTGGGATGGCCACCTACCAGCCGATGATCGACGACGATTTGCGCGTTGAGGACATCCTCTTTTGCAAGGTTGGGACGAAATTTGTCGTGGCGAATACGGAAAGTGTTTTGACTGTTGTGGATCCGTTTGCGGATTACATTGAGCTGCTGAGGGGGGAATTTGATTTTGAGAAGATTGGAGCGTTGTTAGAATCGGAGAATTTCAATATGGTCTTCGACGGAATGCACGGTGCAGGCGGCCCGGTGAGCGAGCGCGAAATGGCTACAGACATAATGGCTACATCCACTACTGAACTAACATGAATCCACTCAATTCGAATTCGTTTGGCACCTTCTTCGCTCGGTGCAGTTCGCTCGCAGAGTCTTTCAGCTGCTTTCCTCGACAACGACGTCCAACGTCGATCTGATTCGGTGCAACCCCCTGCCCGACTTTGGCGGAATCCACCCTGACCCGAATTTAAAGTACGCGGAGGGCTTGGTCGAGAGAATGATGGCTGGCGGAACGGCGTTTGGCGCTGCCAACGATGGCGACGGTGACAGGAACATGATTTTGGGTGATGGGATTTTCGTCACTCCTTCCGATTCGCTTGCGATTATCGCGGCCAACGCGGACAAAATCCTAGGATTCGCGAGGCGAGGGGGGTTGAAGGGCGTGGCTAGGTCAATGGTGAGTTCTGCGAGCGAGCGCAGCGAGCGAAGCTGCGTGCAGTTCCTGGTCGGACACCCTGAGACCCACAGTTTTCAGCCGAGCGCAGCGGAAAGCCGAGCGCAGCGGATAAGGGGGGTTTCGGGGGTCTCTCTCCCCGACACAATTATAAGTAATTTCACACCTCACCGCTACTTGTGACCCTAGTGAGCACAAACCACTACCAAAACTAACTAAACTAAACTAAACTAAACTAAACTAACTAATCTAAACAACTTTATTACGCAGCCGACCTCCGCGGCTCTTGACGTTGTTGCCAAGGTGAACGAGCGAAGCGAGCGAGCCTTTTGGAAGACGAGCATACTCGCATGAAGTGCGGGAAATGGCTACAGACGGAGTTGAGTCGTTTTTTGCCATTTTTAGTTTTCAAATTGCCCCCCCCCCCCTCCCCCCCTTGCATAAAAAGATGCGCCTGGAGTGATTCGCCTACTTAGCATTTTTTTAGTTTTCACCTCCACATGCCCCCTTTTTTTAAACTCGAGCGAAGAATCCCGCGTTTTGGCTACATACATAATATAATGGCTACATCTTCTACTAAGCTAACCCACCCACCCACCCAATTCGTTTGGCTCGCTTCACTCGTTTCGCTCGTCCTTCGCTTCGCTCGGCGCAGCGGCTGAAGATTCCTCTCTTCGAGACGCCAACCGGCTGGAAGTTCTTTGGAAATTTAATGGACAGCAAGGAGGTGTTTGGGAAGGAGGATTATGTCCCGTTTTTGTGCGGGGAGGAGAGCTTCGGAACAGGCTCAAGTCATATTCGGGAGAAGGATGGGTTGTGGGCTGTGTTGGCTTGGCTCTCAATTCTCGCTGAGAATCCGTCGAAAACTGTTCAAGGTGAGCGAGCGAAGCGAGCCAGCAACACCATCCATCACTAATCTAGCCCTATCATGCGCCTCGCCTCGCTTCGCTCGTCGCCGGCGCAGAGGTGGTTACGGACCACTGGAAGGTCTACGGCCGCCATTTATATTGTCGCTACGACTACGAAAATGTTGGAAGTGACGGAGCCAATAAATTAATGGAGCATCTGCGAGGGTTGGACAAGGTGGAGGAGTTCAGCTACGTTGATCCGGTCGACGGGAGTGTTTCAAGTCGGCAGGGGCTAATATTGAGGTTCTCAGATTGTGAACGGGCGGTGTTTAGACTGAGCGGGACTGGGAGCGAAGGGGCAACGGTTCGGGTCTATTTGGAGAGATTCGAGGAGGGGGGGGGGGATTGGGGAGATGCCATTGAGGCGTTGGAGGGGTTGGGGGACAAGGCAATTGCGATCAGCAAGCTGGAAGTGTTTGTTGGGCGGAGCGAGCCGACTGTGAGAACGTGAGAACGTGAGAACGTAGTGTGGAATACCAATGAAGGCAAAATTTAGGGGAAAACTTCATCATATTTTAGTTTTATGGAGTCGTCAACAAATTGGACGGGGAGGGGAACGGCAGTGGCCGTTGCGCCGATATCAATCTGTGCGACAGCTAAAGGGGGAATTGTGGCAGCATCATAAGCCGGAGGTGGTTGGGATGTTCTGAACGAGCGTAGCGAATGGTGCATTTTTTGTGAAGCAAGAGCAGAACGAACGAGCCAAACGAATTGAGTGGAATAATGTTAGTTTAGTAGTGGATGTAGCCATTATGTATGTGGCCATTTCGCGGGATTCAGCGCACGAATCAGTCTTCCTCAAAGCTCGATCGCTCACCTCCGTGTAACCTGAACATTGAACATTCCCGCCTCTCTCTTGATGTCCACGCACTCGAATTCGCAGAGCGGGAACATCTGTTGCAGCTCGTAGAAAATCGTAGTCGTGAGCTCAATCGCCGTGCCAACCGCGAGTTTCTTCGAGGCAGATATTTTGATTGAGTACTTGACTACCAAGCAGATGGACAACGGGAGACCGAGGCAGAGGCAAACCAATCCGATTGGGAAGAGAGATGCGGAGGTGCTGTTGGCATCAGCAACAGCACCAAAAACTGTGAGGAAAAATCCACAGAAGAAGGAAACACATAACGAAAAGATGAAGAGGAAGAGGACGGGGAGATTATGGGATTGGAGAATGGTGATTAATTGAGGATCAGAGTTTAGTCGGTTGTTGATTGTTTGGCACATTCTAAAGTGGTCCTGCTCAGAGCAGAAGGATGTAAACTCTTTATCATTTTTTTTATAAGGTGAAGGGGTTCGGATGGTTGAGGTGCCAACAGCAACCGAGATGAATGCAGTTCCGGACGGCGCGTTACCCATTATTGTATTCAAGTGACTTGAATTCCTGGACGAAAGTCAACTGGACACTGGCTAAATGTCTGGATGAACAAGAACAAGTGCTTGTTGCATGAAAGTCAACTGGACACTGGCTAAATGTCTGGATGAACACTGTTCTTGTTGCTTTTAATTTTTTTCCTTTTTGATGAATTTTGATGTAAAAAGAATTTTTCTATTTTGTTTTATAAAGATTCGGAAGCGTACGTGCCACATTTCGGACCCCCAAGAATGACCTCAACGCCCTTCCTCACGATAGTGGTCTGTGACAAAGGCTGTATCGACAACACACAATCGATTTTCAGCATCAATATTTGCAACCAGTTGGCCACCCTCGACATGAACTGCCAAACGCTCTGCACAAGTGCTGATTGCTCTAATCACATCAGCAGCCCTCTACCCGTTCGTCAGCCTCTCAACAACGGCCAGCGGAAGGTCTTCCTCGTGCACTATCACTGCTACAACATGGGCGATTCGTTCGATCCTGACATGCATCCAGATTGCGGCGCTTATAGCGACCAGCAATCAGCAATGGCCGTGTGCAGAAGGATCGACGTTCACGGAGGGGACTGCGGGCCAGAGGGAAACGGAGAGTTGATGTGCACCGAGGTCGCTCTTGTGGGCTGGTGATACGTTTAGTATTTGCTATTAATGATGAAAGAGTTTCGTGCGCTGCAAACGCGCCCCGCATTTCTACTTCATCCATTCACCACCTATCTACTCAAACCCACCCTCAACAACTTCCCATAAATATTCTTAGCGAGTGTCAAATGAGAATTTGCGGCAAATGAAAAGAGGTTGTTAAGGAGGAAAGAGAAAAATCAAATTTATTCTGTATTCGGTGTTGGTGTTGGTGCCACCTCTTCCGCTTCTGTTGTTGTAATAGTTGTTGCTGTTGCCGTTGTTGTTGCTGTTGCTGGTACTGGTTCTGCCACCGATTCCTTTTTCTGCCTCTTCACTTCTCTCTCCTTGCTCGCAATCTCCTTCTTCGTGCCCTCCCGCTCCCTCCACTTGGCCATGAACTCCTCAACCTCTCCGGCCACGCCACCAAAACCGAGCTCTCTCAAGCTAGCCATGATATCCCCTCCTCCTATTGTGCTCCTCTTCCCCTCTCGAGCAAAATCATTTGCACAGGTGGTGACATAGAGAATGAAGATTCCTGAACTTCGGTTGAAGGCAGCAAGAGCGTCCTTGGAAAGGGTGATGTGGGGTGGGAGGGAGGACTTCAGTATTCTTCGGATAGATGCCACAGGGGGCTCAAAGTCAAACTTGGGGGTTTCTGGTTTGGCAGGGGAGGTGATCTCACTCGAAGGTCGTTTCGACGAGGAGGAGGATGCAGGGGCTTCTGCTGACATATTCTAGCGAGGTTGGACGATCGACGATAACTAAAATGTAATTTCACTATGAAATAATATATGTGCTATCCTTACCAGGACATTTTAATGAGTACAGCAACCACCTCTCCCAGCAAAAACCCGATTGGCTATCTCCTAGAACTGGCCCAGGTCGAAGTTGGGGATGGTGACATTATCATCAATTCACAGAAAGTTATGGGTTACACGGGAGCTACTGTCTATGACGTAACAACCCCTAGTAGCAGCAGCAGCAATAACCCGCCCAACTCGTTGTTTGTGAAGCATATCAAAATTGACCCACTAAAGCCCACTATCACTGGTTATAAACTAGCTCGAAACATCCAGTCTTACAAAAACGACCTCCACTTCCTGCAGACTGTGGGCAAAACGATCTCCTCACTTGACCCCTCCCTAAATTTCCCAACGCTCATTAACTCATACGTAGCCGATGACGACAACGAGTTTGTCACAGTGATGGCTTCCCTAAATACCACCCACGAGTCGACAATTCCCCAAGGCACAACCCACCACAAGGTGATCAAGGACATTATAGCGAACCTTGCTACGATGCACGCTTTAACCGAAAGCGCGAGCTTCTCAAAAGAAAGTTTAGACGAGCTTTGGGATTGTGGTGGCCACATATCACACACACTAGACAAAATACCCCTGCTGTCGATTGGGTATTCCACGTTCTGCAATTCCTTCGGGTTCACCGAAGCGGCCAAGCTCGGTGATGTTTTTCAAGCACGCGCGATGGCAACTGCCGAGCGTGTGAAGACGAGGAAGCTCCATCTGGTTCATGGCGACGCCAAGCTTGCAAACTTCATGTTTGCAAAAGAATATCAAGGAAGAGCAAGCTCAACGTTCCTTGATTTCCAGTGGACGGGCAAAGGCGTTGGAGCATCTGATTTGGTCTATCTAATTATCATGTGCTGCAGCGACGCAGAAATTGAGAGCGTTGAACAGCTCAAGAAGTATTACTACGTGACCTACACAGCTAAAATCGTGGACAACTCCATGGCTTATCCGTGGACTGAGTTCGTGGAGGACTTTGACATGTCGATTCTCGATCTCGCTCGGTGGATCTTCTCGTATAGATTTAGCGCTGAAAATCCTCAGACACCTGGAACGTTCTCAGAGCGGGCAGCGATGAACGATCCGAACGTTGGCTCGTACCAGAAATCGAAGATCTTGATTGGTTGGTTAATAGGCGAGGTGGTGCGAATTCTGGAAAAAGAGTCTGCTTTAGTTTTGTAATTTCTTTATATACAATTTTGAATAGCACCAGAGGGCGCAGGTCAAGCCGATTACCGCTCCGGTGACCACATCGCTGGGATGATGCCAGTTGTCGTGGACTCTACTGGCGGCAACGTAAGAAGCCAACGCCAGAGGCAAGCACCACAACAGCAAGCTGATCCCGTCAATTACAATTGGGCCAAGCCACGTCTTCTTCTGGACAATTTCCTCGCTTATTTTTGTTTGCAAGCAACAAGCAACGAAAGTCATGGCGCAGAACGATAAGCTGCTGTGCCCAGACGGGAAGCTTTTCCTCGCCTCGCTCAGCAACATTTCGTCTGTTTCCGTGCACTTCATCAGCTCATCCGAGAACTTGCACATTGAAAAAAAGTTTGGACGCAGACGGCCCACGTAGTATTTTATTGAAGACGTGAACGCTTCTGTCGTCCCCACGGCCAAGAAGAAGCAAGATAATATATTTAGTAGATCATTCTTTATGGTGAGGACGGTAGGAGGAGGAGCGACTACGTTCATGACATTTAAGCTGTCATCCTCGTAGTTGCTTGAGCTGCTCGGAAGTATGTGGTCGTCGCCAGCCGGGGTTTTTGCCTTCAAGTTCAAGCAGGGAATGACGAGCCCCACGAAAAGAATTAAACAAAGGGGAAGAATTATTCCAATCAGCAGGAGCGGTATTAACCCTACCCCAACTTCGGTATCACTGATGTACTCGTAGTTGATAGAAAGGTCGTGAGTGACAATTGAGTAGGTCGAGTTGATTGGAAAGTGTTGGGTTGGAATTGGTCGTTGTGTGTGGGGGATGATTTGAGAAATCTGGGTGGACAGCATTGCAAAAGCAACTGAAAATCCCAATGAGGAGAACGACATGGTCTATCTGCTATCTTCCTCAGCAAGTTTGAACGATTAATTCTAGTGGGAAGGGTTCAAGACCCGTCTGGAAAAAATAGCGTTTAAAGCAAGTGATAGTAAGTTAAACACTGAAAGGTGTGAAGATCTTATTTTAATTTTTTGACTTCAAGATGTTTTATTTCTTGGACACTACACACACTTCACTTAAGTTTCCCCACCCAACTCAACTATGAGCTCCATGGCAGAAGTAGCCAAGCGCATAGTCCCAACTAGAATGGCCGTCCCATCTTATCAGGAGGTCCATGGTGAGGGTGATACCCAGTACACCGTCTTTGTTGTTGAGGTCGAGACTCTCGATGGAGACCGCAAGTTCCTTAAGCGGCGCTACAACGCCTTCCTCAACATGCACAAGGAGTTGAAAGCAAGCGAGAAGTACCCAACGATAACGAATTTCAACTTCCCAGGGAAGAATTTTTTAAGAGGAGCGAGCTCCACCAAGGAGGATCGGCGGGAGCGGTTCGATAAGTATGTTCAGGAGCTCGTCCAGATAAATCCAATGCCACCTGCCTTGGAGCAGTTCTTGAGCGACACGGGGAAAGTGCAGCAGGCTTTGCACAAGGTGAGTGGGTGGGTGAAGTTTTGGGGAAGGGTTAACATCAACAAAATACATAACTACTCACAATAATTTATTGTTCCAATATATATTGACAGAGCACGCTCCGGAACATCATCAGGAGCCAGAACAGGCCGGCGGAGAGCGACATAAAAACCATCAACTCGCTCATGAGCAAGCCGACACTATTCCTGAAATTTGGGAGAAGGGGTGAGCCGCACTGGAGGAAGTTTAATCTCGTTTACTTGGACAACTTGAGGGGGCCAGCGATTCGGTGGGAGACGAAGAAAAAGAAGAACTTGAGGCCGCCGGAAATTCTCATTAGCAGCATGCAGGAGATTCGGTTCGGGCAGCACTCAAGTGTTTTCGAGGTGAGTCTCTTCTCACTCACTCAGTCTTCGCTTGCCTTGATGAAGACGAGAATTCGAGCCAATACTAAACTAACATTATTCCACTCCTTTCGTTTGGCACCTCGCTTCGCTCGCTCGGCACAGCGGAAGAAAATGCCGCATTTGGAAACGCTAAGCTTTTCCGTAATGTACAGGCTCCGGGCAAGCAACAAAATTGAATCGTTAGATTTGATCGCAAAGCACCCCGACGACTTTTTCGTGTGGACCGTCGGGTTGAACGATGCCATCAAGAAGTACAAGGAAGGGATTCCGTTCGAGCGGTCCAAGTCGTTCGACCTGCAGGCCTTGGAGCTCGACTCGGACCGCGAGTTGATGGCAGAGTTCGACGACATTGATATTTTCAATGACGAGGAGAAGGAGGACGACCACGACCACGACCACGAGGACGACCACGAAGAGGAGGTGAGTGCATAGAGGGGAAGCGAGCTGCAATAGCAACTCACCCAACCACCAACCCAGGACGATCGGCTAATCACCACGGGCAACGTGATGTTCAGCTGGGGCAACAACAACTGGGGGCAGCTGGGCCTGGTCGACGTGCTCAACGACCAGCACGTGGTGCCCGCAGGGATCAAGGGCACGGCCTGCCGGCCGGTGGAGCACAAGGAGGACACCGAGACTAGCGCCAAGAAGGGCAGCTTGGAGGTTGGGAGGGCGTTTGACATTCAGGTGAGCGAGCGAACTAGGCGGAAATGGCTACAACCACCCACATCCACAAAATAAACTAACCTTCTTCGCTCGGCGCAGAACATTGCCTGCGGGGGGAATTTCACCGTTGCGATCGACAGTCGGATGAAGGCTTACATCTGGGGACACGGCAGGTGAGCGAGCGAAGCCTTGATGAAGACGAGAAATATATACGAGCCACTACTAAACGAAACTAAACTAAACTAAACTAACATTATTCTCAATTATTTGGTTCGGCGCAGCATTTGCGGCGGTGTGACCACCGCCACGGGGAGAAGGGGGCAGCACGTCTTCCAACCGTCCCCCCTCAAGCAGCCGTTCAGGTCAACGCCAGGTGAGCGAGCGAAGCGAGTGAGCCTTTTGGAAGACGAGCATTCTCGCGATGAAGTGCGCGAAATGAAATGGCTACAGACATAATGGCTACATCCACTAATCTAACACCAATCCAATTCGTTTGGCTCGCTCGGCGCAGTCGCGCTAGCCGCAGCGGGCGAGCAGCACGTGTTGTTCCTGTCGCAGAGCGGCGACGTCTTCGCGTGCGGAATCAACGACTCGGGGCAGCTGGGCCTGGGGGACTTGAAGGACAGAGGGACGCCCGAGCGGATTAACTTTGCAAATGGCGCAAATAATTCAGCACCAACACCGATAGATGCGACAATGAAGGTCGTGGCCTGCGGACATTCAACGAGCGCGGTCATCAGCAGCGAGGGGGTGCTGTACACGTGGGGGTGCAACATGTACGGGGCGCTAGGGCTGGGAGAGGGAGAGGGAGAGGAAAAGGAAAAGGAAAAGGAAAAGGGAGGAGGTAATCATAATTACAAAATGACCCCACACAAAGTGGCAACGGAGCTGGACGAAACGTGGGAGGTTAAACAAATTTCCTGCGGAAACTTCCACATGGCAGCCATTCTCGTGGAGCGGGGTCGCACCTCCTCCGCCTCCACCGCACCAAACACCCACGGGAGCCGCCCAACAGGCTTGCCCACGTCGCTCAAGAGTTTGACGAAGGTCGTGACCTGGGGGTGGAACGGGTGCGGGCAGCTGGGGATCGGCGACTTTGTTGACCAGAGCACGCCTCAGATCGTGGAGGTGCTAAGCGGCGGGGGGAAGATGGTCGAGAGCGTGGTGTGCGGGGCGGCGCACTGCGCCGCGATCGTCAACATCACCATGGGCGAGCTGGAGATCATTGGTCAGCTATGGACCTGGGGCTGCGGCGTTGCTGCGACGGCAAACAGCGGGGCGCACCACGCGGATATTCCGCGACCGCTGCACCTGACAAAGAAGGGCCACGAGAGGTGAGATATATGCCGAGCGAATCCTCAACCAAAGTAAATTCCACACCTCAACTGGTGTTTACTGAAACCACACCAAACCTAACATTACATAATTTTATCCATCGGATCGCTGCCACACGCAGCGTGGAAATATTCAGAATTGCGGCGGGGGACAACTTCACGCTTATTTTGGACGGGGAGGGGGCCATGATGCTGATTGGGGCGAACCCGGTCAACGAGGGGAGCGAAGAGGGCTGCATGATCCCGCTGGTCTTGCAAAATAGCGATATCAAGGGGGTGGACAATATTGTCACAGGGGTGGCAGCCGGGGGGCGGCATATCGGCGTGCTGGCGCCCAAGAGGTTCCCAGCGAGTACTCTGTTTTAATAGAGAGAAGAGAATGATTTGAAACGAAGTTGATTCATTCTTAAAAAACGGGGAGGAGGGAGGTTTTGTCGCTCATCTCGTGTTCCCAGCAGAACTGCCGGTAGAATTGAAAATAGCTGCGCCAAGCGAGCAAAACGAGTTGAGCGGAAGTATTGTGAAATTAGAGAAAAAGGTAAAAAAAGGCGAATCACTGAATCGGCCATAGCTCCAACGTATAGAGGTTTTAGACGCGATAAATTGGACACGGTGGCGGGTTCGGTCGGGAGCATCTTTTTGTGAGAGGGTGTTGCTCAGGGACGGTCCAGATCAGGGAAAGTGCACGCCAATGTGAAAACTCAAAAAAGGCAAAAAAAGGCGAATCACTGAATCGGCCATAGCTCCAACGTATAGAGGTTTTAGACGCGATTAATTGGACACGGTGGCGGGTTCGGTCGGGAGCATCTTTTTGTGCAAAGGGGAGGCAAAAACACACCAACTGCAGCCCGGAAGTTCTGACTGATGCGCTCACTCACCTGAACAACGCAATGGCCGTCAGAATGTGCCAGAGAGCGTGGCCATTGTACAGGTGATTTGAAGGGTCACACCAAATTCTAGAGGCGTCTAGAGCCGAACATAGCGTTCCTAGCGAGAGGAACAAGAGGCCAAAGAGGTAGTAGCTGTAGTTAGGGGTGATCGACCGTTGCTTGCTTCGAATGTTAAGACGAATCTCCTGGTACAATGTATAGATCACTTGGGCAAACACGAGAAGTTGGTACTTTATGTTGTAGTATCCCAAAAGCGGGACGAGAATAGTAAAACCGACCACCAGAAGCCAGTAAATCTTGTGCTGATTGTGTGCTGTTATGGTGTTGCTACGACGGAAATTCACCACGATTGCTAAATTGACAAAGCAGAACATGCCGATATAATCAAAAATTTGGAAAGCATAAGTGTATGATGCATGAAACGCAAAACTTGACACTCCAGTGATTATGGAGGCTGGGCCAAAGAGACCCAGAGTTTTGGAGTTGGATTTTCGGGCTTGAAGGATCATGATAACTCCAAGGATGATGTAGAGGAGGTTCGAATATGTGTTGGCTGGGGCTGTAATATATGCACAGAGATTGTCTTCACACCACTTCACATTGGGCCGTGTCCATGAGAACCAGGGACAACCTGGCTCCAGGTCAGGCACGACGAATTGTATTGTTGTGAATGCCATCTATACCAAGTTAGTTAGTAGCACTCTTGTCTCTTCTATATC
>Ga0302114_10002518_pt1 | contig 11753 bp, 16 predicted proteins | sample AG5_Surface_MG_FD_203107 | JGI IMG/M metagenome (GOLD analysis project Ga0302114, IMG submission 203107) | Marine microbial communities from Western Arctic Ocean, Canada - AG5_Surface | ecosystem: Environmental > Aquatic > Marine > Oceanic | place: Canada: Western Arctic Ocean | collected...
AAGCGGTCGCCCGTTCTATTCGTCACGATTACGTCTGTCAGATTGATGTTCATGAAGGGGTCGGCGGAGGCAAGGGTCCCATTGTAGGTTTCACCTGACTTTAGTTCAATGAGAATGGGGGAGTTAATTGCGGTCTTTAGAAGGGAAAGAGGCAACATTTCTTCTTCGGTAGCCTGGATTGGGTTGGGTTGGGTTGGGTTGGTGTGCGAGCTACTATTAATTATTAAAAATATAAAAATATAAAAATACAATTTCCAAAATAATGCGTCTGCTGCTGTTGCTGGTCAATGTGGGGCTCGCGTCCACGTTCACAACACACATTTTCACCCCCATCGCCAACAGCGCCTCCACGTCTCTCTCTTCTTCCGCCGCTGGAGCTTCCTTTTCCTCCACCCCAATCAACTCAAAGAAGAAGTCCAAAACCAACCCCTCTCTCATAGAGAAGCTCTCGAACCCCCTGTACCTCCCCTGGAACAAGGCAGCATTACAGCAGCGAAACGCCAAGCTTTTGCGGAAGGAAGGAGGTGAGTGAGTGAGTGATTGGAACGTTTGGGGAGTACAAGTTGCGAGTTGCGAGTTGCGAGTTGCGAGTTGAAAATGATACAGACTTCTAATTTTCAACGCTCCCGCTCCCGCTCCCGCTCCCGCCCCAGCCCTCCTCTACAGGCAACTGGGCATATCAGAAGATGCTACCTACGAAGAAGTAAACGCGGCCTACGACTCCCTGGTTCTCAAGTACAAGGGTGACGTAAAGGCGAAGACACGCCTATCGGTCACCAGGGACAAGGTTTTTGAGCTTCGTCTAAAGCAGCGTGTAGATGGCTCTCTGAAGATTTCTGCCGAAGGTGAGTGTGAGTGTGAGTGAGTGTGAGTGTGAATGTGGAATGGGCGAGCACGAAAAAAAGGCGCAAAGAATACCCCAACTAATATACTCCTTCCCTTTCCCATTTCCCATTTCCCTTTCCCCCATTCCCCCGCGCGCAGCTCGTGACATGGACATGCTGAGCGACAGGATGGCCGAGATGAATTCGAAGAACGCCAAGTTTGTTGCGCCCAAGTGGACGGCCGGGCTCATGGTAATCCCCGACAAGGCCCACGCAACCTCCGTTGGCAAGTTCGTGGGCGGAACGGCGTTCGGCTGCGTGATGATGCCAAAAATGGCCTCCACGTTTTTAATGATGGGATGGGCTGCGTCGGTTGGACTTCTCTACAGCAGGGGCCAGCCAGAGCTTGTCAAGGATGACATGGGAAACCCAGGGGAAGTCAGGCCGACATCGGCCACGGCCGTTTTGCTGACGTTGGCTTTGGTTACGGGCTTTGGGGCTGTGTTTGCGGTCATGGGAAGCTTGATCGGAACGATTGGGGGGAGGTTGTTGCCCCCGGGATTGGCTGTGCAGCTGGTTTGCCACGTGGGCTTCTTCGTCGCTGCAGCATTTTTTAAAACGTATCAGGGAGATGGTTCGACTGGAGGGAAGAAAAAGTGGGGCAAGAATAAGGGGAAGTAAACGTAAAAAAACGAAAAAAGGGGACATTTTGCCATATGGTTCTAATTTTAATTTTTATCTAATGTGTGATGGTAAATTTTGAAACCAAAAACGCTTGGCACTATTGGGACGTCCTTCTTTTCCCAATTTTCTCGCCTGTAGAGGTGAGGGAAGACATCTTCACCCTTCATCATCATGAACAAATGAGCGAAATTGTTGTCATACCCAAAGCAATCATTTTTATCATTGTCATTGTCGTTGTCGGAAAGAGCGAGAGCTTCGCCACACGAAGGACAGTACCTGAGAGACTTTGCCATAGGTAGGAGCTGCTGCCGCTTGCATTTCAGACGAGGGCAGGAACCGAAGAGCGTTGGATTTTCAATCAACTTCTTCTCGAACTGAGCAATTCCACCTGGCGTCACCACGTAACGCGAATGTATTAACTGGTAGAGTTTCGAGTCGCAATTTGCATTGTTTTTTGATGATGTTGTTTGGAGGAGAGAGGCGAGATGCTCCTTGTAGGATTCCTCGGACTTGAAATTTGAAGAAAGGCCTTGCCGATTGAACGAATCTTTAACGAATTCAGAAGGGATTGGAACGAGGTGAGATGGAGATTGGGGTTGTTTTTTGTGGCTCTGGTGTGTTCTTTGTCGTGTAATGTTGTGCGAGTTTTTAAACGTTTCTCCATGAATGGAGAGAAGACAGATTAGAATCAGGAGAACCATCGGCGGTTTGTATGTCGTGATGGAGCGTTGTTGTGGGTTGTTGGAATAGTTTAAGAAATTAGAAGGTAGAAGGATCGTTTGTTGTCGTGAGCGTAAGGTCTTGTCGAGTTGGCGGAAACCAAAATCTTAAATGTTGAAATGTTCACATGTTCACACATAATAGCATATATATATATATGTAATATGAATAAGTGTTCTCACATCCCCCAAAGAACGATCTAATTCATAACCAAAAACTAACTTGTCACGCAAATTTTACCTCACCAAGATGGAGCCGAGGCCGGAGCCAACCACAGCAACCTGGCAATCGTCCAACTTCACGACACTTAGAGACAAGCCAATCCGAAAAATGGTTTTACCGGGTTCTCACAACTCTGGCTCCAATTCGATTTCCGTTTCCAAGTATGGGATCGGTCCATTTTCTCCAGTCCCTACTTGCCTGGGCTTCTTCTTTGAGCGATGGTCAATTTGCCAGGAATGCGACATTGCCACCCAGCTTCTTATGGGGATTCGGTATATTGATTTACGTGTTTCGAAGCACCACATAACAAAGGAGCTCCATACTGAGCATACGGTGTATGGAGAGCCCCTCATTGGCCTCTTAAACCAAATCAACAACTTCATCACCACTCACGAAGGCGAGATGGTTGTTCTCTTCCTCAATAATTTCCGGGGTGCTGACCTCACAACGGTTGAGGATCATGAGCCAGTAATAGAGCTTTTGGAAAGCGTTTTCATCTCTCATGAGTCAATAGCTGTCAAACCGGACGAATTTGATCTTCCTCTGGGCACCTTGAAAGCTAGAAACAGAAGTCTTTGCATCCTTTATGCTAACGAAGATGTTGTGAAGCACCACCTCTCCACCTCCCGCATTTCCATCCTCTCCCCGTCAAAAACCCTCCTCGACAAGTGGTTTAACGCCTCCAGCACAACAACCCTCTTCAAGTCAATAACAGATTTTTTGCCTGCCATGCGCGAAGAGTCAGCACGAATAACCGTTCTCCAAGCGATCCTCTCACCAAGACCTTTGACGACTGTGTGTGGTTTTTTGGTGCTGCTCCCTCGGCTGCTGTTTTGCTTCTTGTTCAAATGTGCTTTCGTTCCGCAAAATTTGGGAATGATGGCCGACAAGGTGAATAAACAGACGGGAAATTTTATAGAGGAGCAATCCAATTTCAAACCGAGTGTCGTTCTGATTGACGGATTGCCTGGTTTGGGGGCGAAGGGGGTGATAAAAGCAACGCTTGCTTTGAATTCTATTATCATTGATAAGAATGGCAAAGGCGAAAGCGAAATTGATTTAGAAAACAGACTAAAGTCTCCTTCCTGATTGACGTTCTTCTTCCTCGTATCATTGAGCTTAATTAAATACCTTAAAATTAAAAGCCCATCATTTCAGCAGCTTCCAAAGCAATCGTACGACGTTCACGTTCACGCTCCATCATCGCATGAAAGTTTTCGAACTCCAAAGCGCCCAAAATTATCATGATCATAGAGGCAGCAGCCTCATACGACATCTTGCTTGTCACCTCCAGATAACGGTTCAACTCGTCCGTAAATACGTCCAACGATACACGCTGCTCAGAAAGATGGAGCTTAAGATGAACCTCAAACAACAGCTCAAATTCTCGAAAAATTTCAAACTGCTTCAATGAAAAAACATCTCCATCATCTTCTTTTTCGTCCTCATGTTTATTTCCCCCACCTCCACCCCAATATGCATCCAAGGAATTCTCTATGAATGCCCCAACTTCAACCTCTTTTTCCACAAAGCTCTGATACCAATTTAAAGTGTTGATGATGATCACAGGCAAGAAATCTTTCATTGTGTCGAGTCCAACTCCTTCATAGCTATCATAATTCATCAAATTAACATATCATACAACTCAACTTTTCACCAATAGAAGGAAGCGGTGGGTTTTGTTGGGTTGTTTTGTTGGGTTGTGGTGAGGTGTAAAGAATTTTTTTTTTAATATTTTTTTTGATGATGGGAACGAAGTACAACTATCGCGTTCCAGGTTCCGAGGCTCCGGTACCAAACCTTCCACGCACAGATCCTAAGAACGGTCCTAACAACCTACCCATATATCCTTATGGCTGCTCACATTCCTCCACCACGAGTTCCAATTCTCAAGAAGCGCAATTCGCCATGTTTTCGGGGAACGAGATTTATGCTCAGGAGAAACTACAAGGAGAAGAAGAAAATGCCCATCATTGGCTCGCAGCGTTAGCTCAGACTCACACACATGTTCTTGCCTATGTGGGCGTGCAGTCGGACTTTTCATCCAGAGGCCCTAATCACACGAGACAATGAAGGCGAAACTCCCATCGACATTGCCCGTGGGAGTGGAGCGGAGCCTGTGCTGAAATCATCAGCTTGCTCCTCTCTCTCACTCCCGAGGCAGCTCGCTCGTTGGGTTTGAAGGAGATGCGCCGCTTGTACGCACCAGTGGCTTATTGGAGGGAGGAGATGCTTGGGTGGATCCAATCACAATCGTGGACAGACTGTCACAAGTTAATCAATGAGCACGATGACGAGTTGGTGCGTGAAGTGCTCAAGTCCTGCAATTCTGATCTTCTTCGAGCCATTACCAATAGCCAGGAATACAGCAGCGACAGCAGCAAATGCAGCAGTTACAGTTGCCTGGCTGACAGCCAATTAACCAAAACAAATTGTCCAATTGCTCCAACAGCAGCAGAATATGCTTGTACAGCAGCAGCAACGCCAGCAGCAAATGCTCTTCCTCAACTTCCAACAGCAGCAGCAAGCAGCACAACAACCAAGCAACAACGAAAGTTGCAAAACCTAGTTCAGTAGAATGAAAATATTGGTGGCGGTGGCGGTAGCGGTGGTGGTGTTATTGGTGGTGTTGGTGGCGGTGTTTTTGGCGGTGCTATTATCTAAACTTATTTTTACATTTTTCTAATTATCATGGATTCCATGTCTAATGCTATGTCTAATGTTATGAACGATGAAGACGGAGACGACGACGATGACACGGCATCATCCCCTCCTCCTCGCTGAACACTTTCACTGTCCCCATCATCTCCCCCCCGCCCACTGACGCAATTGTCTTCTCTCGAGGAGGTTTATTCTGGCTGGAGCCAAACTCCATCAGCTTACACTTCCCATTTGTTTCTGCGATTTTCCTGCGAAGTGCACAAACCGAACTCATCATTTCCGTCCTGTTTTGGTTTTTGTTTCTCTCCCCCTGCTCAGCGATCAACTCGTTTACAGATTTGACGCGCTTCAAGAGGTTCAATCGCTTCGTGTCGCACAGGTTAGAGGTCTGTGGACGCATCTTTTTACCAGGATAGTTGGCAGAGAACGTTCGAATCGGGGAGGACATGGGATGCGAGGGTAGAGAACTGTAGCTGTTGTTGGTTGAAAGATTATTCTTTTTCAACAGCCAAGTTGTGTCGTTGGAAGCTGAAGCAGCTGAAGCAGGAGTTGTAGATCTTGATTTCGCTGTGCAAACGAGCTGGGCGGAGGATATAGAGGAAGCGAGGAAATTCTCATGGGGGGAGAGCCGACTGAGGGAGGGAGAGGGAGACTGGGAACGAGAAAATGGGACATTCGGTTCGTTGGTAAAGGCGGCAGGCCAAATGTTGGAAGTCAGTTTCGCAGGAGACGAAGGGGAGGTGGATGTAGTTATCTCATTCCAAGGACCGAAATTCGTAGCGTAGGATGAGTTCATTGAGAACTTGGGGGTGGATTTCACTGGGACTGATGAGATTTCTGTTGATCAGAGATTTGGCTTTAGATTTTTAAGAAAAAGAAAAAAATTATGAAAAAAAGACAAAAACGAAAACAACTCAAAGTCATGGAATCCGTGAGTTCGGGGACTATAGAGGTGATGACAGGGGGGTTAAACGCACTTTTATCTCACCCTTATCTTTTTTCAAAAGTCAAAAGCTCACGTAGTAACATTCGCCCCAATTGGTTTGTTGAATAAGAATGCGAAGTACAAAGCAAACGAAGAGCAGTCCGAGCGTGTTCGTTCGGTCCTCTCGTCCCAATTCAATCAATTGTACCGTACGACACTTCCGTACATTCCAGGGATGCTGTCGTTCTCCTCCTCCTCTCGCTCAACAACATCCAAGAAAACCGAGAATCCACAACAAAAAATCTCAATCCTCCAACGACTCTCCAACGCCCCCCCCAAGCACACCCTGTACCCAGTCCTCATCCCCGGCTCCTCCTCAGGTCTAACTTTCGGCTGCCTCGAGTGCTCCACCACCCTGGCGCCCCTCAAGACAAACAAGAAGAAATTCGGGAAATACATTTTCCAGTCATCCGTCGGCGACTGCCACTGCGGAATTTGCGGTTTCGTCTCGCCTCTATCCCGGGAGACGCTTTTGCACGTGAGCCACTCCCACGGAAGAATTGCCCGGGGGAAGTTCTGGATCAGGACGAAGTTGAATAAGCTTCATACCGTGGGAATTGTGGTCACCCCAACCGTTGGAAATCGGAAAAGCGCGTCTGTTAGGCCAACGGCGGCAACGGCTGACCCTCCCCCCGGCCTTGTCTGTTCTGGTGTGGGCATTGACCCTCCTCCCCCCTCCTTGGCGAACATGGCCCTTGCCGACTCGGCAATCAGCGAAATCTTCGACTCCTTCTACAACCACCCCCCCGGTCTTGCTACACTAAAATATTCTTCGTGTGCAGGCCGACATCGTTCGGCAAGGACGGCGGCACCGCTAACGAGTGCGAGTGCCCAGGCCGCTCTCGATCTCCGGGGGGCGACCAAGTTAGAGAATGTTAGAAAGGCCAAGGTTGAGGGCAGAGATAGAAAGAGCGAGAGGTGGGGGTGGACGGGGACGGGACGGATGAGGGAGGAGGGGGAGAGGGCGAGGGCGAGGGAGAGGGAGGGTCGAAGCGATGCTTTAAGATGGGGAAAGGGGAAGGAGAGGGTGAAGCCGCTTAGCCTGAGTATCGTTTGTTGAGCGTAAGAGTGTGTTTGTGTAAAATTGTCTAAATCCCAACAGGCTACTTTGTCTTTATTCTGCCTCCTTCTCCTTCTCCTTTTCCTTCTCATTCGCCTTCTCGCCGGCCTGCTTCTTCGCCAGTTCGAACACCCCCCCCTGCAACTTTTGCATCACCTGCAACCTTTGCCCGTCGGTCATGCTCGCCATCCCCATAAGATCGCTAATCCTCCCCTCCCCTCCGGGCACTTTCCCCCCGCTCGCGCCCCCCCAATTGTTTGGCTCGGGGTTAATCATGTTCGCGTCGATCTGCGTCAAGGAGGGTATGATCTTCGCGATCTTCTTCCTGTACTCAAAGTCCTTCGCGAGCGGATTGTGCTCCAAGTATATCGTCTCAAGCCTCGTCAACTTCCCCCCAAGGTTATCCTCAACCTCCTCGAAAGTCTGAACGCCATTCTCGCTCAGCCAGAGCTCCTCGAGACTTGTTAGCCTCGCGAACCCCTCGAGCTTCGTTATTCGATTCTTGCTCAGATCGATAGTGTGCAAGCGAGGAAAGTCCAACGTTGCAAAACCTGTTGTGGTGTTGGAGGCAAGGAGCCCCGAGTCATTCACGCCGTTGCTCGCCAGGTATAGCTCCTCGAGCGTTGCGCACACTCCCCCCAGCGACTCTATTACGTTAAGCCTGTTGCTCTGGATGTCGAGCCGACGCACCTTCGTTAGGGTGTCCAGCCCAGAGATTTTCACGATCTTGTTCTTGCCGAGCCAGAGGTCCACCAGCTCCACGCAGGAGGAGAGGCCTTCGATTGTGCGGATTCTAGGTATATTAATATTGGTGGAAAAGTTAATAGTGAGTGGGTTAGGAGTGCGTGGATTACTCAGCTGTTAATAGTGAGTGGGTTAGGAGTGCGTGGATTACTCAGCTTCTCACCTGTTACTGCCAAGATCCAACACCTTGAGCCTCGTCAACCTCTCCAACCCCACAATCTCCTTGATCTTGTTATTGGCAATGAACAGCTCAGTCAAATTCTCCAACACCGCCACCGGGGCCAAGTCCCGAATAACGTTGTACGATATGTCCAGAACGCTTAGTGTGGCCCTGCACGCCTGCGCCGAGCGAAGAAGCGAGATTGCGCGCATTTTTAATGAAGCGCGAGCGAAATAACGAGCGAGACAAACAAATTGGGGAGGGGGTTAGTTTTAGTTTTAGTTCAGTTTGGCAAAAAAAGGCGAATCACTGAATCGGCCGTTACTCCAACGCACAACGCTTTTTTAGACACTCCGAATTGGACATGGTGGCTAGTTCGGCCAGGCGCATCTTTCTTGTGCGAAGGTGCGGTTCAGGGACGGTCCAGATCAGGGTCATGTGCAAAACCAATGTGAAAACTAAAAAAAGGCAAATAAGGCGAATCACGAAAACAACCACAACTCCAACGCACAATGCCTTTAGACACCCCGAATTGGACACGGAGGCTATTTCGGCCAGAAGAATCTTTTTCTTGTGAAGGTGTTGTTCAGGGACTGTCCAAAACACGACATCTCAAACCATCCACACGCGCAAGTGAAATCATCGCTCGAGTTTTCCACAAAGCTCGCTCGCTCACCTCGAGGTCCTCCAGCGCCTCGATCTGGTTGTCGTACAACTCAAGCTTCTCGAGCTGGCTCAGGCTCCCGAGATTCTCCATCTTCTCAATCAGGTGCGACCGAAGGATCAATGTGGTCAAGAGGGGCATTTGTTCTAAGTCGGCGATCTTGGTCACCTTGTAGCCAGAAGTTCCGATTATTGTTAGGTCAGTGGAGGTGGACAGAAAGCACTCGTCGTACTCTGGCCCAGCTACAGATCTAGGGGTGCGGATCGAAGAGGGGTCTGAAGGGTCACAGACGTTCATTTTCGTCCAATCTAGTGGCATTTGAGCATTACTTACTTCCGATGCTGGCACTGGGGTAGAGGTGTGGACTATGTAACCGCCACCTCCTGACAAACCACTCATGAAAACTTTGAGTAAACTAAATTCTGGAGGCCAAAAAAATTGCACCTTTGGGTGTTTGGTCGGTATGTTGGTGGGATCCAATTTAAACATTATAGTTACCAAAACAAACAAATCGCTATCGTGTTACATATGTCCAGCATTCCTCTTCCTCTCTAAAAAATGAAAATTGGTTTGATTGGCTATGGGGCTATTGGTGAACCTGTTGCCCACGCCATTCTAAACCACACTCATGGCCTTGAAAGAGACAACATTACACTCGTTTCGATATTTGTACAGTCATCACGCCCCTCTTCCGATCCTTGTTTCAAGCTCATTACAACAAGTTGGGAAACTTTCATTTCCTCCCATGTAGATCTGATTGTCGAGTGTGCAGGCCAGCAAGCGATACAAACCTTTGCCAACAACATCCTTGACGCTAAAAAGTCTCTGTTGATTACTTCAATTGGCGCTCTCACCGATTCCTCCCTCTTCAAAACCCTCCAAGCAACTGCAAAAAAAAACAAGGTCCGTATTCTCCTCGCCAGTGGTGCTATGCCTGGGGTGAACTGGATGGCCTCAAGTTCCCTCGCAGGAGGCACTCAAATTGTTAAAGTAATCCAAGCGAAACCTCCCAAGAGCTGGAAGGTGAGGAAAACGAGCAGCGATGGATCCCGCGACATGTTCTGCCAAAAACTAAATTAACCATTCACCAAGGGCGCCAAGTTCGATCCTTCAACGAAGCTTCCGGCCCCAGACGATTTTGACTTCGATTGCATGACAGAGCGGACCGTGATTTTCGCTGGCTCAGCCCGAGAATGTGCTTCAACATTTCCCAAAAATTCAAATGTCACAGCGTTACTCGCTCTCGCCACTTCAGGCTTGGACAGCGTCGTCGTGGAGCTTGTTGCGGATCCAACAAATTTCGGTTTGCAGCTCGAGTACGAAGGTGGCGCAGGCAGCATAACAATCGCTGGAAAGGGCAAGCAAAGCCCTTCCAACCCTCGAACGTCTGCCGTTGTGCCGCTTAGCGTGATAAAATCGCTGCGGAATCTCACATCCACGGTTGCGATAGGAGTTTAAAAAAACAAAAAACAAAAAAACTATTCTAATTAATCTCAACAATTAGAAAACATTCAAAACGGCACTTGCCAGGAGTTTGTCGATCTCAGCAACGCTACCTCTAAACAATTTCTTCCACCGTGTCGAGTTGCTCACAAGTTCGTGTCCGTTGTTAACCAAGCATTGTCGTAGCAGCTCAGCGTCTGCGTTTCCATTTCCGTTTCCGTTTCCATTGCAGGCCTTCACGCCTGTCACCGCTACTCTCAAATTGTTCGTGATTGCGGCGAGCAACACGCCTTCAAACTCCGCATCCACCTTCAACAACCCCTCGGCAAACTTGAGCATCTTATTGGTCATTTCTGTGCACCTCAGGTCGTAGCATTCCTCCAAAATTACCGCGAACGTGCCCACCATCGCCTTCTCCACGATTCTCTTTGGCACCCCTCCTCCTCCTCCCAAATTGTATTCCTCCACCACTCTGAACCACTCCATGTTCTGCACAACGTCAACGGGGTGCCCATGTTCATTTTCATTTTTAATTTCCTCCTCTTCGTACGAGTCCCAGTACTTGACGAACTCCCCCCTGGCGTGCACCTCCACCAAACCCCCGTAGAGCAAGTCCCCGTAGCAAGCTTCGTAGCTCTCGGCGAACTTACCCCTCCACTCCTCAAATACGTCGGTGAGCTTCCGCAGGCTGAGGAACTGCTCGTCTATGTCCTCCCCGGCCGCGTCCACGGCGGCCGCGAAGTTCTTGCGCCGAGAAATTCGGTTCTCGTTGTCAATGTAGAGGGTTGTGGTCTTTGACGACCTCTTTGTGATACTCTTTCTCGCTTCAACTCGCTGCCTCCTGCGCTGCTCGGCGTCGAGCTTCGACTGGTACGACAGGTCCCGGCCGAACTCGTCTACCAAATTCTCCTCGGCGGTCTGCGCGCAATGCGGGGAGGCGCGTCCGACGACGTTTCCCAACAATCCTGCTTCCCTCAGCCACGCCTCGCAGTCATCCTCCTCCTCCTTCCTGCCGCTACTAACGTCCGTCGCCACGTCCCTCTCCAGCCCAACCAGAGCCCCCTCCACGAGCAAAATCTTCCCGTTCCACTCCCTCAGCGCGCCGATGAAGTTGCCCAGCTTTTCCCTGGCTTGTTGGAACCACTCGTACTTGGGCGCGGTTTCGTCGAGGATCGAAAGTTGCTCCTGCAGCTCAGAGTTGGCGGTGAGGAGCTCCGTCTCCCGCCGATATAAGGAAGAAATTGTGGTGTCGATCAGCGAGGACAGCTGGCCGTGGGCGGAGGTGAGCTTTGCCCGCACAGAGGCGATGGACGCTGTCCCAGTCAAGGTCAAGGAATCGGGGGAGACTGCGGGTGCAGCTGGTGGTGGAGCAGTTGCAGTTGCAGTTGCACCCGCAACGTTGGCCCTTGTATCAGCACCAGCACTTACGCCCCTCTTGACAACCTCGTTCTCCCACACCTGGGTGTCCTCGTCGTCGTCGTTGTTGTTGATCGCCGAGCTCACCGCGCCGTGGAAGTTGCTCTCAAAGTTCATACGCGACTGGAGGGAGGTTTCGGACGGTGGGGGGGGGGGGGGAAGGGCGTTGT
>Ga0302114_10002520_pt1 | contig 11749 bp, 12 predicted proteins | sample AG5_Surface_MG_FD_203107 | JGI IMG/M metagenome (GOLD analysis project Ga0302114, IMG submission 203107) | Marine microbial communities from Western Arctic Ocean, Canada - AG5_Surface | ecosystem: Environmental > Aquatic > Marine > Oceanic | place: Canada: Western Arctic Ocean | collected...
TTGTTGTTGTTGTTGTGATTGACTGCTTGTGGAATGGCAAGTTGGCTGCTTGAGCCGTAGTTGGGAGGGGGGTGGAGATAGCTGCTGTCACTGCTGCTGTTGCTGTTATTGTTTGGGTTGTCCTGTGGCATTTGTTCGTGTCCACGAACAGTCTCTCCATATCTACCACGCTTGGTGGTCGGCTGCTGTCCGTCGTGGCCATCGTTGCGATAGCTCGCGTTGTAGAAGTTGATACTGGACTGATTCCTACGACCGGCCCTCCAGCTGTTGTCATCAGAGTGACCAAAATGATCCTGCTGATTGTGATTCATGAAGTATTGTCGAGAATGGAGGAGGGTGATGGGGCGTTGTGTGGAGAAGGATGTTTGATTGTTATCGAATTCAATTCGTGTTCTGGGCACGTGCTGGATTGCGAGTTTTCACAAAAGATTTCAAGATATCCATTTTCTAAGATAAATCACGCCGCCCCAATCACACCAAAATCCAGCTCACCATTCTCCCCAATCCTCCTACCTTGCCCCAGCAACCCAGCTCTCCTCTCCCCATTCTCGATTGAGATATTTCACGAGCATATTCTTATGCCTTCCAATGAACACCACAAGTGGCTCAAGAAGCGTCATTGGCCCGCTGTACACGGTGTCATGACTCACCCAGATCGGGACGTAGATTTGCTCGTGAGAAAGTAAAAGGAGAGAGATGAGCATGGACGACTGCCACATCATTGGCTCGCAGCGAAAGCTCAGACACACACATATACTCTTGCCGGTGTGGGCGTGCAGTCGATTTGCTTCAATTACGAGGCCCTCACCACACGAGACAAGGAAGGCAAAACTCCCATCGACATTGCCCGTAGGAGTGGAGCCTGTGCTGAGATCATCGGCTTGCTCTCCCACACTCCCGAGGAAGCCCTTTCGTTGGGTTTGAAGGAGATGGACCGCTTGTACGCACCAGTGGCTTATTGGTGGAATGAGATGCTTGGGTGGATCAGATCACGATCGTATGCAGACTGCCACAAGTTCATCAATGACCACAATGACGAGTTGGTGCGTGAAGTGCTCAAATACTACAATTCTGAACTTCTTCGAAAGATTGCTTGCAATAGCCAGGTACACAGCGACTCCCTCGTGTTTCTTGCTCTTCGAATGATCCATCGGCACCCACTTTCCCTTACCGATAAAAACTTCCAGGGCCACACAACCCTCCAGTTTGCTGTGTCTACCCAATTCAATGCGTGCCGGGAGATCATTAATGTCTTCCGCCTCACCCCCACCCACGTCTCCCGCACCCCCTTCCCCGCCCTCCTCCTCCAATCCCTCCCCACCAAACACTACGAGATCTACGGCCCCTACAATACCGTCTGCACGTTCATCAAGCACATGAAGTACGACAAGGCCGGGCTGGTCGAAATTGAGGCCGTCCTCAAGCCGGCTCGCAAATGCGACGTCTGCAGTTCCACCCCCGCCAAACCATGTGCACGGTGCAAGAACACCTTCTACTGCTCCCCCTCCTGCCAAAAACTAGCGTGGAAGAAGCACAAGAAAACGTGCAAGGCCCCAACCACCCCTCCCGCCACCGTGGCCGATCTCCGCACCCTCCACAAGGGCATCGCCCTCCTGAATATGTGCATACAGAGGTCTGGTGCTGGTGATGGACCAACTAGCGTCGTGGTGGACTTTCTGTTGCCCGGTCCAGCCTATTGATAACAATAACATTAAACCCACCGATTCATGAGAAACAATTGAAATTTTGCTATTTTTGGAAATGTGCTTGTTCGCATCGTTCTTGACGTTGGAAGGGGGCGTAACGTCCCGCACCCAGCTCGCAGCACCCCAGGGTGTTTCCAAATCACGAGGTGGGCTCGAGGAGCAAGCAGGTTAACAGCATGGAAATGGAAATGCAAATGGAAATCCATTGATCATCGCTATCATATTTATAATTTATTCGTAAACTTCGCCACGTAATCCTCGATCCAGCCAACAATAATCTTCTCCTCCTTCTCCCTAACCTCAGTGACCTGCTCCGGATCCTCGTCATTCGGCCCTCTCAGGTCCAAGTGGTGAGCTCCCTGGACCATGGTAAAGTAGTGGTTCCCATCCTCGTTGTCGTTGCCCTTGTTCAAATCGTTCTCGTAGAACCCCCCCCCACTCCACGGATCCAACAACCCGTTGGACCAGATCAAGTTCGTAACCCCCGCCAGTCCATCCCCCAACTTCCACCCCCCGAACTTCGCCTTGAGGGCTCTCGTGTCGGGGTAGACCGTTGGCCCAAAGTACTCGTCGCAAAGGTCAAGCGCGGTCCTCTCCATGTCGAACACGTAGTCCCTCACCCCCCTCGAGCTGAACTGATGCAGCGTCTCCGTGCAGGACTGGTAGCCCCAGTTTCCGGCTCCTGGTCCGTCGCCGGGGACCCGCCCGACGCCGCCGTCGGGAAAGGGAGGGATGCAGCTGGCTGCCCCGCCGTTAAGGACCATGTTGGTGATGGTTGCGGCGGCGGCGATCAACGCGGAGTGGGTGGATTGGGTATTCTCATTCCCATTCCCATTCCCATTCCCATCGAGGGCACCGCTGGAAGTTAGGATTCCGCAGGTGTGGTTCACTGGCCAGCCGGGGAGGTTCCCGATCTTGTACGGGTAGTTCTGCTGAGGGAGCCCCTCCAAGGCGTACACGAACAGGTCAGAGTTGACCTGGGGAGTCTTGGGGGAGAACGCCGACTTGTCGCAGACATTGAAAATGCCCGCAAGCTCCTCTACATCAGCAGCATTAACCGCGTCTATCGCAGCGTGGATGTAGTCCATGCACTGATGACTCTCGTCAGCCGAGGTCTCATTGTACACCTTGAAAACAATGTCGCTCCACGTGAACTCGTCCACCCCGTGGGCTTCCCACCCGTCCTTGTCGTAGTACCCTATTGGGGCGCTCGCCGCTAGCCCCCCAACAACGCTCTCCGGGTGGCTGGCCCGGAGGAACGTCGTCAGCGTTCCGCCGTAGCTCCCCCCGAACGCGACCACCGGGCAGTCCACCGCTCCGTACTTCGCCTTGACGTGGTTCAGCACGGAGACGAGGTCCTCGAGGACCTGCTCCGTCGAGAGGAAGTGGACGTTGGAGGGGGTGAAGGAATCAACACCGAAGGGGAGGGAGGAGCCGTAGTAGCGCTCCTCGGGGAAGACCAGCAAGCCGCCGTATTTGGGGGCTAGGTAGTCCGTCATGAAGCCTGGCGCGCCGAGCGAAGCGAAGCGAGGCAAGAGAGCAAGGCAAGAGAGCAGCGAGGCAGGAGAGCAGCGAGGCAAGAGAGCAGCGAGCGAGATTATATTTTTAGTAGGTTAGTTCAAGAGTGGATTTACCCGCGAGCGAAGCGATCAAGTCACAACTAGTGTCAGTCAAAGGCTCGCTCGCTTCGAATCACTCACCGTTTGCGGCCCAGAAATCAGTTATATCACCCTCATTACCCGTGTAGAGGAAAATGGGTCCGGGGCAGGTGGCAAAGAGCTTGTCTTTGCCTTGCCCGAAGTAATCATCGTTGAGGAGGAATCTCTGTTGGAACTTTTCGTGGGAGCTCGGATTGTAGTGGTCCAAGGATTGGTTGTAATAATGGGTTTGGTACTTCAAGCTGGAGCAGCACGCACCCAATAGGGTTAAAGAAACGACGGTCTTCATCTTAAAAAAGGAAGAGTATTTTATTTGCGAATCAGAAACTAGATGAAACTTGCAGATTAAGATCCTTGTCCAGGAACAGCCTTGCAACAGTCCCCACGTTTTTCTTTAGAGGCACCATATGATTCACTCTACTTCATTTTCTCCCAAGGAGAACGAAGCAGTCAACAGGCTACTTGCAATTGCAGCAGTAATCAACAACAGCAACAGCACGAGTAAGATGAGAACTGCCTCCCCGCTTGCTCAGGGCAAGAAGTGCATTACTTTGGGCAAGCACATAACAACTGGCTACTACACCACAAACGTTCCCTGCGGTCTCCAAGAACTGCACAACTTCATTGAGGCAGAAGACACCTCCTCCAACTTTATTGAGAAGATCGATGAATCTTACAACGACCACCACTCGATCAACTATTACGCAATGTCATTCCCCAATCCAGTTCATGACCGGGAATGGTTCCAGTCCGTCATCACTAAGGTTGAAACCGAAAAGGTCATAATCCTCAGCGTTCCCTGCTTCATCGAAGAGAGAGCGAGAAACGTTCACCCCGATCGAGTTCGTGCTGTGATTCGGAACATGTACATTTTGACTAAGATTAGTGATAGCGAGACCCGAGTCGAAAACTATGCTGAGGGAGAGATGGGTGGGCACATTCCGCAATGGGTCGTCAATCGCGACCTCCCGAAGTTTATGAGCGCGCCCACAAAGTGGCAAGAGCATTTCCAACATCAGCGAAAACTCAACCAACTCACCGTAAAGAACGGGAAGAATATGGGAATAATGCTCATGAATAAAAAGAAGGGGGAAAGCGTAGAAAAGCGGTTGGAGACGTTCTTGTCCAAGAACGAGGCGCTCCAGCAATTAAAAACAACAAGCTTCCCCCAATTTGATGTCATGATGCTCGCCCTCCTGCAAAACAAGCTCTTCCACAAAAAGGCGCGAGGTGGGAACAAGGTCGCTGTTGAGCCTCAAAACAACCAACTTGCTCGTATTTTTAGGTCACCAGTCTCGGCAGTCAGAACTCTGAACGATCTTACTGAGGCCGAAGCAACGAAGATTGGGAGATCGTTCAAGCTCCTCCTGCTCACGACCACAGAGCCCGCGGCTGCCGTCGACGCGTGGAAATTGGACAACCAGGTTTTGGCGCCGCTCTTTGCAGAAAACGCGTGGTTCGAACCGATGATCAACGCGATCGCCAAGCAGGTGAGCGAGCGAAGCTAGCGAGCCTTGTGGACCGATCCACTTCAGCTAACCCACTCGGATTCATTAAAAATGCGCCTCGCTTCGCTTCGCTCGGCGCAGCTCTTGCAGAGCAGTAAACTAGGACTGAAGTGGCGGGTCGGGCTTGGGGCGGGGCTCTCAATCATGGATATGATAACTGACGCGGGGGTAATCAACACCTACCAAGCGAGCGGAAACACGTCAGAAGCGTACTCACTGATTGCAATGATTTTCTCGTCAATTGCAGTGCAACTTCTGATTGGGTACGGGCAAAACATGAAAAAAAGCAAGTGGGTGATTCTGCGAGAACTGGCGTTCGTGGTCACGTTTTTGAAACCGGCAGTGGACGCATACAGGGTGGCAACTGGCTATGAAGATAAAGATACTTTATTCAATCCTCTTATGGAGATGGCTCTTGGGAAAGCGACAGAGCTCGCGTTAGAGAGCATACCCGGAGGTCTTCTGCAGGCCTACGTGTTCATCAACTCCCCGGAGAAGACGATGTTCCTCTTGATGTCGATCTTGATCAGCACCCTGACGACCGGGTTTGCGAGCGCCATGATCTCGTTCGACATGGACGTGTCTGTGGCAAATAGGAAGGAAGTTCCGCTGTTCTATGGCTACATCAGGGACAGCAACACGGAACGTGGAATCACGTTCGTTTTGTTGATTCTGCTCGCCGCATTCCACAACCTCAGCCGCACCATTGGCACCGCACTGCTCCTCTCAGTGAGCAAGGAGCTTACCTTCGGCATCATACTTGCAGAGCAAGTTTTGTACCATCTTTACAAGCTGATGAGGAGGGACTACGTGCTTTGGATCGTTGGTCTCGAGGGCTGGCTAAAGCATTCGGTTGCGTTCGTTGTGCACACTATATTTAAGATACTTGTGGATTACACAGGTGAGCGAGTAATACGGGCAGAGAGAAGCAATTTGATCACATTCTAACAAATTCAATTACTTGCAGGCATGCTGCACCTCCGAGGCCCCAAAGTATGTGGCGGGGCACTATTCTCGTTCCAGACGATAGTGAGTCAGTGCTACCCTTTCGTTTCACTGTACTTCTACAGGAGGAGCTCAATAAAAGATAAAACAGACCCTGACATGCTGAACTCGGCGTTCACCTTCCTGGCGATCATGTGGTTCGCGTGCGCGGTAGCTTTCCTGGTCGTAACGAAGTCAGAATTCTACCACACGTTTGTGTCAACAATAACGGGCTGGCAGTTCACCATCGACTCGTTCAGGAAGAGCGACAATCCCGAAACGAAAATGCTCACCATCTTCGACAACCACAGCAGCTACACGGAAAGCATCAAGGATGAGGTGATCGCCTACATGCGCGACCACTGGGCGGAGTGGGTGCGAACAGAACCGGCGTGGTTCACTCCAACATTTATAGCATCAGTCGGCGACGAGTTCATTCCGGACGCTCACCTCCTTCAACTGAACGCGGGGGGTAATAGACAACGCCGCAGGTCCAGCATAAATTTACAGAGCTTGCGCGAGCTTTTGAGCGACGACGACGAAGAAAATTGAAATAAATTATTGGAACTGTTTACAATTGCTCTAATGCTTTTCAATACGCCGGACCTTGGCAACAAAAACTCCACCACTATGCTCGTTGGACCATCCCCAGCCCCTGGCCTCTGTATGAACATATTCAGGAAGTGCATTCCCTTGAGAAAAACCCGCAATTCTTCCTCACTCGCTTGCTAATCATAAAAATGTTGAAAGTCGAAACCGTGTGTGCCTTGAGACATTCTTAAACTCGCAGTGTTGCCTTCTTAAATTCTCGCAAATTGGTCTTTTCCTTCCTTCTTCCTTCTTCCTTCTTCCCCTCTTTCTCTTTTTCTTTTTCTTTCTTTTTTCTTTATCATGGCCTTTCAACACAATATCATATTAATTTAGGCCAACGCAGTGGCGTTCTCCCCGGTGGCAACGGCAAAGCCAATGCGCTCCTGGTCCATGTCAAACACGGAGTAGTACTTCCTCATGAAAACATCCCCCAAAATCCATCCGAGTCCAACCTGGCTCAAGTCCATGCCGAGCATGAGCAAGATGCAGATGGGCCCGTCCTCAAGAACGTAGTCCTCCTTGGGGATGCTGTAAAGCTGTCCTCCGATGGTGATCTCAATGTCCGGCAAGTCCTTCTTGCACCCGACCACGTACTCCCCGGTGCTCTTCATCTTCTTGGCGCCGAGCTTATCGGCAATCTTGTCCATCTCGTCCTGGGGCCCAACGAGCATGCTGGTTCCACTGTCGACGATGACCTCCCTTGTGGTGTCCGTGGTGATGTCATCGGACCCCTTAACGTTAAGGGAGTCGATGCTAATCTGCCAGTACCCCGCCTTGCTCACGGGAACGTAGGTGAGGTCCCCGGTGAAGTGCTTCTCGTCGTACCCGCCGAAGGTCAGCTCCCCGGCGTAGCCGTTGAGGTCGCTTCCGCCCTTCATCCCGCCGAGGTAGAAGGAGAAGACCGCCGAGTCGATGACGCCGGTGGAGGCGAGGCGACCAAAGGGGGTGGGAACGCACCCGGAGATGTAGCCGCCGTCCTCGGGGTTGCCGCACACGGCGAGCTCGTCAAAGGCGAGGCCGAGGATTCCGTCGAACTTTCCGACCTGAGGAAGTGGAAGTGGAAGTGGAAGGGGGGGGGTGGAAGTGGCAGTGGAATTGGGGGGGTGTTGAATTGTGTTTGTGTTTGTTTTGTGTTGTTGTGGTGTTAGTTGCGTTATTCCTTCTCCATCTCCATCTCCATCTCTCCATCTCCATCTCTCCATCTCCATCTCCTAACTCACCTTGTAACCTACACCCATGCCACTGGCATCGGTGATCTCGCTGAAGGTCTGCTCGGGCAGAGTCAATCCGCCCATCTCCAAGGTGTCCTCGCTCAAGAACCCCTTGCACGCTCCGCTCCCGTACTCAATCACGAACTCAGTTCCGTTCTTGGCGTACGTGCTGGAAGCACCCGAGTCGTACTGGGGGTGCCCCTTGCAGTTGCTGGAGGAGCAGTCCTTCCCCGCGACCCATAAGTTCGCCGAGCCAGTGTCGAAGATGACCTCGAACTTCTGCGCGGGGGAGCCCAGCTGGACCTCGCCGTAGTACTGGGCGTTCTCGTAGTTGTTGATCACAACGTTGCCGGAGTCGCCAAGGAGGGAGGAGGCCTTGGCGGCTGTTACGGCACGACGGTTCGAGAGAAACTCAGAGTCAGACCGCTTGTACATGGGCATCTTGACCAAGCCGGCAGAAGCCGTGGCGAGCAGGGTGGATGCGAGGGTGAACTAGGGGATTGGTGGGGGGTTAGTGGAGCCAACGACAACGACAAAAAGGCTGTAACAGGTGAAGGTGGCATCCGATCGGACAAAACGGGTTCAGAGGAGCTAATATGACTGGGGCGCAATCCTAAGAGGTTCGTTGATGGCTGGGTGCTCACCTTCATGATGCTAGACGGCTGTTGTACTGGTAAAGTGGCAGAAAGAATTCAGCCTATCAGAAATCGAGAGAAATTTTTTTTTGAGAGATTGGATTTTTTTCTTCTCATTTTCCTTAAATTTCAAATTCTTGGTAGTGAGTCGTGAGTCGCCAGATACTTCCATTATCTTCTGGACTTTTGACAAAATTATAAACCGTAAACCGTCCTACAGTTTTTTTTCTCGAGCAAAATTATGCCAAACAACGAGCACCAAGAGTGGCTCAAGAAGCGTAATTGGCCCGCAGTGCGAGAAGCCAAGTGCAGTATTTGACAAGATGATCACAGCACAGGCTCCACTCCCAACCGGTGGAGCAGAAGTAGCTGGTTTTGCATCGTGCGCACGCTTTCGTTGTGGCGGTCTTGCAGACGTCGCACTGGCGAGTCGGTTTCTTCAGCACGTCCTCTACTTCAACCAACTCAGCCTTGTCGTACTTCATGTGCTTGATGAACGTGCAAGCGGTGTTGTAGGTGCCAAAGACCTCCTCGTCGACAAACTGCTTGGGGAGGTGTTGTCGTAGGAGGGTGGGGTAGGGGATGGAGGAGATGTGGGTGGGGGTGAGCCGGAGGACCTTTACGATCTCTTTGCACACGAGGGCATGCTCCTCCTCAACCGGTGCATCCAGGAGCCTGGAGCTGGAGACGGACCCACAAGTGTGGTATTAGATTTCTTGGATAGGATAACACTTCCTTGAGAATTTCCTCTCCCTCTCCCTCAACCCACTCCAAGAAAAAAGCAAAGAGGGAAAAGGACAATTTTATATAAAATTAGTTATAATAAACATTCGTCTTACAATTTATTTCGTCATACTCTCACACTCTCACACTCATATCATATCAGGTCTCTCTTTCTCAATCTTCAATCCTTCCAATAATCTTTGCGAACTGCGTCCCCAGTTCACCGAGCAAACTGTTGATCTCGCGATCTACGCTCCCGACCTGCATGTCCATTTCTTCCTCGTAGATGACGAGCAGATTCTCAATGATCTTCCCCAAACCAAACTCGATCAAGCGAGCCACTTGAACAATTCGTTTTCGGGCCTCGTCCTTCAAGGTTGTCCGAATTAGCATGCACGCAGCCGTGACAACGCTCTTGTCGTTCCTCAGCAGCCCCAAGCAATCTACAATAATTTGTTGGCTCTTTGGCCACCCCAGCACGGTTCTACACCCCCCATCTTCGTCTGCGTCCATGGCCAGCACGCAGCTTATCAGCAAGTTCCTCGCCATGTCGCCATCGGGTTCGTACTGCCACTCGTTATCGTCGTTGATCTCGTCCACCACCTCCTCGTGCTCGATGATTTTCTTGGCTTCGTCGTCCTCCTCGTCGCTCGAGTCGTCGTGGACCGACTTTTTCTTCATCGCGGCCTTGGACTTCTTTTGGGCCAGCATGCCGCCCTTTCCCGCGTTGTTGGAGGTCATGTTGGGGAGGGAGCTGTGCCGAGACAGCATCTTGTTGCCATTTTTGGTTGCTTGTTTTTGAAGCAGTGATTCCCGCTTGGGGGGTTGTTGTTGGGAGGGGGAGGGCATGCCGAGAGACGATTCCACCATGTTGCTCGTGAACTGGGTTATGGTGGAATCTTTCCCAGGGGAATGTATTCCTTCAAGAACTTGCACGGAGCCTGATATCAGGAAGTTGTTGTTGGTGTTGGTGTTTTGTTGCTGCTGCTGCTTCGATTTGATGACATTCATTATGAAGTCGAGTGAGCAAAGCAGAGTTTGCATTATATCTGTGCTTTCGGTGGATTGGTATGGTGTTGTTGTTGTTGTTGTTTTTGTTTTTGTTGTTGTTGTTGTTGTTGTTTCTGTTTCCGTTTCTGCTAATTTTGCCTCTGTCTTTGTTTCAATTTCAACTATTCCAGGTTCTGTTTCTGTTTCTGTTTCTGTTTCAACTTCTATTTTTGTTTCTACTCTTGCCGCGGCGTCCTCCGCCTCCTCCACCTCATTTTCCTCGTCCTGCCCTGCCAGCAGCGCAACAATGTCAACCCCCGACCCCTTCTTGCCGCTCTTGTTCATCGCTGCCAACGCCCGGTTCCTCTTCTTCTCAACCCTCGGAAAGTAGCCGTTCGCCCCTCCTTCCACCTTCTTGACAACTCTCACCACATCCTCCGGCTCCAGCTTCACCTCATGCTCAACCAGAATCTTGAGCAGCCTCACCAAGTTGCTCACAAGCCTTCTCCCGTTTCCGTGCTTGAACTTTGCGAGGCTGAGTATGGATTGATTTATGTTAGTTGAAAATTGGCAAAAAAGGGAAAATTACTGAATCGGCCGTAACTCCAACGAACGGAGGTTTTAGACACTCAAAATTGGACACCGTGGCGGGTTCGGCCAGGCGCATTTTTTTGTGCGAGGGATTTGTTCAGGGACGGCCCAGATCAGGGTCATGTCCACGCCAATGTGAAAACTCGAAAAAACTTTTAAAAAAGGCGAATCACTGGATCGACCGCAACTCCAACGTATAGAGGTTTTAGACACTCAAAATTGGACACCGTGGCGGGTTTGGCCAGGCGCATTTTTTTGTGCGAGGGAGTTGTTCAGGGACGGTCCAAAAACACGAGGTGCACGTCAACGCTTCGCTCACAGCTCGCTGCGCTCGTTCAATTTTGTGCTCGCCTCCGGCTCGCTCACCTGTCCACGACCATGGCAACCCCCCCCATTTCCTTCACAGTCATCTTGCAGTCTTCGCGCAAGCTGCAAACCTTCCACAGCAGTCGAGCCCCCGAAGTCTGCAGGATCGAGTCGGTCCGGTGGAGGCGCATTGACCGCATAATTAACCCTATCGAGGGGAAGCTGGCCGCTGTTATGTGCTCTACCTGCTCCAAGTCTTGGATCAGATGGGTCAGCACGACGAGGGACTCCCGCTGGAGGTGACGAGTTTTGGGAAACTGCTTCATAGCCTCGAAGATGAGCGGAGTCAGGCCGGCCACCTTTTCATTTTCGTTTTCGTTTGGGTCGACGTTGCTTGGAGTTGAGTCGTTGTCGTTGTCGCTATTGTCATTCTCGTCTTCATCGCCACCACGAGCCTCTTCTCCCTTCTTCTTCTTCTTCTTCTCCTCCTCCTCCTCCTGCTTCTTCTTCTTCTTCTTCTTCTTCTCCTTCTTAGCAATCACGTCACTTGCGCTCGCCGCCATGTTAATAACGCAAATCTGCTTTTGCTTGACGCTCAGCTCCCCCCGCAACGCGTCGACGTTTCTGTTCAACTGGGTATTATCGATCTCGAGCTTGGCGTTGCGGACCACTGTGCCTTCGGCCTCCCGAATCAGTTTTTGCTTCTCCTGCCACTCGCGGGATATCTTCGCCACTGTTTTTTGGGCAGTGGTCGTGAAGTTGGACATTTCAAGGATTTTTTGTTTGCTCTGGATGATTTTAATGATGGGTTAGGGGAGGGGGGGGGGGGGGGGGTAGAGTTGCAGC
>Ga0302114_10002526_pt1 | contig 11731 bp, 8 predicted proteins | sample AG5_Surface_MG_FD_203107 | JGI IMG/M metagenome (GOLD analysis project Ga0302114, IMG submission 203107) | Marine microbial communities from Western Arctic Ocean, Canada - AG5_Surface | ecosystem: Environmental > Aquatic > Marine > Oceanic | place: Canada: Western Arctic Ocean | collected...
AATGGTGGGGCTAATTCACCAAGTTTTCTAAAAATAAACGACACTTTCGCAAGCGTGTCAGTCCCGGGGGGCGGATGGTCGAATTTGAGCCAACTGAATAAAAATGAGCAAAAGAGTGACCCACCCATGCCCCTTTTCCCTACCCCTACCCCTACCCCTACCAGACGACAAAATGACTATTTTTTATCCGTAGCGCTGGCCTCTGCTATAATTCTGGGGTTTGTTCTTGGCCGTCACAATCGCCAAGCAATCAAGTAGCTTTGAATAAATTCACAATAAGAAGTTATTACACATTCATTTCAATCCATTTTTCCTCCCATATCCTATTCCACCCCTCCCTCCCCTCCCCTCTCCTTTATTTCATTTTTTAATACTTCAATGCACAGAACAGCGCCACGCCGCCCTTGATCCACTCGCTATTGTCGCAGAACTGGCGCTGTTCGTTGGTCTCACTGACCAAGCTATTCCTGTAAATCGTCGGCTTGTTACTGGGCACCTCGAGCCAGAAGACGAAGTTGGTGCTGTGCCCCGTGGTGCTCAAAACTCCCGTCCTGCTCAACACTTTGTACACTGGAGCCCTGTACAACCCCTCCTCGGGCACCTCCCTGTACTGCAGCGGCTTGAGTTGAATCACGCACATTGGGCTGAACAGCTCCTTGGGCCTTGGGTCAACCAAGCTCTCCTCGTCCTTGTCCCACCTCGCTCCCTCCAAAAACAGGCCGTCGATGAAGCAGCCGTCTGCCGGCTTCTTGGTGAGCTTCTCCATCGGCTCGTGCCTCATGACGTGGCTGAAGGCCACAGTGTCGATGGGCATCTTGTATTTCCTGGCGTGATTCTGCAGCACGGCCGTCATGAAGCCCTGCGGGAAGAAGAAGCCACTGATCCAGAACACCGGCGGCGCCCCGGCTTCGATCCAGTCGTTCAGGAACTTGATTCTCTTGGCGTAGTCCTCGAACCACGGGCCCAGCCCCTTCAAGCTGGGGTAGCTCTGCTTGGTCCAGTTGTCGGGAACGAACTGGTTGAACAGGCTCGTGCCCATGCTCTCCAGCTCGGCGCTCAGCACGACCAGGCCACGTAGGGCCTTCTTCAAGGTCGGCAAGCTCTTCTGCAGCTCCACTGTGAGCTTGTTGAACCGCTCCCCCTCCTGCTGCAGCGTCGTGTTCAGGCACTCGTCGTACTTGACCGGGTACTGCATGGCTACTGCCTCGATGTCCCACGGCCTGTTGACCCTCGCCTCCATGTCCCCCGCAATGGAATAAATAATATCCTCCCTGCTCAACCCCGTCCCGCCCCCAACCCTCGGCTGCAAACTGACAATAATCTCGAAGTTGCTGTCGGCGTCGGTCATGTCGCACGTGATGCTGGCGTTTTGATGCATGCCGAAGCTATATATACATAAATGAATGGTAAGTTAAGTGTGTATATAAATGTTAGTTTGTTGTGACTCGCTTCGCTCTTTGCTCGCTTCGCTCGCCACTCACACTTCCGGCTCGGCCTCCAAGGGCAGCGAGTCAATATAGTCCAGATAACTCCCCAACGCATTATCCTTGTCACAATCAAAACTGTAATACAACCCGCTCGAACTGAACTTGTACTCGCTGCTCAGAATCTTGGGGCACATGAAGTCCGCAATGATGATGTCGGCAGTGCGCATGTCCTTGTCGTCGGTGATCCTGCCTCCGTAGTTCACAACACTCGACAACTGCTGCATTACCTGGTACGGCACTTCGTCGAAGTCGTTGACGTACGTGAACAGCTGCTCCTTGGTGATGTCCAAGTCGGTCTCGTTGAACGTGTAACCAATGTTCCACCCTAATGGCCCGAACTTCTTCCTCTCAACCACGACGGCGTGGAAGAAGCACAGCCCGAACAGCAGCTTGCTGAACTTCTCGGGCTTGTCGGTCGCCCAGATCATGCTATCGGTCAGTTTAACAAAGTTGCTTTTCAAATTTGCCCTCATGCCCTTGGGTGGCTCCTTGGTCATTTTCACTCCGTCTTGCAACACGGAAATCGGGAATGCTGCCGACGGCATACTCGTCAGCCACAGTCTGTACCCCTCGTCGCACTTGTGCGCATCGGTTTCCTCGCAACGACGCTCCAGCTCCGGCATCCAGCTGATGCTCAAGTGGCAGTTCTGCAGGCATACCCAGTCTCCGTTGGCCTGCCCCATCTCCATCATCTTCGTCGCCGCCGGCCCTTGCCCCTGCCCGAGCGCGATCGCCTGCCGTAAAAAAAATATGTTAGTTTAGTAAAAATTGTTGATGTTGATGTAGCTCGCGCTCTCACCTTCAGCTTCTCACTCATTCCCATGTTTTCGGCGAGCATTTGCAAATCCTTCATCGGATCGGATCCAGTACTCAGCACAAAGATCAGCGGACTGTCGCATGTGCTGTCGTCGTAGCAGCTTTTTAAATCGAACACAGGCGGCTCCACGAACTTGTGGCCCATCTCCTCCACCACAAACCGCTGCATCATGCTCATGATTTTGTCCCTGCGCAAGCACCTCAGCACGCACATCCTCTTCAGATTGTCCATGCCGTTGAACTTGCCGGCCGGGAACTCACAGTTGTGGGGCTCCTCGCTGTCGAAGATCCTTTTCCACTTCTGCAGCTTCTCGGTGAACTCCACCTCGAAGCCCTCGAAGAAGGGGAGGGAGCTCATGGACAGAATGGACGCCCACATGTTGCCGTCGATCCAGTCCGGATCGGGATTCACGGTGTTCATGTCCGGTCCAGCTCCAGTCACGCCCATCCCGCTGATCAGAAACCTGTACTCCGTCCCGTCCACTCTGCTCTCCCCCTGCATGATCTTGATCGTTAGCAGGAAGCTGTAGGTCATCTTGTGAGCCTCGAACAAGCTCCTGCACACGTTCTTGTACAGAGCGAACGTGAAGAACGCGTTGAGATTTTCGATTCGCTTCGGGATGTCGTTTGCGCTTGGTGTTTGGCCAACGCATGTCACGAAGAATCGCGTGAACCACTGCAAACTGTACTGGTACATCGGGTCAATGTCGCAGAAATCACTGATGCAAAAGTACAGCAGCGCCGCCCTGAAGGCCACGGGCCTGTACTCCTCGCTCCTCTGCTCAATTTCCGTCTCCGTTACCTTGGCCTCGGCCATTTTTTCCTTGACCTCGTCCCCGGTAACTTTGGCATCAGCCAGGGTCTCGATCAGCACAGTGTCGTCCAGTATGTTCCCCTTCGAGTTCTCGAGCAGCTCCAAAATTTTGCTCTCAATGTCGTACAGCTGCTTGTTCATGGCCGCGTTTTCGATCATCAGCTTCACGCTCGTCTCGCTCAGCTCGGGCATCTCCTCCTTCACCGTCACTCCGAGCAGCTGCTCCTCCAAGCCCATCTGGGTGATGGTGAAGTTTAGCAAGCTCACTTTCACCTGCACCTCAGGCGCGTAGTGCGGATTCGGTAGCTTGGTCGTCATGAAGAAGTTGAACATGTCAGAATACGGGATTGCGGTATCTCCGATCTTCATCATGATCGTTCCACCCTGCTTGAAAGTTTGCTGCAGCAAGATGGGCTCCAGGCTCGCGTCCAGGCTCTCCTTGATATTTTCGAGCAGCACCCACCGTCCGAATCTGACTCCGTTCTCCAAATTTCTCAAGAAGTTCTTCTCGCTCATTTTCACCACGTCCATTCCGTTCATGCACAATTCCTTGTCCTTCCCTAGATTCCTCACGAACTTGTTCGCCTGGCCCTGAGGGTCGATGAACAAAGGCCACCTCCTCGCCTTGTCCATAATCAATCCGTTCTCCGTCGACTGGTTGTCGGTCGGCAACCCAGCCAGCTGCCACGCCCTCAGCTCGACTGGCACCGCCAGCGTTGTGACGATGTTCGTCCCTTGCGTGTACGGAATCTGCAGCCTGGTCATCTCGTTGTGCCACATGCCCACTATCTCCTGCCTGAAGTTGTTCGTGAACGGGCCCAAGTAGCTCACTGTACCCGCGCAGACCAGCACGTCGCCAACCACATTCTCCAACCCGTGCTTCAGATCCTCAACCGTAATCTTCCACCTGGCCTCCTCTCCGCCGAGCCCACCGATGAGCTTCTCAGCATTACTAAGCTGCGTTTTACACTTGGTCGCCTGCTCGTCCAGCGCCTTGAGCTTCGTAATAGCCTGTTCGTAGTTCTTCTCCAGCTCTGCCAACCTATCAATAATCTTCTTCAAGCTACTTTGCTTCTCGGCGAGCTGCGCCATGACAACGTCGAGCTCCGCTTGCGCCTCCGCTAACTTGGCCTTCTTGGGCGCGACGCTCAGCGCCACGTTGTGGTACATGTGCATCGCCCTGGCCCACATGCAAATCGCAGTGCACGCCTTGCTGGCCTTCTCGATAGCTTTAGGCGTGAAGTTCTCGTCGGTCATGAACGGATCGACCTGCCTGATGACGCTCGCTGGGATGTGGTCCTTGTCGTACGTTTTCAGCCTGTCCATGAACGTTCCGGCGTTGGTCAGCAGTTTCTCCTTTGCGGCACTGAAGAAATCCTCGATCTTCTTTCCCGGTGTTTCGGGGTCGTTGATCTTGTTGGGTTTCACCTGCACAACGAGCGAGCCAAAGAATTATAAATAAAGTTAGTTTCGAAGTGGCTCGTATATATTTCTCGTCTTCCTCAAACCCCCTCCCGCTCCGCTCGCTCACCTCGAAGTAGTAGCACGCAACCTGAAGAGTCAGTTTCACCCCGCTTGGCGGCGTCCTCAAACTCTTGACCTCGTCAATGTCAGCCTTCTTCAGCGCGTCAAGACATTTCACGGCCGCATCTAAAGCCGGTAGCGCCTCGTCCAAGTCCCGCTGCGCATCATCCTTGATGGCGGTGGTAACGCTCGCCTTCTCGGTGGCGATCTTCTCCTCGACCTCCACCTTCGCCTTCACCTTGTCGGCCTCCTCCTTCTCGGCGCTGATGTGAACCATCATCTCCTCGACCTCCTTCGATGTCTGGACGAGCTGGGGCTGCAGAATCGTGAGCTCCTCTTGCATCCCAGCCACCAAACTCTTCGTCGAGCTAAGCTTGTCAAGACCGATCTGCAACCTTTTGTACTTCTGCTCGATTTCCTTCTTCTTGAAAGTTAGCAGCGCCTTGAAGCTGCCGAGGAGTTCAAGGTAGCTCGTTGGCGTTACGTAAACGTGCCTGCGAAGAATTTCGTAGTAGTCCTTCGATTTCGCCTCGACGGACTGATGGATGAACCTGCGCAGAGCAAAATGAGGCGAGGCGCATTTTTAATGAAGCAAGAGCAAAACGAATGAAGCGAGTGGAATAATGTTAGTTTAGTAGTGGATGTAGCCATTATTTCTGTAGCCATTTCGTGGCTCGCTCGCTTCGCTCGCTCACCTGAACACGGAAACAACGCCCTCGATGGAGTCGCCCAAATTCAAGTCCCCGTCCTTCATCTGGGTCATTCCCACGCCTTGCAGCGCCTCCGCCGGCCATTCGGTGAACCAGTCGATGGTGCAGCAGTTCACCAGACTTGGGAACATTCTAAGCCGGTCGCGGAAAATTTCCCCCAGTGGGCTCATCGCCAAGCAGATGTGGATGTTGCTCCTGACTCGGATCAAGTACTGGTTGAAAATGTTGATTTTCGTTGCTGGGATGCGCTTGCGCTGGCAGTCTGCCCTGCAAGTACTACTAATCGAGTCAATGTCCTCGGGTGCATAAAGATTCGGCACATCGCCAGAATTCAATATGTTGTTGATATCCTCGAGCATCGTCTGCGCCGAGCGAAGCGAGGCGCATTTTCAGCGAAACACGAGTGCAGCGATCGAGCAAAAATAGTTGAGTAGGTTAGTTTTAGTTGTTGCTGTGGCTCGCACTCTCGTCTTCCTCAAGGCTCGCTCGCTTCGCTCGCTCACCTCCACAACGATTTGCGTGTCGCTGAACAGAAACGTCGTCGGCTTCTTCTTCAGCCCAGCATTCAGCAGGCAGTTCTTCAAGTCCTCCCTCCACTCGGTCAACCCGTAGCCCTTGGAAATTTCCACCTGGAACAGCGTGAACTGGCTCACGTAGTTGGCGAGCTTCGTCATGGACTGCCGCCCAGAGCCGCCAACTCCGAGGAGCAAGCAGTTGCCCAGCGGCTGCCTCAAAACCCTCGCAATTTTGCTCACGTGCTCAATGGCGTCCATGAACATGACCAGCGGCATGGGCTGCTTGGACTCAGCGTTGTGGTCCATGAGGTACTCCTCGATGGTCGACTTGAGCTTGGCCATGTCGGTGACCTGCTCGTAGTACTTCGGGTCGGCCCCGGGCACCATGTAGTCGCCGTAGATGAGGCGCTCGGACTCAGACCCAACGACCTCGCCCCACTCCATCTGGAAGTTGTCCTTCATCAGCCCTTTCACCTTAACTTCGAACCAGTCGAGATCGCCCTTGTTGGTCAGCCGATCGGCGAACACGCGCTTGCACTCGTGCACCCAGAGGCGCACGTAGCTGTCGGAGCCGTTGACTTTCTTGGGGTCGATCATCAAGCAGCCCTGGAACACCTTGGCCAAGTCGCGGAGGTTGAAGGTGTAGTGAGATTTCGCGGGGGTGGGCAGGAGCTCCGCCACGATGCTGTTAAACAGCTCGATGGTGGACTTGACCATTGGCTTGCAGACGTCCTCGACGTCCCCGTCAATCCTGGACAGAAAGTTGGCAAGAATGGTCTGAAAAATCAGCGACTTACTCCCGTCGGACAGCTCGGTGTAGCCGATGATGTTAAAATGCCTCAAAAATCTAGCCGTGATTTCCTGCCTCCCTCCCCCGGGCGGGCCCATGCTGCAAATCATTGTGATGTCGATGATTTTCCTGATGTTGAGCTCCTTCCTGTCGTACCAGCCCGCCTGGTCGAACCACTGCCGCAAAATCTCAATGGGCGGCTGCGCCCCGTAGGTCTCGCGCTTGGGCATGTTGAGATCGTCGACGTAGACGATGTACTGCTTTCCAGCGCTCGGGCCGTAAATGCCCTTCCTCCTCTTCTCCATCTTGTTGTCGAGCATGTCCTGGGTCATGTTCGCCGAGGTCTGGGCGGAGAAGGTGATGTTTATGGGGAGGCAGTTCTCGTTGATGGGCCTGTCGTCCACTGTGGACTGCCCGAGCAAGTACTGGTTGATGTTGACGGTCTTTCCCGTGCCGGTCTCGCCAACCATCAGAACGTGCTTCTTGTTCATCAAGAGGAGGTCCATCAGGTAGGTGTTGCGAACGGAGTCGTTCGTGGGCACGACAATCTCGCTGAAGGACAGCTTGCTGTCGATCTCGAACACCTCTCCGGCCTTCATCCACGGCTTCCACTTGCCGGAATCGGGGTCGAACCGGAAGCTATAAACGTCTTCGCCATTGTTCCCAGTGGGAAGGCAGCAATTCGAGCCGTTCGCCATCATCTCGCTCCTCAAAAACTCGGAAAATCGAACCCTTCCGGCCTCGTCGGTGGTGCACCCGACGGACCAAATGAGCGCAAACACGAAGAAGTACTCGATTTGACTCTCGAACGTTTTGAGCTGTGTTGTAATGGAATGGAATGGATGGTGTTAGTGATGCGGTGACGTGAGTGAGTGATGTGATGTGATGTGATGTGATAAACATTAACTGAATAAACGACATTAAAACCCACCTCCTGCTCGGTCGGGTCCTCCCTCCCCTCTTTGACGTTGAAGCGCTCCATGTAGCAGTCCAAAACCTGCAAGCAGCTCTGCATGAGATTGTTGTTGCAACTCGGAGCGAGCTCCTTGCAGTTGGTCCTCATGAAGGACATTGCGGACTTGACGTACACGTCGAAGAGCTCCCTGAGCTTGGTCTTGGTGCTGTTGGTGACGAGGTCCGGGAGGATGTTCATCCAGCTCACCAACAGCACGTCAACGCCCAGCGAGTCGGGCTCCATGTAGATGATCCCGACGCGGCTGACCGTGGCGGGGGACGCCACAGTCAGGTCCTCCACCTCGAACATCATTGTCATCTCCGGGGACATTTTGATGATCTCCCCGCTGTTGAGGCAAAGCTTCTTGTTGTCGTCCAGGACGGTGTTCATGTTCTCGATCCAGATCGCGTCAACCGGGCCGTCGAAGACGATCCACTTCCTGTCCACCGTGGGGGAGCTGGCCGCGATTCGGTACATCGTGGACATGATCCCGTCCTGCCACTCGTGGGTGTTGGCGTCGAACTCTCCGTACATCTGCCCCATGGTGATTGATTTGGGGTTGAGCTGGGATATGATCACCTTCTCGTAGGCGAAACCCTCGATCTTGGCCTTCTTGAGTTGGCCCAGGGTTTCCTCCAGCGTGTGTAGGTTGCTGCTCTTCCCGCCACCCGTAGGACCCACCAACATGAGCCCGTGCCTCACCACAATCATCTCATACAGCTCGATGACCTTCCCCACGAACCACGGCGCGGCTTGCAGGTTCTTGGTGGCAATGACGTTCTTCATGATGGCAAAGAGCGCTCCGTAGTCGAGCTCCGGCCGCTTCTTTCCCGGAAACAGGTCATTGATGATCCCGCTGAAGAGCGGCAGATCGAACGCCAGGAACTTGGGAACGTTGACGTCCTGAAGCGCCCTTAGCAGCAGAACCATCTCGTCCGCGGTGGGCTCGGCGCGCTTCAAGTTGCCCGCGGCGGTGATGACGGTCTTGACGGCTCGCATCCCGTAGTCGTAGTGGGGCTGGGCGGACAGCTGCTCGGAGCACAGTTTGAAGGAAGGTGGTGACCATCTGCGAATACGAATTGAGTTATTAATATATATGATATGTGTTTGCGAGTGATGGATGGCGCTTCTTTCGCTCACCTTGGCGCCGCACTCCTTCGCCAGCTCGAAGCCAAACGCGAGGAACATGATCTCGCCGATGAGTGCGTAGTCGGGGACCATCATTGCCACCGGCCGGAACAGCGCCGACAGGGAGTCGGGCAGGGCGGTGCGGCCGGCGTAGCCGGGGTTCATTGTGATGAACACGCCGAAGCCGGCGTCGAGGGACAGCTGGGAACCCTCGAAGAAAAGCTCGGCGTCGCCGCGCTTCAGGGCGAGCTGGATGGTGGCGATCTGCTGGCCGATCACGGACAGGACTTCGATGTTGATTCGGTTGAATTCGTCGAAGCAGGCCCAGGCTCCGCATGATGCCAAACCCTTGAAAAACTTGCCCATGGCAATATAGTCTAAACCGTCCGAACAGTTGAACACGACGCACTGCATCGCGAGAGCCTTCCCCAAATCCTTGGTGGTCTCCGTTTTCCCTGTTCCGGCCGGCCCGGCAGGAGCGCCCCCGAGAATCATCGACAGCGCGCCCATCAACGTGAGGTAGCACTTGTCCGTCAAGGGCGTGATGACCAGCCTAAACGTGTTGCCCAAGTACTCGTAGCCGTAGGGCCGCCTGGCCGCGACCATCTCCGCCCACAGGTTGTCGTCCTCTCAGTAGTACCGCAGCTGGGAGCTGCGCCGAGCGAAACGAATTGAGTGGAATAATGTTAGTTTATTAGTTGATATTTGTACAGCCATTATGTAGCCATTTCGCGCAAGGCTCGCTCGCTTCGCTCACTCACCTCCACAGGAACTCGCTCTTGTTGGCGACCTTGAGCTTGACGAGCTTGGCGATGACGTCGCGGGCGTGAACGTCAATGACGGTGAGCGCCCCTACAACGTTCCTAGCCGCCTTGGACAGCTCGCCCCTCACCAAGAACACCATGTCGATGAGCTGGAGGCGGATCCTCTCGAGCATCTTCACCGGCCCCTGCTCGCCGTCGCTATTGAAGAGCTCCTCCTGCTCGGAGGTCCAGTGCTTCTGGCTGCCGTTGAGAACGAACATGCTCCCCCAGCTCTGCATCCACTCCGTGCGAGGAGTCACGGTGTACTCTACGATGGCGTCCCTCATGACGTCGCGCACGCTGCTCTTCATCTTGAGCTGAACCTCCACGAGCCAGAACTCAACCCCTTGGCCGTTGGGGTCGATGGCCACGCTGAACGGAACCGTCTCCTTCTCGGGCGAGACCATGTGGGTGATGATGTTCTCTTCGGAGAGGCTCACCTCGTTGATGCCTTCGAAGCACTTCTTCAGGTGGGGTTGCACCCGGGAGATGTCCTTGCTCTCGCTCAGGATCGACAGGAGCTCGTCGTTACTGAGGAAGTAAAACCGGGTGAAAACGCTCCGCTTCGTCTCCAAGTAGTCGCTCAGCCCCTTCTGGACCTGATCCAGCAGCTTGCTCGACTCCTTGAACTTCTCCAGCAGCTTCTCGTTGTCGCAGAAATCGAGCACGTTAGGGTTCGACTTTGCGCTGCTCATCGTCTGTTTCCAGTTCTTGTCCACGTTTGCGAACTTCTTCCCCTCGGTCGGGAGCTGCTTGTTGATGTCCGGGGACTCGAAGATGGGTTGGAGGTAGAGCCAGTCGCGCTGGACTTTCAGCCAGGCTTCCAACACCTCTGACACCATGTAAAGCTTCGCATTCCAGGCGTCAATGCGCTCCTCGAACGGGCCCTTGAAAGCGGAGAATGCCATCGCCTGGGTCATGGTGATGTGCTCGTCGAGGATCGCGTTGACCTCGTCGACGCCCTTCAGGATCCCCGTCCCGGTGTCCTTGTAGGACAGAATCTGGAGCTCCATCTTCACCTCTCCGTCCCACGTCTCGAGCATCATGTCCAGAGCGCTCTCGATCTGAAACTCCTTCGCCGCCGACTCGGCAACCTTCTGGAGCATCTCGATGTGCTCTCCCATGTTGAGCTCGATGAACGAGCTGAGCGTAGTCGACTCGTCGGGAGCGACGTGGAAGGTCAGCTGGTTGGACAGGTCCTCCCAGTGCCGGTCGCGCATTCCAGGGTTGCGGAGGGCTGCGATCATCGGCACGTGGGGCCTGAACGCCACAACCTGCTTCTTGATCTGGTTAGCAATCTTGCCCTGGGATTCTAGGTTGTTGTTCTCGAAGAAGCGAACCGCCTGAAATGCGCCGAGTCAAAAGAATTGAGTGGAATATTGTTAGTTTGGGTTTTAGTAGTGGTTCGTATGCTCGTCTTCCTCAACCCTCCCCCCCCCCCGCTCCGCCTCGCTCACCTTGCTGATGGTGTTCAAATTGGTCTCAACCTGCGCCTCGCAAGCTTCAGGGTCAAGCTCAAGAAATTCCCCATTGAGCCACTCCCCACTAGACTTGAGCCAGGTGTTGGCAGTGTCCCAGAGATTAAAGTACGGTTCAAAGTTCTTCTTAATCCGGCTAAGCGCCTCATAGTCAGTCATCTCAACGTCGAAGAGCCCCTCGCGAGAATTGAATAGCTGCGCAGCCTTATCCGCCTCCTCGAGCTTACGGAGGACGGACTGGGAAAGCAAATTCACCTCGTCGACGTCATTGAGGTCGTCGAAGGCGGAGAAGGACTTCACCTCGGCCTCGAGGAGGGTCAAAGACTTCTCGAAGTCCTTCTGCTCGCTGAGCATGTCCGTCTTGTACCGGTCCTTGGACGCCTGGATGACGTTCTTCGTTTCCTCGGTTTGGGCCTCGATCTTCGCGGGCATGCCCACGACGGTCCACTTGGAGTTGCTCTGCTCGATGGCAATCTTGAAGTCAAAGTCCTCGAGGACCTCGAAGTAGAGCTTCATCTCGTCGATCGTTTCTCGGAGGGGGGCGACGGTCTGAAGAATGGTGTTGTTGTACTGTGTTAGGGAGCGAGTGAAGCGAAGCGAAGCGAACGTGAGACAAACGAATTCGAATTGAGTGGAGTGGAGTGGAGTGGAGTAATGTTAGAAAACGTTTTGTGGAGCTCGCTTCGCTCGCCCCTCTTCGCTCACCTCCTC
>Ga0302114_10002529_pt1 | contig 11714 bp, 10 predicted proteins | sample AG5_Surface_MG_FD_203107 | JGI IMG/M metagenome (GOLD analysis project Ga0302114, IMG submission 203107) | Marine microbial communities from Western Arctic Ocean, Canada - AG5_Surface | ecosystem: Environmental > Aquatic > Marine > Oceanic | place: Canada: Western Arctic Ocean | collected...
ATTCAATAGTTTGTTCAAAACCATCGGGTTCTGTCTTTTTAACATTGTTTTTTGGTTTATATTTTTCAACTTTACCGTCCTTGTATAATATATTCGTAATTTTAGACGAGAGTTGATGTCTTTTTCCTGTGAAATCTTTACAAAAACCAAAATGTCTCATTGTATCGGTAGTCGAAAAGCATTTTTGTGCTATAGTATCTCCTAATATATGAAACCATACGTGATTAGAATTATGGTTACACTTTTTATTTTCACAATAAAATGAATTCGTTGAAACGAGAAACTGGTTTTTATTTTCATAAATTTTTGTTACCCTCGATAAATTTTGACCTTCTAAATTTTTTCTTACAAATTCTTCTACAAGACTAATAGCTTCCTGATCCTTGAATTCGTTTTTTATTTGTGCGTTTGTAAAAGACCCTTCTGGTTGTTTCGAATATTTATTTTCTATTATGACGGGATCGTCTCTCTCTGTACGTAAAGTAGCCATGTTCATTATTTTAACATCTGCGACCTGACCATCTATAGTTTCGAGTAATTGAAATGGACCGTACCTGTATATAAATATTGGTTTGTATTCACTTTGTGTTACTTTCCCCGTATAGTTACATTCTACACACCCTTTACCGGAACACTCGTCATGTTTTCCCTTTTTATGTGACCATGGCATCCGAAATCCGCTTCCTTTGGCTTTTCGTTTTAAACTTCCGTAAACAGCTTCATCGATTATATCATTCCAATTTCTTGAACCGTAATACTCGTTCATTATTCGTACTAGAATTTCTCGTATTGCTAAAGCTGATGACTGATTTACGATAAAATCTGGCCAATTTATGTGAATACCTGTCTTAATTAGATGACCTACTTTTTTCGGTTGAGCTACGGAAATGAGTGCTTCTTTACCTCCCAATTTTTTAACTCTTTCGCATATTATTTTACAATAGTTTTCGAGTTCTGAAAATTCAATTTCATCCTCATCCTTGTAATCGATATCCACAAAAAAGTTATAATTTTCACTTTTCTGTTCGACCACAAATATTTTTTCCCCTGAATTATAGGAATCTGTGTATTTAATATAGAAATCATTCAATCTATCAAATGGCACTGAAAGGACACCTCCATCCATGAGCACATGTGATACATTGGTATTGTTCCAGAACCCCTGTTCTTTACACCATGTTTTAAACATGGTTTACTTACCAAGTAGTAGTTTTATTTTTTTATATTGATTTAATTAATCACTATCGTAGTGATGTCTCCAAATTGATTTTCTATACGATATTTCTGGATATTCTTCTTCTTCTGATAAATTCTTTTTTAAAACAAGAAGTTCATAAACTTTATCTTCTTTGTGTAATTCTGCGTACCTATCTGCTTTTTCCTTTGTATAACCATGTCTTTCAACGAGAAGATGTGAAATTTGTGAGAGTATGTAAGCTTTGGACTTCATTATTTAATAGAGAAGGTTTTTCTATTGAGAGAAGTTATGCATGCATAAAACTCTGGGTTATTGAGAACGTTTTTAACTATTCTATCCCATTGTTTTTTTGTATTGAATTCTGTTAATGTTTCAAAATTCATAAAATCATTTTCATCGTAAGTTCGTTTATATGGTTGTTTTTGTATTTTTTTAAGATTTGTTTTTTGTTTCTCATCGTTGAATTTTCTGACAAGTTCGGTTTGTTGTTGCGGTGTATAATCTACGAAAAATATAAAGACGTTGTATTCTAAATCAACGCCGGGACTTTCTTTAACTATGAATTTGAAATCTGAATACTGACCTTTTTTGAGAGAAATGACTCCTCTTGTTTCCTCTTCTAGTTCTCTCAAAGCACATCGTATTGGATTTACTATTTCTCTTCGTCTACACCCTCCGGTAACGAAAATCCAATCTTTGAATCGTCGGTCTCGGACAGTGAGAAACTTGGGTTTATCGCCCGTAAACGTTACGGGTACAGCTATAGCCTTGTATTTCTTCATTGCTCATTAGCAAGTTATAATTATATGAGATGATTATTCTGATGAATCTTCCTCGGAATCTTGATTTTCAAGGTTCTTTTCTTCGACTTGGGTTTGTAAAGCGTTTTCTTTTTCCGACTCTGGTTCTGTAAAAGGGGATGGTTTGGGCCTGGATAAAAATGAAACAAGTTTTCCATTAAATCCCTTTACACCTTCCATTTCTTCGTTGGTTTTCTTGAGTTCCTTGTACATATATGCAGTGGCTACAATACATACGATTACAGCTATTATTGTGACGATATCTCGATCAAAGGTAAACATTATATAATATTAAAATGTAGAGTTAATTTTTTAAGTATGTATAATCGCACCCATCTGAACACCGTTTTCTTTTGGGCAATCATACCCCATTTGAGCAAATTGAATCTCCTGGTAATGTCCCTCTTTACACTCAGAATTCTGAGTGGGTTCTTGTTTTTTAGAGTCGACGAGATGATTCAAAGTTCCGGACTTGGGATCGTAAGTAATTATAAATATAAAAGCTGTGATAAAAACTAGTTGCCAGAACATTTATATTAAGTGGCTATAAAAATTGAATTAGTTAGAGTACATCAAACCACCCATACCATTTTCGATACGGAGGATGTTGTAGTTGACGGCGTAGATATCATCACTCGAGTTGGCTGTGTCATTGACAAGTCTCGCGGAATCGAGTCTACTGAAGTTGAGCGAACCGGTTGGTTGAACCTTGGACGTATCGAGGCAGAATGGGTACAAGAAGAACTTGTCATTTTCACCTGTAGCTACAGTAGTAGAAGTAATCGTCGCGACATTAGTGTTATATATCTCCTCTATGGTAGTATTGTTGTATGTAACTGGGAGTGATACACCTGGGTTTTCGACCGACGTCGTTATGTTAGTAATTGGTTTGGAACCAGCTGTGTGGTAATACGAAGTGATCGCGGTGTAGTGTGGATCAACGTATTTGAAATCAGCAACATCCGTACCATTGATTTGGAGTTTCATTTTATTTGCGTCGGCTGCAATAGAAAGAGCACCACCATCTGCAGCTACCAAACACTTAATTGGGTGGTTAAAGTTGAGTTCTTGAGTCCTGGAACCAGAGGCGATAGCTTTTTGTGTTTGTGTAATAAGCATGTTTTGTGGCGCGGAAGACAAAGTGGTACGCTCGTCCGTGTCGAGGTGGATGAATTGACTATACACTTCATATGTAGCCCCATCGAGATCGGTACCCCAAGTAATTCTCAATTCCACATCGTGATATTGAAGAGCGATCAATGGGATGGCGGTTTGAGCGTTTTCACAAAACGAAAACCTGAGTGGGTAAAACTTACTTTCAGCTATTTCCCCAAATCCAGAAGTAGATTTAGTTAAGTTTTGTGCTAATATAGATGGCGCAATGTATTGCGAGAATGTAGATGTTTGTTCATCAATGACTTGTCCACCAATGAGAAGTTCAACTTTGGAAATTGCTTTGACCCAATTGGCTGGTGTAAGTTTGTGAGCTTTACCCGCTTTAGTTGGAGCGATATAGACATACCCGACCATATCCCCTTTTCTTTCAAACCTGACGGTCGACATACCACCCGCGGATGGGTTGCCCTGGATAGTTTGTCTTTCGACAGTTTGGGCGAAGTTTGTGTGACGTTTGTAGTTGGACCTGAAAAAAGAAACTTCAGGTTGACCTACGAGATGTGCATCTTGGGCACCGATTGCAACGAGTTGAGCAATACCTCCAGACATATTTTATATTATACTAAGGTTTTTTATTTTTAAGCCCATATATAATATAAAAGTGTGTTCTGATTTATTTAATTTATTAATTTTGTGTAAAAGATATTGAATTCATATATACATTACCTGCAACATTTGACAATGTCATGAGTCCATGATCGTTTTGTGTTATAGTGAGGTCGCTGGTCTGAACGTACCAGTTTACATTTGTAAGATTTTTTGATATTTTCCTACTTGCTCCTGATGCAAATATAGGTATGACTACCTGAGCACCGTCTATAAGATTTGAATATACGAGACTATTTAAATCGCCTGCAAGTTGAACAAGTGGTGCTGTACCATAACTTTTATTTTTAGCATCTATAGTTATTGTATCTGTCGATGACATTGCTGCAGTTATACCTGGATTTGTAAGTTGAATATTTTGTGATATTAAATTACCTGTAACATTTACATTTGAACCAATTTTAATACTATTTGTTGTAACAAACGCATTATCTGAGTTATAACTTGAATGTGGACCCGTAAACTGAATAACGTTTGATGTAACATTTGCCCCTACAGTCGCTTGGGAAACATCGTCTAAAGAGAAAGGTGATGCAGCAATATTTAAACCTCCTATAGTAATTGAATCTGCTGAAACATTACCTGAAACCGTGAGTACATTAGACCCGTACGTGTTTATTGTAAGATTTGCAGATGCCGCTGATGGACCAATTGCTACATTTGCACCTTCCTCGATTATGTTATCTAAGGTAGACCCACCTTGTCCCCCTGAATCGTAGATTTCGCCTGTTGTTGTGTTGAACGATAAAACGTTATTCGAAGGGGCTGCATAAGCCGGGTCAAGTTTTACCGCGTTCGTTACTTTCAAAGATGCTACTGCACCCGCCGACGATTTAAGTAAAACATCACCGGCATAATCAATTTGTTTTGTAGCTGCAATGTCAATATCACCCGCGGATGTTAAACCCGTGGTCGTGTTATTAAACGCGATCGTGTGTGTCGTCGTTGCACCTCCATCTGTAATAGCCTGTAAAGTGGAAGAAACGTCGTCCCACGCTATTCCAGTCCCGGAACTTCGAAGAAACTTTTTAGATAAATTTGCGACACTAACGAAAAACCTCACTTCACTAATAACTACTGCAGTTTGACCAGTACCACCCCTTGCTTTTACAACTAAGGCTAAATATGTATAAGCACTCGCTCCCGATATAGAAACTGTATGTCCACTACCACCATTATAAGTAGCGTGTACAGTAGATGATAATAGACTTGTCCAACTTGTATCATCATTACTTCCCAATATTTCCCACGAATCTGGTGCCTGATTATCATATGACGTTCTTCCTGTAATGTTAACTGATGTTGGTGCAATTCCAGTCGAAAGTTGAAGTTTTATCCATTCACCGGATACACCGCCTAAACTTTTACTTCCCGTATAGGCACCCGAAGTACTATCGTAAACATTCTCATCAGAATGCCAAAAAGTGCTATGCCCCGGGGTAGTTTTATCAAACGCTCTCCATATTTCACCATATTGATTACTACTTGCAGTCGTTGTGTATGTCACTCCTGCAATGGTTTCACCCGAATTAGCTGATGATGATAATGCAGACGTTGGGTATTCGACAGTAGTATCAGCTGGTGCATACGGTGTGAGTTTAGTCAAAGCAGTTCCAGACGCTGGACCTAATAACAATTCGTTTTGTGCAACAGAAGTTAAACCCGTACCACCCTTGGCAAGTAAAACTTGTGAACTCAAATTAGCGGGGTTGAGTACTGTGAGACCTGTCGTTACACCCGTACCACCTCGAGCAGTAGCAACTGTTCCAGTCGTAAGGTTAGTTGCATTTAGTACAGTGAGCCCTGTAGTTACACCTGTACCACCTCGAGCAGTAGCAACTTGACCGGTATGACTAGCATGACCCAAATCTAAGTTTGTTATAGCTGTACCGTCACCTGAAAAAGTTCCTGAATCAACCGATACTACGTTAATTGAATTACCATGGAACGAATCCGCGGTCATTTTACCTGTTGTCGTGACGTTACCAGATAAAACGTTACCCCACACATTTGCCGTGATGTATCCATCCGCTGTTGTGTTTGTAGGTACAACGGTTTCACTTTCAGAATTACTTTCTGTAAAAGCGATTGTATATTCTTTACCCATGGTTTGACCCAGAAAACCTGCAAATACATTCGCGGTTGGTCTTGTCATATGTTGCCCCATATCTTTTGCGTCTACGGTATTGTTGTGTGCGACTGCAAATATTTTATCGGTAATGTAATGATCGGTTGTATGCTGCGCCGTAATATTACCTGCAACGGTTAAGTTTCCAGAAATCACCACGTTCGAACTAATAGATGTAATATGTGTAGATGGGTTATACTCAATTTTACTCTCCTCAAAAATACCAGAATTGTTCACGTATGGTATAGTCAAAGTATTTAACGAACTAGCGCCCGTACCACCTCGAGCAATAGGAACTTGACCGGAATTATTACCTTGACCTAAATTTAAGTAACTTAGACCTGCACCGTTTCCACTAAAAGCTCCTTGAAAATTCGCTGCCGTTATATCACCGGACGATGCATCTAATACAATCCCCGAACCGTTTAATGCAACTTGTCCACTCGTTACTTCTAGAACTACACCCGAAGATTTATTTAATGTTATGACTTCGTCGGAAACGTTAGACACACCTGTTTGTGATGCAAGAACTTCATCTAACGTAAGTGGAACATCGGACCATTCGGGTGCCGTTTTACCCGCGTTTAATCGGAGAAACTGACCCGCGGTCGCGGAAGATGTACTTAACTTTGCGAGTGATGTTGTTCCACTGGCATATACTAAATCACCTTCAGTATATGTATCAATATTTGTACCACCATGTGCTACGGGGAGAATACCCGCAGTTATATTACCCGTATCTATACCTGTTATAGACGAACCATCACCGGAAAATGATGACGCATTTATAACTGAAGCTGATATGTTATTAGATCCTAATATTTCACCATATATACCCGACGATGCTATGTTATTAGATCCTACTATTTCGCCGTACAGTATTCCACTAACTTTACTCGCTGTTATGTTATTAGATCCTAATATTTCACCGTATATACCCGTTGTTCCAACAAGTTTATCTGCTAATATATCTTGAGTTGTTGTTATTTGATCATATACACCCAGTGTTCCAGTAATAGTTTGACCTTGAAGGTCACCTTGAGCAGTAATAGTTTGACCTTGAATGTGACCTTGAGCAGTAATAGTAGTTTGACCTTGAATGTGACCTTGAGAAGTAATTTGACTTGCTGTAATTAAATTGGAACCGCTTATGTTACCAAATATATAATCATCGACAACTATATTACTATATGCCTTGAGTGACGTTGTTGGGTTTGTAAGGTGGAGTGTATTTGATGTAACATTACTTTTATCCGTGACAGTTTGTAAAGTTACATTTGAAAGAAGACCGCCATCACCACGATAATATTGTGCGTTTATATTCCCCGTCGTTTCTATAGCGAAAACAGATTGTGTTGGTACATTCATAACAGTTTGACCAACAGCTCCTAATGTAAATAAATTTTGTGGATTTGTATTTGCTATGGCGACGTGAGACGTTGCTTGTATATCCCCAGTGTGTATAATACCTGAAACTTGAATTTTATTTGTATTATTTCTATCTATAACGACAGAGTCTCCCGTAGTTGATAACCTATCAGTTCTTGTATTACCTACAATTCGTAAATCATCATTATCACCTACTGGACCTTTAATAAAAACTTTATCGGCTACAGATAAGGCGTGTGTTGGGAGTGTATTTGAAATACCTACGTTAGATGACGCAACGAAAGATGTAGTTGCATTGTTAAATTCAACTGTATTCGCTGTAACATTACCTACAGTAGTTGCATTTTCTAACGTAATACCACCTAATAAATCCGTAGCTACACCCGAATCTACAAGTTCTGCTGTTTGTGCGTGATACGCAAAAAAATTCGCACCTGCTAAGTCTGCTACACGTACCGGTGTCACATAAAGTGAACCTGGTGTTGATGCAGATATGGGTGCATCTGACGCATTGAAAACAACTGTGTTTTCGGCCTGATTATCATTAGCGTGTTTACCAAACCGGATTTTGGTAGACCGCTCGATGGTAGGTATATTTTTAACCATTTAATATAAGTAGGTATTTTTAATTGGCGTATATTAAACCCGCCATACCATTTTCTATTCTAAGAATATTGTAATTTACAGCATATATTGGATCATTTATAATCATACTTTGGCTATGTATCTTTGCAGAGTCTAAGCGACTAAAATTGAGCGTTCCTGTCGGTTGGAGTGAGCTCGTCGAAAGACAAAAGCAGTATAAAAAGAAATCTGGTGAAGTTACGAATTGTGTGTGGTAATAGTTTTGAATTTCCATAAAATGTGGTTTCCCCCATTTATAATTACCTATATCGAGACCATTTATCTCGATCTTTACTTTATTACTCGCAGATGTTAAAGCACCTTCAGTACTTGTATCTGAACACGCTAGGTATTTAACTGGGTGGTTAAATGTAAGTTCCTGTGTAAGTTCCTGCGAAGGAATACTTTTTTGAACTTGTGTAATGAGTAGATCGTGATTTCTCGAAACTAAATTTCCACGTTCTTCGTTATCGAGGTAATAATAATTTGAATAACACTCGACGTTATAATTACCCGCTTGTGAACCCCAATGAATACGCAATTCTACTTCATGGTACCGCAAAGCAACTATTGGTATAGCACATTGTGGACCTTCGCAAAAAAAGAAACGTAAAGGGTAAAAGTACGAACGTGCACTTATACCTGGGTGTGTACCATTTGAACTTTTAGAAACATTCGTTGCGAATGTATCTATGGCTATTTTTTCTGTAAAAGCAGCGTCTTGTGAATCGATAACCTGACCACCGATAATCAATTCAACTCTATCAATTATATTTTCCCAGTTTTGAATATCAAGTGCTTTCGAGTTATCGTCTATAGTAAAATATGTATATCCTAATAAGTCACCTGATCTTGGTATTCTGATCGATGACATAGCGTTATTTTTCACAGCTCCTTGTATCGTTTGCTTTTCTATGGATTGTGAAAAATTAGAATGCCTTTTGAAAGTTGAGTTAAAGAATGAAATTTCTGGTTTTCCCATAATGTGCTCATCTTGAGCACCGATTGCAATGAGTTGAACAATACCAGAAGACATTTATAATAAGAAAAGGTTAAAATTATACGTGTATATCGCCCTGAAATAATTAGAAGCCTAAATTCCTTTTTTTGCAAACGAATCTAAATATTAAACAGGTTTCGGTTGTAGTCGCCGCTGCACCTGTTTCCTTCAATAACTCAACGGTTATTCTATCGAGTTTCTTTATTGGGTTAAAATATTGTTGAATAACTGGGTATTCGTTTTTAAAAACGAGTCGAGTTGTTCCATCTGTTACGAGAGAACCGAAAACGCCGTTTATTAAATTATCATCAGCTGTATTCAGATCTGTTTTCCCTCTTTGAGAAAAGAAAGTTCTTAATTCATCAATTTTAAGATGTATTAATTTATGAGCTCCATCTGTACCGTTAATATGAGCGGCTGTTAATTGAACCTGAACTATATTTTCGAGGGGTTTTGGGAAGAATGAAGTAAATTTTTGTTTTTGAGAATCGTCAACAGAATCAACGATAATGGTATGATACTCGTGTTCAAAATCGGGTAAACTTGACTGACTAGTCACTAACGCCATTTATATATACTGGAGATTTTACTTCATCTTGTATGCCGCTTGTTGCTGGACAAGTTGTTGTCCACCACAAACTCCACCTCGACTATCGGAATAGTACGAGTTTCCGAGACACGATGGCTTCGATTCAAGATCGAAAAGGGAACCTTCATTTTGGGTTTCGATTTCGACGGTCTGGTAATTACTTGTTCTCATGGCGGCGAGGGCGCATAACATTAAGAAGACAATCACAATTGCCTTGAGAGTATTTTTGTTTGTGGCGTTAAGTTTCATTTGTTATCAACATACATTTTTTTTAAAGTGCGTTAAAGAATTTAGAATACTTTCAATATAAAGATTAAATGGACGGTGAGATTATCCTCAATAGAAATCATACAAACGTGATGAAACTTGATGACAACGAACAAGCTCTTATGAACGAGATTGAAATCGAAATCCCAAGACCTCAGCCTGTGAAAAAACAAATGCCAAAAACTATGAAGACGCAATTTACACCACCACAAACACAAATTTTTCAGGAAGATATAGATTCGTTTGCTAATCCAAACAAACAAAATCCACCTTCGATTCCTCCACCGGAAGATCCAGTTGATTATGGCGAATACGAAGAAGAAGATCAGGGGTATGATTATGCAGGTGGTGGGGGAGGTGGCATGCCTTATATGGAAGAGGAAAAACCGTCACCAGGCTACAAAACAATCGATGAAGAAAAAGCTGATCTTGTAAATAAACTCGGGCGACTTGAAAAGAAAGGGTTTACGGTAAATAAAAGGTTAAATGTATATTCACCAATTGACGAACTTAGAAACGAAGTAAAGAGAATTACGTATAGCATAGACGTTGATAAATCTTTAAAATTTTCGAGGCGTATGCTTATTGCATGCACAACCGGTCTTGAATTTTTAAACAAAAAGTATAACCCATTTGAAATTCAACTCGATGGTTGGTCGGAAAATGTAATGGAAAATGTGGACGATTACGATGAAGTTTTTGAAGAATTGTACGTGAAATATAGAACTAAAATGCACGTTGCCCCAGAGGTAAAGCTTATTATGATGCTCGGTGGGTCGGCTATGATGTTTCATTTAACCAATAGTATGTTTAAATCAGTCATGCCTAATATGAATGACGTGATTAAACAAAACCCAGGACTCGTCCAGAACATGATGTCTGCGGTACAGAACACAGTTCCTAAATCTCAACAAGGTGCGAGCGAACCATCCGTAGATGAAAATGGGAGACGAGAAATGCAAGGTCCAGGGTTTGATATCTCGAGTCTTATGGGTAATATCATGATGCCTCCCCAACCACCAATGAACACAACAAGTATTAATAAACCAGAAGATACGGAAATTGATATCGAAGACGATATTTCGGATATTGCCGAACCACCAACTTTTGATACTGGTCGAGAAGGTGGGGATGACGAGGTGAGAGAAGTTAAAGTTACTCAGACCAAATCAAAAAAAGGAGGTGGTAAAAAGAAAAAGACCGTTGAAATTAATTTGTAAACATAGTATAAATGATAGGGTATTGTCCTTTAGATGAAGACCCTATTGAGATACCTTCTCGGCGGCGAGAAGTTGCACCCCCGACCCCAGTCGAACCACAGGCGGCGGTGAGACCTAGACGTTCTAGATCTTTCCTCGGTGAAGACGATACGGAGTGTAACTTTGTCGTTATGTTTTTCATTGCGGGCGTAATTGCCTTGGCGGTTATGGACGCACTTCCTAATAAAAAGTGATCGACTAAACCATCTACCATCCTGCTTTTTCCAGCATGGTAAATGTGATTTCGTTTTTTTAATTACTGTTTATGTACTTTTTGCCTGTTCAGGAATGACGTGTCCGTCGTCGTCAGTCCAGCCTGTATCGTACATGTGTTGATCTTTTCTTTCACCTATAACTAACCAACTAACATTTGCTGTGGAAGATGTGTTTTGACACGATATTGTAAGCGTGTTTCCAGATACGGACCCTTTTACTGCGTCCCAATCGGATTCGTTTGATGTAAAACATTGAACGTTTCTATTCAGTGCTTCAAATGTACCACTGGTCATGTTAGAAACGGTATCTAAGTTTATAGAAGCACTTCCGTTTACTAGATCAACTTTACCCCTATATATGAGATCAGCTTGCGGACCTTCTATGAAAGAGTGGTAAAGATTGTGTGTATTACTCATAATTGCAAGTGGGTGATCTATTTTGAAGGAACCACTACCTTTTGAT
>Ga0302114_10002533_pt1 | contig 11698 bp, 10 predicted proteins | sample AG5_Surface_MG_FD_203107 | JGI IMG/M metagenome (GOLD analysis project Ga0302114, IMG submission 203107) | Marine microbial communities from Western Arctic Ocean, Canada - AG5_Surface | ecosystem: Environmental > Aquatic > Marine > Oceanic | place: Canada: Western Arctic Ocean | collected...
TTTTCGGTCGCAGCTATTTTGAGTGGCGTCGGGGAGAGTGGCGGGGACGAGACGGCCACCATTGTCACGCTGGTGGCGTGTTTGGGCGCGTTGCTGGTGGCCATGGGTTGCCTTGAAAACGAGTCCGAGACAATAGAGGAGGAGCTGGGGGAGAATGAAGAGCTCAGGGAGCGATTGATTTAAGTGTGTGAAAGAATTTGCTATGCCATTAATTAATTCAACTTTCTCAGGCTTGAGGAGCGAGAGAAATTGTCCAAAACGCGCACGTAATTCACAGATTAGCTTCTTAAACACATGGCAACAATTTATATATTTATAATTCAGGTATCGATCTCACATCAGCCATCAATCAATCAGCAGCCCTCCCCCAACTGCAAGAGCAAGACTCCCAAGCCTCGCCACAACATTCTCGTCCAAGCTCCCCAGCGGTCCAATCGCGCAGATCATCTTCCTCCCCTCGATCGGAATGCCCAGCATGGCCAGATCGGGTAGTTCGCTTTCATTCCTCCCCCCCCCCCCCACTCCATTTCCATTTCCATTTCCCACTTCACCACCAACCGCTTCTTGCGCTCCTCTAATCCCGGTAATCCTCTGACTCATGTTCATGAAGTTCCTCTGAAACTCCTCACTCGCCCTCACAACGCTCGGCCTAACGCTCATTCCGCAAGCCGCCAGCACGGCGTTGTCTGCCCCCGGACCGTCGTACCTCGGGTCCTTGAAGACGCACTTCGACAGGCTGATTCGTTTGTCTTTGTCTGTCGAGGCGAACATTTCGCCGACGACGCCCGTTTTGCACTTGATCTTCTGGAGCTGGGAGTCGATGAGGAGGAGGAGGTCGCCGGAGCCGTCTGTTTCCTCCATGACGATGCAGCCGCGGACTGGTACGCGGTTGTCGATGATTTCCTCCGAGGCGCCATTTTCATTTTCTTTATTGCAAAGCATCCCAATCCTCTCCCCAACCAATCTATACACTTCGACGTTGTAGCAAACCCCACTCTCATTCCCGCCCTCATTCACATCATCCAACTCCCCAACAATCTCCCCCATAACCCCCCAGCACCGCCGAAGAACCCCATCAACCTCTTGAAACTTCCTCTCCCTCCCCTTCTCCTTCTCAACTCCAATTTTCCAAATTCCGAACGCGCGCTTCTTGTCGCACGGCCCGTTTCCTTCCAGGCCGAACGTCCCCACACTAACGTTGTTCGCCCAGCGGTCTAACACGCGCTTCAACCGGGCTCTGGTCGTTTCGTCTGAGGTGTTTAGGAACGCCATTCTCTGCGCAAAATGCTTGCTGTATTCACAGTTCGCCCTCCAGCAACAAAACGCCCACATCTTCCCCCCCCCTCCCCCCCTGGTGATCCACCTCCTGATCAACTCCACCCCCCTGACCTTCATCTCCCGATTCTTTCGCAGCTTCCCGAAACTCTTCTCGAGAACGTTCGTCCGCCTATTCTCCGTGAGCTTGTCCAGCACCTTCCTCCCGATCCTCAGCCCGTGGTCCCTAATCGCCGCCTGCTGCTTCGCTTGAACGACGAGCCTCGCCCTCGTCTTCGCCGCAACGTCGAGCTTGTAGTCGTCAACTTTCGCCGCCGCCACGTGAGACTTCAGTTTCCGCATCCCGTCGCTTTTCAGCTTCGAGGCCGCTCGACAGAGCAGCGAGCAGGCAAGTCGACCCCCCTCCGTTCGCCGGCTCTTACCGATCGCCAAGACCAGCGACCAACCGTGGAAGCAGACCGACGTGGTGATTGCCCAGTGATCGATTGGCCGGCTAATAATTCCGCCCAGCACTCTCGTGCCTAGTTTGAAAAGCTGCTCAGTTTTTTCCTCCCTGCCCATGTCCATGCCCATGCCCTTGCCCGCCTTCAACTCCTCCACCAAGCTCCTCACTGCGTTCACGGTCCTGCGCCGACTTGCAGCGGCCAGCAGCTCCGCCTCGTAGTTCTCCTCGGCTGATACACCCTCTTCTTCGCTCCAATCCTCCGCTCCCCCCTCCCCACCCTCTCCAGCGTTGCAGTTCTTTTTTCCCAACCACCACCCCTCCCAGGCCTTAAAAATTCTGTAAATTTTCAAGTTTCGCCACCTCCTCGCAAACAGACCCACAACGTACTCCTCTTTCTTCGCCTTTTCCAACATCAATTTCCACGTCACCCAGCCCCGACTCATACTGGCGTTTTCAATCTTGCCAAAAATCCGAACGCACAGGCGCCGCAGCCGACTCCTGTTCGCCTCCTCTTTCTTCGCCTTCTCCGCCATCAATTTCCACGTTACCCAGCCCCGGCTCATATTGGCGTTCTCAATCTTGCCGAAAATCCGACCGCACAGGCGCCGTAGCCGGCTCCTGTCCGCCTTGAAGAGACACCAGCTGTGCCACATTTTTACGAGGCTCCTGTTGCGCCATTGCTGCAAGTAGCGAGCGACGACGTATCTGCGCACAGAATAAGGATTAGTTGTGAGCATTGCAATGGTGGGTGGAGCGCTACGTTCACTCACCTATGACGAATGGCATCCTTCGCAAACTCCCCCCAAGCAACGAACACCCTCACCAAAACCCCCCTCCACAGCTTGCTTGCGTATTTTTTCACCAAGTTTTCGTGCTTCGTGAACTCCAACGACGCGGTCGCCCAGATCGAGAAGTGTAAGAACATCGTCTGGTTGAAGTGCGTGACGATGATGTTCTTCACCCTCGCCATCATTCGCTTCTTGTTCGACCTGTGCACCTCGTTGAGCCGCTCCAGCGCCTGGTCAGCCGTTGACTTCACCTCGTTGAAAATGTTCCTGTTCGACAGGTCGATCGCGCGGTTCCACGTAGTGAACGCGCGGGACAGCTCCTTGAACATGAATTTGGCGGTGATAATTCGGACTCTGTGCCTGGTTGCTATTTGTGTGTGAGTGAAGGTGGCCCAGGATTTGAACGTAGCAAAAATTTGCCCCTTGAGCAATTTGGCGAACCTGACGAATTGAGAGTGGAATAAAGTTAGTTTAGTTTAGTTTAGTTTAGTAGTGGCCGCTTCGCTCACTGCTCACATGATGATTGCTTGTTTCTCCCCTTGCTCCCGCAAATGCTTCTCCTTCATGCTCAGGTTCAAACTCAGATCGTCGATCCGCTCCGCATTCTCCTCGTTCAATTGTTGCTGCTCTTCCTCCCGCAGGTACAGGGTGAGCTCCTTCCAGCTATTGAAACCGGCAGAAAGCTGCGCCGAGTGGATAGTTAGTTTACTATTATATATATATCTGCTCGTTTTGCTTGCTGCTCGCTTCGCTCGCGGCTCACCTGCTGGTCCCGCTTGCCCCCCAGCATTCGCTTGACGAACGTTCTCATCTCCCGCCTCTCGATGACATAATCAATCCAAGTCAAAAAGCACTTCGTCTGCGTTTGCATCAGCAGCTTTTTCATGTAGCGCATGATAATCACCCCGTTGGTCCGTTCCTGCTCGATCCACCGTTTCCACTCCAAAAAACCGCTGCTGAGGGAACTGCTGATCAAAGCTTGGATCGTTCGCAGCACCATCTCTGTGTTTTTTTTCAGTATCAAAACTCGTTGGTCCTCCTTCACCTTTTCGGTTTCGTTCATCGCGGCGTACCTATTGACGCTGTGCACGAATATACACCACGTGTTCCACGCGGATAGAATTTTCCCGTGCTCTTGTCGTGAGAGCATTTTCTTGACGAAGCTTTTTTTTTTCTCTCTTGTTAGTTTTTACTCAACACCCATAACTCATTACTCCACTCACCTCCTCAAATTGTTCTTCTCTTCTACAAAGCTTCTCCACCCAGAAACAACCCTCGCCTTGCTGTAGTTCAAGTACCTCGTCCTAAACCTCCCCACAATCACCCTGTGCCTCTTGACCAGCCCGACGTAGCCCACCCAGCTCAAAAAGAGTTTGTTAAGCACCCCATTCAGAAGCTTGTGGGCGTACTTCTTCACCAGGCTCTCGTGCCTAAGCTGTTCAACATAACCCTCCTTCCAAACACCGAAACCTCTCAAAATGCTCTTGTTCTGCCACCGGTTCAAGAATTTCTGCGTAACCTTTTTGCTTCTTACGGAGTTAGTGGCAAATCCCAACCACGCGCTGAAACAGTTATACACCGTTTTGTTCTTCCAAATCTCGATCATTTTGTGCGCGTGGTCCATTCCCATTTGCTTCTTCTTCAGCTGCGAAGAGTTCAGCTTCGAGTTCGTGAGCTGATTTTGATAGTTGAGCTGCGCAAGAAGCTTTGTTAGTGACAATTTCTAGCCTCGCTCTAGCCACACTAAACTCTCACCTGCTGGAGATCAACGGTCAACTGATCGTTTTGGGAGTTGGCGCTTTCAAGCAATCCCTCCAACTGCTTGATCTTGATGACCAATTCACTGGAGGTCAATTCAAAGCAATTCTTTCTCCACAAAAAAAAACCTGATGCAATTTGTTTGAGCTCTTGGCTTCCCATCAATCTTTTGATAAAGCTGCGAAGGCGCTGCCGTTCAGCCGTGAAGATTTGCCATTGATTGAGGCAAGAGATTGCAGCTCGCATTTTCAATCTAGTAACGAATCTGAATACGAATCGTGATTAAGGATGGGGTTAGATATGAAATATTGTCTTTGAGCGAAGTGATTCACATCCACTAATTAACTTACCTATTTACAATCAACCGGCCGCGCTTCGTGTCGCTAACAAACGTCTTCCAGCCTTGCAGGGCACTTGCCATGCTTGCGTTCAACAAGGCTTGGACAATTTTCAAACTTAGCTTCAATTTTTTGTCGTTCTCCAAATGGAGCTTGGTTTGAAACTCTGACGCGTTCAGCGCATCCGTTTCTTTCGCCGATTCGCTCCTGCAAAATAATTGCCAGGTGTTGAAGGCCATTTGGATTTTCCCGTTTTCCTTGTTGGTTAACCACCTGATGGTCAATTTCCTGACCCGTAGTCGCTGTGCAAAAATATAATATTATATATATATATATATCGGGTTAGTTATTCTGCCCCTCACACACACACACACACACACACACACACACACACACACACACACACACGTACTACGCTCACCCACCTTCTGTGCAAACGCTCTCCAACCCCTCATCGCCCCCACCACCAACTTGTTGAGCCATCTCGTTCGACACAACCCCAAAATCATGCGGTGCCTTTTACTCGTTCTAACGAACTTGACCCAGCCTAAAAATACCTTGGCCATGCTCGCGTTCAATATCCGCGATGAGTACTTGACCACGAGCTTCTCGTGCCTGATTTCTTCCTCTACGAGATCTCTCCACGCCTTGTAACCGGTGTAAAGGAGCTTGTTGTGCCATCGGGAGACGAACCTGAAATGTTTGTTAGTCGTTACGCACTCTTCTGTAACTCACAAGGCTCGCTTTGCTCGCTCGCTCGCTCGCTCACTCACCGTTGCGTGATCTTGCGGCGGGATTTGGATAGTGACGTGAATGAGTTCCAGGAGGTGAACACGGTGAAGAGAAGCTTGTTTTTCCACAGAGAAACCATTTTCGATGCGGCAGCGAGGCCGATTTTTCGCTGCTGGGATTGAGAGGAACTTAGAGTAGATTGGGTGAGGTCTGTTTGTGCCTGGAGCTGGGCGAGCTGGCCTTTTAGCTGCGCCGAGCGAAACAGGTGGAATAAAAAAGATTAGCTTTGGTAGTGGTTGGCTTGCTTCAACCTCGCTCACCTCCTCCTCCCTCTCCATGCTCAGCAAGAGGCGATTCTGTAAGCTTTCGTTCTGCTGGTTGACGTCCTTATTATTCTCCTTAAAGGTCAGCACTAGCCACCTCCTGAAGAACTTCTGCCGCTTGAACTCGGTCCCACTTTTCAGCAACTTGTGAATGAACTGCCTCAAAAATTTTCTCGTCTTCACAAGCTCAGTCCAGGAATTTAAGGAGCGAACGATTGTACCGTGGCGCCACTTCCTCGCGAACCGCTCCAATAGATTCCGATTTTTGACGGATTTTCTCGTGAACTTGATCCAGCTCGTCAACGCGGAGGACAACGAGCTGTTCATCAGCTGTTGAATGTACAACAGCGAGAGTTTCCGCTTGTGCTTTTGCTGCTTGCTAAATTTGTCTCCATAATTATTTGCAATTTTGCTCGTGTGCTCATGCAGCTGGTTGTGAACCTACGCAGAACGGAGATTTTGTTAGTGATTTTTCGCGACACGTACACACACCCAACACAACACTCACCTCCTCCTCAATCCTCTCCACTTCCTTCATCTGCCGCACAACCCTAGCCCAACTGCTAAAGCCAACCTGCAAACCACCCATCATGACCGAATTCACCATCTTATTGCAAATTCGTCTCAAAAACTTTCTCGTTTTTGCGAACTCAATTAGGGTGTTATACGATTGTGTGATTAGCGAGTTGCGCAGCTTAGACGCGTACATTCTCGTAATGTGTTTGATGCGCTTGCTCTCACGGGTAAAATTAGTCCAGGTAATTAGGGTGTGGAAGAGGGAAGCGTTCCGCCAACGGATGACGAAGCGGACCATCGCGGCCTTTGATTTTCGTTGGGTTACGACGTACATCGTCCAAGCGTTCATGGTCAGCACGATGAGCTTGTTTCTCCACACGGAGATGAATTTCTGGGCGGATGCGAGCTGTTTGGACTTAGTGTCGGTTTTGAAAAGTTCTAGCTGGGCTTGAATGGTCTTGTTGTGGGAAACGAGGCTTATGAATTGAATTGAATTGAATTTTGAAGGAATGGAATGGATTAGATTTTCTTTGGCGAGGGGTGCCGTTCCGATCACTCACCTCGTGACCTCAGTGGCAAGCAAGTTCGCCGCAACTTTGTGCTCGGTAAGCTTGGAAATCTTCGATTCCATGACCAAAAGTTGCCACGATTTGAAAGTTTTCAAGATTAAATTTGCAAGGATTTTCGTCAAAAATGCCTTCGCGCCAGAGGAGATTCGGGCAAGGCGCTTCTTCTTTTCAGATAGAGCATGGAAGTGGGCCTGGGTGATTACATTGGAGGCGGAGTGCCAGGCGTGGAAAAAGTGGGAAATTTGTTTGGAGACTGTTCGCCGGAGAATAATTTGAAGGGCGAGGTTGGCCCCCGACGTACTTTGCTTGCTGTAGAAGTCCTCAACTTCAGTCAGCTCGGTAGCAAACGCTTTGCGCTCGTCCTCCATAAGAAGGAAAGCAACAGACATCACGTGGTACATGTCCTCAATTGACATGTCGGCGCTGTCCTGCGGCACTTGGAACATGTTGTTGTTGTTGTTGGAGTTGGAGTTGGAGTTGGAGTTGGAGTTGGAGTTGGAGTTGGAGTAGGAGTAGGAGTTGGAGCTGGAATTGGAGTTGAACGAGCTGTACATGTTGATTCGCTCCGCGGGGGTGTGCTCGTAGCCGCCACCATAGCCGCCAAAATCCCTCTCGAGGCGAGAGCGGACTTTCTTGTACTCATTGGAGAACTCGTGTTTGTCTCGGGAAGGCTGGCCAGGGGCGTTGGGGAGATTTATTCGGTTGGGGTTTGGGTTGGTCGAGGAGGATTGCTGCCGGTGGAGGCCGGCCGTGACCTGCTCGATGAGCTTGTCGACGAGGTTGAGGTTTGCCTTGTGGCGTTTTTTGTTTAATATTATCGATTGGGAGTGGGAGTGGGAATTGGACTGGTAAGGACTGGAATTGGATTTACGGTCTCTCCTGGTGGGCGTCCGATCGCGCTCTCGCTCTCGCTCTCGCTCTCGCTGCGGAGATATTCCACTGAGTTTTTCGTAACCCGCCCGGTTGTTCAGTTCCATCGACTGCCGGCCAGGAGATTGGAAATCTGCTGACACGCGATCGGTCAGCTGCTGCGGCTGCTGCAGCTGCTGGCTGCTGTTCATTAGCTTTGTCCCGTACCCAAAGCTAACGCTTGCGGGATTAGAGTTGGAATTGGAAGTCGAATCACTTGCTCCCCCCTGCAATCTACCCTTGAGGCGATCGATCTCCATCTGCTTCACTCGGAGCATCTCCCGCGAAGACGCGAGGGCCTGCAGCTCGCTCTGCTCGGTTAACTTGGCCAAGAGAGATATCTCAGCGGCGTTGTTTACTTGACTTGCAGTTGATGAAGGCGAAGGAGGAGGGGGAGGAAGGGGAAAAGGAAGATATTCTTGGGCTGGGCCCGGGAAGGGTGGCATGATCTAAAAAAATTTAATGGCGGAATGCATTTTTGTTTTGCTGTGAGATAGTGGGGGGCAAGGAAATTTAACGAGAGGTCAATGAGAGGGAAAAAATAGGGGTCACAAAAAAATCTGTCTGAAGCCTGGAACTATTGAGAAGAAATTGATCGTGGATATCATTTATTTTCTACACTACCCATATTTATACATAAAAACCTTGGACACGCGCATGGCTGATACAGGAGACAGACCAGAACTTAATGAACAGGCTTTTCCAACTCTGCAGACTGCTCCTCACCCAACTGATAATGCTTGCTTAGACTCGGATCTTGATCTACCGGCTCCACCCATGAGCCTGGATTTCATGGACGAAGAAGTCACCACAAACACAACCACATCGCCAGCCTCAACTCCTACCTCAACAAAACTTACAGCAGCGGCAGCAACAACATCAGCAACATCATCAGCAACAGCCTCAGCAACAGCAACAGCAACATCAACAGCAACAGCAACAGCAACAGCAACAGCAACAGCCAAGGAGAAAAGAAAACCAGCAAACACTTCCGCCTCCCCTTCCGCATGGGCAGCCCCCCTAACTGAGTACATCGCCGGGCAGCCCCAGCAGTCTGTCCGCGGGGTTGACCTTTCCAAGTTCTACCGCCTGTTTGGCTGCCCCTCGGGCATGTTCAGCGCCATTTTTGCCCACTGCTCAGGCCTCAGGAAGGTGGGCGTGGGGGCGGAGATGATTGTCATGACGAAGGAGAGGTACGAGGAGGGGGGGGGGGGGGCGCCCGGGGAGCTGGGGCGTTGAGGAGAAGGCGACGACTAGGTGAGTGAAGACATATCACACACCCAAAACTAATATGTCTAACCAAACCAAAACCAAAACCAAAACCAAAACCAAAACCAAACCAAACCTAACCCAAACCCAAACCCAAACCAAATCAGCAAGAAGAATGGAAAGAAGAGCGGAAAGAATGAGGAGAATTGGGGAGCAATGCTGACGGAGTACATACGGAAGCAGGAGAACCAGTCCGTGCGAGGGGTGGATCTGTCTAAATTCTACAAGGAGTGCGGTGCTCCCAGCGGCATTTTCCCGCAAATTTTCAGCCACGCGCCGGAGCTGGAGAAGAGCGGAACGGGCGCGACCATGATTGTCAGGATTAAGAAGAGCAGCGCCGACAATAGCAGCAGCAGCAAAACCACCACCGACAGCAACGATTCAAAGGTAAAAAATCCTACCCCCAATTACCCCCCTGAATACTGGGCCGGGCCGCTGACCAAGTGGGTTTGGGGGCAGAACAACCACAGCGTTAGAGGTGTCGATTTGAGCAAATTTTACAAAGAATGCGGCGCTCCGAGTGGAATGATGGCGGGAATTTTGCTCCATTGTCCGAGGCTTGAGAAGAGAGGGGCCGGGGCGAGCATGGTGCTGATTTGTAACGAGGAGGGTGCCACCAATAGCAATAGCAATAGCAATAGCAACAGCAACAGCATCAACGACAAGGAAAACGATGGCAACAGCAAAAGCAACACCAACAGCAACACCCCCAACATGGTAAACAATAGCAAAATCCCCTCATCCTATGCAGCCAGTTTGACCACCTTCATCAAAAGTTTGAACCCGCCTGAATTGCGCGGCGTCGACATGACGAAATTCTACAAGCTCACCGGTTGCCCGGGAGGAATTCTCCAGCAGATCTTGAACCACTGCCCGGAGCTCGAGAAGGTAGGGACGGGGGCGAGTATGGTGGTTTGCATAAAAGGCTCAGGCGGAGGTGCCCACACCCAAACTTACGACTCAACTCCCATTTCGAGCATCAACTCGCCAAGAAACGGAATTTCATCGATTGACAACGCTGACCTCAGCGACTTTATGAGTCTGATGGATTTAGAACACGAGTTCGGAATCGTTAGCAGCGGAAAGTTCGCGAGCAAGTTCTACAAGCGCATCGCGGCTCAGTCCAAGGACGAGGGAGCGGAGCGCTTCAGGAAGACGAGAGACGCAGCCAAGGATAAAGGATATATTAGCTTCTTGCAGCACTCGTCGGTGACTCAGTTTTACGTTCTGAACAACTTCGATATGAAGGAGTTTGTCGCGAGCTTGAGGATCGTGTGCGACAGCGAGACGGGATTGGCTGTCAGTAGCGACGTTCACGATGATTTCTACAAGCGAATCAATAAGAGTGAGAGTGATGGGCTCGAGAGGCTTAGGTGAGTGGAGTGGGGCGGGGGGTGGGGGTGGGATTCGACCTCGACCTCGACTAACACAAAAAAACATAACGCACACAACACAGGTTCGTTAGAAACGTTGCGAACATTAAAAAGTTGGTCGACGTCAGAACAATTAGGAGCAACACGGGTGCATTGCAAATGCTTTACGTTATATGTTAGCGGTTACGTGCGGGGGGAAATGATGAATATTCTAAATTCAATAGCTCTATAGCGAATTTTAAATTCATATTGGAACAATATGCAACACATCAGCTCCTCTCCACGCTTATTTCCTTCTCCGCCACGAACACTTCGTGATCCGGTGTCTCTTTCCAGCTCATTCGCCGCCCGCTCGCCCTCTTCTCCGCAGCCAGCTTGTCATTTGCAACGTCCAGAGCTAGTTGGTGCTGCGCCGAGCGAAGCGAGATTGTGCGCATTTTTAATGAAGCAAGAGCAAAACGAGTGAAGCGAGTCAAAAGAATTGAGTGGAATAAGGTTAGTTTAGTAGTGGATGTAGCCATTATGTCTGTAGCCATTTCGGCGGGATTCATCGCGAGTATTCTCGTTTTCATCAAGGCTCGCTCGCTTCGCTCGCTCACCTCCTTGACATTAATCGCATTTAAATTCACCGATGGTGCACGTCTCTTCGGGCCTGTGTTCGCGCCCGCGACCTTTGGCCGGATCTCGGCCTGCTTCGCTCCCCCAGTCGATTTGCCAAAAAATCCTCGAACGCTCTGCTTCCCAATGCTTTGGCTGAAGCTATTCTCGCTCGAGACGAAGCTTTCGAAGCTGCCCTCCGAAATTGTATGTTTGCTGTGCGTGTGAGCTATGTCCTCCCCCGTGATGTGGCTGAACATGCTGACTGCTTGCTCCTGCTGCACGCTGGAATTTACGATGTTGAGGTTTCTTCGCGAGACTCCGATTCCTGTCATGAGGCTCGGGTTTCGCAAGTTGTCTAGCAGCATCGAAGAGTTGGCCTTCCTTAGATTCCCTCGACGGGATGGTATGCTTGTTAGGCCGCGGACTGGGACAACGCTTGGGGTGGAGGTGCTGGTAGTGTCATCGGATAAGGCCGTGACTAGGTTAAAAAGCCCTCCGGAAGATGACCTTCGACGGGAGACGGTCTCTGTATTGGCGACGCGTGAAACGCTATTTCTCTTCTCCTTTAACAATATTTTTTCTTTCACCACCTCCTCCTCGTCCACCAAGTCCGCTTTCTTCTCGTTCACCACCTCCTCCTTCTTCTCTTTCTCGTTCTCCTCAGGCACAACAGCAGCGGCGGGAAGCAGCTTCGCGAACCCTTCCTCCCTCTTACTCTTCCTGCTCCCCCTAAAACTCTTCTTGCTCTTCCTTCCGTTGCTCTGACCCGTACAAGCTTGCCCCCCTCCTCCCCCCCGAAATCC